>WNFC01000033.1_pt1 | contig 115228 bp, 100 predicted proteins | sample 5400541 | NCBI WGS metagenome assembly WNFC01 (sample SAMN13153342, study PRJNA577476) | soil metagenome | isolation source: 120 cm saprolite under Douglas fir tree site 2 hole 2 replicate 1 | place: USA:California | collected 2015-04-18
TTCAGCCAAGGCACCGGTGGGTGGTTTGAAGCCTCCTCCTCGTAAGGCGACTCCGGAGGTCCAGAATTTCCTCCATCTACTCGTACAGCACCGCGGCCAGCAGGCCATCATCGCCCGCCTTCCGCGTTCTTGTTCACAAAGCTTCACCACTACTACGGGCCGGTCCGCCAGCGGATACCGCATCGGTACTCAACGGCTAACGGTTTCTGCCGCCGCCGCTCTTCCTCTCGGCACTCCTCTCACCATGAGAGGAGCCCCAGTATCGGCACCCGCCTTCCCACGTTCCATGCAGAAGCGGCAGACCGGGCTCGCGCCACCTACACGCCGGACACCGCCTGGCCAGTAAACGGGTTCCCGCCAGGCTCATCCCGGACCCATCCAATCGCTCCGGTTTTGATGCCGTCTAAGCTTTTCGACGCTTCATCGGTGGTTCACTCGCGTTCGCCTTCCCGATCCCTATCTGACGCATTACGTGCGCCTTTTCCTCAACGCTCACCACAACAGTCACTAGCTAATGCAGCTTGAGGTGATTTGACATCTCCCCCCGCAGGGCGACGCCGAAGGGCCACTACCCCTTCATCTTCTGCACAGCACCGCATCAGAGAAACCTCCTACGGCGACTCCCTTCAGCGTTCGTGGCACACTTGGATAAGCCTCTGTGTGCAGGTTGCAGTCCTCGAGCAGTTGCCGCTTTATACGGGTCTTGACGCCCTCGCCGAACAGCGTCCCATCCGGGAGAACTATCCCAGCTCTCCCGCCAGGATTGAGCAGCCGAATGATAAGGACCAAGAACAGGTCCGCAGTTTCGCGCGTACGAACGGCCTGGGGGAAGTTCTGCTCGACGCCAGGCTCTTCAATGCCACCAAAGGGTGGATTCGTGACAACGACATCCACGCGATCCGCTGGCCCGTAATCACGGAGAGGGCGCGTGAGCGTGTTGGCCCGTCGGATCGCTGTGGGAGCATCGATCCCGTGAAGGATCATGTTTGTCAGGCAGAGCAGGTGCGGCAGCTGCTTCTTCTCGATGCCGCGCAAGGACGACTGGAGTAGAGTCTCGTCTTCGCTGGTCTTCACCTGCTTTCGCATGTGCTCGATTGCGTTAGCGAGGAATCCGCCTGTCCCACATGCAGGATCCAGAACAACCTCGCCAAATCGAGGGTCCACCATCTCAACGATGAACTCTGTCAAAGCTCTCGGCGTGTAGTACTCACCAGCATTTCCCGCGCTCTGCAAGTCTTTGAGGAGCTTCTCATAGAGATCGTTAAAATGGTGTCTATCAGCTTGAGCATTGAAATCAATCGAGTTGATCTTGTTGATCACCTGCCGCAGCAGCGTACCGCTCTTCATATAGTTGTACGAGTCCTCGAATGCCTCTCGGACGATAAGGGTTCGCGGATTGCCACTGGAAGGCAATTGACGGAGAGCCGGGAAGAGGTCGTTGTTGACGAAGTTATTGAGCTGGTCGCCAGTCAGGCCTTCCTCATTCTTGGCCCACTTACGCCACTGATACTTGACGGGGACCGCTGGCACGTAGCCGTCGGTCATTAGCTCCAACTCTTGCTCAGTGTCGTCGAGGATCTTCAAGAAGATCATCCAGACGAGCTGGCTGAGCCGCTGAGCGTCACCATCCACGCCCTGGTCCTGCCGCATAATGTCCTGAATGGACTTGATCAGCGTGGACGAGATCATGACGCCTCCGGGTACAGGTGCTGCTCAAGGTCACGTACGGCCTTGAGATAGGTCTCACGGCTCCCAAAGAGTTGAATGATCTCCATGGGCCGACCGATGGAGCTAAACGGTTCGACTCGCAAGATGCCGATGTCTTCGATCGTCCGAATACCAGACTCCGCGTACTTGTCGAGCAGGGTCTCCAGCACTATCCGCACTTGGCCCTGGTACGTGCCTAGATACTGGACGTCAGCCCGCACAGCATCGGCGCGCCGTCGCCGCCCGAGCGTTCGATGGTCATAAGCGACTTCGAGGGCCGCGTCGAACGGATCGAGGTCGGTGCCTGTCTGCTCTGCCAAATCCTCAAGCGGAACGCCCGACTCGGCCAGTTCATCAAGCAAATCCGATCGTCGCTGCGCTGACACCCAGGCTCTGAAGAACTCCTCCGCGGTCGAGTACCGCCTCAGCAAATTGTCCCGGGTGAAGTCTTTGAGGCTTGAGCTGAGCGGCCTACCATCCGTGCCGAGCATCTGAACCTGCTCACCGATGATGGTTACCTGCTGGCCGCTGACAACGAGCTTCTGGCGTCTCGCCTTTCGGGCCTCCGGCCGCTCAACCCACTCGTCCGACCTATCCTCCTCGCTATACTTGGTCTCATCGACCTCGTCGAGGTCTTCAACCGCATCGCCCATGTCACCGTCAGGCGCCAGCTCATAAATCTTGACCGGATCACCGTCGAAGTCTTTATCCGTGAAAAGCCTGGTGACATTTTTGAAGTCCATGATGACAAAGAACCACTTATCGTAGTCCGTTCGTACCCGAGTGCCCCGACCGATCATCTGCTTAAAATCGGTCATGCTGTCAACCGTGCTATTCAGCACGATGAGCTTGCATGTCTGGGCATCAACGCCGGTGGCGAGGAGTTTCGACGTTGTGGCGATGACCGGATAGGGCATCTCCGGGTCGATGAAGTTGTCCACTTCCTGCTTGCCCTGCTGGTCGTCGCCAGTGATCTGCATGACGTAGCGCGAATCCTTGTGCACTTCGTCCGCGTTCAGGTTGGCCAACGCTCGCCGCATTCGATTGGCATGCGGGATGTCCTGGCAGAACACGATGGTTTTGGCGAACCGATCGGTTTTCTTCAGGTACTCGGTGATCCGCTCCGCGACGCGCTTGTCACGCTCTGGGAAGACGATCGCGTCGTCGATGTCTTCAGCGGTATACTCACGGTCAGGGATCTCGGTGCCACGATCGTCCCGCTGGCCCTCCGTAGGCCGGAAGCCGAAGGTGTCGACGTCGAGGGCAACACGGATGACCTTGTAGGGTGCCAGGAAACCGTCGTCGATGCCCTGCTTGAGCGAGTACGTATAGAGCGGATCGCCGAAGTAGTCCATGTTGCTAAGGGTTTTGGTCTCTTTGGGCGTGGCCGTCATGCCCAGTTGGATGGCTGAGCTGAAGTACTCAAGGATGTCGCGCCAGGCGCTGTTCTCTCTGACGCTGCCGCGGTGACACTCGTCGACGATCACCAGGTCGAAGAAGTCAGGTGAGAACTGCTTGTACACGTTGTCGATTTCCTCCGCACCAGTGACCGCCTGGTAGAGCGATAGGTAGAGTTCAAAGCTCTTGTCGACAAGCTTGGTGCCGGGGCCCTCAGGGTCGTCGGGAGTCGTAACCCTCGTAATGGTCTTGTGCGACGTGCTGAGCTTCGCCATGCGGCCCTTGAACATGGAGAAGTCATTCATCATCGTCTGGTCGATCAAGATGTTGCGATCGGCCAGGAACAGCACTCGGGCCTGAGACTTGCCGGGGTTGATTGTCTTAAAGGACTCCATGAAGCGCCAGATGATCTGAGCAGCCGTGTATGTCTTGCCCGTCCCAGTCGCCATGACCAGCAGGAGCCGACGTTGGCCAACCGCGATGGCTTCCATCGTCCGGTTGACGGCGATGCGCTGGTAGTAGCGTGGGCGGCGCCCGGAACCGTCGTCGTGGAACTGGCTCGAGATGACAGGTTCGTCCGCGTCCGTGATTCCCTTCCACTGCTTGTAGAGGCCGTAGAGCACTTCGCGAGACGGAAACTGATCGAGCGACATCTCGACCTCGACCTCCGGTCGTAGGCCGGTGCGGTCATGCCAGACCAACGAGTCACCATTGCTGGTAAACACGGATGGCACGTCGAGCTGCTCGGCGTACTCAATGGCTTGCTGCATGCCGTCACCGGGCTCATGCCGGTTGTCTTTGGCCTCGACGATGGCAATCGGCAGGTTGGGGCGCCACTCAAGCAGGTAGTCGACCTTCTTGGGCTTCTTCCGCACGCCCTTGCTACCGACCACCTGGATGCGTCCCGCCGAGAAGTAGTAGTACTCCTCACGGAGCGACGTAAGCGGCCAGCCAGCGGCACTGAGGGCAGGCGTGATGTACCGAGTGCGGATCTCCGCCTCGGTGAGCTCTACCTTCTTCGGGTCGCTCACGGTGCCGATCCTACGGGCTACCACTGACAATCAGTGATGAGACACGCGCCCCAGGCCTCGCACGTGCTGCCCCACGCCGACCAGTCACCGGCGCGGAGCACCACATGGCTTGCCTAGGTCCAGGTGTCGGCAGCGGGTACTTCCGCACGTCAGAGCCTGGGTACACCGCCACTAGCGGCGTCCCATTGACGCATTGCCCCACCCGCCAGGCACGCCGCAACCCCGAAACCCCGCTCGAGGCGGCCACCCACGCGAAATGTCAGACCAAACGTGAAGATAGATACAGGTCAAACGTGAAAACCTCCTGGTAGCCCCGACCGGATTCGAACCGGCGTTACCGCCTTGAGAGGGCGGCGTCCTAGGCCTCTAGACGACGGGGCCGTGCGTGGCACCGACAGGATCCAGCCATCCTGCGGAGCCGAGATTCTGGCTTGGCCAGCGGCGTACAGACTACCGCCTCGCAACCGGTCAGGCCAACCGGCGGTTACGGCGAATGGCTCAGCTCGGCGGCCAGGCGTCCGGCGGCCTCGACCAGCGCGCCGTTCCCGCCGGCCACGCGGCCGTCCGGCAGGACCGTGGTGTCCTCGAGGCCGACGCGGATATCCCGGCCCAGGCGGATCGCGGCGCTTAGCACGTGCCAGGTCGCCAGGCCGTACCCGTGGTGCAGGCGCGGTGCGGCGAAGCCATGGCTGTTCAGGGCCGCCTCCACGTCCGCCGCGATCGCGACCGCGACCTCGGGCGTTTCATCGTGCGGCTCTATCAGGATCCGCAGTACGTGGCCGCCGAAGTCGCTGGCTGCGAGCTGGTCGGCGTCAGCGACAGACCAGACCCCGGCCTCGACCGCGATGCCCAGTTCGGCGAGCAACCCGGCCAGTTCGTCCGCGCCGGGCTCGGACACGTTGACCGAGGCGAAATCCGGCTTGCCGTTCCCGGTCCAGCGCGACACCTGCGCCATCCGGCGAGCCGGATCACCGTCGGCGACCCACAGGCCGGTCGTCACGCCAACCGGGGTAGCGGGTACCGCCGCCCGGACGGCGGCGACCGCGGCCAGGACCGCTTCGGCGTCGAGGGTCTCCGCGCCGGACGCGTCCCTGGGTGCAGATGAACGGCACCCGCCCCGGCGCGGACCGCGGCCACCGCCTCGGCCGCGAGCTCATCCGGGGTCTGCGGGACGGACGGATGCTCATCGCGGGTCGTACCGCCGTTCAGGCACGCTTTGATCAGCACGGCGCCACGGAACCCTCCGATATGAAAAGCGCGGACGTGAGTCACGTCCGCGCTGTCTACTGAAACTGCTGGGGTACCAGGACTCGAACCTAGACTAACAGGGCCAGAACCTGTCGGGCTGCCAATTACCCCATACCCCAATGGCATCGGACCCGATGGCCGGGTGCGCTCACGCAGTCTAGCGGACTCCGGTCGCGCCGGCCAATACGAGAGCGGCCGGAGGGTCGGACCACGCGTTATGGCGGGTCGATCGCGGTCAGGCCGGCTTCCCGGTCGAGGTGGAGCCATCGGGTGATCCCGGCCGAACGCAGGAAGGGCACGTCGTGGCTGGCCACGAGGATCGCGCCGCGGTAGCCCTCAAGCGCCTGGGACAGCTGCCGGACCGACGCCATGTCCAGGTTGTTGGTCGGCTCATCGAGCAGCAGCAGCTGGGGCGCGGGCTGCGCGAGCAGCAGGGCCGCGAGGACGGCCCGGAACCGCTCGCCTCCGGACAACGTGCCGGCCAGCCGGTCGGCCCGCTCGCCGCGGAACAAGAACCTGGCCAGGCTGGCCCGGACCTCGTTCACCGACGCGGCCGGCGCCGCTGCCCGAACATTGTCGACCACGGTCCGTGAGTCATCGAGGATGTCGAGCCGCTGCGGCAGGTAACCGACCACCGCTGCCAGCCGGACACTGACGCCCGGGAGCGCCGCCAGGCCCGCGACCGCGCGCAGCAGGGTATCGCTGACCTCAGAACTTCAACGCCACTCTCCCGCCGACGGCATTAGGCCACCTCTACCGTATCCGAGGGCGGCGAGGGGAGGCCGGGGGTAGCCAGGACGAGGCGGGCGGGGCCGGTGCCGTGGACGGTGCGGTCGGCGGCGGAGACGAAGCAGGACTCGCCGCGGCCTAGCTCGAGCGTGCGGCCCTGGTCGGTGCGCAGGACGACGGTGCCCTCGGTGCACAGCAGGATCCGCGGGCCCGCGCCGGGCGGGGCCAGCGCCTGGCCGGCGAGGTCGAGCAGGTAGAGGCGGAACTCGGGGGCCGGGGTGTCGAACCAGGTAACGCCCTCGGCCAGGACGCGCGGGGACAGGACCGGCACCGCGACCGCCGGGTCGAGCAGCTTGAGCAGTTCGGGCACGTCGACGTGCTTGCCGGTGAGGCCGGCCCGGACCACGTTGTCGGAGTTGGCGAGCAGCTCGATCCCGGTGCCCTGGAGGTAGGCGTGCAGGCCGCCGGCCGGCATGAACACCGCCTGGCCCGGCCGCAGCACCGCGTGCCGCATCAGTAGCAGCGCGACCACCCCGAGATCGCCGGGATGATCGGCGGCGACCCGCACCGCCGCGGCGCACGCGTCCGCGTAAGGACCGCGGGCCGACGCCAGCCGCACGCAGGCGGCCACGACGGCGGCGACCAGGTCCGCGCGGCCGGCCGCGGGCCAGTCCAGAACAGCCGCCAGCACGTCCGCCATCACCCGGCCGGCCGCGGGCCAGTCGAGCACGTCCGCCATCACCCGGCCGGCCGCGGGCCAGTCGAGCACGTCCGCCATCACCCGGCCGGCCGCCGCATCTTCGAGCCGGGCGGCCAGCAGCTTAAGCTGGTCGACCGCCAGGGCGCGCAGCATGCCCGCCGCGTCCGCCGGGGTGCGCAGGCCGGCTACCACCTCGAACGACGTGAGGGCGTACAGGAGTTCGGGCTTGGGCCAGTCGTCCACGTAGTTCCTGGCCGGGTCGCCCGGCGCCAGACCACGCTCGTTCTCGGCCAGGAAACCCGCCTCGGCCTGCGCGCGCGAAGGATGCACCTGAATCGACAGCGCCCGCTCGGCCGAGAGCACCTTGAGCAGGAACGGCAGCCTGCCGCCGAACCGCGCCGCGCACTCCGGGCCGAGCTCCCGGACCGGGTCGGCCGCGATAACGGCGTCCAGCGTGGTCCGCGACCCGTCGCGGTCCACACCACAGGAAGCCGACGTGTGCGCGCCCATCCACAGCTCGGCCTCCGGTCCCGCGGACGGGACGGGCCGGCCCTGCAGTTCCGCGATCGCCGTTCTGGAACCCCACGCATAGGGGCGCACCACCGGACGGAGAAGGTCCATCCGGGCATGGTAGCCGCCGCCTGGGGCCGCGGTTACCGGGGCCAGCCTTACTCGACGCCGGAGGTGTCGGCCGGGTGCTCGACCAGCGCCACCACCCGGCTCGCCATGAACCGGGCGGTCCTGACCTGGGTCCCGGTCCTGGTCACCTCGCTGACCTCGATAACACCGCGCCGGTTGGTGATCTCGACGCGGCGGCCCGCCCGGGTCGCCGCCACCTCATACGTCTGGGTCCCGTCGCCGGAGTCCATCACGATCTCGACGCGATCACCCTTCATAGGGCAGCCTCCCGGCGATTGAACCTATATTCGAACATATACCTCGTGCGTGAGCTGGCGAAACGGGCGCCGCCCGCCGACCGGGACACGAACGGGCCGTGGGGCGGGAACCACGGCCCGTTCGGCCAAAAAGAACGGAGTACGGCGGGACAGCCTCAGTACGACGGGAGCGACGGATCGACCTGATTGATCCAGGCCAGCACGCCGCCGCCGACGTGCACCGCGTCGGCGAAGCCGGCGTTCTTGACGATCGCCAGCGCCTCCGCCGAGCGGGCGCCGCTCTTGCAGTGCAGCACGATCCGCTTGTCCTGCGGCAGCCGCTCAAGGGCGGCGCCGGACAGGAACTCGCCCTTCGGGATGAGCGTGGCGCCGGGGATGGAGACGATCTCGTACTCGTTCGGCTCGCGGACGTCGACGAGGAAGATGTTCTCGCCCGCGTCCAGCATGGCCGCCAGGTCCTTCGCGCTGATCGTCGAGCCCGCGGCCGCCTCGGCGGCCTCCTGCGACACCGCGCCGCAGAACTCCTCGTAGTCGATCAGCTCGGTGACCGTCGGGTTCTTGCCGCAGACCGCGCACTCCGGGTCCTTCTGCACCCGCACCGAGTGGTAGGTCATCTCGAGCGCGTCGTAGATCATCAGCCGTCCGGCCAGCGGCTCGCCGATCCCGGTGATGAGCTTGATGGCCTCGTTCACCTGGATCGACCCGATGGAGGCGCAGAGCACGCCGAGCACGCCGCCCTCGGCGCAGGACGGCACCATCCCGGGCGGCGGCGGCTCGGGGTACAGGCAGCGGTAGCACGGGCCGTACTCGGCCCAGAACACGCTGGCCTGCCCGTCGAACCGGTAGATCGAGCCCCACACGTACGGCTTGCCGAGCAGCACGCACGCGTCGTTGACCAGGTACCTGGTGGCGAAGTTGTCGGTGCCGTCGACGATCAGGTCGTAATCGGCGAAGATCTGCATGGCGTTGTCGGAATCGAGCCGTACCTCGTGCACCACGACGTTGACGTACGGGTTGATCTCCCGGATGCTGTCCCGGGCCGACTCGGCCTTCGGGCGTCCCACGTCGGACTGGCCGTGGATGATCTGGCGCTGCAGGTTCGACTCGTCCACCACATCGAAGTCGACGATGCCCAGCGTGCCGACGCCGGCCGCGGCCAGGTACAGCAGCGCGGGCGAGCCGAGGCCGCCGGCCCCCACGACCAGCACCTTGGCGTTCTTGAGTCGTTTCTGCCCGGTCATCCCCACGTCCGGGATGATCAGGTGGCGCGAGTAGCGCCTGACCTCGTCGACCGTCAGCTCGGCGGCGGGCTCGACCAGAGGAGGCAGCGACACGATTTTCTCCAAAGATTTTGTCCGAACGGGCCGGGATCCTGCCTTCCCGCCCGTGTCACGGTCAACCGGCGGGAGCGAGCGGGAATTCCCGCGCGCGCTCCGCCTCGGCGCCCTCGGCGGCGGCGTCTAGGAGGATACCGATTTCTGCCGCCACCAGGCCAGGATGCTCCATGTGCGCGACGTGACCAGTGCGCGGCATCACCACGATCCTGGCGCTGGAGAAGGCGTGCGCGGCCCGGCCCGCCGCCCGCGGATCGACCAGGCGGTCGTGGCTGCCGTAGATGACCAGGCACGGCGCGGTGATGCGGGCCGCGTCCCGCCAGGCCGAATGGCGGCCCTTGCGCAGGAACTCGGCGGTGAGGGTCCGGACGCTGCCCACCAGGGCGGCCGCGGCGTAACCGAGCGAGTCCCGGTGGGTGAGTTCGGCGACCTCGGCGGCGAACCGCGCCTGCGGGAACAGCCCGGGATCGCTGTAGCACGTGCTGATGACGTCGGCCACCCGGCGTTCCGGCGGCAGCGCCTGGTACTGCCTGATCAGCCGGGCTCCGGCCCGCGGCAGGCTCATCATCGGGAAGCGCAGCAGGTCCATCCGCGGCCGCGAGTCCGGCAGGGCCGGGGAGATCAGGGTCAGCGTCTGGATCAGTTCGGGCCGGGTGGCGGCGACCTTCACGCAGACCGCGCCGCCCAGGGAGTTGCCGATCAGGTGCACCGGACCGCGCCGCTGCGGTACACGGGGCCGTTCGATTAGCGCGATGACCGTCTGCGCGAGGGCGGCGATCGAGTAGCGCCCGTCCGGGCGAGGCGGAGAGTCGCCGAAGCCGGGCAGGTCAACCGCGTCGCAGGCGAGCCTGGGCCGGAGCAGGTCCATCAGGTCGGTCCAGTTCCGCGACGAGCCCTCGAGTCCGTGCACGCACAGTGCTGGCTCCGCGCCGGCCGCCTCGGGGGGGACGCTGCGCACGAAGACCTGGTGATCGCCGAGCGAGACCAGCTTCCCTGGCCAGTGCGGGATGGGCTGGGTGAGGTGCTCGGTCACGCGCTGGCCTTGCGGCGCGTCCTCGTCTTGGCGGGCGCGTCCTCCTTGGCGTCCGCGCCTCCCTTGGCGTCGGCACTGTCGGGCTTGCCGCGCTCGGACTTGAGGGCCGCGACGCTGGCCCGCAGGATCTCGGTCAGGTCGGCGGGCTGCTTCTTGATATCCGGAGCCTCCGTGCCGGCCGGGCGGACGACGTCGTTGCCCTCGACCTTGGCCTGGACGACGGCTTCGAGCGCCTCGCGGTAGGCGTCGCGGTACTGGTCGGGCTCGAAATCCTCGGTCATCGTGTCGATGAGCGACGCGGCCATCTTCAGTTCCTGCGACCGGACCTCGATGTCCTCGTCGAGGAAGGCGAAATCGGGCTTGCGCACCTCGTCGGGCCACAGCAGGGTCTCCAGCGTGATGACCCCCTCCCTGACCCGCAGCGCGGCCAGCGCCTCGCGCTGGCGCAGCGCGACCTTGGCCACGGCCACCTTCCCCGACTTCTCCAGCGCGTCGCGGAACAGCACGTAGGCCCGGCTGCCGGCCGGCTCGGGCTCCAGGTAGTAGCTCTTGGCCGCGTAGATGGGCTCCACCTGGTCGCTCGGCGCGAAGTGCAGCACCTCGATCCGGTGGGCGGTCACCAGCGGAAGGTCGGCCAGGTCCTCGTCGGTCAGCACGACCATGTCACCGGTGGGCAGCTCGTAGCCCTTCGCGATGTCGGAGTACGGAACTTCCTCCCCGTCGAGCGTGCATACCCGGCGGAACTGGATCCTGGCTCCGTCCTTGCGGTGAACCTGGCGGAAGGTGATGTCACGCTGCTCCGTCGCGGCGTAGAGCTTCACCGGGATCACGACCAGGCCGAAAGAGATCGCACCGGCCCATATGCTGCGCATGGTCCTCACCTACCCCCGTTGGCATGACGCTGATCGTCCAGCGTTGTCCTAATTCCCGAAATCGACAGTGATTTCGAGCGATCTTCGGACTAGCATGAGTGGATTTCGTCCAACTCTGTTAGCGAGCTTAGCTGCGGCTGCGATGATGAAGGTGCCCGGACCAGCCCAGGGTCAGCCGGGCCACGGCTCGAAGTTCGAGGGGGACGGAGAGATATGGGCGCATTCGATGTGGTCGTGCTCGGCGGCGGCACCGCCGGCCTGCACGTCGCCACCGAGGTCGCCGGTGGCGGCCAGGCGGTGGCGCTGGTCGAGGCGGGGCTGATCGGAGGCGAGTCTCCCTACCTGGCCTGCCTGCCGTCGAACTCACTGCTGCTTTCCGCGAGCCGGGGTGAGAGCTGGGAAGACGCGGTGGCCCGGCGGAACGAGGTGACCGGCGGCCTGGACGACTCAGCCCCGGCGGCCCGGCTGGCCCGCGCGGGCGTGACCGTGATCCGCGGCACCGGCCGGATCGCCGGCCCGGAAACGGTCGAGGTGAGGCTGGCCCAAGGTCCGGCTCTGGCTGGGTCGAACGTGTCGCTGACCTACTCGGACCTGGTCATCGCGACGGGATGCGAGCCGGTCGCGCCGCCGATCGAGGGCCTTTCCGACATACCGGCCTGGACCACCGCGGAGAGCCTGTGCTCGCCTGACCTGCCGCGGCGCCTCATCGTGCTCGGCGGCGGCCCCGCCGGCTGCGAGCTCACGCAGATCTACGCCTCGTTCGGCTCGCAGGTGACCCTGGTGGAATCGGAGCCCGCGCTGCTCCCGGGGGAACCCGCGTTCGCCGGGGAGATCCTCGCGGCGGCGCTGCGCCGGGCCGGCGCCGAGATCTATCTCGGCTCACCCGCCACCAAGGCGGAACGCACGCCTGACGGTCTCACGCTCGCGCTGGAAGACGGGACGCGGATCGACGCCGACCGCCTGCTGCTCGCCTCGGGCCGGCGCCCGAGGCTCAGCGGCCTGGGCCTCGACGCGCTCGGCATCACGGTCACGCCGGGGATGGCGCTGCCCACCACGACCAGGTGCGAGGTGGCCGGGGCAAGGAGGGTGTGGGCCGCGGGCGACGTCACCGGCATCACGCATACCCACGCCAGCCACTACCAGGCCAGGGTGGTCGCGGCGAATATCCTCGGCCAGCGCCGCGAAGCCGACTACAGCGCCATACCGCGGTGCGTGTTCACCACGCCCTCCGTCTTCGCCGTGGGGGTCGTCCCCGACCAGGACGAGGCCGCCGAAGACGACGCGGCGCCGAGGATCACTCCGGCGGGGGCTCGGGGCGCGGGGCTGATCACGGTCCGGGCTAGCCTGGGCGACACCACCCGGGCTCACCTAGGCCATGACGATCTCGGCTGCCTCGAGCTCTACGCGGACTCCGAGTCCGGGGTGCTGGTCGGCGCGGTCGCGGTGGGGCCGGACGCGGCGAACTGGATGGGGGAGGTTACCCTCGCCATCAGGGCCAAGATTTCGGTGGCGATCCTCGCCGACGTGGTGCATGCCTTCCCCACCTACGGGGAAGCACTGGAAACAGCGCTCCGAGAACTGGCGGGAACCGGGGGCAGCACGGTAATTGCCGATCAGGAGGAAAGGGGGAGAGGGCCGTTGAGCGAGTTGGACATGGAGACGCCCGAGGGCGACGCCATCGAGCAGCACCAGGAAGTAATCCCGGACGAGAACGTGACCGGAGCGCGGCGCGAAGTCCCGTTTGATGTAAACGAGGCGGATGCGGCGGAACAGGAACGCGCGGTGGGCTTCGACGATGACGACTACCGCTGACAGCGGCTTAGGATGAGGCGAGCGCGGAAAAGCAGCCGCGCGCGACCACCCGGAGACCGAATTTTGACTGCAACGTCCGATACCAGGCCGCGCAGCAACCGGCTGCCACGGCATGAACGGCGACGGCAGCTACTGGACGCGGCGCTTGAGATGTTCGTATCCCAGGGGTACCACGCCGCCGCCATGGATGAGATCGCCGAACGCGCGGGCGTCAGCAAGCCCGTGCTGTACCAGCATTTCCCCGGCAAGCTCGAACTCTACCTGGCCCTGCTCGACGAGAGCGTGGACACCCTGGTGGAGACGGTGCGCGACGCGCTCCGCTCGAACCCGGACCCCAAGCAACGGGTCGCCGCCACCTTCGGCGCCTACTTCGAGTACGTGGGCGGCGAAGGCCAGGCCTACCGGCTGGTGTTCGAGTCGGACCTGAGCAACGAGACGGCCGTCCGCGACCGGCTCGACCGGGTCCAGCGCGAATGCGCCGCGATGGTCAGCCAGACGATCAGGGAAGACGCCGGGCTTTCCGACGACGAGGCACACCTGCTGAGCGTGGGCATGGTGGGCATGGCCCAGGTCACCGCGAGGTACTGGCTCAGCACACGTGATCACATCCCGCGCGAAGCCGCCGAGCAGCTGGTGGCCAGGCTGGCGTGGCGCGGCATCAGCGGCTGGCCCCGCAGCGAACACTTAGGTAAGGAGCGCCGTGGAAGTCAAGATCGGAATTCAGTCCGTGCCGCGCGAACTGGTCGTGGAGACTGACACCCCGGCGGACGAAATTGAGCGTCAGCTGGCCAGCGCCCTGGCCGACGGCGCACATTCCGTCTTCGCGCTCTCGATGAACAAGGGCGGCAAGGTCCTGGTGCCCGCGGACAAAATCGCCTACGTGGAATTCGGCGCTCCGGAAGCCCGCCGCGTGGGTTTCGGCAACATCGTCTGACCGGGCTAGGCCAGGCGTTCTCGGGGAAGGCCCGGCTGAGTGGGCTGGGCCTACTCCTGGTATACTTGGTAACGACTGGTCAATGGAATGACGGGACCAAAGGTTGTGTTATTCCATCGGCTGCTGTTTACGCTGGGCATCGTGCCCGGCGTTCCTGGGGGATCCCGAGTAAACGGCAGTGTCCCGAACGATGGTAGCGGGCTCCCTGGCAATCGCCGCGTCAGACAGGCGTCGCGACGTCAGCCACAAGGTCGCAGCTCGCATCGCGGCGGGTCACCGCGGGCAGCCACCAGACACGACGGGCCTGATCCCAGAACCGCTGGGAAGGGCCACGATGAAGGATGGAACCCCTGACAACTCAAACTTTTAGCGGGGACGAGGCGCAGGCGCCGGCCCTGTCGTCCGGGTCGGTGACGGCTCTGCCGGGCACCGTACCCGGAAGCGATGGCGTCGGCCCGGCGAGCGGGAGCACGCCCGCCGTCCCGTTCCGTGATCTCGGCATCAGCGAGGAGATCTGCTCGGGCCTCGAGGCCGCGGGCATCTTCACCACCTTTCCCATTCAGGCGCTCGCTCTGCCGCTGGCGCTGCGCGGGCAGGACATCATCGGCCAGGCCAGGACCGGCACCGGGAAGACCCTCGCGTTCGGCATCCCGCTGCTGCAGCTGATCGAAGAAGGCTCAGTTCAAGGGTCCGGCCCGCCGCGGGCGCTCGTGGTCGTGCCCACCAGGGAGCTCGCGATCCAGGTCGCCGACGACCTGCGCACCGCCGCGGTGAACATGCGCGCCCGCGTGCTTACCGTCTACGGCGGCCGGGCCTACGAACCGCAGATCGACGCCCTGGCGGCCGGGGTCGACATTGTCGTCGGCACCCCGGGGCGGCTCCTCGACCTGGCCGAGCGGCGCCACCTTGACCTGAGCGCGGTGCGAGCGCTCGTGCTCGACGAGGCGGACAAGATGCTCGACCTGGGCTTCCTGCCCGACGTGGAGCGGATCGTCAGGCGCACCCCGGACCAGCGGCAGACGATGCTGTTCTCCGCGACCATGCCGGGGGACGTCGTCACGCTCGCCCGCCGTCACATGCGGCGCCCGACCAATATCCGGGCCGAGGGCCATGACGAGCCCGCGCCGGCCCCCGGCACGCGGCAGTACGTGTTCCGGGCCCACCAGATGGACAAGGTCGAGGTGCTGGCGCGCGTGCTGCAGGCCAGGGACCGGGGCCTGACCATGGTGTTCTGCCAGACCAAGCGAGCCGCCGATCAGGTCGCGACCGCGCTAGAAACCAGGGGTTTCGCGGTGGCGACCGTGCACGGTGACCTGGGTCAGGGTCAGCGGGAGCGCGCGCTGCGCGCGTTCCGCAGCGGCAAGGTGGACGTGCTCACCGCCACCGAGGTCGCCGCCCGCGGGCTTGACGTGGACGACGTCACCCACGTGGTGAACTACGAGTGCCCGGATGACGACATGACCTACGTGCACCGCATCGGCCGGACCGGGCGGGCCGGAAAGCCCGGGGTCGCGGTCACGTTCGTCGACTGGCGGGACATGCACCGCTGGAAGCTCATCAACGACGCGCTGGGCCTGGGCAAACCCGAGCCCGAGGAGACCTACTCGACCTCGGAGCACCTCTACGCCCAGCTGGATATTCCGCGCGAGGCGACAGGAACGCTCCCCCGCGCGATGCGGGGCCGGGCCGGGCTCGACGCCGAGGCCATCGAGGACATCGGCGAAACCGGCCGGATCCGTTCGCCTAGGCGCGGGTCGGCGGGTCGGGCCTCGGCCGACCGCGGCGGTTCCGGGCGCAACGGCGCCGGGCGCAGCGGCGCCGGGCAGGGCCGGGCCGGCCAGCCGCGGAAGAGCGCACGCGGCGCCAGTGACGGGGCCGTCCAGGCGGGCGGCGAGGTGGCCAGGACCCGGCGGCGCCGCCGGACCAGGGCGGGTCGTGACCTCGGCGGTGAGCCGGGCCAGTCGGAGGCAACCCGACGCAAGGCCTCATGATCAGGGTATTCTCGGTCGGCTCGGCTCTTTCGTGGAGCTGACGCAGAGGTTTTGTTCAACGTCGCCAGGTAAGGTTCGCCACTGTGAGCACACCAACCTCCCTCGATCTGCCCGACGGGGTCCGGCGTACCACGATCCGCACCACCCGCGGCGCGTTCGCGGCCCTGGAGGCGGTTCCGGCGTCGGGGGTGTGCGAGCGGGAGACCGCCCTGCTCGTGCCCGGTTACACGGGCAGCAAGGAGGACTTCCTCGCCATCTTGGACCTGCTGGCCGACGGCAGCCGCCGGGTGGTCGCGATCGACATGCGCGGCCAGTTCGAGACGCCGGGGGCGGATGACCCGGACGGCTACCGCGCGGCAGCCCTCGGGTCCGACATCCTCGCGATCATGCACGCGACCGGCACGAGGCACCTGGTCGGGCACTCCTACGGCGGGCTGATCGGCCGCGAGGCCGTACTCGCCCCGGACGACGGCGAGATCACGTCGTTCACGCTGATGAGTTCCGGCCCCGCGGCGCTGACCGGACCGCGGGCGAAGGAAGTGCGCGCGATGCTCGCCGTCCTCGGCGTCAGCGACGGCGAGACGCCGGATAGGGCCGTGCTGCAGGCCGGAATCGCCGAACTCTGGCGGGCCCACCTGGAACCGCAGGCCGTCGCGGCCGGCGTCCCCGGCCACATCGTCGCGTTCCTGGCCAGGCGGATGCGGAGCAACGAGCCGGGCGCGCTGGTCCTGATGGCCCGGCATATGCTCACCGCCCCGGACCGGACGGCCGAGCTGGCGCGGCTCGACCACATCCCGATGCTGGTGATCTACGGCGAGAACGACAATTCCTGGTCCCCGGCCGCGCAGGAGAACATGGCCAGGCGGCTCGGCGCCCGCCGCGTGTGCATTCCCGCGGCCGTGCACTCCCCCGCCGTCGAGGCGCCCGCCACGACGGCGAGCGCGCTGACGCAGTTCTGGGACGCGGCCGAGGCGGCTACGATCACGGCGGCCAGGCCAGCCGTCGTCACGGAACGGCGTAGCGTCTCAGGGGTTTAGTCGGCGGAAAGCCCGTCCCACGGCCGCCGTGGCATCGCGGCGGCTGCGCCCGCCGGGCAGTGCCGCAGGTAGTCACACCACCCGCAGGACGGGCTGGGCCGCGGCGGGAACACCTCGTCCAACCGGTCGGCGGGCAGGCCGTCACGCATCCGCTCATCGGCCGCCGCGCACTCCTCGGCGATATCCTCGGCGCGGCCAAGGTGCCTGGCCAGCGATTCGTCGGTGTGCGACCAGGCCAGGACCTCGCCAGTGGGCAGGTGGTGCAGCTCCACCCGGTGACACGGCCGCCGGAGCACCCGCCCGGCGGCCAGCGCGTATAGGGCCAGGGCCATCGAGCTGCGCGCGTCGTCCACGGTCAGCAGGTGCCGCCCGGTCTTGTAGTCCACGACCACGAGTTCGGTCCCCGTAGGGTCGGCTGGGCGCGCGTCGAGCCGGTCGATCCGGCCGGAGACCGCGATCTTGTCCGTGCGCGTCGCCACGGTCCGTTCCACCCCGAGGGGCTCGTCGGCCGGGTCGAGCCCGGCGACGTATCCCTGCACCATGGCGACGGCACGCTCGCGGTGCCGCACCGACTGGGTCTCATCCGCGAAACCCTCGTCGATCCAGCCGCGGTCGACCAGGGTGCCCGCGGCCGCGACGGTGCGCTGCGCCAGCGGCAGCCGCCACCAGCCGGCCAGGGCGTTGTGGATGCTGGCGCCGAGACTGTTGTGCGCCCACGGCGGGCCCTTCGGCGGCGGCGGCCGGTCCAGGTAACTCATCCGGTACCGGCGAGGGCAGTCAAGCCAGGCGGCGAGCCGGGTCGGGGTGCACGGGTACAGCCGGCGCGGCATCCCCTCGAATCCCAGCTGCTCCATCAGGGTCTACTTACCGACCCTGGGCAGGGACGGAGCAGCGGGACCCGCCGAGACCCAGGAGTCGAACTTCTTCTCGGCCGCCGCGATGGTGGTTTCCTGGCCGCCCACCACGTCAAGCACGCCCGCCGTATCGCTGCCCGGGTCGATGACGATGACCTCCTCGTCGGCGCCGATGATCCAGATGTTGATCTCGTCGGTCCCCGAGCCGCCATCCGGCGCCGCGGGCGAGGAGAACTGATCGATCCGAGTGGTCATCCGGCGTTTCCTTCCTCAGCTTGCCTGACCCGCTGACCTTTCTTACCACAGCCGCCCTAGGACGCGCTGTGGGCGAAGGCGATGACCGAGTTCGCAACCAGCTGGACGGCGATCGCGGCGAGCAGGAGACCGGCGATCCTGGTCAACAGCTCGACTCACCGCGGTCTCCGGGGAAGAACATTAACCGGCGGGAGACGGGGCAAGCCCATTCAGGCACGATATCCCGCGGCTCGGGCTATCAGGGCCTGGTACGCCTCGGCGGCGACCGTTTCGCAGCCGATACGGTAGCCGGTAAGGCTGCCGTGATCGTCACTGCCGCCCGTGGCCACCAGGCCGAGATCGTGCGCCAGGGCGAGCAGGCTGGCCCGTTCGGTATCTATCTGGTCGGGATGGAAGACCTCTACGCCGGCCAGGCCTACGGCGGCCAGCCGGCCGATCTCCTCGTCGGACACTACCCAGTCGCGGCCTGCCCGCGGGTGGGCCAGCACCGCGACGCCGCCCGCGGCGCGGACCAGGCCGATCGCGTGGACCGGATCGAGCGCGTACCTGCCGACGTAAGCCCGGCCGCCGTCGCCGATCCAGTCGCGGGTGAACGCCTCGCGGGGCGAGGTGATGGCGCCGCTGGCCGCCATCGCCCGGGCTATGTGCGGGCGGCCGACCACGGCCCTGCCGGCGATCGCGGCCACCTGGTCCCAGCTGATGCCGACCCCGAGGTCGGCGAGGCGGCGCACCATGGCCCGGGCGCGGAGCACGCGGTCGTCGCGGATGCGGCCGAGTTCGGCGGCCAGATCCGGGTGGCCGGGGTCGAAAAGGTAAGCCAGCAGGTGCAGGCTGTGCTGGCCACGGGGGGACGAACCCGAAAGCCCCCCTGGCACCCCCCGGCTGTGCTGGCCGAGGCGGCAGGACAGTTCCATGCCGGGCAGCAGGGTCAGGGAATCCGCCAGCGCCTGGCGCGCCTCGGCGTGGCCGGCCACGGTGTCGTGGTCGGTCAGCGCCACCACGTCCAGGCCGGCCCGCGCGGCGCGGCGCATCACCTCGGCGGGCGGATCGGTCCCGTCCGAGGCACTGCTGTGCACATGCAGGTCGGCCCGCATCAAGGGGCGGGCAGGCGAGGCGAGGCGGCCCCGAAGGGCAGGTCCAGATCCTGGCCGGGGTCACGCAGGTCACGCAGCTCGATCGGCTCGATGAGCAGGGCGCCCGCGGTGTCCGGCCACAGCACCAGCCACAGCCAGTGGGCCTTCACCTCGCCGGCGAACACGGCGCGGTCGGGCGAATCCACCTGCCAGAGCGGGAAATCATGATTACCGAACGAAGCGGTGGCGATCGCCGGCGCGGAGGCGAAACCCGCGCCCGGGTCCACGCCGTCCAGGCCGGCCAGCGCCGCACCGAGGCCGACGCCCGGTTCCTCGGCCACGACCACCATGTCCGCCGGGCCGCCGAGCGGGTTCGGGCCGGACAGCGCCACCGCGCAGGCGCGGACGCCGGTGCGTTCGTCGCCCGCGCCGGCGAAACCGGCGACCAGCCAGCCGACCGGAAGCGGCCAGGGCAGCCAGACCGGGACACCCGGGTTACGGAGCAGCCCGTCCAGGCCGTCCCGAGAGGGGCTGTACGCGGGGAGCAGCGGATGGACCTCGCCGTGCCAGTCACAGCGCCAGGCGCTGGACCACACGGTCGGCTCCTGGAGGGTTCGGCCGCATCGGGGGCAGACCGCTGGCGCGTGACGGTGGCTGTCCTGACCCACGTCTATCCCCAGTGAGACGGAATGTGATGCCGGTGGCGGCTGACGTGAGCCGTCTTACCCCGTTTGCGGCCCGAACATGCGGGCGCCGGCCCTCGGACGAGGGCCGGCGCCCGCTGATGATGCCGTGGTGCAGGTGGAGCGGTTACCGCAGGACGCCGAAGTTAGCGCCCCACATCTCGTTGTCGAACACGGTGCCGTTGGAGTACGTCTGCAGCGTGTGGGTGTTGAGCTGCGGACGCGGGATGTCCGTGGGGAACGCGTTACCCGGGTAGTGCAGCACGAAGGGGTGCGAGAAGTTGGTGTCCGAGCCGTTGATCAGCGGCACGTAGAAGCCGCGGATCGTGTTGGAAGAGTCCACCACCCAGACCGTCTTCGCGGAGGCGCCGCACGGCTGCAGCGAGACCGGCGTGAAGTTGACGGCGGTGCTGCCGACACCCACGCACAGGCCGCTGTTCACGCCGTTGGGCGAGTACTCGAACTCAAACGCCCGGTCGTTCGCGAAGTGCAGGTTCAGCGCGGATGACACGAGCCCGGCCGTGAAGAAGTCGTTGACCGTGCCCTGGAAGGCGATGGTGAAGTCTTCCGCCGGGTCGGTGTTGCTGGTGCGGTACAGGATGATCGGCTGGCCGACCCTGGCCGCCTGCCGCCACACGTCGAGGACGAAGTTCGGGTGGTTGTGGGTGCCGAACTCGCGCAGGAAGATATCGATGCAGCTGTTGCCGCACGATGGCGTGGCGGCGTTCGCGCTGAGCGTCCCGGCCGCGCCAATCCCGCTGACCAGCGTCAGCGTGGCCGCGGCGGCCAGGAACTTGCTCTTAATGGACATACGTGGTTCCTCCTCGGGACCTGCCGCGGTGCCCCGTGCACCGCGGCTGAGCCGGCCAGGGGCGGCTGACCCGATCGCTCCACATATAAAGACGCGCCAGGTGTTTACTTGGTTGTCACATTTCGTGTCCGAGTGTCCACCGAGCATCACGTATGACCGCGGACGCACAGGCCCCGACACGCCGGTGGCGCCGGCCTTGTCAGGGCCGACGCCACGTAGCCAGTCAGGGTCCAGAGCTGTTCCCTAGCGGAGCGGACCGAAGTCGGCGCCCCATTCCTGGTTCTTATTGACGATGCCGTGGTGCGCGGACTGCTCTAGCGTCTCGGTGGCGAGCTGGGGCCGCGGCCTGTCGGTCGGGTACGAGTTCTGCGGGTAGGTCAGGACAAACGGGTGGGAGAAGTTGGTGTCGGAGCCGTTGATCAGCGGCACGTACCGGTGGAAGAAGCTGCGACCGGTGCCGCGGGCGATGTCCACCACCCAGACGGCCTTGGAGGACGCGCCACACGGCTGCAGCGAGACGAGGGTGTCCTGGGCGGCAGTGACCGGGACGCCGACGCACAGGCCGCTGTCCACGCCGAAGGGGGCGTACTCGATCTCATACGCGTGGTAGTCCGGGTAGTATTTGGTGCACGTCTGCGTATGGATGTCGAAGAACTCGCAGCCGCCACCGTAGTGAAGGGCCAGCGCGGGAGACATGAGGCCGGCCGCCGCGAAGTCGGACACCTGCCCCTGGTAGGCGATGGTGAAGTCCTCCCCCGGGTCGCTGTTACCGGTGCGGAACAGGATGACCGGCTGGCCGACCTTGTTGGCCTGGCGCAGCACGGCAAGCACGAAGCCGGGGTGACGGTGCGTGCCGAAGTTGCGGCTGAAGATATCGATGCAAGTAAAGCCACACGACGGGGTGGCCGCGCCAGCGGTCCCCGCGGTGAGCGCCCCGGCCGCGCCGACACCGCTGACGAGGGTCAGCGTCGCCGCAGCGGCGAGGACCTTGCTCTTGATCGACATGGATGGTTTCTCCTCGGTCTCTTACATGGCAGTGGCGCCGACCCCCGCAGGGGCCGACGCCACTTTGTCACTCAGGGTTCCAGCTCAGAGCTTCCTACCTGAGCTCACCGAAGTCAGCACCCCAGAGCTGGTTGTCGTCCACGGTGGCCAGGATCGGGCCGACGCCGTTGGAGAAACCAGTGATGTTGTTGACCATGAGCTGCGGGCGCGGACGGTCGGTCGGGTAACCGTTCTTCGGGTAGGTCAGCACGAACGGGTGCGAGAAGTTCGTGTCCGAGCCGTTGATCAGCGGCACGTAGCCGTGGCCCAGGGTGACGGGTGAATCCGCGGTGTCCACGATCCACACGGTCTTCGAGGACACACCGCACGGCTCGAGGTTCACCTTCTCGCCCGCGAACGCGGTGCTGAACACGCCCATGCACAGGCCGCTGTCCACACCGAAGGGCGCGTACTCGATCTCCAGCGCGGGGTCGTCCACCCCCGCAGCGCAGGTCGAGAAGGGCGGCGTGGTGCAGCCGTAGTGCAGCGCCACGGCGGAGCTCACCAGGCCGGCCGCGAAGAAGTCCGACGTGAAGCCCTGGAAAGAGACGGTGAAGTCTTCCGCCGGGTCGGTGTTGCTGGTGCGGAACAGGATCATCGGCTGGCCGACCTTCGCGCCCTGACGCCACACGTCCACCACGAAGTTCGGGTGGTGATGGGTGCCGAACTCGCGGCTGAAGATGTCGATGCAGTTTGGGCCGCATGACGGGGTGGCCGCGCTAGCGGACATCGCGCCTGCCGCGCCGACGCCGCCGACCAGGGCCAGCGTCGCCGCACCGGCGAGCAGCTTGCTCTTGATGGACATGGATAGTTCCTCCTTGGAACCGCAGCCGTGCCCTGCGCACGACTGTCGAGCTACCACCGCGGCAGGCCGGCCGGCTTGAGTCGCCCGGCGCAGGAGCCACGATGGCTAGACACGGAACGTTAATGGATACTTACACTCCGTGTCTACTTAGAAGGACGCACTGGGCGGCGGCACGGTTGTCAACGTTGCGTAATTGGTCGTGTGCGATTTCGTGCGCCGCCGTGGTGCCAGGGTACGGCTAGCCGTCCTGACATGGCAGTGGCGCCGGCCCCCGCAAAGGGCCGACGCCACTGTGTTACTCAGGGTTGGAACTCAGAACTTCCTACTTGAGGACTCCGAAGTCAGCGCCCCAGAGCTGGAAGTCGCTCACGGAGCCGATCGGGGTGCCGATGCCGTGCGAGAAACCGGTCAGGTTGTTCGTGAACAGCTGCGGGCGCGGCTTGTCGGTCGGGAAACCGTTGGACGGGTAGGTCAGCACGAACGGGTGCGAGAAGTTCGTGTCCGAGCCGTTGATCAGCGGGATGAAACCGTGGTTGAGCGTGGCGGGCGAGTCGTTGATGTCCAGGATCCAGACGGTCTTGGCCGACACGCCACACGGCTGCAGGGTGACACCCTCATGGGCGAATGCGGTGGCGGCAACGCCCACGCACAGGCCGCTGTCAACCCCGAAGGGCGAGTACTCGAGCTCCATGGCGGGGTCGTCCACGCCGGTGACCCCGCAGTTCGGGAAGTTCACGCCCGCGATGCAGCCAAAGTGCAGCGCCACGGCGGCGGACACCAGGCCGGCCGCGAAGAAGTCGGCGGTCGTGCCCTGGATGGACGGGACGATGTCTTCCGCCGGGTCGGTGTTGCTGGTGCGGAACAGGATGATCGGCTGGCCGACCTTCGCGCCCTGCCGGAACACGTCCACCACGAAGTTCGGGGTGGCGTGCGTACCGAACGCGCGGCTGAAGATGTCGATGCAGTTCGCGCCACACGACGGGGTGGCCGCGCTAGCGGAGAGCGCACCTGCCGTGCCGACGCCGCCGACCAGGGCCAGCGTCGCCGCACCGGCGAGCAGCTTGCTCTTGAAGGACATGGATAATTCCCTTCTTGGACCACAGCCGTACCCTGCGCACGGCTGTTGGAACTGGCCCCCGCGGCGTTCTGGCCGGAACGTCTCCGGCCCCGTCGGCACACTGCCGACCCGCGGTGGCCTGATCAGGACAGGAACGGCTGACCTGACCGGTAGTGCTGTTCAGAAAGGGGAAGACCCGGGCAAGCCCGGAAGCTCAAGGGGTGTTGCAGGCACTACATCGGGTAAAGCTAGGGCTCTCGCCCCTTTACCCGATAGAAAGACGCGGTATGGGGGTGCCTGGTTGACGCGGATTAGGCAAATTATCCGGCGTGACCAAATCGCAACTTTAATATCATACTGGCCCCTGTGACGGCAGTGTCTGTCGATATGTGAGGAGCACCGTACCATGCTTGTCGGCCTTAGGGGACAAGACGGATACTTGACGGCGTGTCCGGCTCTGTTATCCCTTGCGTGGGTGCCGTCGTGATGGACGGGCAAGGCCGCCTGCTGATGATCAGGCGCGGGCACGAGCCGGGCGCCGGGCTCTGGTCCATCCCCGGCGGCCGGATCGAGCCGGACGAGACCGATGCAGAAGCGCTAGTCAGGGAGATGCTGGAGGAGACCGGGCTCGCGGTCGAGGTAGGTGCGCTGCTCGGCAGCGTGCAGCGTCCCGGGCTGAATGGCGATGTCATCGACATCAGGGACTACGCGGCCAGCGTCATCGGCGGAAGGCTGCGCCCGGGCGACGACGCCACGGACGCACGCTGGGTGGCGATCGGGGACCTGGATTCTCTTCAGATTACCGCGGGCCTGATCGAGGCCCTTAGCAGCTGGGGAGTTCTGGGCACGTAAGGGCAATTAACGTCCTATTTTTCCGTTTATAACCGCGGAGCGCTATTTGCTCGAGCTTGGGCCATCAGCACATTCTTAGGTGCCGGCTGGCATGCCCGCGGCGCGGCCCTTGGCCACGATGGCCCGCGCCATCTTGTGCGAGGCCTCGTCGATCATCTCGTCGCCGAGCATGACCGCGCCGCGCGCCTCGACGCCCGTGGCGTGCGCATACGCCTCGATGATCCGCGACGCGCGCTCGAAGTCGGCCCGGGACGGTCGTTCCATGGTGCATCGCCTCCACCCCATCGACACCGGCTAGGTGACCGATTCTTGACCGCGCGTTTGCCTTCTGGTCAGATTAAGTGCGTTCTTGTGTCATCCCGTTATGCCAGCTTTTGCTCCGGATGCAGCCAGGAGACTCAGGAGGGCGACATGGGCGAAGGTCCAGCCTCGTCCGTGCCAGCCTGTGGAACCCGTTGCGGATCGTCGCTACTGACGAAGGGTGGACAGAGCATATGAGGCTAAAACGTATGGCCGTGGGCACGATGTTGGTGGCAGGGCTGGCCTGGATGGCAACACCGGGCGTCAGCTCAGCGAGCGATGAGAACTCCGGCATTCCCCACTACCGGCACATCGTCGAGATCATGATGGAAAATACCAGCTACGCAACGATCATCGGCAACCCTAACGCCCCGCAGATTAACGCCCTAGCTGACACGTACGGGCTGGCCACGAACTACTACGGCGTTACCCATCCCAGCGAGCCGAACTACATGGCGAACATCGGCGGTAGCTACTTCGGCGTCCAAGATGACAACCAGTTCTACTGCACACCCGCGCTCGCCAACACCGACCCCCTCTGCGCGGGGACCACGGTCGACCACACCGTCACGGCACAGAACCTTGCGGATCAGCTCACCGCGGCCGACATGACCTGGAAGGGCTACTTCCAGAGCCTTCCGCCCATCCCGTCCACGGGGCTGATCACAACCGGCCCGAACGCGAACGGGCCTTACTCCTTCAAGTGGCCCAGCAACGCCGTCGCCCTTTACGCCTCCAAGCACAACCCGTTCGTGAACTTCACAGGCACCCAGGGTGCGCTGAACAACATGGTTCCCGACACCCAGCTGGCGGCAGACCTGGCCGCCGGCCACCTTCCGAACTTCAGCCTCGTCGTCCCCGACCAATGCCACGACATGCACGGCACGGGCGGTTGCACGGACACCAACGGGCTGATATCCGCGGGCGACACCTATGTCGGTAACATGGTGCGCGAGATCATGGCCTCGAAATCGTGGCAGCAGGGCCGCGACGCCATCGTGATCACCTGGGACGAGGATGACTTCTCCGATGTGGGTAAGCCCGGGACCGGCTGCTGCGGCGCCGACCCAGGCGGCGGTCACGTAGTCACCGTCGTGATCACGAACAAGGGCGAGCATCCGATCACAGACAACACCCCCTTCAACCACTACTCACTGCTGCGCAGCTACGAAGAGGCTTTCGGGCTCCCCTGCCTGGCGAACGCCTGCGACACGGCCCACGGCGTGCAGGCCATGACGCGGCTGTTCCACCCGCAGCAACGATCAGAATGACGGCACCTTTATAGTCGGCTTCGCGGCGAGCGGCTGCGATCGCGCCATGCGATCGCAGCCGTCGCCATGCGTGCGGTGCAGCGGACGGGAGGCAAGCACCAGGCCGTTCGGGATCATCGGCCTTACAGGACGTGGGTAGCATGAAGTCATGACTTCCCCGCCCCCCGCCCCGCCCAGCGTCCAGCAGGTGACCAAGGCGCTTGACGGCGTGCAGGACCCCGAGATCCACCGGCCCATCACCGAGCTCGGCATGGTCAAGAACATCGACATCGCGCCCGACGGGGCGGTGCTCGTCGAGGTGTGGCTGACCGTCTCGGGATGCCCGCTGCGGGACACCATCACCCGGGAGGTCACCGCGGCGGTGCGCAGGCTGCCCGGCGTGTCCGCGGTGCGCGTCGAGCTCGACGTGATGAGCGACGAGCAGCGGCGGGCCCTGCAAACGCAGTTGCGCGGCGGCCGAGCAGAGCCGCAGATACCGTTCGCCCAGCCGTCCTCGCTGACCCGGGTGTACGCGGTGGCCAGCGGCAAGGGCGGCGTGGGCAAGTCGTCGGTGACGGTGAACCTCGCCGTCGCGCTGGCCGCCTCCGGCCAGAAGGTCGGCGTGGTCGACGCCGACATCTACGGGCACTCGGTGCCGCGGATGCTGGGCGTCACCGGCCGGCCCACCCCGGTCGAGAACATGATCATGCCGCCGTCGGCGCACAACGTGAAGGTCATCTCCATCGGCATGTTCACCAAGGGCAACACGCCCGTGGTCTGGCGCGGACCGATGCTGCACCGGGCGTTGCAGCAGTTTCTCGCCGACGTGTACTGGGGCGACCTGGACGTGCTGCTGCTCGACCTGCCCCCGGGCACCGGTGACGTCGCCATCTCGGTGGCCCAGATGCTCCCGGCGGCGGAGCTGCTCATCGTGACCACGCCTCAGCTGGCCGCGGCGGAGGTGGCCGAACGGGCCGGCGCGATCGCCTCGCAGACGCATCAGCGCGTCGCCGGGGTCATCGAGAACATGTCGTATCTGGTCTGCGCGCACTGCGGGGAGCAGACCGAGGTGTTCGGCTCGGGCGGCGGGGCCTCGGTCGCGGCGGCGCTCAGCCGGCTCGGCGGCACCCAGGTGCCGCTGCTCGGGCAGGTGCCGCTGGACGTCCGGCTGCGCGAAGGCGGTGACGCCGGGCTCCCGCTGGTGCTCAGCGATCCCGACTCCCCGGCCGCCCTCGCGCTGCGGAAGATCGCGGACGAACTCGGCACCCGCGGCCGCGGCCTGGCCGGGCGTCATCTCGGCCTGACGCCGCGGTAGGTGTTTCTAGGGTCAGGTCGCGTCGGGATCGAACGGCGGGCGCTCGCCGGGCGCGAGGAGCGTGCCGTTCGCCCTGGCCTGCCGCGGGGACTGCGCGGCCGCCTGGGCGGATTCCCCGTTGATGTCGTCGAAGAGGTGCTTCTGCACGAACCGCTTGGGGTTCAGGTCCTCGATCTCGAAGTCGGCGAACTCGGGGCCTAGCCCTTCCTTCAGGTCGTTCTTCGCGCCCTCGGCGATCTTGCGCAGGTCACGCAGGGCCCGCCCGGCCTGGGAGGCGATCTTGGGCAGCTCGTTCGGCCCGAAAATGACAAGCGCGATCACCGCCAGGACCAGCAGCTTGGGGATGGACAGGTCGAACAACGCTCAGCTCTCCGTCGGGCAGGTGAACACACACGCTCTCGCATGTCCACTGTAAACCGTCATGCCGCTTTCCGTGGATAGGGCCCGGGCCTTCTTCACCAGTGCCTGGCCCGGGTCAGTGGAACGGATTGACCCAGGACGCCAGCCGCACTAGGCCCCGCGACATGCGCTTCCAGAATCCCGCCGGCCCGTCGTGCGGCAGCACGCCGACCACCGCGTCGACAGTCTGGGTCGGCGCGTCGGCCATCACCGTGTACACCATGCCGCGGCTGGACCAGGTCAGGGACCGCCGATCCGGTTCCCCGACGAACACCACGTGGCCATTCACCGTGGTTCGCTGCCAGCCGGCCAGCTCAGCCGCCAGGTGGCCGCGCTGCTCGAACACCGAGACCACCGACAGGCCGTCTGAGTAGCCAAGGTCAAGCACGGTGCCGGTGCTCGCCTTCGTCTCGGCGCCGGTGAACAGCGAAAGACCGCCGGGCAGCTGGGGCGGCACCTGCCAGCCGCCGGCATTCAGCGCGAGCAGCTGGGCGCGCGAGAGGGGATCGGTCCACGGCCCCTGCCGATCGGCCGACGTCCCGCCGCCGCCCGGCGCGGGCCCTTGCTTCGCGAACCGGACGTGGATGAACACGTCCTGGCTGATCACATGCGTGGCCGAGTCGAAGACCTCCCGCTCCAGCGGCAGCTTGGTGGCGTCGTCCAACCAGAATCTCGCCGCCAGGCTGCCGTCGGCCCGCCAGGCCTCCACCACCTGGGCCGTCCGGTTCCCGGCCGAACCCGGTCCCGCGTACGCCACCACGTAGTGCGTCTCGAGCAAGGCCACGAGCGGCGGCGTGACCCCGAGAACGCCCTCGGGCGCCTGGCCATCGGTATCGGAGGACAGGTAAGGCTGGCTGCTCAATGAGGCGCCGGCGGCGAGCGTCTGGGTCACCGTCCGGCCGCCTCTGACGTGCCAGACGCTGGACACCAGAACGCTCCCGCTGCCGCCGCTCCACCGGGTGACCACTTCCTCGCCCTGGTAGGACGTCAGGATCGCCGCCTGAGCCGCCTGGGCCAGCAGCCGGATGGCCAGCGCGACCCCCGGGCGCCGTCCGGCCGCGCCCGCCTGGCCAGCGCCCGCCTTACCCGCGGTCGCGACCGCGCGGCTGGCCGCCGCGGCCGCGTCGTTTTGCCCCGCGCTGGTGGCCGCCTGGCCGCTGCACGCCGTGACCAGGAACCCGGGCACGGTCACGGCCAGCGCGGCCGCCAGGAGCAACGGCGACCGGCCGTCACGCCCTCGGGCAGAGCGGCTCACGGGGTAGGTCAGGGTGAACACGCGGACCTCACGGTGGCGGCGCGACAGAGTGGAGCGCGGACGAGACCGGCTGGGCCATCGGGCCGGGGAAGGGGACCTCACCAGTGGTGATGGCGTGTTCCACGCTGTACATCTGCACCGGCGGGGTGATCCTCGGGCCCGGCACCGCATCCCCTCCGCCACCCGCCGTGAACGCGGCCGTGCCCAGGCCGACGACCAGGGACACGCTGCCCAGCACCAGATAGCGGCGGCGGGCCAGTCGCGGCCGGCGGGCTCCCGGCCGTTCCGGCCCGGCCACCGGCCGCCGGCCCGGCACGACCCGCAGCAGCCGACGCCGCGGTGGCAGCGGTCCGCCCGGCCCGGTCATGGCGATCAGGCGCCTGGTCATCGCCGCCTCGGCCGGCGCCCCGGCCATGAGCGCGCGCAGTTTCTGCTTCAGGACCCTGAGCTCGGCGGCTTCGGTCCGGCACTGCACGCAGCCGGCCAGATGCGCGTGCGCGCGATCGAGTTCGGCTCCGTCGAGCTCGCTGTCGACCAGGGCTGACAGCCGGTCACCAAGATGGCTCATGACTCACCTGCCCGAGGAACGACGAGCGGGCCAGGTCTGCGGTGCTCGAGCGCGGAGCGCAGCTGGGCCCGCCCGCGGTGAATCCTGCTGCGCACCGTACCCAGCTTGATCCCGAGGGTGGCGGCGATCTCCTCGTAGGAGAAACCCTCGATATCGCAGAGCACCACCGCGGCCCGGTACTCGGGCGGGAGCGCCTTGAGCGCGGCCTGCACGTCGTCGTCCAGGTGACTGTCGTCGAAGGCCTGAGCCGGCGTCGGCTCCGAGCCGGCCAGCCGGTGCGTCATTTCGTCGGCCAGCCCCTCGAAGCGGATTCGCTGCCTGCGCCGCGCCGAGTCGAGGAAGAGGTTCGTGGTAATGCGGTGCAGCCAGCCCTCGAACGTGCCCGGCGTATAGCTGGACAGCGACCTGAACACCCGGACGAAGACCTCCTGGGTCAGGTCCTCCGCGTCATGCGGGTTGCCGGTCAGGCGGTAGGCGAGGCGATATACCCGAGCAGAATGCGTGCGGACGATGTCCTCCCACGTCGGCAGGCTCCACTCGGGCTGAGCAGGCTGCATGGCCGGGGATTCCAGTCGGCCGGCCTCCTCCAACAATCCGCCCTCCGGGTCACAAAGTGCCGCACCTGTCACCATCGTGCCCTGGATTCTTCCGTTGCGCCAAATTGTGTCCGGATCAGCCATAATTCAGGCTGGGCGGGCCCTCCAGGCCCGCTACGTATCGCATGGGTAACGGCCTAGAGGGCGGCAGAGTTCCCGGACCTGCATCTCTGGCGCTAGGCTGCTGCGGGTGGGGCTACCTGCGTACGACGAAGAGTACCTGCCCGAGGACGAGCCGCTGCTCGCCGCCCGGGCTAACGCGGCCGACCTCGGCGGCACCGAGCCGGTACTCCCGGCGGTCGGCGCCACCCTGCGCTTCCTCGCTTGCGCGGTCGGGGCCAGGACCGCAGTCGAGATCGGCACCGGCTGCGGAAGTTCCGGTATCTGGCTGCTCCGCGGCATGCGCCCGGGCTCCACGCTCACCAGCGTGGACACCGAACCCGAATATCAGCGGATGGCCAGGAAGGCGTTCACGCAGGCGGGCTTCGCGCAGAACCAGTGCCGTCTGATTCTCGGCCGCGCGCTCGATGTCCTGCCCCGGCTGTCCGATGGCGCCTACGACATGGTGTTCTGCGACGCGGATCCGCGGGACTATCCGGACTACCTCACCGCCGCGCTGCGACTGCTGCGGACGGGCGGGATCGTTGCTTTCAATAACGCCCTGCTGGCGGCGCCTGGAGGGGACGCCGGAGACGATGACCTGGATGGCGCGGCGTCGTTCGATGCGGGGTCGTTCGATGCCGCGTCTTTCGATGCTGCCGCGCTCGACCTCGCCGGCCAGGTACGGGCCGATGACCGGCTCGTACCCGTGCTGTTGCCGCTCGGAGATGGCTTGCTCGCCGCGCTCAAGAGGAGTGACTAGGCAGCGGGCTGGCTTAGGGTCACCCAACCACGGACTTCAAGGCATCACCAAGCCTGGCCGCCTCGTCGGCCGTCAGCTCAACAACTAGCCGACCGCCGCCTTCAAGCGGGACACGCATGACGATGCCGCGTCCCTCCTTGGTGACCTCAAGCGGACCGTCGCCTGTCCGCGGCTTCATCGCCGCCATTCTCCCATCCCCTTCCTCCGGACTCCACCGCATAGCCCTTCCGGGCCCTGCCTCCCAGGCAGGGCGCACGCCATTACCCCGGCGCCTGCGATGGAACCGGCCAGCCACAATCGTTTCTATCTGTCGCCCTATTATCCCGTGTTCGGAAGCAGAATGGTAATGATCGGCCATCCTGGGCGCCGAGAATGCGTACGCAACGGCCTTTTCGCCAGCCGTTCGGCCATTTTCACCGGCGCGTCGCGGGCGGCGCCCGTTGACCAGCCTCAGGCCACGCCCGCGGCGCGCCGGAACAGTTGCTGCGCGGCCCGGATGAGGCGGACGTCGTCCGGGCCGCCGCAGCCGCGAAAACCCTGGTCGAAGGCATGCATGCTCGCCTGGTCAGGCGTCGCCGGTACGCTATCGCGCTGAATGACCGTCAGTCATTTTAGGAGGAAACTAGGCATGAGCGAGCCCGCCGAGCAGCCGTCTCGGCCCGCGCGGCGCCTGCTCATCGACCTGACGCCGCTGCGGCGGTCCCGCGATCTCCGCCGCCTGGTCTCCGGCCAACTAGTATCCGTGCTCGGCACCCAGCTGACCACGGTGGCGGTGCCCTACCAGGTGTATCAGCTGACCCGCTCGTCACTAGACGTCGGGCTGGTGTCGATTACCCAGCTGTTTCCGCTGATCGCCGGGTCGCTGCTGGGCGGATCGGCCGTGGACGCGATGGACCGGCGCCGCCTGCTGATGGTGGCCCAGGTGCTGATGGCCGGCTGCAGCGCCGGGCTGGCCGTCAACGCCGACCTGGCCCCAAAAAGTACCTCGCTGTGGCCGTTGTTCGTGCTGCCGGCCCTGGCGGCGGGGTTCAGCGGGCTGGACAGCGCCGGGCGCAACGCCATCGTGCCGAACATGGTCCGCCGGTCCGAGGTGTCCACCGCGAACGCCATATTCCAGCCCCTGTTCCAGCCGGGCCTGGTGGCGGGCCCGGCGCTGGCCGGCTTGCTGCTGGCCGGCGCGGGAGTCCGCTTCGTGTACTGGATGGACGTGGCCAGCTTCGGGGCGGCCCTGCTGGCGGTGTTCCTGATCTCGCCGCAGCCGCCGGCCGGGGAGGCAGGCCACCGGCCGGGCCTGCGCTCGATCCTTGAGGGCCTGGGCTTCGTGCGCGGCAGCCAGTCCATTCAGGGCGCCTACCTGATCGACATCAACGCCATGGTGTTCGGCATGCCGCGCGCCCTGTTCCCGGCGCTCGCCACGACCATGTTCGGGGGCGGCGCGGCGACGCTCGGCTTCCTCTACGCCGCGCCCGGCGCGGGCGCCCTGGCCGGCGCGCTCACCACCGGCTGGGTCAGCCGGATCCAGCGCCAGGGCCTGGCGGTCATCGTCGCCGTCATCGCCTGGGGCGCCGCCATCACCGGCTTCGGACTGGTGCCCTGGCTGCCCGCCGCCCTCGCCCTGCTCGCGGTCGCGGGCTGCGCCGACGTCATCTCGGCGGTGTTCCGCAACACGATCATCCAGCTCGCCGTGCCGGACGCATTGCGGGGACGCCTGTCCGGCCTGCAGATCGCTGTGGTTACCGGAGGACCCCGCATCGGGGACCTGGAGTCAGGGGCGGTAGCGGCCGGTTTCGGCGACACGGTATCCGTCGTTTCCGGCGGCCTGGCCTGCATCGCGGGAGCCCTGCTGCTGGCCCGCCTGCTGCCCGGCTTCCGCCGCCAGCGGACGTCTGCGATTCCCGTGCAGGAGGCACACATGCCCGGCGCCCCGCTGGCCTTAGCGGATGTATTAGCAAGTGCGGGCCCTCCATGCGAAAACGCTGCGAAGGTCGTCCGCGGTAAATCTACAAATTCCTGATCGGGACTGGCGCGCTGTGAAACACCTAGCGAACATAAGTTCGATATAGCATCTAACTCTGGACCCGGCCTCAGCCAACCGGCATCAGGGTGAGCGACGCTATTGCGTGGGCACACGAAATACTCGCTCGATATACGGGGGCTTCGGGCACCTCCAACAATGCTCAAGGTCTCCCTTGAGCACTCTTGGAGGTGGCGGGAATCGAACCCGCGTCCTTCAGTACCTCACCAGGGCTTCTCCGGGCGCAGCTTGCTGTGCTTTTCTCAGCCCCGGCGATCACGCAAGCAAGACGCCGACAGGCTCAGCCGCTGTTCGATGTCCCACCTGGCCCCGCGACCGGGTCAGGCGGTGGATCCTTCTAGCTGATGCCAGGCACCGGGTCGAAGGCATCCCCGGGCTGACAAACCTCTTTAACTCGCCTTAAGCGGCGAGAGCGAGGTTAGTGCGCGTTGAGTTGGCACTTATTGGTTTGCGGCCACAGGATTAACGAGGTCACAACCGCAACCCTCGGCCCGCTTCCCCTGGTTCGACCACCGAAGTCGAAACCGATCACCCCCCTATTGAGTTGTCCGGCCGGCACGGCTAAGCCACACCGCCACACCTGACCGTACACGCACAACACGCGATAGCCAACTTAGATTCCCGGCGTCACGACGGGGTCGATGGCACATTGGTCCGGCAAGAACGGGCCCCATGGCACATCGACTCCGTTCGACCTGGGACCCATGAGAGCTGTGTGACTTCAGTGGCTCACGGGAATATGCGATGGGCTAGGGCATGGGCTCGGGGCGGGCCGGATAAAACGTGGCCCCTGCGGGCGCTGGCGGTGGCCGAAACGCGCCCGCAGGGGCAGACCGGCAGGGTCGGAGCCGGCCTAGTGTCCGGGTCTCCCCCGAGATGAGACCCGGACCTTTACGTTGACTGAGTCGCAACCCCCCAAGCGAACCCCAGTCACAGGTAAAGACGCCTGCAAGTAGCCAGACGGTTGCTTACAGCGAGCTTATTTTCGGTCACACATTAATAACACAGAGTAACAAGGGCCAGCGTGACGGCAGGGCGGTACCTGGCAGCCGCCGACGCGAAGGGATCAGCGGACGGCCTCGCGTTAGCAGACGGGCGCCGACGCGTAAGCGGCGGCCTCGGGTCAGCGGGTGGCCTTCGAGAAGAAGGCGCCGGCTAGGGCCGCGGCGGAAAGCTGCGGGGTCTTGCCCGACTCGATGGCGGCGATAGCGATGTCGCCGCGGTAGCCGACGAACCAGCTCATCCAGCCTGATCCGGTGTGGACCAAGCCGACCTGCCCGTATACCTGCGGGCCGGGCAGGCTGGCGGCCTGCGCGGCGCCCGACCGGACCGCGCCGCGCATGAGGCCGCGTAGCGCGGATGTCATGCTCGGGTCCAGCGCGGTACCCGGGATGCTGGGCGGATCGGGGGAAGGCTGGATCACCTGCGGGACGTGCCAGCGGCCCGAATCCACCGCCGCGGCGACCATGGCCATGGACAGCAGGCTCATCTGCACGTTCCCCTGGCCGATGGTCTCGGCGGCCAGGGCCGCATCGCCCGCGGCGGACGGGACCGACCCGGAAAAGGCGGGCACCGGCAGCTGCGACCAGTCAGACCCGATACCGAATTCCTTGACCACCTGGGCAAACTGGCTAGCCGTGAGCTGCTCGGAGAGTCCCGCGAACGCCGTGCCGCAGCCTTCGGCGAAATCGGTGCTGAACGGCTTCTGCGCACCGGTCCCGTAGCTGGTGAAGGTCTGCCCGCCGACGATCAAGGAGTTCGTGCACGAGATCGGGGTGGATACCGCCACCAGCCTGTTGCTGACCAGCGCACCGGCGGACACGATGGTGAACGCCGTGCCCGGCACCAGCTTGGCGTTCAGCGCGCCCGCTGCGGGCAGGGCACCGGACGCCTGGTGCTGCGCGACCGTCAGGACCTGGCCCGTCGACGCCTGGACGGCGACGATCTCGCCCGAGCTGGACACGCCGTCGAGGGCCGCCAGGGCGGCGTTCTGCACCGTCGGGCTGATCGTGGTACGCACCGGCGTGCCGGGCGTACCCGGCCATCGGGCCAGGACACCGGTCTGCGCGCCAGCCGAGTTGACCACCACCACTTCGGTCGTCGGCGTGCCGAGCAGCTGACGCTGGTAGGTCTGCTCAAGCCCGGACAGCCCCACCGTGGTACCCGGGGCGTAGAGCGCGCCGTTGGCGCGCAGCCGCTGGTCGATCTCGCTGCCCACCTCGCCGACCAGCCCGGTGGCTTCGGCGTGGAACAGCCGCTCGGACTCGGGCCGGACGACCAGGCCAGGCACGTCGTGCAGGCGGCTGCGCAGGCTCGCGTAGGTGGTGGAGTCAAGCGTGGCCAGCGGGAGGAACTGATGCGGCGGAGCGGCCGCGATCTGGCCGAGCACCGGCCCGGATTGCAGTTTGGTGAGGCTGGCGAAGGCCCGGGCCGTCGCCGCCTGACTGGACAGGCGTTCTGGCCACACGCCAAGCACGTAGGCCGGGGCCGGAAGCTGAAGCGGATCTCCCTTGGCGTCGAGCACCGACGCCCGGACCGGGAACTGGGTCACCACCGCCAGCCGCTCACCCGGGCCCAGGCTCGGGTTGACGACGCCGGGCGCCCACTCGATCTTCCAGCCGCCGTTGACCCGGCGCAGGCCGAAGTGACCGTGGTACGTCCACACGCGCCCCTGCTGGGCCAGATCGACCGTCGCGGTGAAGGACGCTTCCGCGGTGCCACCGTGCTGGACGACCGAGTTCATGGACAGGAACAGCTGCGTGGCATCAAGCTGCGCGAAGGCCCCCCGCAGGTCCGCGGTGACGGTGCCCGGCGCGGCCGTGGTCAGCGCGCCCGCGGCGGCGTACTGCTGCTGCTGCCAGTCGAACAAGAACGCCTGCGCGGTGGGTTCCGCGGAAAGCTCCGAGCCGAAGCCGGTAGCCAGGCCGATGACCAGCACGCCGACCGCCACGATGGCGAGCGCGGCGATGCGCGACCGTTTCGCCCGCCGGATCGCGGGCGAGGACTTGCGGCCGGGCCTTGGCGCCGGGCCGGGAGCCACATGACGAGCCGCCCGGCCCCCGCCGGGGGCTGGGCGGGCAGGCCTGGCCGCCCGCTGCCCGGGCGCCGCGGCGTTCTGCCCGGGCGCCGTCTCGTTGTGTCCGGGTAGCCGACCGTCCTGCCCGGGCGCCGTGCCGTTCTGGTCGAGCGTCTCGCTGTTCTGCCCGGAGGCCCCGCTGTCGCGTGGCCTAGGCGCGAAGGGGCCCCGCGGCCTGGCGTGGCCGCCGCGCTCGCTCGCAGGAGAGGACACGATCCGCCTGCCCGTCACCCTCGCCGTTTCAGGGCCCGGTCCATTTCCCTGGCCGCATCACGTTTAGCCAGGTCCTGACGCTTGTCATAGGTCCGCTTGCCGCGGCCGAGACCCAGCTCCACCTTGACGTTCCCATCCCTGAAATACAGCGAAAGCGGGACCAGCGTCAAACCTTGCTCGGCGGTCTTGCTGACGAGACGGTCGATCTCCTTGCGGTGCAGCAGGAGCTTCCTGATCCGCCTGGGCGTGTGATTGGTCCAGGTGCCCTGGACGTACTCGGGAATGTGCACGTTGTGCAGCCATACCTCATCGTCGCTGATCTGGGCGAACCCGTCCGCGAGCGACGCGCGGCCCGCGCGCAGGGATTTCACCTCGGTACCGGTCAGGACCAGCCCCGCCTCGTAGGTGTCCTCGATGCGGTAGTCGTGGTACGCACGGCGATTACGGGCGATGACCTTCCGCCCCTGCTCCCGAGCCACGTCCCTCCTGTCACCATGCCAGCAACCGCTCAGATACGTAGGTAGCGGCGCAGTGTCAGGAACGACGTCGCACCGCACAATACGACCCCCACGACCATCGAGAACACAATGACCTCGATCAGGTCGGCGACGGACAAACCTACGTTGAAGGAGAAGTACTGCCCCAGGCTATCTAGCATCAGCGACTTGACCGCCACCAGGAGCCCCGCCGCGATGGCCCAGCCGATCAGCCCGGCGATCGCCCCCTCCAGGAGGAACGGGAGCTGGATATAGAAGTTCGACGCGCCGACCAGGCGCATGATGGCGGTTTCCCTGCGCCGGTTGAAGGCGGACAGCCTGATCGTGTTGGCCACCAGCAGGACCGCGGCGACGATCAGGATCAGCGCGATGATGATGACCGCGTTCCTGGCGCCGTCGAGCAGCCGGTAGAACTTATCCAGGATGGTCATTTCGTCGACCACGGTTTCCACCCCGAGCGCGCCGGTGACCGCGCTGGCCACGATGTTGTAGTCGGCCTGGGGGTTCTTCAGCTTCACCTGGAACGAGTCGGGGATGTCGCCCGGCCGGGTGTCCTGGACGAGGGCCGGCTCATTCGAGAAGTACTGCCTGAATTCGTCGTAAGCCTTCTGCTGGCTGACGTAGTAGACGTTCTGGACCTGCGGCATGGACCTGAGCTGCTGGAGCAGCTGCGCCCGCTCGGCGGCGGTGGCGGGCCCATTCTGCTGGCACTGCGGCTGCGGGCTCGTCTTGATGCACAAGTAGATCGACAGCTCGACCTTCCCCTGCCAGTAGGTTCTCGTCCTGTCCACCTGCTTGACGAACAGCAGGCCCGTACCGAGCAGGGACAGGCTTATGGCCACGACCACGATGAGCGCCATCGTCATGGTGAGATTCCGGCGCAGCCCGATCCAGATCTCCTGGAAGACGAACTGTGAACGCATGTGGCTGATCCCTTGATAGTCCTATCCGGGGCGGCGCCGCGCGGCCCAGAGGCAGAGCGCGGTGTTAACAGGTCAGTATGCCTGGCCGTACACCCCGCGTGACTGGTCTCGGACAACCTTGCCGTATTCGAGCTCGACGACCCGCTTGCGCATCGAGTCGACGATGGCCGCGTCATGCGTGGCCATCACGACGGTCGTCCCCGTCCTGTTGATCCGGTCAAGCACCTTCATGATGCCGATCGAGGTCGCCGGGTCGATGTTCCCCGTCGGCTCGTCGGCGAGCAGGATCATCGGCCGGTTGACGAACGCGCGGGCCATGGCGACCCGCTGCTGCTCGCCACCGGATAGCTCGTCGGGCATCCGGTCATGCTTGCCCTCGAGACCGACCAGGTCGATGACCTCGGGGACGACCTTGCGGATAAAACGCCTGTGCTTGCCGATGACCTCGAGAGCGAACGCGACATTCTGGTAGACGTTCTTATTGGGCAGCAGCCGGAAATCCTGGAACACGCAGCCGATGCGCCGCCGCAGATAGGGCACCTTCCAGTTGGTGAGTCGCGCGAGATCCCGGCCGGCCACGTGGATCCTGCCGTCTGAGGGCCGCTCCTCCTTCAGCACCAGCCGGAGGAAGGTCGACTTCCCCGACCCTGACGGTCCGACCAGGAAGACGAACTCCCCTTTGGCGACCTCGATGTTCACGCTCTCCAGCGCGGGACGGCTCTGATTCGGATAGACCTTTGTGACGTTATCGAAGTTGATCACGGGACCATCACATCGACGTAGGTGGACAAGGACCGCGGCTGCCGCCGTCAACCTTGGCGACATGCGGGTAACCTGGTTTGGCCAGGGAACAGTCTAGAGGGAAACTGGCAGCTAAGGCCTTACATCGCGGCAAGTGCCGGGGTCGCCGGGTCGCGGGCCAGCCGGAAGGGGTTCCGATGAGCTGCGAACACCTGATCTGCGCACAATGCGCCGGGCCAGTGGTGGAGGGCCGGTGTCCAGCGTGTCGCGCCTCGCGAGATCACGTTCACCAGCACTCCGGCGCCAGTCCGCAGCTGATCATCGCGGTCATCCTCGTGCTGAGCATCCTGCTGCTGCTGGCCATGCACCTCGCCAGGTAGCTACCGGCCGTTCTGGCGCATCCAGCGGATCTCGGCGTCGATGAACTCGTCAATCTCCCCATCGAGGACGGCCACGGCATTCCCTGTCTCCATTCCCGTCCGCACGTCCTTGACGTTCTGGTACGGGTAGAGGACGTAATTGCGAATCTGGGTCCCCCAGGCGCGGCCGCCGTCGCCGCGCAGCGCGGCCATCTGCTCCGCCTCCTCCTGCCGGCGCCGTTCGAGCAACTTGGCCTGCAGGACGGCCATCGCCGACGCGCGGTTCTGGATCTGGCTGCGCTCGTTCTGGCAGGAGACCACGATCCCGGTGGGCAGGTGGGTGATGCGGACCGCGGAGTCCGTCGTGTTCACCCCCTGGCCGCCTGGGCCGCTGGAGCGGAACACGTCCACCCTGATCTCGTCCTCGTTGATGTCGATGTGATCGGTCTGCTCCACCACCGGCATCACGTCCACGCCGGCGAACGAGGTCTGCCTGCGCCCCTGGTTGTCGTACTTGGAGATCCGGACCATCCGGTGTGTGCCATGCTCGCCGCGCAGCGTTCCGTAGGCATAGGGCGCGTTCACCCCGAACGTGGTCGACTTGATCCCCGCCTCCTCCGCGTAGGAGGTGTCGTACACCTCGGTCGGGTACTTGTGCCGCTCCGCCCAGCGCAGGTACATCCGCATCAGGTTCTCCGCGAAGTCGGCGGCGTCCGCGCCGCCCGCCTGCGCGTTGATCGAGATCAGGGCTTCCCGGGCGTCGTATTCGCCGTTCAGCAGGGTCCGCACCTCAAGCTGGTCGATCTCCCTCCGGAGCGCGGCCAGCTCGCGCGCCGCCTCCTCCCGGGTGGGCTGGTCGTGCTCGCTCTCGGCCAGGTCGAACAGCACCTGGGTGTCGCCGAGGCGCTGACGCAGGCCCGCCAGCCTGGCTAGCTCCGCCTCCAGGTAGGAAAGCCGCCGGGTCACCTTCTGGGCACGATCCTGGTCCGCCCACAGCCCGGGGTCGGCGGCCTGCTCACGCAAATCAGCCGCTTCCTTTTGCATTTCGCCAGGATCGAGCACGGCCTCTATGCTGTCGAGCTTGGACGTCAGTGCCGCGATCTCATCGGCGGGATCGGTACCTGCCATGCCGGCAAGCCTACGCGAGTAGCGCAGGCGGAGCCTGCATCCGTGCCCGGCGCGCGAAACCGGGTGCCCAAACCCGGTATTCTGCCTTAGCGTGACACACCGAAGGCGCCGGACCTGGGCGGGTATCGCGATCGGGTCAGCGGCGCTGGCCGCTACGACACTGCTGGCCGTCCAGGGGTGTGCCCCGGCGACGCCCGCGGCCGCGGTCACCCGCGCCGACCACAGTCTTTCCCTCAGCACGGCGGAGGCCACCTACCGCTCCTACCTCGCGGCCAGCGAAGCGGCCGCGGCTCAAGGCAACAAGGCGCTAGGCCTCTCGGTCGTCACGGCCGCGCAGTGGGCGCAGGTCAGGAGCCAGTACGCGGCGCTGGCCTCGGTGGGCGCGGCGGTACCGAGGTACCGGTACGGCACGCCGGTGTTCTACGTCCCGGCCCTGTCCGGCTACCCGCAGTGGTTCCTGGTGGCGGTGCCGAGGAGAACCGTGACCGGCGGTGGCCTGGGCGCAGCGGTGAACACGCTCATGGCCTTCGCCCGCGCCAGCAAAGACCTGGCCTGGACGCTGAGCGGCTCGGCCGTGCTTGACCAGCCGCTGCCCGCCATCGCCCGCAACAGCGACGGCTACGCCATCGACGTGTCCAGGATCGATCCCAGCCTGCTGCTGCGCCCGGACGTGGTGGGGGCGACGCAGGCGGCCGTGGTGGACGACGGGCCGGCCAGCCCGGCCGCGCAGGTGGTGGGCGCCGGGCCGCAGACGACCGGTCTTTACGCGGCGCAGACCGCGTGGGCCCACGCCAAGCAGGCCCAGGGCCTGCAGTACCAGTGGCTGCTGGAAGGAGTGCCCTACCCGCAGTTCGAGCTGCGGACGGCCGACGGCGGGGCCCTCGTGCTCTACGGGATGTACCTGACCACCACCACCGAGCACCCCAATCTGGTGGCCGGGTCACCGATCCAGGTACCCGCCGACATCAGCCCGCTGTTCGTCCTGCCCAACGAGATCGGCTACCACGCGCTGTGGGCCAACTGGACCTACCAGTTCGCCGCGATCGACCCGCCGTCGACCGCGCATGACGCCAAGCTGCAGATCATCGCCGCACAGGGCGCTCCCACCTATGGCCACGCCTCCTGATAGGGGGGTCCGGGGCCAGGGGGGTCGGGTCTGGGGGGTGGATCCCCCCCAAGGGGGGTCTGGGGGGATGGGTCCCCCCAGGAGCGGGGGGGTCTGGGGGGGTCGTCCCCCCGGGCCAGCAGAGCCCCCCGAGATAACTGAGCCTCGGGCAGGGAACTGGCCGCCACCAGGGTGCGGACGGCCCGTAGCGCCACCGACAAGGTGGTGAACGTAAAGCGCTCGCTCTCCCAGATCTCGCCGAGGGTCTGCGCCGCCATAGCGACCGCGGCCTCGTTGCGCGACACCCAGGCGGCGAGCCGCTCCTCGGGCGACCTCGGCAGCTCGGGTCCGCTGACCCCGAGCACGTCCTCGGTGAGCGAGGCGTGCGCGGCGTAGAGATCCTCGCGGAGGGCGGACCGGGCCATCGTCGACCAGCGGTCATCCCGCGGCAGCGCGGTAATGCGGTCGCGCAGCCGGGTGATCTGCAGCCGGTCGGCCAGGTCGAAGTAGACCTCGGCGGTCTCCTCGATCGGCCGCCGGGTGGAAGACGCGACCTGCACGATGTCGAAGGCGGAATACGTCGGCACCATGCCCGCGACCCGCTCGGCTAGGTCGAGCGGCACGCCGACGTCGAGGTAGGAATCCCGGCGCTCCTCGAACCCGGACAGATCCCGGCCGGTGAGCAGCTTCGGCAGGCCCGAACGCACGGTCCGCACCCCATCCCCGAAGAAGCCCACGGTCGCCTGGATGTCGAACGGCGGACGGCGGTTGTGCAGCAGCCACCTGACCGCGCGCTCGGCCAGCTTGCGCCCCTCGAGCAGCAGCGTGATCTGGGCCGCGATACCGACCCGGCCCTCCAGCCCTTCGACCTGGCGCCAGAAGGCCGGCATGTCGAACACCTCGCGGGCGACCATCCACGCCCTGGTCAGGTCGGGCACCGACGCGCCGGTCTCCTCGATCAGCCGGAACAGGAACGTGGTGCCCGAAGAGTCGATCATCTCGTTGACCGCCGAGGTGGTGATGATCTCCCGGCGGAGCGGATGCGATTCCATCCGGTCCGCGAACCTGGCCCGCAACGGAGCGGGGAAATAGGAGTCGAGCACCCGGCGCAGGTACAGGTCGTCGGGCAGGCTGGAGGTGAGCACATCCTCACCCGCCGAGATCTTGGTGTGCGCGAGCAGCAGGGCGAGCTCGGGATTGGTCAGGCCGGCACCCGCCGACCGGCGCTCCGCGATCTCCCGCTCGTCGGGCAGCACGTCCTGTTCCGGGTTGAGCCGCTTGTCCCTGATCAGCTTGCGCAGGTAGCGCGCGTGCACATGCAGCAGGGACGGGGCCTGGGACCTGGCCACGGCCAGCGCCATGTTCTGCCGGTAGTTGTGCCGGAGCACGAGGTCGGCCACCTCGTCGGTCATCTCGTTCAGCAGCTGGTGCCGGGCGGACGCGGGGATGGCGCCGTCGCGGATCGCGTCGGCGAGCAGGATCTTGATGTTGACCTCGTGGTCGGAGGTGTCGACCCCGGCCGAGTTGTCGATGAAGTCGGTGTTCATCAGGCCGCCGCCGAGCGAGTACTCGATCCTGGCGGCCTGGGTGAAGCCGAGGTTGCCCCCCTCGCCGACGACGCGGGCACGGAGCCGGGTGGCGTCGATCCGGACCGCGTCGTTGGACCTGTCCCCCACGTCGGCGTGCGACTCGGAGCCGGCCTTCACGTAGGTGCCGATCCCGCCGTTCCAGAGCAGGTCCACGGGGGCGGCCAGGATGGCGGAGATCAGCTCGTCCGGCGAGAGCGCGGTGACCCCGGCGTCGATGCCGAGGGCGATGCGCGCCTGCGGCGACACCGGGACCGACTTCACGCTGCGCGGCCAGACCCCTCCGCCGGGCGAGATCAGCGCCTGGTCATAGTCCGCCCACGAGGACCTGGGCAGCGCGAACATCCGCGTGCGCTCGGCGAAGCTCACCGCCGGATCGGGCGACGGATCGATGAACACGTGCCGGTGATCAAAGGCCGCGACCAGCTTGATGTGCCGCGACAGCAGCATGCCGTTACCGAACACGTCGCCGGACATGTCGCCCACGCCGGCCGCGGTGAAGTCGTCGGTGTCCGGGTTCATCCCGAGCGCCGCGAAGTGCCACTTCACCGACTCCCAGGCGCCGCGCGCGGTGATGCCCATCTTCTTGTGGTCATAGCCTTCCGACCCGCCCGAGGCGAATGCGTCGCCGAGCCAGAAGCTATACCGCGCGGCGACCTCGTTGGCCGTGTCGGAGAACGTCGCGGTGCCCTTGTCTGCCGCCACCACCAGGTACGGGTCGTCGCCGTCCCGCCGGACCACGCCCGGCGGCGGCACCACCTTGTCGCCCTCGATGTTGTCGGTCACGTCGAGCATGGCCGCGATGAACGTCTTGTAACAGGCCAGCACCTCGGCCTGGTACGCCTCACGGTCGGACGGGTCCGGCAGGCGCTTGCACACGAAGCCGCCCTTGGCCCCGGACGGGACGATGACCGCGTTTTTGACCTCCTGCGCCTTGACCAGGCCGAGAACCTCGGTGCGGAAGTCCTCGAGCCGGTCCGACCAGCGCAGCCCGCCGCGCGCCACCCGGCCGAAGCGCAGGTGCACCGCCTCCAGCCGGGGCGAGTGGACGAAGATCTCGAACTTGGGCCGCGGCGAGGTCAGCCCGGGGACGCTGCCCGGGTCGAGCTTGAGCACCAGGGTCCCGTCCGCGCCGCCCGGGCTTTCGTGCTGGTAATAGTTGGTCCGCAGGGTCGCGTCGATCAGCGCCAGGTAGGACCGCAGGATCCGGTCGGCGTCGAGGCTGACCACCTCGTCGAGCTGGCCGCGGATCTCCTCGGTGATGGCCTCGCAGCGTTCACCCACGCCGCTCTGCCTGGCCGGGTCGAACCTGGACTCGAACAGCCGGATCAGCAGCCGCGTGATCGCCCCGTTCGACCGCAGGACCCGCTGCACGTAGTCCTCGCTGAACCGCATGCCGGCCTGGCGCAGGTACTTGGCGCAGGCGCGCAGCAGCGTCACCTCGCGCCAGCTCAGGCCCGCCGCCAGCACCAGCGCGTTGAACCCGTCGTCTTCGGTCCGGCCGTGCCACAGCGCGGTCAGCGCCTCCTCGAAGATCTGGCGCAGGCTGCCGGAAGCGGCGACCGGACGCCTGAGACCAAATTCATATATCCAGAACGAACCGGCGCTCGACGACCCGGCGAACTCATACGGATGCTCATCGACGACCTCGAGCCCCATGTGCTGCAGCTGGGGCAGCACGTCGGACAGCGTGATCGGCGTGCCCGACCGGTACACCACCAGCGTCCACCGCTGCGGGTGCTCCACCAGCCGGACCGCGAATTCCGTCCCCGACTCGCGCAGCTCGAGCATCGTGCCGAGGTCGCCGACCGCGTCCTGCGCCGAGACGTCCGCCTTGTACGTCTCGGGGATGCTCGCTCCGCACCGGTCGAGCAGCGCCCTGGCCCGCTCCTCGCCGAGCACGCGGGTCGCCTCGGCGGTGAGGTCCTCGTCCCAGGACCGGACCGCCGCGGCCAGCTTGCGCTCGAGGGCGGCCGCGTCCACCTGCAGCACCGGCCGTCCCCGCTCGCCCCTGACCACCACGTACAGCCGGGCCAGGGCCGAGTCGCCGACCGTGGCGCTGTAGTCCACGGAGACCCCGTGCAGCGCTTCGGCCAGGATGCCCTGCGCGCGCAGCCTGACCTTCGTGGTGTACCTGTCCCTCGGCAGGTACACCAGGCAGGACATGTACCGGCCGTACCGGTCCCGGCGCAGGAACAGCCTGGTCTGCTTGCGCTCGCTCAGCCGCAGCACGCCCAGCGCGATCGGGGTGAGCTCTGCCGCCGAGATCTCGAAGAGCTCCTCGCGGGGGAAGTCCTCGAGGATCTCGACGAGGTCCGTCCCGTCATGGCTGTCCCGCGACAGCCCGGCCGCGGCGAGCACCTGGGCCAGCTTGCCCCGGAGCACGGGTACGCCGGCGACGGGCGCGGTGTGCGCCGCGTGCGTGTACAGGCCGAGGAACCTGAACTCCCCGGTGACCACCCCGTCCCCATCGAGTCTCTTGACCGAGACGTAGTCCAGGTAGCTAGCGCGGTAGACGGTGGACCTGGAGTTCGCCTTGGCGAGCACCAGCCGCTCGTCCGGATCCTGGGCCCGGGCCGCCACCTGAGACGGCAGCTTGCGAAACGAATCCCGGCCCGGCCGGTGATGGCGGAGGATGCCGAGCCCGGTCCCGGGCACGGCGCGCAGGGCGGCGCCATCTTCCGTCCGCACCAGGTCATATTCGCGGTAGCCGAGGAAGAGGAAGTTGCCTCCTGCCAGCCAGCGCAGCAGGTCGCCGTGCTCGGCCTCGTCGCTGCCGGGTTTCCCGCCGAGGTCATCGGCCAGGCGGCGGGCCACCGAGCCCATCCGCTGCTGGTCCTCGGTGGCTACGCGCACGTCGTCCAGCACGTGGCGCAGGTCGGCCTCGAGTTGCTCGCCGCTGACCCGGTCCCTGGGCGGCCCGAGCTCGACATGGATCCAGGACTCGGTCACCTCGTCCGTGGTGTCGGCCAGGTCCGCGTCGTCCCCGCAGACGCCGAGGATCCCGCGCAGCGCGCCGGTCACGTCCCGGCGCACCCGGAGCAGGGGGTGGACGAGCAGCAGGACCTCGGCCTCGTGCCGGTTCAGCTCGGTGGTGACCGAATCGACGAGGTAGGGCATGTCGTCGATGACGATGTCCACGACCAGCCCGGACCGGCTTACCGGGTCCAGGTGGGCGTCCCCCGGCTCGCGAACCTGGACCAGGGCCCGCCCCTGCGGGCGGCGCAGGCCAAGCCGGGCATGAGCTTCCGCGACGGCCGCCATCCGCGACGGCAGGGTCAGGTCTTCGGTGGCGACCCGCTGGTAGTAGGCGCGCAGGTAGCAGGAGACGCTGTCCCCGGTGCTGCCGTCGCCGCCCAGCGCCTGCGAGTCCAGGGCGGGATCGGCCTTCCAGGCCTCGTCCGCCTTGGCCAGCAGGGCTTCCCTGGCCTCATCCACGTTGCTGTCCGGCATCGCGTCCACTCCTTCGTGTCCACTAAACCTGGTCCGCCTCTTGTCTCATCCCGGTTCACCCCGGCCCCGGGCAACCCCAGAGAACTCTGCCACTCCATTGTGACGAAGCCGTTACTTCACGTAACCGATGTGCGTCCGGACGGCGTCTAACCCGGAGGGCTGTCCCCCTGGAACCGGCCGAAGTACCCGAGCACATCCGGATCGGCCAGCGCGTTCGGGTCGGCGGCCCGCTCCGGATCCATGCCGAGCAGGATCTTGCGCACGGGAACCTCGAGCTTCTTACCGGACAGGGTGCGCGGTATCCCCGGGACCTGGTGAATCTCGTCCGGCACGTGCCGGGGCGACAACTGAGCCCGGAGCGCGGCGCGGATCCTGTTCTTCTCCTGGTCGCCGAGCTCACAGCCCGCCGCGGGCACCACGAACAGGATCAGCCGGCCCTCGGCACCCAGCCTGCCGGTATCCACCACCAGACTATCGCCGACTTCTTCGAAGGCCTCGACCACGCGGTAGAACTCGCTGGTGCCCATCCGGACGCCGCCGCGGTTGAGCGTGGCGTCCGAGCGGCCGTAGATGACGCAGCCGCCGTCGGGCAGCAACTCGATCCAGTCGCCGTGCCGCCAGACCCCGGGGTACATCTCGAAATAGCTCTCCCGGTACCGGACGCCGCCGGCATCGTTCCAGAACCCGACGGGCATCGACGGCATCGGCTTGGTGATCACCAGCTCGCCGACCTGGCCGATGACCGGCTTGCCGTCGTCGTCATAGGCCTCCACCTTGGCCCCCAGGCAGCGGCCGGAGATCACCCCGGCCCGCACCGGCAGCAGCGGGCACGGCCCGACGATGCCGGTGCACAGGTCGGTGCCGCCCGAGAAGGAACCGAGCAGCAGGTTCTTCTTGACCTGCTGGTACACCCAGCCGAACGCCTCCGGCGGCAGCGGCGATCCGGTCGAGCCGATGGCGCGCAGCGCCGACAGGTCGGCGTCGGCGCCCGGGCGCAGCCCGGCCTTCATGCAGGCCACCAGGTAGGGCGCGCCGACACCCAGGTAGCTGACGCCATGCTCGGCCGCCAGCCGCCACAGCCGGTCGGTCCCCGGGTAGGCGGCGCTGCCGTCGTACAGCACGATCGTGATCCCGGCGAGCAGCCCCCCGGCCAGGTAGTTCCACATCATCCAGCCGGTGGTGGTGTACCAGGTGAAGACGTCGCCGGGTCTGAGGTCCTGATGGAGCGAGAGCGCCTTGAGGTGCTCAAGGACGATGCCGCCGTGCCCGTGCATGATCGGCTTCGGCAGCCCGGTGGTGCCCGACGAGTAGACCACCCAGAGCGGGTGCGCGAACGGCACCTCGTCGAACTCGGGCTCGCGCTGGTCTCCCCCATCGCCAAGGTCCGCAGCGCCGAGGTCGTCCCATTGCGCCACAGGCGGGCGGACCGGGGGCTGAGGGTTCCCGGGGCTGCCGAGCAGGTTCACCATGACCACCGCGGACAGGCCGGGCAGGGCCGCCACCACGTCGTGGACCATGTCGGCCCGGGAGAACTCCTTGCCGCCGTAGGCGTAGCCGTCGCAGGCGATGAGCACCTTCGGCTCGATCTGGGCGAACCTGTCGATCACGCTGCGCGCGCCGAAATCCGGCGAGCACGATGACCAGATCGCGCCCAGGCTCGCGGCGGCGAGCAGGCCGATGACCGCCTCGGGCACGTTCGGCAGCAGCGCCGCCACCCGGTCTCCCCGGCCGACCCCCAGCGCGCGCAAGCCCCGGGTCACGCGCGCCACCTCGGAGGCGAGTTGAGCGTAGCTGAGGCTCCCCGCCCGGCCTCGTTCGGAATCAAAAATAATCGCCGTGCGGTCGGGATCGGTCCACGCGGTCCTCAGCGCGTTACGAGCGTAATTCAGCGTGGCACCGTCGAACCACCGCACGTCCGGCATGACCTCACCGGTCAGCACCGGCCCGGAGCCCCGGTCGCCGAGCACCTCGAAGTAGTCCCAGATCGCGGCCCAGAACTGGTCGGGCCGCGCCACCGACCACTGCCAAAGATCCTCATAGCCGCCCAAGTGCAGCTTGAGGCGGTCTTTCAGCCAGCTCATGAAACGGGTAATCCGGGCGTCACGCACCGTCTTGTCATCCGGCTCCCAGAGCACCGCGCCGTAGCCGCCGCTCAGCAGATCACCCTCATTCGCTTCCATGCTCTCAGCATCGTGCCATCCGGGCGCGCCTGGCAACGCCCGGTTGAGCCCTCTTGTGCCCCGCATCGTACAGATCAGGATAAATGGTGATTTGTGAAGACTGACGGGCCTGGGGTTTACCGGGACGACGGTTCGGTGAGACGCACGATCAGGGCGGTCAGCCCAGCCGTGTCGGTGAGGTCGGGCAGCACCGCGTCGGCCCCCGCGTCGCGCAGTTCGGCCGCGCTGGCCCGGCCGCTGGCCACCGCGAGCGACTTCGCGCCGCCGATCCTGGCCGCGTCCACGTCACGAGGAGAGTCCGCGATGTACACAGTGGCGCTCTCGTCGAAGGTCACGCCGTGCTTCTCCGCCGCCCGCTGCCTCGCCACCCGGAGCAGGGTGCCCTTGGGATAGGCCTCAGAGCCGTAGCCGCCGATGTCGAAGTCGACGAAGCCGTCCAGGCCGAACGCGCGCAGCTTCAGCATGGCGCTCGGCTTGCTGCTCCCGGTCAGCACGGTCTGCACCACGCCGTCGAGCTTGGCCACGGCCGCGACCGCCGCGACCGCGCCGGGCATCAGCTGCCCCTGGCGGAGCAGGTCATCGCGCCGGGCCTCGAGGGCGGCGGCCAGTTCGGCGCTGAACGGCTCGAGCAGGCGCTCGGCTTTACCGCCTGCGCTCACGTCGGCGCCGTTCAGCGCGAGCGCGTCGAAGAAGATCTCCGACTCCGACCGGCCCGCCACCTGCGGCAGCTTTATGAGCGGCCGACCCGTTATCGCCGGGAACGCCTCGGCGTACGCCTCCCTCGTCACCCGGGCGACATCGACCAGCGTCAGGTCGATATTCCACAGAACCAGCCGGTGAATGGCGTCCTCCGTTGCGGTGGGTTACCCCATGTGAGGGTACCGGTAGTCGGTCGGGGGCACGAAGAGTTCCTTGATCGCGCGCATGGATACCCACCGGGTCAGGTTGAAGATCGAGCCGGCCTTGTCATCCGTGCCGCTCGCGCGCGCACCGCCGAACGGCTGCTGGCCGACCACCGCGCCGGTGGGCTTGTCGTTGATGTAGAAGTTGCCCGCCGAGTACCTAAGCAGCTGCGTGGCCTGGGCGATCGCTTCGCGGTCTGTGGCCAGGATCGCGCCGGTCAGCGCGTAGGGCGCGACGTCCGCCGCCTGGGCGAGCATCTCGGCGTAGGTCGACGGGTCGGCGTCCGGGTAGACGTGCACGGCCAGGATCGGGCCGAAATATTCGGTGGTGAAGATCTCGTCGGCCGGATCGGAGCCCTCGAGCACCGTGGGCCGCACGAAGAACCCCTCCGTGTCGTCGGCTTGGCCGCCGACCAGGATTTTTATTGACCCGGTGTTCCTGGCCCGCTCCAGCGCGGCGGCGTGCTTGGCGAAAGCCCGGGCGTCGATGACGGCGCCCATGAACAGCGACAGGTCGGCGGCCACGTCGCCCATCGTCAGCGACTCGACCTGGGCGATGAAATCGTCGCGGGTGCGGGCCCAGACCGACTCGGGCACATAGGCGCGAGAGGCCGCGGAGCACTTCTGCCCCTGGTACTCGAACGCGCCGCGGATCAGCGTGGCCGCCAGGCTTTGCTGGTCCGCCGACGGGTGCACGATCACGAAGTCCTTGCCGCCCGTCTCGCCCACCAGCCGCGGGTAGTTCCGGTACCGCGCGATGTTCTCGCCGACGGTCCGCCAGAGGTGCTGGAACGTCGCCGTGGAGCCGGTGAAGTGAATGCCGGCCAGGTCGGGGTGGGTCAGCGCGACCTGGGACACCGCCTGACCGTCCCCGGTGACCAGGTTGATGACTCCCGGCGGCAGGCCTGCCGCCTCGAGCAGGCGCATGATGTAGTGCGCGGCCAGCTGCTGGGTCGGCGACGGCTTCCACACCACGACGTTGCCGAGCAGCGCCGGCGCGGTCGGCAGGTTGCCCGCGATAGAGGTGAAGTTGAACGGCGTGATCGCCAGCACGAAGCCCTCGAGCGGGCGGTACTCCATCCGGTTCCACGTGCCCGGCGCCGATTCCGGCTGCTCGCTCAGCATCCGCCGGGCGAAGTGCACGTTGTAACGCCAGAAATCGATCAGCTCGCAGGCCGCGTCGATCTCCGCCTGGAACGGCGACTTGGACTGACCGAGCATGGTGGCGGCGTTCAACGTGGCGCGCCAGGGGCCGGCCAGCAGTTCCGCCGCCTTGAGGAAGATCGCGGCCCGGTCCTCGAAGTCAAGCGCGCGCCAGCCGGGCGCCGCCTGCTTGGCCTCGTAGATCGCGGCGGCCACGTCCACGTTCGTCGCATTGCCCAACTGGCCGAGCACGCTGTTACGGCTATGCGGCTGGACGACGTCGATCAGGTCGCCCGTGGCCATCTGCTGTTTGCCGCCGATGGTCATGGTCAGTTCGGCCCGCTGGCCGGCGAGTTCCTTGATCTTGCTCTCCAGCGTGGCCCGCTCGTGGCTGCCCGGCTGGTACTGTCTGATCGGCTCGTTGACCGGCATAGGGGTCCTGGAGACGGCGTCCATCACGATCGCTCCTGGCGTTCGTTGTTCCTGAGTGGATACCTGTATCGTCGCACGGTCATGTCCCGGCCGTCGCCATGCGTGTCTGGCCGGTCCCCCGGGCTCGGCCAGCGGATCATTCAGCCAGGTAGGACAGTTCCTGGGTGGCATACCAGCCGAGCTCGTAGCCTTCGGCCCCGTCCACGGCGAACTTGGCGTCCTCGTCGCCCGCGTCGGCAGCGGGCAGCGCCTCGGCCGCGGCGCGCACATCGGCGCCGGCCTCCGCGTCGTCCACGTGCGCCGAGGCCAGCCGTGCCAGCGGGATCGGCTCGCCGACTATCACCCGGCCGGGCTCTTTGTCTCGTGCGTCCAGTTTCACCTGGTCAGCTGTGATCTCGGCGGCCAGCACCACCCGGCGGGCCGGCGCGCCCGGATCGGCCGTGAGCAGCCGCAGCGAAGCGCGCGCCGCCTCGGTCAGCGCGGCGTACTCAAGCTCCTCTTCATCGCCGCTCGCGTACGCCTCGCGCAGCGAGGGCGTGACGGCGAACCCGGGCACCGGACCCAGGCCGACCTGGCCGGCCTGCAGGGCCTGGGCCAGCGCCGGAAGCGTCGAAGGCAGGAACACGCGCATGGTGCCCCAGAGTCTGCCACAGTCGCTCCGCCACAGTCGCCGGGAACCGGGCGTCAGCTACAGCGAGTCGTCTCCGGCGGATGGCCATCCCGGGGGCTGGCCGGTCGCGTCCGGCGGCTGGCCGGTCGCGTCCGGGGGCTGGCTCGTCGCGTCCGGGGACTGGCCGGTCGCGCCGGTTGGGTCGGCCGCGGTGGTCGCGTCGGTCGGGTCGGTCGCGGCGAGCGCGGTCAGTACGGTCGTGACAGCCTCGTCGATCGGCATGTGCTCCCAGAGGCGGACCACGGTCCAGCCGGCCAGGATCAGCGCCGCGTCGTTCACCCGGTCGCGCTCGACGTTCTTGATCAGTTTCGGGCCCCAGTACCACTCGTTCGCCCTCGGCTTGGACCCGTGCTCCGGGCAGGCGTGCCAGAAGCAGCCGTCCACGAAGACGGCCACCTTCCGCGCGGTGAACGCGATGTCCGGCCGGACCCTCCGGCCGCTGTCCAGGTCGAGCCGGAAATCCTTGCGGTAGCGATAGCCGAGCCGGTGCAGGGCGTGCCGCAGCGCCAGCTCGGGCTTGGTGTCCACCCGCCGGTTGGCCCGCATGTTCGCCGACCGGCCCTGGCTGGACGGATGCGGATAGTCCGCCACGTTTCACAGGCTAGTCCGGTCGTTATCGGCACGCCCGGCGGTTACCGCATCGTGTTGCCAGTCCGGCGTTAGCGCGTCAGGTGACCCGGCCTGCTCGGGTCGAGCGGGACACCGAGCAGGTCCTGCAGCGCCGCCGCCGTCGCCGCCGCTTCGGTGTGGTGCAGGCCGGTCATGCCGCACGCGACGGCCGCGGCCACGTTCGCCTCGATGTCGTCAATGAAGACGCACTCCTGCGGCGGCAGGCCCAGCGCCTGCGCCGCGTGCAGGAAGATCCCTTCCTCCGGTTTGCGCATGCCGACCTCGCCGGAGATCACGACGGTGTCGAACAGCCCGGGGAAGTCGGCGCGCGGATACTCGTCGCACCCCCAGGAGTTGGACAGCAGCGCGGTTCGGAGACCGGCGCCGCGCAGCGCGCGGATCGTGTCGTACATGGCGGCCACCGGCAGGCTGGCCGCGAACATCCGCTGCAGCAGGCCCTCGGCGGCGACGGCCCCGCCGTCGACGCGGAACAGCTGGGCGGCGAGCATCTGCTCAAACTCGGCGCCCGAGCACTCGCCGCGCTCCAGCGCGTGGATCGGGTTCGGGCTGCCGCTGAGGTCGTACGCGTCGGCGACCCACGCCCGCATGACGGCCCGGTAGCTGTTCCAGTCGATGCCGTCGGCCTGGATCCAGGCCTGGACCGTGGCCAGGATCGGAGTCGTCAGCACGCCGCCCCAGTCCGTGATGACACCCCGGAATTGCGAACCATTGATCACAATAGCAATTTTAAACGCCTATTCGACTAGTGAGGGAACATCGCTTGTCGGGCCCGTGAAAGGTCAGTGACCAGGCAGGACGTCGGAATGTCACTGGCTTGCGGTACAACAAGTCCAGCCGGAGCCTGATGCGAACGCGGCCGCCAAGGGCGTTCGCGGCCGTTCGCATTCTCCGGACCTGGAAGGCGGAACCATGCCGTCGATGACCCTCACGCCCGATCTGCCGGCCGCCCCCGGCCAGCCCGCACCGCCCGAGTCGCCTGAGCCGCCCGCCTCCTCCGGGCTGCGGCTCATCACGGTCCCCGCTGGCTGGCCGCCTTACGACTGCGAGACCCACGGCGCCGCGTGCCCGATGGCGCGTGAGGCGGCCACGAACCCGCAGGTCAGTAGCCAGGCTGCGGGACTCGCCGAACCGACCGCGCCTCCCCCGGCACCCAGCCAGGACCGGACCCCTGACGCCCCCGCGGGCGCCGCTCGGGCTAACGCCGCGGCTCCGGCTGACGCGCCGGGCCAGGCCGCCGCGTTTCCCAGGCGATTCGCCCAGGTAATCGTGGAGATACTGGCGGGCTCTCGCTCGCCGAGGCAGATCGTCCCCTGGACGACCGATCGCGTCCGGACGCAAGTCGATCTTCTCAGCCAGGCGCTCGCCTCGGACCAGCGGCCCAGGATCCGGCGCATCATGACATCACGACCTGCGGCGCACGTCGTGGAAATGACCGTCGTGGTCAATTTCGGGCCACGGTCACGGGCCCTAGCCATGCGCTTCGAGCACGTGCCCGCGCGTCAGCCCGCCCCAGGCCTGCCGGGCCGCCCGGCGCGATGGCTCTGCACCGAAATCGAGACCGGCTAACCCGCCCCTCCGTCCGCCTGAGGCCAAGGGCGATCGCGGCACCCGCCAGACCCGGCGCTCGCTGGCGCTCAGTGCCCGCCCCACCGGACCCGGAAACCTCATCGGCCACGCCGCTTCCGCCAGTGCGACGTACGCGTTGGGCTTTCGCGGAGGATTGGCCATAACGTCCGCTGACCGCGCCCCGCAGGCAGCCCGGGTGCCAACGGAGCGCGGCACCCTGCCCGGGAGCGGGGACCGTTTCATACGAATGGGTAAATTGTGACTCGTGCGAGACGAGTGGACGGGCGAAACAGCCAAGGAACCGAACCAAGGAACCCAGTTACGGAACCAAGCCAGGAACCTACCAGCTAGGCGTCGGGGCGCATCCGGGGGTCGCCGTGGCAGCGCTTGAACTTGCGGCCAGACCCGCAGGGGCAGGGGTCATTGCGCCCGACGTGAGCGAAGTCGTCGTTCACGGCCGGACCCTGGCTGGTTTCCGCGTGGGTTCCGCCGTCGACCGACGGGGCTGAGTACTGCAGCCGCTGAGGCCGACGCGGGGCCAACCCGGCCGGTATGGCAGCGCTCTGGCCGTCGGCCGCGCCTCCGGCCCGCCTGGCATGGGCGCCGCTACTGACCCGGCCGTCCCGCTTGGACGCCGCGGTCCCGCCCTGGGCAGCCCGTGTCCCGCCCTCGGCGGCCTGCGTTCCGCCCTGAGCGGCCCGCGTTCCGCCCTGAGCGGCCCGCGTCCCGCTCTGAGCGGCCCGCGTCCCGCTCTGGCCGCCGCCGGCCTTGGTCGGCGCGCTGCCACGGGCATGGGCACCGCCGCGCGCAGACCCGCCCGCCGCGGCCCCGCCGGACGCCGCAGGCACCCCGCCAGACGCCGCAGGCACCCCGCCAGACGCCGCAGGCACCCCGCCAGACGCAGCCGCGCCAGCGCGCCCGGACCCAGACCTGGCACCGGGGCCAGACCTGGCACCGGACCCAGACCTGGCACCGGACCCAGACCTGGCACCGGGGCCAGACCTGGCACCGGGGCCAGACCTGGCATCGGGGCCGCCTTGCGCGGGCACGCCGCGGCGGCCGGCCTGGCCGGCCGGGTCAGGGGCGGCGCCAGGAACGGAGCCACCCGGAGCGCCAGGAACGGAGCCATCCGGGGCGGCGGGCGGCAGGGCGCCGTCCGCGGCCGTCTCCTCGACGATCGGGTTCTCCTGGATCTGGACTTCCAGGTTGAACAGGTGGCCGACGGACTCTTCCTTGATCCCGTCCATCATGGCGCTGAACATGTCATAGCCCTCGCGCTGGTACTCGATCAGCGGGTCGCGCTGGCCGTAGCCGCGCAGGCCGATGCCCTCGCGCAGGTAGTCCATCTCGTACAGGTGCTCGCGCCACTTCCGGTCGAGCACGGACAGCACCACCCGGCGCTCGACCTCGCGCATGACCTCCGAACCGAACTCCTGCTCACGCCGCTCGTACGCGGCCTGCGCGTCGGCAAGCACCGCCTCGGTGATGAACTCGCCGGTGAGCCCGGCCCGCTCGCCGCCCGCGTCCTCGATGACGTCATCGATGGTGATGCTGACTGGGTAGAGCTGCCGGAAGGCCTGCCAGAGCTTGTCCAGATCCCACTCCTCCGGATAGCCCTGGCCCGTCTCGCCCGCGACGTATCCGGCGGTCACCTCGTCGACCATCTCACGGATCTGCTCGTGCAGGTCAGCGCCCTCGAGGACCTGGCGGCGCTCGCCGTAGATGACCTTGCGCTGGCGGTTCAGCACGTCGTCGTACTTGAGCACGTCCTTGCGGATCTCGAAGTTCTGCTGCTCGACCTGGGTCTGCGCGGACCTGATCGCGCGGGTGACGACCTTGGACTCGACCGGGACATCCGGCGGGATGCTCAGCCGCTCCATGATCGCGCCGACCCGCTCGGAGTTGAACATCCGCATCAGGTCGTCTTCCAGCGAGAGGTAGAACCGGCTCTCGCCCGGGTCGCCCTGCCGTCCGGACCGGCCGCGCAACTGGTTGTCGATACGGCGCGACTCGTGCCGCTCGGTGCCGAGCACGTAAAGCCCGCCGGCCTCGACGACCTCCTCGTGCTCCTCGGCCACGGCGCGCTTGGCCTTCGCCACCGCCTCCGGCCAGGCCGCCTCGTAGTCTTCGGGGGTCTCGACCGGGGACAGGCCGCGGTGGTGCAGTTCGGCGTCGGCGATGAACTCGGGGTTGCCGCCGAGCATGATGTCGGTACCGCGGCCGGCCATGTTGGTGGCCACGGTGACCGCGCCGCGCCGCCCGGCCTGGGCGACGATCGTGGCCTCCCGCTCGTGGTACTTGGCGTTCAGCACCTCATGCGGCACGCCGCGCCGCTTGAGCATCCGGGACAGGATCTCCGACTTCTCCACGCTGGTGGTGCCGACCAGGACCGGCTGCCCGGCCTGGCACCTTTCGGCGATGTCCTCGACGCACGCCTCGAACTTGGCCTGCGCGGTCTGGTAGATGACGTCGGCCTGGTCGGCGCGGATCATCGGCTTGTTGGTCGGGATCGGGACCACGCCGAGCTTGTAGATCTGATGGAACTCGTTGGCCTCGGTCATGGCCGTGCCGGTCATGCCGGACAGCTTGTCGTACAGCCGGAAGTAGTTCTGCAGGGTGATCGTGGCCAGGGTCTGGTTCTCGTCCTTGATCGGCACGCCCTCCTTGGCCTCGATGGCCTGGTGCATGCCCTCGTTGTAGCGCCTGCCGTGCAGGATGCGGCCAGTGAACTCGTCCACGATCAGGATCTCGCCGTTCATCACGACGTAGTCCTTGTCCTTCTTGTACAGCTCCTTGGCCTTGACGGAGTTGTTGAGGAAGCTGACCAGGGGCGTGTTGACCGGATCGTAGAGGTTGTCGATGCCGAGCCAGTCCTCGACCTTCTCGACGCCCGACTCCAGGATGCCGACGGTCTTCTTCTTCTCGTCGACCTCGTAGTCGCCTTCGCCGTCTTCGCCGCGGCGCAGCCTGGGCGCGATCTTGGCGAACTCGGTGTACCAGCGCGGGCTCTGCTCGGCCGGGCCACTGATGATCAGCGGCGTCCGGGCCTCGTCGATCAGGATCGAGTCCACCTCGTCGACGATCGCGTAGTTGTGGCCGCGCTGCACGCAGTCTTCGAGCTGCCAGGCCATGTTGTCGCGCAGGTAGTCGAAGCCGAACTCGTTGTTGGTGCCGTAGGTGATGTCGGCGGCGTAGTGCTTGCGGCGCTCGGCCGGATCCATGTCCCCGAGGATCACGCCCACCTCGAGCCCGAGGAAGCGGTGCACCCGGCCCATCCACTCGGCGTCGCGCTTGGCCAGGTAGTCGTTGACCGTGACGACATGGACGCCCTGCCCGGCGAGCGCGTTGAGATAGGCGGGGAAGACGCCGGTGAGCGTCTTGCCCTCGCCGGTCTTCATCTCGGCGATGTTGCCGAGGTGCAGCGCCGCGCTGCCCATCAGCTGGACGTCGAAGGCCCGCTGTCCGAGGGTGCGCTTGGCGGCTTCGCGCACGGCGGCGAAGGCTTCGGGAAGCAGGTCGTCGAGCGTTTCGGAGTCCGCGTACCGCTGCCGGAACTCATCGGTCATGGCACGCAGCTCGGCGTCGCTCATCGCGGCGAAGTCGTCCTCAATGGAGTTGATCTGCTCGCTGATCCGCTTCAGCTTGCGCAGGATCCTGCCTTCGCCGGCGCGAAGGACGCTATCGATGATCGGTGGCACTTCTCGTCGCGCTCCTCGCGGATCGTCTGACCTCATCCTGGCCGATGACGGTAACCGGCTCCCGTTCACCGCCCCAACATGTCATCGTAGGCGAGATGCGACACCAAACCGAGTCGCACCGCAAACCCGCAGGGTGAACGCGAGCGGGGGTTCTTTAGGGGCCGGCTGGTGTTCAGTCTCGCACTTCCCGGAGAATAATAGGAGAGTTCACGAGGAGAGGAGCTTAGGCGTGGCCGAGCAGGCGGCATCGGGGACCATGACGGAGGCCGCGGGAGACACGGGAGCGCAGGGTCTCGACGCGCAGACCGGCCCGCCGCACGTGCTGGAGGCGCACCACGGCCGGCCGGCTTCCTGGGTGGCGACCTCGATTATCATCATCGGCTTTATCGTCGGCGGGGCCGCGATGGTCCCCCACCCGACCTGGTGGCTTTTCTGGACCGGCGCCGGGATCGTGGTCGTCGGCGCCCTCTACGCCGCGGCGGTGCATATTTTCGACGACTGGTACTAAAAGACTCTATCCCGAACGGGCCGGGTTTCTCCTCTCGCTCACTCGTCCTCGCGCGGGCCCGGGAAATGTCGTAGCTGCCGGTTACGCTGTGGCGCATGCGCCTGGATGCTCCCGCGGCTGAGGTGACGATCACCCCCGATGAGGTCTGCCGGATGACGCTGCGCGCGCAGGGCTTCCTCGGCGCGACCCCATGGAACCGTTCCCGGGGCGGAGTCGTCGCCATGCTCCGCCGGGTCGGTGCCGTGCAACTGGACACGATCAGCGTGGTGGCGCGCTCGCACGAGCTCGTCGCCTACGCACGGCTCGGGCCGGTATCGCGGGAGCAGATCGAGCAGGCCTACTGGCACGCCACCAGACCAGCCGCCTTCGAGTACTGGGCGCACGCGGCCTGCGTGCTGCCGATCGAGCAATGGCCGTACTTCGCCTTCCGGCGCCGCGCGCTGCGGGCCCGGGGCGTGCGCTGGCACCAGGTCCACCAGGAGACCTGCGACAAGGTGCTGGCCAGGCTGCGCGCGGAGGGCCCGCTGACCGCGACCCAGCTGGGCGGGGCCAAGGCGGGCGGCCCGTGGTGGGACTGGTCCGAGGTCAAGATCGCGGTGGAATGGCTGCTCGACACCGGCGAGGTCATCTGCGTCCGGCGGACCGGCTGGCGTCGGGTCTACGACCTGCCCGAGCGGGTGCTGCCGCGCGAGTTGCTCGACGCTGAGCCGTCCGACGCCGAGTGCCTCGCCTACCTGGCGGGCGTCACCGCCCGGGCTCTCGGCGTGGTCACCCATGCGGACCTGATCGACTATCACCGGCTCAACTACCTCACCAACGAGAAATCCCAGCACACGCGGCTGGTGGCCGACGCCTCGCTGGCAGCCGGCCTGACCCCGGTGGCGATCGCGGGCATCGCGGGTCTAGGTCCGGCCAGGTCGGCGGCGTCCCGGGGTTCTTGGGCCTGGGCTGATCCGGCGGCGCTGGCCGAGGCGTCGGCCGGGCGCCGCGGGCGGCACCGCGTCACGTTGCTCTCCCCGTTCGACTCGCTGATCTGGGACCGCAAGCGGACCCTGCAGATGTTCGGCTTCGAGCACAGCCTGGAGGCGTACGTGCCGAAGCACAAGCGGGTACACGGCTACTTCACCATGCCCCTGCTCGCGGGCGGGCGGCTGGCGGGCCGCGTCGACCCGGCCCGCGAAGGCAAGACCCTGGTCGCGCGGAAGGTCTCGCTGGAGCGGGCCGCCGCGGCCGAGCCGATGGCCGAGGCCCTGCGGGAGGCGGCGAGCTGGGTCGGCTGCGACGACGTGCGCCTGGAGCAGATCGAGCCCGCCGAGCACGCCTCGCGCCTGGCGGCCGCCCTGGCTAGGACCTAGGCTTAGCCGAACTCGATCAGCTTCTGCCGGACGGCGATCATCACGGCCTCCATCCGGGAGTGGATCTGCAGTTTCTCCAGGATGTTCCGGACGTGGTTCTTCACCGTGTTCTCCGAGATGAAGAGCTCCTTGGCGATGTCCCGGTTGTTCATGCCGCGCGCGACGAGCTTGAGCACCTCCATCTCACGCTCGGTGAGCTTGGGCGCCGCGACATGCTGCACCCGCTCTTCCTCCGAATCGCGCTTGGCCAGCGTCGCGAACTCGGTGAGGAGCTTGCCCGCCATCGAGGGGTTGATCAGCGACTGGCCGCCGTGCACCGCCCTGACCGCCTGGGCCACCTCGTCCAGCGGGATGTCCTTCAGCAGGTAGCCGCTGGCACCCGCCCGGATCGCCTCGAACAGGTCTGCTTCCTCGTCGCTGATCGTCAGCATCACGATCTTCGCGCTGGGCGCGACCTCCTTGGTCGCCCGGCATGCCTCGATACCGCTGCTCTTCGGCATCCGGATGTCCATGAGCACGACATCGGGCAGCGACTCGCCGGCCACGGCCACCGCCTCGGTGCCGTCGCTCGCCTGCCCGACCAGATCGAGGTCGTCCTCCTCCTGGAGGACCATTTCCAGACCGCGCCGGAACAACGCATGATCATCAGCGATCAGCACCCGGATGGGTTCCTGGCGCCTCCCGCCCACCTCCCCATCCCCCTTCACTGACCGCCGAGCAGCAGTCACCGCCCTGTCGCTCATGGCGCTCATTTCGTTGCCTCCCTGGGGAACATCGCCCGCATCCGCCTCACCAGGCAGCCAGGCTGACCGTTATCGGCACGAACGTCATGTGATCAGACTCTTGCCGACCCGGGGCCATGATGCAAGCCGGGCATCATCGTGCCCGGCTCGCATCGTGATATCGGTACTTGAGAATTCCGGCCCCGGACGGCTGGGAATTACTCCTCGACCAGGCGGATCACCCCGTAGTCGTAGCCACGACGGCGGTAGACGACGCTGAAGCGGTCGCACTCGCAGTCATGGAACAGGTAGAAGTCGTGACCTACGAGTTCCATCTCAAGCAGGGCCTGGTCGATGGTCATCGGCCGGGCCGCGTGCACCTTCTCGCGCAAGATCAGCGGGCCGTCACCCTCCATCTGGATCGGGACGAGACCGCTCTCGGGTTCCGCCCGGCCGAACGCGGCCTCGTCCGCCTGGTCGTCCGCATCGCCGGCCCGCGGCCGCGCCAACCCGCCGACCCCGTCACCGTTCACGGGGGAGGTGGCCGCTAGCGGCGCGGAGGCCGCCAGCGGCGCCGAAGCGGTCGCCGGCGGGGCCGCTGACGTCACGTCGGCCAGCGTTCCCGGCGACCTTACCGTGACGTTGTCCCCGTGCTTGACCTTGCGCCGGTCGGCGGCGCGGCGGAGCCGGGACTCGAGTTTCGCGAAGGCGAGGTCGAGCGCGGTGTACCTGTCGTCCGCGGACGCCTCGGCCCTGATCGCGGGACCACGGGACCGTATGGTCAGCTCGACGCGTTCACGGCGATCAGACTGCCTCGGGTTGCGTTCCTCGGAGACCTCCACGTCGATCCTCACCGCCTTCTGGTCAAGCTTCTCGAGCTTGGCCAGCTTGGCGGCGGCGTGCTGACGGAAACGTGCCGGGACGGTGATGTGGCGTCCTCTGACTATGACTTCCATCGCGATCCCCCTTTCAGTCTGATGACGCTCAGTCTGATTGAGCAGGGCCTGACTGGGCCCTGTCGGAGTGGGCTGGGCGGCACTCGCCCGGCCGACCTGGTCTTCGACCCCACATTCGCCTGCTGAGGGGTTCGCGGCCAGTCTGTAGCCACTACTGCCCTTCTCCCTGCCCGGGAGACTCGGTATCTCCCGGCGAGGCAGGACTTACTTCTAAGCCGCACCGTGATCAGTCGACGAGAAGTCGCCTTACGTGGGCCGTTTCGCCTGCGGCTGGCATCGGCTTGCCCGGCGTGGCGCCCCGGTGGGGAACCACGCCCGGCGCAACCACGGGCCCGGGCGAGTGCCATGTCTGAACGCTAGCTCGCCAGAGCGTGAATGTCAGGTGGGACTTGTAGGGGATCAATCACAAATGGTTATATTACGACTGCATAACGTGGGCGAGGCGGGCTGCAGGCCAGATTGCCGGCGCCGCTCGCCCCCGGCCGGCAGAGGTGGTTACGGTTGCGCAGAGGTGGTTACGGTTGCGCAGAGGTGGTTACGGTTGCGTCGGGACCGGGAAGGCCGGGTTCTGGCCGCCGCTGCCAAGCAGCTGCCAGGGCCCCTCGAGGCTCGCCGAGACCTCCATCTGGCCCCGCGATAGCCCGACCACCAGGGCGTTCTGAGTGCTATTGGCGGTGATGGACACCGCGCCGGGCAGGACGCCCGGCAACTTGGTGGCCGGCTGCCCGTCCACCGGAACCTCCCACAGCGTGCTTCCGTTGCCTGTGGCGTCGAGCACGAGCAGGTGGTCAGCGTCGTACCAGGTCAGCGCGATCGGATTGGTGATGTTGGGCCCGAGCCGTACCGACGGTCCGATGGACGTGCGGGTGAAGGGCTTTCCCAGCTGGCCGGGGGCCTGGGTGATGTGGTCGATGGCCGCGAGCTCAAGCTCGCGGCCCGATCCGGTCTGCGCGATGGCGGCAACCCGGACGCCATCGGGAGCGATGCCCAGGCCGATGATCTTCCCGCCGAAGGCGTTGAGGATCTCAGTATGGCTGCTGCTGTTGCCGGCCTGGGTGACCGTCAAGGTGGCGTCGTTCTGGGCCACCCAGAGGTAGCCGGCGCGGTCCCAGCCGATCGCGGTGACGCCCGACGCGGGCAAGGAATTGGATGGCTTAGCGCCGCCCGACGCCCACACGTCAACGGCCTTCCCGTCGGCCAGGACGCCTGCCGCATACTGATTGCCGGGCGACACCGCCACCATGGACAGGGCGGGTACGCTCCGGGGCTGAGCCGGCGGCATGGCCGGGGACAGGGCTAGCACCGAGTGCCCGCAGGGCTGGTTGAGCTTGGCCGCACCCGCCCGGCCGAAGACCGGGACGACCGAGCCGATGGAGCCCTCCGTCACCTGAGACTCCGGGGCGCATCGTGACCAGGCCTGCCTGTTGCCGACGTAGTAGAAGCTGTCCGCCGCCGCGGTCGGGTACGGGTTATAACAGCCGTACATGGCCAGCTTCAGCGCGGAACTCTGGCTCTGGCCGACGGCGCCGGCGCAGGGGGCAGTAGGCGGTATCCACGGCTTACCGTTGATCTCAAGCTGGACCGCCTGGATGGGCGGGCTTTCCTGCTGCCCGGTCAGGGTCCAGACCAGTTGCGCGGAGATCTCCTCGCGGACGTCGGAATCGGCGCTCGCCGCCGCCCCGCCGAGATTCACCGTCGCGGTGGTCCCGGTAACGGCCACATTGATGATCGTGGTTTTGTCGCGAAACTCGGTGACGGCGGGAGGGGTAACGTTGGCCGGGCTCTGCAGCCAAGGGGTCTGCGGGTCCTTGAGGAGCGCCCCGACCAGGTTGGTCACCAAATCCGTCGGGGAGGTTCCCACCGGCACGAACGCCGAGTCGGGCACGAGCACCCCGCCGCCCGCGGCGAAGAAGTACAGATCCTGAGGCTTGTAGACCGACGCGAAGTCGGGTTCGGTCAGCATCCGGTACTTGGGCGGATTCACGATGCGCCACTGGCCGTGCACCTTGACCAAGTTGAAATGCTGGTTCGCCACCTGGGCGTTCCCGCCGCTCTGCTGGGCCCCGACATACTGGCCCGACCCGTCGAACGACGCCTGAACCGTACCCGAGACGTCCACCCTGGCCTGCCGGCCACCCGGCAGGATGTCGGCGCGAGGCGGCACGTTGACCTTATCGACCACCTGGACCGACCAGCCCGGATCCCACGTCTTGCGGGCCGCGCTGACCAGGTATTGCCTGGCGATCGCGGAATAGGTCGGCCAGCTGGCGCTGGCGTTGAGGAATCCCTCCACGATCCAGGTCGGGGTCCAGTTGGGCTCGGGTCCCGCCGGGATCGCCCCGATGAAGTTGAAATCCGGCGTCATGGCCTTCGGGGTGGCGCCGAACGTACCCGGCGAGCCACTGTCGGGCATGCCCACGCAGCCCGCCGCGGACGCCACCACGGCGGTCAGCACGCACGCCAGCCGAGCGCGGGCCAGCCACCGCCGCGCCCGTCCCCAGCCGGTCACGGGCCCCCAGCCGGTCACGGGCCCCCAGCCGGTCACGGGCCCCCAGCCGGTCACGGGCCCCCAGCCGGTCCTAGCCACGCGAGATCACCCCGGTTATCTCGTTAGCGGGGTAGGGGCTCCCGCTCAAGCTGGTGGCGATCCCCGCCTCGTCTGGGCCGAGCGGCAGCGGCGAGCCGGCGAGTTCCTGCCCGGCTACCCGCGGCAGGGTCAGCCGGAACACCGAGCCCTTGCCGCGTTCCCCCCAGGCTTGCAGCCAGCCGCCGTGCAGCCGCGCGTCCTCGAGCGAGATGGCCAGGCCCAGGCCGCTGCCGCCGGTGGCACGGGCCCGCGCCGGGTCGGCCCGCCAGAACCGGTCGAAGACCTTCTGGTCCTCGCCCGGCCGCAGCCCCACGCCGTAGTCCCGGACGGAGACGGCGACCGCGTCACTGTCGATGGCGGTGGTGACCACCACGTCCTTGCCCTCGCCGTGCTCGACCGCGTTCACCAAGATGTTGCGCAGGATACGCTCCACCCGACGCCGGTCCACCTCGGCGAAGCACCCGGTCGCCGGCAGCCTGAACTCGATCCGGCTGCCCCGGCGCTCGGCTAGCTGCTGTGCGTCGTCGGCCGAACGCCGCACCAGATCGCATACGTCCACGAGTTCGGCGTCCAGGGTGGCCGCGCCCGCGTCGTACCTGCTGATCTCGAGCAGGTCGACGAGCAGCGACTCGAACCGCTCCAGCTGGCTTTGCAGCAGTTCCACGGACCGGCCGCCGGGCGGGTCAAGGTCCCCCCGGGACTCGAAGAGCACCTCGGCGGCCATCTTGATGGTCGACAGCGGCGTCCGGAGCTCGTGCGACACGTCGGAGACGAACTGCCGCTGCACGTTGGAAAGATCTTCAAGCTCGCGCAGCTTGCCCTGCAGGCTGGCCGCCATCTCGTTGAACGACGTCGCCAGCGCCGCGAGGTCGTCCACGCCGAGCACCTGCATGCGTTCCCCGAGATGCCCGGCCGACAGGCGCTGGGCCGCCTGGGCGGCGTGCCGGACGGGCAGCACCACCCACCGGGTCACCAGCGACGCGATCGCGGCCAGCAGCACGACGAGCGCCAGGCCCACGCCGACCAGGATGCGCTGCACCAGCAGCAGGGTCGCCTGCTGCTGGGTGAACGGGAACACGTAATACAGCTGGTAGTACGTGCCGAGCGGGACCCCGACGGCGAGGGCGGGCACCGAGGTGCCCTGCCCCGGGTTGTAGACCAGCGTGGTCGGCTCGTAGAGCGGCCGCGCGATGTTCTGGTTGTTGTGCCGCTCTGGCTTCTGCTCGCCCGTCACCTTGCTGATCAGGGTCGGCGGGATGGTAAGGGGGATGTTGACATCGGTCTGGGCGACCCAGTGCACGGTGGCCGGTTCGATGTTCGTCAGCTGGATGAAGACCAGGTAGTAGCTGCCGGTCCTGCCGCTCGCCTGCTGCAGCGCCCGGGCCGTGGTCTTCGCCACGCTCACCGCGGCACCCGGGTCGCCGGGGGGCGGCGGGGCGAGCACGTTGACGGTGGACTGCCCGAGCGCGGACAGCAGGCCGTTGCTGACCTGAGAGTCCGCGGACTTCTCCGCGCTGGTGAGCAGCCCGCCCGCGATCGACTGGACCAGGAAGAAGCCGAGCACGGCGATGACCAGGACGGAAAGGACCAGGGTGGTCGAGACCACGCGCAGCTGCAGCGAACGGTGCCAGCGGGTCTTCACCTGCGCGACGACGCCGCGCTGCCACCGGCGCCCGGCCCGCAGCCAGCGCTTGACCCGGCTCGGCAGCCGCCGGATGATCGCCCGGCCGAAGGTCGACCGCCGGAAGGCAATGATCCAGCTACGCTGCCGCCGGCCCGTGCTTACCGCTGTCACCGTCATGAACCTGGACTCAGCCAGGACCCGCCTTGTAACCGACACCGCGTACCGTCACGACGATCTCGGGGTGCTCGGGGTCCTTCTCGATCTTCGCGCGGAGCCGCTGCACATGCACGTTGACCAGCCTGGTGTCCGCGGCGTGCCGGTAACCCCAGACCTGCTCGAGCAGTACCTCCCGGGTGAAAACCTGCCTCGGCTTGCGGGCCAGCGCGACCAGCAGGTCGAACTCCAGCGGCGTGAGGTTGAGCGTCTCCTCGTCACGCTTGACCGAATGGCCGGCCACGTCGATGACGATGTCGCCGATCTGGAGCATCTCCGGCGCAGGCTCGTCGGTCCGGCGCAGCCTCGCCCGGACCCGGGCCACCAGTTCCTTGGACTTGAACGGCTTGACGATATAGTCGTCGGCGCCGGATTCCAGGCCCAGGACCACATCTACCGTGTCGGTCTTCGCCGTCAGCATGACGATCGGCACGCCGGACTCGGCCCGGATCTGACGGCACACGTCGATTCCGTCGGAGCCCGGCAGCATCAGGTCAAGGAGCACCAGATCGGGCCGGGATTCCCGGAAAACCTCGACCGCCTTGTCGCCGTCGGAGACGAAAGTCGGCTCGAACCCCTCACCGCGAAGCACGATCCCGAGCATCTCGGCGAGGGCGGCGTCGTCATCGACGACAAGAACACGTCCCTTCATGGGCCCCATCGTTCCATGTGATTGATTCTGCGTGGACGCAGGTTACCCCCATTTACCTGGTGAGGACGCCGGTTCAGGGATAGCTTTTCCGGCAAGCGGGTACATCAAACCCAATTCGCCCGCCGGGGAGCGGGGGATGGGTCCGCCCGGGAGTGGGTCCGGGGGATGGGTCCGTCCGGGAGCGGGTCCGGGGGATGGGTCCGCCCGGGAGCGGCAGGCTGGAGCGGCGCCCGGAAGCGCGGGTCTGGGGGGCGTGCCCCCCCAAGGGGGGCCTGGGGGGATGGGTCCCCCCAGGAGCGGGGGGGTCTTGGGGGGTCGTCCCCCGGCTAGCAGAGCGGGGTCTGGGGGGGCGTCCCCCCGAGGGAGCACATGGTTATCGTCGGGACCTCGGGCTGGCAGTACCGGGACTGGCGCGGCGCGTTCTACCCGCCGGAGGTCCCGCAGCGGCGATGGCTCGAGCACTACGCCAGCCAGTTCGCCACGGTGGAGAACAACGGGACCTTCTACCGGCTGCCGCCGCGGGAGACGTTCGCCAGCTGGCGGGAACGAGTCGGCGACGACTTCGTGATGACCGTGAAGGCCAGCCGCTACCTCACTCATGTACGGCGTCTGCGCGATCCGGCCGAGCCGGTGCGCAGGCTGCTCGACGCGGCCGCCGGGCTGGGCGACCGGCTCGGGCCGGTGCTGCTGCAACTGCCGCCGGACCTGCGGGCGGGCCCGCGGCTGCTCGCTGACTGCCTGGGCTGTTTCCCGCCGCAGATCCGCGTCGCGGTCGAGCCGAGGCACGAATCGTGGTGGACCAGCGAAGCACGCGACGTCCTCGCGGCCAGGAACGCCGCGCTGTGCTGGGCGGACCGCAAGGGGGGCGCCCTCACGCCGCTGTGGCGGACGGCCGACTGGGGATACCTGCGGTTCCACGAGGGCGACGGCGCCCCCTGGCCGCGCTACCGCGAGTCCTCGCTGGACGCCTGGGCGGAGCGGATCGCGGCGACCTGGGCCGACGGCCTGGATGTGTACGCCTACTTCAACAACGACCAGGGCGGCGCCGCGCCCCGCGACGGAGCCGCGTTCGCCGCCGCCGTCGCCCGCCGAGGCCGGCGGGTCACCAGGACCGGGGCGGAAAACTAAGGTCGTTCGGCACAAGGGTTTTGACCTTTGTCCGGCCCGGGCGCGGGGCTAAAGTGCTGCCCATGGCGGAGCCGTTGCGCAACATCATCGACGCGGGCTGGGCCGAGGCGCTCGAGCCCGTCGCGGACCGGATCGCCGCGATGGGCGAGTTCCTGCGGGCCGAGATCGCCGCCGGGCGCCGGTACCTGCCATCCGGGGAGAACGTGCTGCGGGCGTTCAAGCAGCCGTTCGCCGACGTGCGCGTGCTCATCGTCGGCCAGGACCCCTACCCCACGCCCGGCCATCCGGTCGGCCTGAGCTTCTCCGTCGCGCCCGGCGTGCGGCGGCTGCCGGGCAGCCTGGTCAACATCTTCCGCGAATACTCCGAGGACCTCGGCTACCCGGCGCCCGCAAACGGAGACCTGACCCCGTGGAGCGAGCGTGGCGTGCTGCTGCTTAACCGGGTGCTCACCGTCCAGCCGGGTAAGCCGGGTTCGCACCGGGGCAAGGGCTGGGAGGAAGTGACCGAGCAGGCCATCCGGGCCCTGGCCGCGCGGGAAGCGCCGCTGGTCGCGATCTTGTGGGGTCGCGACGCGCGGACGCTCGTGCCGCTGCTCGGCGACATTGGCTGCATCGAGTCGGCGCACCCGAGCCCGTATTCGGCCAGCAGCGGGTTCTTCGGCTCACATCCGTTCAGCCGGGCCAATCGGCTCCTCGAACAGCAAGGCGCCGAGCCGGTCGACTGGAAGCTGCCCTGATCACCGTGCCGCGCAGCATCCCGAAAGGCGGCCAGGTAACACCTGGTGATAGGCTGATTTACCTGCTTTCGGGGGCAGTTCAACCGGTCATCAATGGCCACAGCTGAATTAATAACAGGGGAATATCGCGTGGACGGGTGGGTACCGGCACAGTGGAACGCACGCAGGTAGAGGTAGAGAAGGAACGCACGCAAATAGATAGCCATCACCCAGCGCTAGTCCACCAGCACTGGCTGAGCCGGAACCGGCTCCTCGCCGCGAACGGGGCATTCACCGTGTATGCCATCGCGCTGGCCGTGGACACCGGGCACGCGGACCGGACCTGGGCCATCTGGGCCGCCGTCGGCTACGGGGTAACGACGCTCATCCTGTGGCTTACCCGGCACAAGAACGTGCCGGTGATCCTGCCGCTGTTCGTGGCCCTCGCCGGGGCCCTGGCCGCGCCGGTGACCTGGCTCGTCACCCGGGTGGCGCCGACGCCCGAGGTGCAGGTCATCTCGCGGTCGGCGTCGCTGCTGCTGCAGCACGGCACCCCGTACCTGTCGCAGGGAGAACTGGCCACCTGGCTGTCCTACAACCCGTACCTGCCGGTGATGGCGGTGTTCGGCATGCCGAAGGCGCTGGGCGCGACCGGCCTGTTCGCCGACCCCCGGGTGTGGCTCACCGCCGTGTCCATCGCCCTGATCTGGGCGGCGTTCGCGGTCGCGGCACCGCACCGGCACTGTGACTCCTGCCGGCACAACATCATGCTGTCCACCGTCTTCTTCGCCGCCTCCCCCGTGATCGCGTTCCCGCTGGCGGTCGGCATCACCGACCCGCCGGTCATCGCGCTGATGTTCCTCACCCTGGCGCTGATCGCCCGCCCGTCGGGATTGTTCCGCGCGGCCGTGGCCCTCGGGGTCGCGTGCGCGATGAAGGCGACCGCCTGGCCCGCGGTCCCGGTCCTGGGCGCGATGCTAGGTGCTCGTAGCGGCGCCCGATCCGCCTGGCGCTTCATCGGGGTCACGATCGTAGCGGCCGGCGTGCTGGCCGTCGCGCTGGCTCCCGGGGCCCTGGCCAACCCGTACGCGTTCCTGCAGAACACCGTGCTTTTCCCGCTCGGCCTGACCACGCACAAGACGCCGGCGGCCAGCCCGCTGCCCGGGCACCTGCTGGCCGAGACCGGGATGGCGGGCCACTGGGCCGCAGTCGGCCTGCTGGTGGCGGCCGGGCTCGGCTTCGCGGTGTGGCTCATCGTCCGCCCGCCGGCCGACGCGCGGGCCGCGGCCTGGCGAATCGCGCTCGGGCTCACGGTGATGTTCACGCTGGCGCCCGCCACCCGGTGGGGGTACTTCGTCTACCCGATCGGGCTGGTCGGCTGGATGGTCCTGAACCGGTCGCCGGGCCCGGGCGTCAAGGATAGGGGCGGGACCGTGGCCATCTCGGTGCCCGCGCAGGCGGCAAGCCGGGCCTGAACCCGGGAGACCGTCAGGAGCCGATGCGCCAGGACTCCCGGTAGGCCAGCTGCGCGGGAGTGAGCGCGTCGATCGACGTGCCCGTGGTGGCGAGCACCAGGCTGGCCGCTTCGGCATCGATGTCCGCGGGTACCTCGTGTACGCCGGCCGGCAGCTTGTCTGTATTCCCGGCCAGCCAGGCCAGGGCCAGCGCCTCGATGCCGAACGCCAGGTCCATCACCTCGGGCGGGTGGCCCTCGGCCGCGACCAGGTTCACCACCCGCCCCTCGGCCAGCAGCAGCAACGTCCGGCCCTCGCCGAGATCGTAGGCGTCGGTGTGCGGCCGCACGTCACGGTGCACGGCCACCGCGAGCCCGGCCAGCGCGCGCACGTCGATCTCCACGTCGAAGTGGCCCGCGTTGGCCAGGATGGCACCGTCGCGCATCACCGCTAGGTGCGCCGCGCTGATCACGTCGCAGGACCCGGTGGCGGTGACGAACACCTCGCCGAGCGGCGCGGCCTGCGCCATCGGCAGCACGCGGAAGCCGCGCAGCGACGCGTCGAGCGCCCGGACCGGATCGGTCTCGGTGACGATCACCTGGGCGCCGAAGCCGCGGGCGCGCTCGGCCACCCCGCGGCCGCTCGCCCCGAACCCGGCCACCACCACGGTCTTGCCCGCCAGCAGCGTGTTGGTGGCGCGCAGGATGCCGTCGATCGCGGACTGGCCTGTCCCGCAGGTGTTGTCCACCATCCGCTTGGTCGCGGTGTCGTTGGCCGCGATCACCGGGAACGCGAGCGCGCCCTCGGCGGCCATCCGGCGCAGCCTGATCACGCCCGTGGTGGTCGACTCACAGCCGCCCCTTACGTTGGGCAGCAGCGCGGCGGCCCGCGTGTGCAGCGTGTTGACCAGGTCACCGCCGTCGTCGATGACCAGGTCGGGTCCTGTCTCGGCTAGCGCCAGCTCGATGTGGCGGTAGTAGCCGCGCCGGTCCACCCCGGCCCGGGCGAAGACCGCTATCCCGTACCTGACCGCGAGCGCCGCCGCGATGTCGTCCTGGGTCGACAGCGGGTTGGACGCCGCGAGCGAGACGGCCGCGCCGCCCGCGCGCAGCAACCGCACCAGCATCGCGGTCTCGGCCGTGACGTGCAGGCAGGCCGCGATGCCGAACCCCTCGAAGGGCCGCTCTTTGACGAACCGCTCCATGAGACCAGCCAGCAGGGGCATGGCCCGTTCGGCGTAGCGGATGCGGGCGTCGCCGTCGGCGGCGAGCCCGGCGTCGGCGATGTCAGTAACGGTAGTGCTCCGGCTTGTACGGGCCGTCCACGGGGATGCCGATGTAGTCCGCCTGGTCCTTGGTCAGCTGGCTGAGCCGGACGCCGAGCGCGTCCAGGTGCAGCCGGGCCACCTTCTCGTCCAGGTGCTTGGGCAGCGTGTGCACGCCTAGCTCGTACTCGTCGGTCTTGGTGAACAGCTCGACCTGCGCGATGACCTGGTTGGTGAAGCTGTTGGACATCACGAAGCTCGGGTGCCCGGTGGCGTTGCCGAGATTCAGCAGGCGCCCCTCGGACAGCACGATGATGCCGTGCCCGTCCTCGAAGACCCACTCGTCGACCTGCGGCTTGATGTTGCTGCGGCGGATGCCCGGCCACTTCGCCAGTCCGGCCATGTCGATCTCGTTGTCGAAGTGGCCGATGTTGCCCACGATCGCCTGGTGCTTCATCCGGCTCATGTGCTCGGCGGTGATCACGTCGCGGTTGCCGGTGGCGGTCACGAAGATGTCCGCGGTCTCGACGACATCCTCCAGGGTCGTCACCTGGTAGCCGTCCATCGCCGCCTGCAGCGCGCAGATCGGGTCGATCTCGGTGACGATCACCCGCGCGCCCTGGCCGCGCAGCGACTCCGCGCAGCCCTTGCCGACGTCGCCGTACCCGCATACCACCGAGACCTTGCCGCCGATCAGCACGTCGGTGCCCCGCTTGATGCCGTCGATGAGCGAGTGGCGGCAGCCGTACTTGTTGTCGAACTTGGACTTCGTCACCGAGTCGTTGACGTTGATGGCGGGGAACAGCAGCGCGCCGCCCCTGGCCATCTCGTAAAGCCGGTGCACGCCGGTGGTGGTTTCCTCGGTCACGCCCTTGATGCTGTGGGCGGCTCTTGTCCACTTGCCGGGGTGGTCGGCGAGTGAGTTGCGGAGCAGGTCGAGGATGATCACCCATTCCTCGGGGTCCTCGGCGGCAGGCGACGGGACGCCGCCGGCCTTCTCGTACTCGGCGCCCTTGTGCACGAGCAGGGTGGCGTCCCCGCCGTCGTCCAGGATCATGTTCGGGCCATCCTCGCCCGGCCAGGTCAGCGCGAGCTCGGCGCACCGCCAGTACTCCTCGAGCGTCTCGCCCTTCCAGGCGAAGACCGGGATGCCCTTCGGGTCATCCGGGGTGCCATCCGGGCCAACCGCGACCGCGGCGGCGGCGTGGTCCTGGGTGGAGAAAATGTTGCAGCTCGCCCAGCGGACCCGCGCGCCGAGCGCCGCCAACGTCTCGATCAGCACCGCCGTCTGCACCGTCATGTGCAGCGAGCCGGTGATCCTGGCCCCGCGCAGGGGCTGGCTGGGCGCGTACTCCGCGCGCACCGCCATCAGCCCGGGCATCTCGTGCTCGGCCAGCTGGATCTCCTTGCGCCCGAAGGCGGCGAGCGAAAGGTCGGCAACCAGATACGGAAGCTGATCCGCGGACATGCGTTCTCCCTAAATTCTTTCGGCCGAACGGAATGGGTGGCTCGTATCGTTCACACGCTACGGGAGCATGGGCGGTCGCCGCACTTTTTACTGGTCGTTCTTAACGCGAAATTGTTAGAATCGGCGTTCATGCGCATCTCGGAGGCCGCCCGGCGGCTCGGCACGTCGGCTCGCATGCTCCGCTACCGTGAGGATCTCGGCCTCCTGCCGCAGGTCCGCGACCAGCTAGCCGCCCCTTCCGGCTCCTCCGCCCCTTCCGGGCCGCTCCGGTCAGGCGGGCGGGCGGGGACAACGGAGCCGGCCGGCCCGCACGGCCCTGCGCACCGGCAGTTCAGCGAGGCGGACCTGGAAGCCGTCGCCGTCGCGCTCGAACTCGAGCGCCGTTACGACATCAGCCCCGCGTCGCTGGCGTTCGGACTCCGGGTGCTCGCCGAGCCTGCGGTCCGGGCGGCCGTCGCGGATCTCGGCCGCAGGCTCGGCCGCATCCCCGCCACCCCAGGCCGGGCTCTCGACTTCGAAAAGGAACGCGCCCTCCGCCTGCTATCCCGCGGCTGAGCTGCCGTCCCGCCCCCGGCCGAGAGAGGCCGATTTGCGTGGAGGATTTGGGCTCGGCGGTTGATCAGGGGGCCTATCGTGCACTGGATCAACCGCCAAGCCCATTTCTTCCAAGATCTTTGTGATTTCTGCGTAAAGAGAGACCTGTGATGCGCGTGTTATGCGGCGCGGGGCAGCCCGGAGACGAGATCGCTAGTCGTGGGTGGGCCCGGCGGCGGTCACGCCTGGCTCTGGGGTTCCCTGGGTTTTTCCGGCTTGGGATCCTCGGGGTTCCGAGGTTCCCTGGGCCTTTCTGGCTTCGGGTCGTGGGGGCGGTCGCGGCGCGGTGGGCGGGGCGGGCGGCCGCGCGTGACGGCGCGGATCGACGGGTCGGTGCCGTCGGCCCTGAGCGGGCGGTAGATGTCCGGCTCCAGGTAGATCATCTTGGCGATCGGGACAGCCGCGCGGACACGCCTCTCCGCGGCGTCGATGCCGGCCGTGATCTGCGCGGCGGTATCGGTCTCACGGACCGCGACCTTGGCCGCGACCAGGAGCGAGTCCGGGCCGATGTGCACGGTCCGCAGGTGAATGACCCCGACGAGTTCCGGCCCGTCCTCAAGCGCCGCGATGATCATCCGCTGCATGTCGGCGCTGGCCGACTCGCCGATCAGCAGGCTCTTCATCTCCACCGCCAGGATGCCCGCGGCCGTTGCCAGCAGCGCGCCGATGGCCAGCGAGCCGGCGCCGTCCCACCTGCCGTCGCCGGTGAGCACGGACAGCGCCACCCCGGCGAACGCGAACACGAGCCCGATCAGGGCGGCCAGGTCCTCCAGCAGGACCACGGGGAGTTCCGGTGCCTTGGTCCGCCGGATGAAGGTGCCCCAGTTGCGATTGCCGCGCACCCTGTTCGCTTCCCTGATCCCGGTGCGCAGCGAGAATCCCTCCAGCACCGCGGACAGGGCGAGCACCGCGAAGGCAATAACGGGCGAGCGCACCGCATCCGGGTTCAAGATCTTGTGGATGCCGTCGTACACCGAGAACGCCGCTCCGACGGTGAACAGCATCACCGACACGACGAACCCGTAGAAATACCGTTCGCGCCCGAAACCGAACGGGTGCTCCTCCGACGCCGGCCGGGTCGACCGGCCGCGGCCGACGATCAGCAGCACTTCGTTCCCGGTGTCGGCCACCGAATGCACGGACTCGGCCAGCATCGACGCGGATCCGGTGAGCAGGAACGCCACGAACTTGATCACCGCGATGCCGAGGTTAGCGACAAAGGCGGCGACTACCGCCCTCATCTCACGCCAGGAAACCCGCACTCGCACTACTCGATTCGCGCCTGCAGATCCTTGATCGCCACGGTCTGGCCTGGGTCAATGCCGGACGCGATGGCCAGGTAGACGCTCGCGTAGTCGGTCAGCTGGATGACGCCGGCCAGCCGCACCAGCGGATGCTCGCCGTCCATGGCCAGCTCGGACATCCCCACCCCGCGCTGCGCCGCGAGTTCGGTGACCGCCGCCCGCTGGGCCCCGACCCGCTGGTCCTCCCCCGGATCGGCGATCAGCACCAGACGCAGCGCGGTGAAGCCGCTGGCCTGTTCGGTCTCCTCGTGGTCCAGGTCCCAGGCGGACAGGTCGGCGAGATCGGCCCTGTCGTCCAGGGGCGAACCCGGCTCTTCCGGGCTTCTCGCGGACAGGCGGGACGAGTCCGGGGCGAACGGCCCGTCGAACGCGGCGACCTGGTTGTGCGCCGCCTCGGGCAGCACGCCCGCGATCGCCGGGTACTTGGCGTTCTCGTTGAGCTGGCTGGCGAACCGCCGCGCCGCCACCCCGCTCAGCACCGAGGTGCCCCAGACCATCGGCAGCGCTCCGACCAGGTCCAGGGCCAGTGATTTACCCGGGTTGACGAACGACTCGCTGGCGGGCCGGCACTGGTGGGAGACCTCCTCGAGCCGGCTCGCCGCCAGCTCGTAGACGTCCGCGCCGATCCGCGCCACGCCCAGGCGTTCAGCGATCACAAGCAGCGGGACGGCCAGGGCCCACAGCATCGACCTCGGCAGTCCCGCCGGGACGACCGGGATGAAAGGGGCGCGGGCCTGCTCGGCGATCCGGTGCAGCGGGGATCCCTGGGCGCCGATTCCAGCCAGCCGGCAACCTCGCCTGGCCGCCTCGGCCGCGATGGCCAGCGTCTCCGGGGTGGTGCCCGAGCAGGACACCGCGATGACCGCGTCCGCCGCGCCGACCCAGCCCGGCAGCCGCTCGGCCTGCACGGCTACCACCTGGACCGGGCTGCTGAGCCCGGTGATGGCGTTGAGCATCTCGCCCGCGAGGCCTGAGGCGCCCATTCCCGCCACGACGATGGCGCGTGGCCTGCCTTCCGGGGAGAAGGCCGACAGGTCGGTCTCGGCACACGACCGCAGCGCGGTGCGCACCTGGGCCGCCGACGAGGCCACCTGCCGGAGCATGTCGCCGGGATCCGCCGCCTCGATCACGTCCGGCGTATCGAGCCGGTCCCCCGCCAGGACGAACTCGGCGCTACCCCAGCCGTCCAGGTCGTCGCTCACGGGGTGTCTCCTGGGCGCCTGGCCTCTTCGACCAGCAGCACCGGGATGTCGTCCCGAACCGGGTAGGCCAGGCCGCAGGTGGCGCTGGTGCACACGAGCTCGCTGGCATCCTCGTCGACGCGCAGCGGCGCATGGCATTCCGGGCAGGCCAGGATGTCGAGCAGCCAGCCATCAATGCGCATGGAATCTCCTCTATTCGGAACGGCCCGTGGTGCCCCTGACCACGCCGAGCACCTGATCACGCACGGCGGCCATGGCGGCTTCGGTATCCGCTTCGACGTTGAGCCGAAGCAGCGGCTCGGTGTTGGACGGCCGCAGGTTGAACCACCAGGTGCCGGTACTGACGGTGAGCCCGTCGAGCTCGTCGGTACTGACCCCGGGCCGGCTGCCGAACACTTGCCTGACCCGCTGGGTCGAGGTCGCCTGGTCGGCCACCTCGGAGTTGATCTCCCCGCTGGCGAAGTACCTGGAGTACTCGGAGAGCAGCTGCGACAGCGGGACGGGCTGCTCGCCCAGGGCGGCCAGCGTGTGCAGCGCGGCGAGCATGCCCGAGTCGGCGAACCAGAAGTCCCTGAAGTAGAAGTGACCCGAGTGCTCACCGCCGAACACCGCTCCGGTGCGCGCCATCTCGGCCTTGATGAACGAGTGGCCAACCCGGGTGCGCACCGGGACGCCGCCGCCGGCCGAGATGATCTCCGGCACCGCGCGGGACGTGATCAGGTTGTGGATGATCGTCGCGCCTGGCTCGCGGGCCAGCTCCCGGGTGGCGATCAGCGCGGTGATCACCGAGGGCGAGACGATCTCGCCGCGCTCGTCCACCACGAAGCACCGGTCGGCGTCGCCGTCGAAGGCGAGCCCGATGTCGGCGTGATGCTCGAGCACCGCGCGCTGCAGGTCCCGCAGGTTCTCCGGCTCGATGGGGTTGGCCTCGTGGTTCGGGAACGTGCCGTCCAGGGCGAAGTAGAGCGGGATCAGCGTGATCGGCAACCCGTCGAAGACCTTCGGCACCGTGTGGCCCGCCATCCCGTTGCCGGCGTCCACCGCCACCGTCAGCGGCCTGATCGAGGAGGTGTCGACCAGCTTCCTCAGGTGGTCCGCGTACCCGGTCAGCAGGTCCCGCCGGGTGATGGTGCCGGGAGCGGAGACGGGGACCGCGGGCCGTTCGGCCAGATCTTGAATTTCTTTCAGGCCCGTTTGGATCCCGACCGGCTTGGCCCCGGCCCGGCACAGTTTGATGCCGTTGTACCGCGACGGGTTATGGCTGGCCGTGATCATGGCGCCCGGGACGTCGAGATCACCGCTCGCGTAGTACAGCATGTCGGTCGAGCCCAGGCCGCCGGCCACCACATCGGCCCCCTGCGACGCCGCGCCGCGGCCGAACGCGTCCGCCAGCGGGCCCGAGGAGGCGCGCATGTCGTGCATGGTCACGATCGTCGCGGCGCCGGTCATCCTGGCGAACGCCGCGCCGACCGCCTCCGCCACGCCCTCGTCAAGCTGGTCGGGCACGACACCCCTGATGTCGTACGCCTTGACGATGCTCGCGAGATCACCCAATGCGGAACCTGCCCTCCCATGACCAGACCGGTGCCGCCCTGACGGTGCTGCCTCAAGCGGACGGCACTGCCGAGCCTATCGGTCCTTCGGGGGGCCGGAGCGCAGCACCCGCAGGTGGCCGCGGCGGCCGACCTCGACCCCCTGGCCCACGGGCTCCTTCTCCGCCCGCGCCCCCGGCTGGGTCTCCATCACCGCGTTCGCGAGCGCTTCCAGGTCATCGGCACGGTCCTGGGCCGGCTCGATGGGCAGCCGCACCACGTCCCAGCCACGCGGCGCGGTCAGCCGGCCGGCGTGCTTTTCACACAGGTCATAGCAGTGCGGCTCCACGTAGGCCGCCAGCGGGCCGAGGACCGCGGTGGAGTCGCGGTACACGTAGGTCAGCGTGTAGACAGGAGGATGCTTGCACGCGGTGCGAGAGCAGCAACGAGAACGCACCAGCCACCTCGCTCACATCACCCTGGGGACCTGATCCCGGAACCCGGGACGGCGTCGGATACAACCGTGACGGTATCTGTCTGCGGGCGGTAACGCCACCACCCGCGCTTCGCGCCGCGATCGTGTCGTGCTTTGCGCGTCTTGCCCCGTGTCGGCATGGCTCTCCGGCCGACGTCGCGATCGGATACGCTCGGTGACTGTGCAGACCGGTGAGGGCGGCTCCAGACCAGGTTCGGGCTCCGGGCCGGGTTCGGGCTCCGGGCCGGGTTCGGGCTCCGGGCCGGGTTCGGGCTCCGGGCCGGGTTCTGGCTCCGGGCCAGGTTCTGGTGCCCGGCCGCGGCGACGGGACCGGCACGGGCGCGGGCTGCGCGGCCGGCTGGTGCCGCCGGGAGTTCCGCTGTACCGGAGCCGGGCCGAGCAGTTCGACGACCTGGTGCTCGAGGCGGTCGCGCGGCTCGAGCCGCGCTGGGAGACCGAGCTGTCCGACGTGGAATTCGCGGTTCAGGAGGTGCCCGACGCCGACACCATCGGCGACGACGGCGTGCCGCTGGCCCGCATCGTCCGCGGCTCGCCCGACACCAGCGACCCGGGGAACCCAGCCACCGGGCCGCGCATCGTGCTGTTCCGGCGACCGCTGCTGGCACGGGCCGAAGACGAGGACGAACTGAGCGAGCTCGTCTTCGACGTGGTCGTCGAGGAGTTCGCCGAGATCCTCGGGGTGGACCCGGAAACCATCGATCCCGGCTACGGCTGACGGTGCTAGCCCGGGGGGACGACCCCCCGGAACCCCCCGATCATGGGGGGGATCCCTCCCCCCCATACCCCCCTGGGGGGGATATCGCGTCGTAGGAGTCGCGAACGGGGGGCAGGCTGATCGTGGTCAGGGCGCTGACGGCGGGGATGATGGAGACGATGGTGTTCTGGCCCTGCGTTTCCACCCGGGCGGCATAAAGCGGCCCGGAGCCGGCCAGCGGCGTGATGACGACGGCGAACGCGGATCCGCGTTTGGCGCCCGGCGGTGCCGTGACGGGGGCGACCAGCGTGTGCCCGGCCCGGACCGACACGACCTGGCTGCCGGTCGCGCTGGTGCCGCCCGGGCTACGGCCGCCGGAGCTGGCCTGGGCGATCTCGGTCAGCCGGACGCGCGCCGCCCCGGCCGGGGCGGACAGCACGATCGAGGCGGCCAGGCCCGATCCGCTCGTGTTTCCGGCGACGACGGCTTGCTCGCTGATCGGCGCCGTGGCGGCGGTGAAGGCGCCCGCGCCGCTGCCAGGCACCAGCACCGCGGCGGTGACCGGAACGTTCGAGGTGACCTCCAGCGCGGCCGCCGTGCCGCCGAGCGGCGTGAGGGCGACGTAGGAAGCCGATTGTCCCGGCAGGTCAACCGACTGCGAGCCGAACGGGCGATAGTGTCCTTGCGGGGTGATCGCGAGCACGTTCACCTTGGCGTTGGAGGTGCCGGGGACGACGAGGAAGAGCCCCGCGGCGCTCCCGGACGCAGGCACGCCCGGGATCACCAGCTGAGTGGACGGCGCGGCCGCGCTGGGCAGCCAGCTGGCCGCGCCGCCGTGGGCGGAGGCCTCGGAGACGGCGGCGGCCACCCGGCCGATGCTGGTGTGCACCTCGATGGCGACCACGCTGGACCCGCTGGCTATCGAGGCCAGCGACTCGGTCACGGTCTGGTGCGGCGGGACCGTGATCCCGGTCTCGTTGGCCGCCTGGGCCTGGCCGGCGTCGGTGGTGACGCTGACATTCACGCTCGCGGCCAGGGAGTCGATGTTCATCAGGTCGAGCTGGATCTGCGCCGCGCCGTTCTGCTGTCCGGGTCCCAGGAACCAGATGTCGGAGCCGGGCTCCCCGCAACGGACGTTGGCCAGCCCGGAACTCTGCGCCACTTCGGCCTCCATGGCCTGCGCCATAGCGCCGCTAGCGGCCACCGACCAGCCCTGAGGCACCGAGGTGCCCTTCTTGCTCGCGCTTGACCCGGCAGGAACCGTCAGCATCCAGAGCCCGCCCGGGCCCTGCTGGCGAAGGGGGCTGGTCGCGCGCAGCGGCACGCCGGCCGGCGGCAGCGCGGTCAGTTCGACCTGGCCAGGATCGACGGACGCCTTGGCGCCCGTAGCGCCGCCGATCAACGCGACCGGACCCGAGCCGCTGCCCAGGGCGGGAGGGCAGGCGCGGGTGGCCGAGGTGACCGCAACCTGCCGGGTCACGGCGGCGGCGGAGTTCGTGCCCGGCGCGGCCGGATGGGCCAGCTGCGCGGCGTCGGCGATGGCGCCGAGCGCTGCCAGGACCACCACGGCCGGCACCAGGTGAACTGGCCTCACGACGGGTCCTCGGACCGATCCGCGCCGCCGCCCCGCCGCCGTCGCGGCGGCTTCCCGTGCCGCGCCGCGTGCTGGCCGCCGCGCCCCCGCCGCGGCGCCGTGGGTGTGGACGCGGGCGCGGGCGCGGGGGGCGGGTCATCACGCGCCTCGGTGCTGGTGTCGCGTCCTAGGGCCCGGCGCAAGCCGGCCCAGGGCGCGGGACCCTCGTCGATGTGCGGTGTGACGCCCAGCGCAGGCTCCGAGCCGTATGCCGAGGTGCGCGCCGCCCCGACGGCAGCCGGGTACCCGGAACCAGGCCCGCCCCGGCGGGCGGCACCCGCCGGGGCGCCGTACTCCGTGTCAGCACCGGCGCCATACTCAGTGTCGGTACCGGCACCGTACACGGTGTCAGCACTGGCGCCGTACTCCATCTCGGCGCCGGAGCCGTACGCGGATTCGGCGGATCCGTACCCGACGCCGACGTCTTCATCAGGGCCGTCGGCGCGGGTGACTGCGGCGGCGCCGACACCGGCCAGGGCGACGCGCGGCCGCCGCTTGCGGCGGGCCGATCGTGCGCCCTCGGCTCGCTCCCGGCGACGGCCAGCCGCGGGGATGGCTTCGGAGTCCGCGCTGGCCTCGGCGGCGGCCGGCACGACGACCGACGACCTGGTGCCGGGCAGGGCGAGCGCGAAGGCGACGAGCAGGGCGGCGGCCTCGCAGCCGAGGGTGACGTCCCTGGCCGTCTCGTTGCGCGTGATGACCAGGTGCCCGCCGCCGGCGGGGAGCGCGAAACCCTGCGCCCACCCGTCCGCCGGCGCCGTCAGCGGCGTCAGCGGCCTTCCGTTGAGGGTCGCGGACCAGCCGCCCGCGGCCTCCGCCAGCAGCAGCGTGCCCGAGGTGCCCGGGGCGACAACCGCGTTCACGCCGACCGGCCCGGAGGGGACGGGGACCGCGGTGCCGCCAGAGGTGACGACGCGGACGCGCGCCACCGTCCCGGAAACCCGCCACAGGTCGTACGCCGGCGCCCGGGTCAGCCGCTGAAGCCCGGCGGCGGCGTCGAGCTGGCGCGCGAGCGCCTGGTCGATCGGGGCCGGCAGCAGCACGTAACCGATATCGAACTGGCTCAGCGCCTGTCCGGTATCTCCCGCGTCGCCGCCGCCCGCGGCCGCCAGCGAGGCGACGGCACCTTCCAGGGCAAGCCTGGAGGAAGAGGCCTCGGCCAGTTCAGGCTCGCCGAGCACGGGGTCGCTATCGCGCAGCACGGCGTAGGACAGCGCCCCGCCATCTGGCCGGAGCACCAGCGTCCTGGTCCGGTCCGGGCCAGCGGACGAGGCCGCCACGAAGGCGGGCAGGACTTGCGGGCTGGCCGCGGCCACCGGCCCGCTGACCCCGGTGGCCAGCCAGTATCCGGCCGCCAGCACTGGCGCCGACGCCGCCGCGGTGAGACCGGCGATCGGGGCGAGAACGCGCCAGTCGGTCCTGGGCCGCCGCCCGGCCACCAGATCCCCGGTCCGGCCCAGGGCGCGCCCGGCCGCCTCGATCAGGGGCGTGGCCGCCAGCAGCAGGCCAGCCGCGGCGACCGCGATCGCGATGCCCGGCCAGGCGCTGACGGCGGTCCCGCCCCGCGGCGGCGTCAGCCGGACCCGGCTCACCACGAGGGCAACCACCAGCCCGCACAGTGCGATGGCCCACCCGGTGTACACCAGGGCGGTGCGCCGGCGCGCGAGCAGCGCGCAGAACGCGGGCAGCACCAGCCCGGCGGTAACCCAGGTCGGCGGAAGCCCGGGGCCGCCCGGGCTGAGCAGTAGCAACGAGGATGGCCGCAGCCCGGCGGCGAGCCCAGGCCTGAGCAAGCCCGCCTCGCCGAAGAACGCCGAAGGGCTCGCGACCAGGTGGAAGGTCCACGGAATGAGGATGGCGGCGGGCACCGCGGCGACGATCGCGGCGTTGATGGCGAAGCCTCGGGGGGGCGCGGGGGGGTCGTCCCCCCCGGAGCCGACGGCGACGGTCCGCGGGCCGAGCCAGCGCCAGGCCGCCACCGCCCCGATCGCGGCGACCACCGTGATCGGCCAGACCAGCGGCACGAAGGCCGCCGCGATCGCGCTCAGCAGGGCGGCGCCCCAGGCGGCGCGGCGCGCCGCCCGCGGCGGCCCGGCGAGGATCCGCCCGATCAGGATGCCGACCAGCGGAAGCAGCACGAAGGCGACCGCGGTGCCGATGCGCCCGGCCGCCACGGCTCCCATCGCCACCGGCAACAGCGCGTAGGTGGCCCCGATCCATATCCTCGCCGCCAGGACGGACGTGACGCGACGGGTGGCGAGGAACGCAGTCACCCCGGCCGCGGGAACGCAGCCGAGCAGCAGCACGTCGATAGCCAGCCAGGGCTTGCCGCCGAGCAGGGTCGCCAGGGCGGCCACCACACCGACGTACGGCGGGGCGCTCGTGACCGAGCCGATGCCCGCGGGGTGGTAGCCCGCCAGGTATTCGTGCCACAGGCTGCCCGCGCCGCCCCAGGCCGGCACCAGCGCTCCGCCCCCGAGCATGCCCGAACCCGAGAGCACCGAGCCGGTCAGCGACCGCTCGGCAACCAGCGCGACCACGGCCAGGACTGCGAAGAGCAGGACGCCCGGGCTGGTCAGCACCCGCCGGAGGACCGAATCGGTGGCGGGCAGCGGCATGTCGTCGTCTGGCTCGTCCACTATCGCCTGGTGCAGCCCGCCGCTGTCGTAGCCGGATCCGCGGGACAGCAGGCCCGCGGCTGATTCGGCGAGCCGGGCCAGCGTTCGCGCTCGCGGCAGCTGGCCGCGCAGGACCGCGTAGCCGTGCTTGCGGTCGGCGGCACGGCGGCGGCGCGCGCGCCAGATCAGGATGGGGTGTCGCAACAGCCAGGCCACCGCTCCGAGATGAGCCGCCGCCTTGCGCTGCTGCTTGGTGATCAGGCAGTAGGCCGCGCGCACCAGGGACCCGGCGACGCAGCCGCCCACCACCCCGAGCATGGGTCCGATTGGCAGGTTGACCGCGAAGACGTACAGCGCGCTGCGCCGGTCGACCATCCGCGGATGACCGCCGGTCGCGGGTGTCCTGCGGATCTGCCGGGCCGATAGCTCGCGGTGGTACACTACCGCGTCGGTGATCACCCGCACGTCGTAGCCGGCCGCGTGCACCCGCCAGCAGAAGTCGATGTCATCCCGGAAAAGCGGCAGGCTGCTGTCGAAGCCGCCGAGCTGGTCCCAGACGTCGCGGCGGACCAGCATGCCCGCCGAGCTGACGGCCAGCACCGCCCGGCTGCCGTCGTGCTGGCCCTGGTCGATCTCGCCCGGCTCGACCCCGGTGAGGCGCCGCCCCGCCCGGTCGGTGGTGATGCCCGCCTCACGCACCACGCGCCGGTCCGACAGGTCCTTCAGCTTCGGGCCGAGGACCGCCACCGACCGGCTGCGGCTGGCCGCGGTGAGCATCTGCTCGAGGGCATCGGCGGCTGGCTCGCAGTCATCATGCAGCAGCCATATCCACTCGGTCGGCTCGCCCTGGTCGGGACCGGATCCCGGTGATCGGGACCGGTGGGCCAGACTGCGCGCTGCGGGGTGCTGCAGAGCGCGAGCGACGGCGGCGCCGTAACCCGTTTCCGGCTCCATGCCGAAGACCGCGTCCTGGCCGAGCAGCTCGGTCAGCGTCGCCCCGCTGCGGTCCTGGCTGCCGGTGTCCACCCCGACGACCCGGTGCACGGCATACGTCTGCTCGCGTACCGCCTGGATGAGGGCCGGCAGCAGCCGGGCACCGTCGTGTGCGACGACCACCGCGGTAACGATGTGACGGAGGTGGGATGCGTTCTGTGACAAGGGTCCTGTCTGGTGGCCTGGGCGACGGCGCCTCGCACGGCTACCCGCCCGGCAAGAGCGCGTGGACTACGTGAACGACTACCCCCAGCGCTCACGACAGGACTAAAGATACACAGCCGGGGCTCAGGCAGCAGGGAGAACGCGTGATGTCCGGCCCGCCGTGCTGGCCCGGGGGGACGACCCCCCCAAACCCCCCCGCGAGGGCATGGCCCGGGGGGGCAATCCCCCGAAACCTCCCGCTACACGGCCTGGCGCTTCAGGCGGCGCCGCTCGCGTTCTGACATGCCGCCCCAGATGCCGAACCGCTCGTCATGCTCGAGCGCGTACTCCAGGCACTCAGCCCGGACTTCGCAGCTCCGGCACACTCGCTTGGCTTCCCGGGTCGATCCTCCCTTTTCCGGGAAGAACGCCTCCGGATCTGTCTGTGCGCACAGCGCCTGATCCTGCCAGCCCAGCTCGTCAACCTCATCTGGACTGACGAAGACCTGCGCCAGCGGGACGATGACCTCAGTCACAGCGCATCCTCCCTCCCCACTCGGAGCCCCCGCTCTCGCCCACTTCCCCCGCAGGCGAGAATCACACCAATGAAATTACACGCGCGTGTCTTGCTTCAAGTCAAGCGGAAAAGGTGATAATGGTCCCCCCGTTGTCCGAGATGCGAGATAAATCACTCAAAGAATCCGGCTGGACGCTCACCGTCACATCGCCAGTGACGCACTGGCACCGGTGGTCACTCTCGCCTCAGGTGGGACCCGTGCGCGCCAGCCCGCCGGAACCAGGGCACCGCCCGCGCCGCAACCTGGCGGAACCGGGGCACGGCCCGCGCCGCAGCCCGGCGGTCGGGACCTGCCACACTTTCAGGTATGCGCATCACCGTGCTCGCGGGCGGCGTGGGCGCCGCCCGCTTTCTCCGCGGCCTGAAGCGAGCCGCTCCCCAAGCCGAGATCACCGTCATCGGGAACACCGGTGACGACATCAGCCTGTTTGGCCTGCGGGTCTGCCCGGACCTGGACACCGTCATGTACACGCTGGGCGGCGGCATCAACGAGGACCAAGGCTGGGGGCGAGCCGAGGAGACCTTCACCATCCGGGCCGAACTCGCCGCCTACGGCGCGAGCCCAGACTGGTTCACGCTCGGTGACCGGGATTTCGCCACCCACATCCTGCGCAGCCAGCTGCTGGCGGCCGGGAGGCCGCTTTCCGCCGTCACCGAGGTGCTGTGCCAGCGGTGGCGGCCGGGCGTGCGGCTGCTGCCGATGTCCGACGACCCGGTGGAAACGCATGTCGTGCTCGAGGGCCCGGGCGAGCGGCGCGTGGTCCACTTCCAGGAGTGGTGGGTACGCATGCGGGCCGAGACGCCCGCGGCGCAGATCACCGCCTCCGGCGCCGCCGAAGCTGCTCCGGCCCCCGGCGTGCTCGACGCTATCGGCGAGGCCGACGTGGTCCTGTTCCCGCCGTCCAACCCCGTGGTCAGCATCGGCACCATCCTGGCCGTTCCCGGCATCAGGCCGGCGGTCGCGGCCAAGACCGTGGTGGGCGTGTCGCCCATCATCGGCGGCTCGCCGGTGCGCGGGATGGCCGACGCCTGCCTGGCCGCGATCGGGGTTGACACGTCCGCCGCGGCGGTCGGCGCGCACTACGGCCCTGAGCTGATCAACGGCTGGCTCGTCGACGATCAGGACAAGGCGGCGGCCGACGATCCGGCCCTGGCGGGGATCGAGGTTCGCGCTCTCCCGCTTTGCATGCGCGACCTGCCCGCCACCACGGCGATCGCCCGCGCGGCCCTGGACCTGGCCCTGGAGCTTGAGCCCGCGCTATCCCGGGAGCAGGCGTAATGGCCGGCCCTCCGGTCACCATCCTTCCGGTGACCGGGCTGCCCGAGATCACCGCGGGCAGCGACCTGGCGGCGCTTATCGCCGAGGCCGTCCCCGACCTGCGCGAGGGCGACATCCTCGTCGTCACCTCGAAGATCGTGAGCAAGGCCGAGGGCCGGGTCGTCGCCGCCTCCCGCGAGCAGGCGATCGAGGCGGAGACGGTGCGGGTGGTCGCCCGGCGCGGCGCCACCACCATCGCGCAGACCCGGCACGGCCTGGTCCTCGCGGCGGCCGGCGTGGATGAGTCCAACACCGCCCCGGGGACCGTCGTGCTGCTTCCCGAGGACCCGGACGAGTCCGCCCGGCGGCTGCGCAAGACGCTGCACGGCCGCACGGGCCTGAACCCCGGCTCCCTCGGCGTGATCGTCACCGACACGATGGGCAGGCCGTGGCGGGCCGGGCAGACCGACAACGCCGTCGGCGTGGCGGGAGTCATCCCGGTGCGGGACCACCGCGGTGAGGCCGACACGTTCGGCAACATCCTGGAAGTCACCGTCGCCGCCGTCGCCGACGAGATCGCCTCTGCCGCGGACTTGGTGAAAGGCAAGTCACGGCGGGTCCCGGTCGCGGTCGTACGCGGGCTGGCCGAACTCGTCACCGAGCCGGACGGCCCGGGCGCGCGCGCGATCATCCGGCCGGCTGAAGAGGACATGTTCCGGTTCGGATCGGCGGACGTGCCGCTGGCCCGCAGGACCATCAGGGCGTTCACCGGCGAACCCGTCGATGCCGGCGCGGTCCGCCGGGCCGTCGCGACCGCGCTGACCGCGCCCGCCCCGCATCACAGCGAGCCGTGGCGTTTCGTGATCCTGTCCTCGGCCGCGGCCCGCTCGGCCCTGCTGGACGCGATGCGCGAGGCCTGGATCGCCGACCTGCGCCGCGACGGGTTCACCGAACAGCAGATCGCCCGCCGGATCCGCCGCGGCGAACCGCTCAGGAACGCCCCGCTGATCGTCGTGCCGTGCCTGGTCACCGACGCGGCGCACGACTACCCCGACGAGCGGCGGTCCCGCGCGGAACAGGCCATGTTCGTGGTCTCGATGGGCGCGGCGGTGCAGAACCTGCTCATCGCGCTCGCCGTCGACGGGCTCGGCTCGGCGTGGATCTCAAGCACCCTGTTCTGCCAGGATGTCGCCGCCCGCGCGATGGACCTGCCGGCCGGCTGGCGGCCGATGGGCGCCATCGCCGTCGGCCGCCCGGCCGAGCAGGCCAGGCCCCGCCCGCCCCGCGACCCCGGCGACTTTCTCCTGGTGCGCTGACGCAGTGCTAGCCCGGGGGGACGACCCCCCGGGAACCCCCCGCGACCAGGGGGACCCATCCCCCCGGACCCCCCTTGGGAGACCGGACGGATGCGCACACGCCGTCGCTGGCGGCCGCGGCGGCCTGCCGTTCCGCGGGGACCTCGCCGTAGGTGGTGGTGCGCGGGCGCATGGGACGGCCGAGGGGCTCGGCGATCGCGCGGAGCTGGCTGATCGTCTTGTAGGAACCGTGGTCCGCGCCGGCCATCCGGCTGATGGTCTCCTCCATCAGCGTGCCGCCGAGGTCGTTGACGCCGCCCCGCAGCACGTCACGGCACCCCTCGTCGCCCAGCTTGACCCAGGAGCACTGAATCGAGTCGATGGCCCCGTGCAGCAGCAGCCGGGACACCGCGTGCACCGCCCGGTTCTCCCGCCGCGTCGGCCCGGGCCGGGCCAGGCCGGCCAGGTAGATGGGGGCGTTCTCGTGGATGAACGGAAGCAGCACGAACTCGGTGAAGCCGCCGGTCCGCTCCTGGACCGACCGGATCACCCGCAGGTGGCCGACCCAGTGCGCGGGGGTGTCGACGTGCCCGTACATCATCGTCGCCGACGTCGGCAGGCCGAGCTCGTGCGCCGTGGTGATCACCTCGATCCACACCGAGGCGGGCAGCTTGCCCTTGGTCAGCACCCAGCGCACGTCGTCGTCGAGGATCTCCGCCGCCGTCCCGGGCAGCGAGCTGACCCCCGCCTCCTTGGCGCGCACCAGCCACTCCCTGATCGGCAGGCCGGTGCGCGAGGCTCCGTTCACCACCTCCATCGGCGAGAACGCGTGTACGTGCAGACCAGGCTGTCGCCGCTTGACTTCGGAAGCGATTTCGAAGTAAGCTGTCCCTGGCAGGTCGGGATGGATGCCGCCCTGCATGCACACCTCGGTGGCGCCGGCGTCCCACGCTTCGGCGGCGCGGTCACCGATCTGCTTCAGGGACAGCGTGTACGCGTCGGCGTCGGTGCGGCGCTGCGCGAACGCGCAGAACCGGCAGCCGGTGTAGCAGACGTTGGTGAAGTTGATGTTGCGCGTGACGACATAGGTGACGTCATCGCCCATGACGTCGTGCCGCAGGGCGTCGGCGATCCCGGCCAGCGCCTCCAGGTCGGGGCCGTCCGCACCGAGCAGGGCGAGGGCCTGATCGTCGGTGAGGGCGGCCGGGTTGCGTTCGGCCTGCCGGAGGGCGGAGGCGACATCACCGGCGGGCAGCACGGAAGGGGCGCCCCCGGCGGAGGGGCGCGGAGGCTGGGCCGGGGCATGCACCACGGTCCGTTCGGCCACCTCTTTCCAATCGCCGTAGACCTCAGCGAAATCATCCCGGCGGTCATGGGTGCGGCCCGTGGTGTCGATGGTCACGTGCAGGTCGGTCCGGCCGGCCCCGGCCCGCTGGGCCCAGCCGCCGTCGGGCTCCTGCCATGGCAGGCCGCGCGGCATGGCGCCGTCGGCGGCCAGGCCGGTCGCCGGGTCGGCCAGCGCCGACACGTGGCCGGCCAGCCGCGGGTCCAGCCACGGCTCGCGGAGGTACGGCGGGTAGATGGTGAGGCGCTCGCGCAGCGTGAAGCCCGCGGTCGCGGTCCGGGCGGCGAGTTCGTCGATGTCCGGCCACGGACGTTCGGGGTTGACGTGGTCCGGGGTCAGCGGGGAGACGCCGCCCCAGTCGTCGATGCCGGCCCGCAAGATGAGGTCGTACTGGGCGCCGACCAGGTTCGGCGGTGCCTGGATGCGGGCCTTCGAGCCGAGGATGAGCCTGGTCACCGCGATCGTCGCGGCCAGGTCATCGAGTTCGGCGTCCGGCACGTCGCGCATCTTGGTGTCCGGCTTGGCCCGGAAGTTCTGCACGATGACTTCCTGGATGCCGTGGTACTCGCGGGCGACCTTCCTGATGGCGAACACCGACTCGGCCCGTTCGGCGAGAGTCTCGCCGATGCCGATGAGGATGCCGGTGGTGAACGGGACGTTGCTGCGGCCCGCGTCTTCCAGCACGCGCAGCCTGACGGCCGGGTCCTTGTCCGGGCTGCCGAAATGCGGGCCGCCCTTGTCGGTGAACAGCCTTGTCGCTGTCGTCTCGAGCATCATGCCCATGGATGGGGCGACCGGCTTGAGGCGCTGGAAGTCCTGCCAGCTCAGCACGCCCGGGTTGAGGTGCGGCAGCAGGCCGGTCTCCTCCAGGACGCGGATCGCCATAGCCCGTACGTAGGACAGGGTGTCGTCGTAGCCGTGCGCGTCCAGCCAGTCCCGGGCCTGGTGCCAGCGGTCTTCCGGCTTGTCGCCCAGGGTGAACAGGGCCTCCTTGCAGCCCAGGGCCGCGCCCTGGCGGGCGATGTCGAGCACCTCGTCTGGTTCCAGGTACAGGCTGTGCAACCGGTGCGGGACGGTCGCGAACGTGCAGTAGCCGCAGCGGTCCCGGCACAGCCTGGTCAGCGGGATGAAGACCTTGCGCGAGTAGGTGATGATCCCTGGCCGGCCGGCCGCGGCCAGGCCGGCGTCCCTGGTCCGGCTCGCGTAGTTCAGGAGTGTCTGCAGGTCGTCGCCGCGGGCGTGCAGCAGGACCGTCGCCTCGTCCACGTCGAGCGCCTTGCCGTCCCTGGCCCGCGCCAGCGTCCGGCGCATGGCCGACGCGGTGACTCCGTTAGCCGCGCCGGTCCCGCTGGCTCCTCTGGCCTCGTTCGGCCCTTTGACCTCGCCGTTACCAGAGTCGCCGCGGAAAACACTCATGCTCGAACTTTACGCGGCAAAACTCCCGCCGCTCGCGCGGCCCTGGCCCCGCTACAGATAGGGCCGGTCCCATCGCAGGGCTGCGGTCAGATCCGCCCGAGCTTACTGAGCACCCGGGCCACGGCCTCGCCCTGCCCGAAGCCGAAATTCACCTCGGACAGCTGATCGATCTTGAACCAACCGAACTCGAGCGCCTCGCCCAGGGCCTCGGGCTCGCCCGTGCATTCGCACGAAGCCGAGTAGGTGAGAGCGACCGCGTGCTTGCGCGGATCGTAGAAGTCACCCATGTCGCGCTCGGTGAAGTACTCGATCACGGCCCCGAGTTCGAGCGTGGAGCGATCGACTCGCACTGCGGGGCCGAGGGTCGCCTCGACATGGCGCTCCACCGCCGCGGGAAGGTGCTCGTTCCGCAGCACTCTTCCGCCCACCAGGCACCATCCGTCGCTGGCACCTTCGTAGGTGGCCCGGCGGATGAGAGCCACCTGCCGGGGATCTTCGCTCGGCGACAGAAGGACGTCGACGCACAGGATGGGCACGCTCGACCGGACTAGGTTCCAGTCTTCCTCGGGAAGCAATTGCTTGCCCGCACGCAGGACATCGTGCTCCACGCCCACCAGCCTTGATCGGTTGTAATCGGTATCTTCGTGGTCCGGAGCTGGCAGCAGCCAGCAGTCTTAACCCCTGGCCAGAGCCATCGTGGTTTAGCATGTTCGGCGATCCGTAGAGAAGACGGGCAGCCACACCGTGGCCATCGTATGCGCCGCCGAAGGCCTCCAGGCGATGTACTGGAGCGCCGACGATGGCATCCGGTACGGGACGTCACGACAGCGGACCTGCCGGCCGGGCAGCGCCACCAGTCCTGATGCATCGCTCCTGGTTGTGGGCGTGCGAAAAAATAATCATTGTTAGTTGTGTTACACGGATAGCGCAGGGTCGTGACTGGACTTACTCTTAGAGGCGCCGACATGCTCATAGGCCGATATTCGAATACGGCTACGGAATGAAAGATCATTTACAACCGGCAGGTATCCCTATTCCCGTTGGATTTCAATCCGGGTAAGGTTTTCCTGGGAGGCATGTGTCGGCAGTTCAAGTTGACGCTACGGTCGGGGCGGGAAAGGCGTGTGGCAATGGGAGGGCAAGGCAAACGGGCCGAGGCTACGCCTGGCCATGAGGACCAGAAGAAGGAGATCGGACTTGTCGAAGCGATCGAGGCGGTACGCGCGGAGCTGACCCGAGCAGTCGCGGAGAACGCAGATAAGGAAATCCAGTTTCCGGTCGACAAAGTGGATCTCGAGTTCCACGTGGGCGTTACGCGGACCGCCGACGCAACCGGAGGGATCCGGTTCTGGGTCATCGAGCTGGGGGGAAGAGCGAGCCATGAGTCTGAGTCCGTGCACACGGTGAAGGTCAGCCTGGGGGCACCGGTCGATGTCCAGGGCAAGACGATCAAGGTCATGCGGGCCCTGTCGTACAAGCCGTGAGCGGGGCGGGGCGTGAGCGCGCTAAATCTTGACGCACTCGCCGTCGAGGTACTCCACCACTGGTATGAGGGAAACCTCGAGAGGTGGTCCGTTGGTTCAGGGTTCCTGATCCGCGACGGCTATGTGCTCACCGCGGCCCATAACGTGGGGCCGGGTGAACTGCTGGTCCGGACGGGCGAAGTGGAATGGCCGACGGTCGTCCGCCTCGACGGCGGCAAAGACGTCGCCGACATCGCCCTGCTGGAAATTACCGAAGGCGCCGGTAACCTCGGCGGCTTCCAGAATCGCCAGTTCGGGGAAGTCGACCGCGGCACGGCTGGTTTCGTGGAGAAATGCTGGGCTATCGGGTTCCCGTCGTTCAAGGAGCGGGACGCCGTTCCGGGAAAGAAGCGCGGAGGAAAGCCTTTCCGGTTGAGCACGCAGGTCAGCGGGAGGATACCCACCGGTGAGAACCTCGGCCTGTCGCTGTTGACCCTGCAGGTCGGCCAGACGCCGCGTGCCCTGACCGGCGGCGCGGAGGACCAGTCAGCCTGGGAAGGCATGTCGGGTGCCGTGGTCTTCGCCGATCAGGTCGTGGTCGGCGTGATCACCGAGCACCATCTTCCCGAAGGGGACAGTTCCCTGACCGTGGTCCCCGTCACGGCCATCGGCGATCTGCCTGACGCCGAGGACTGGTGGCGGCTGCTCGATGTGTGCCCCGGCGACTTCGTGCGCCTTCCCGTCCGGGACGCAGCACGGCAGCACGGCACGCTGTACGTCTGGACCGCCGCGGACAGCCAGATCGATCTGCGGGTCAGGGACGACATACGCCAGGCCGATCACTTCGAGCGGAACGAGAGGGTCACCGTCGCGACCCTCAGGCAAGGCCGCCTCCCCCACCTGCAGCGTGAGTTCAGACGGCTGGCTTCGGCGTTCGAGACCTGGCTGATACCGGACTCGATCAAGAGAGGCGAACCGCTTCGCGTGTTCTGGGTGGCGGGCGAGCCGGGCCCGGATCGCAGCAAGGGCCTGCTGGCCTGCCTGTCCCGGGTCGTTAAACAGGGGCGGGCCGTGTATGACGCGGGCGAAGACCTGGCGGCGGGGGCGAGCGCGCTGAGCCAGGAGATCCTCGAGGCAGGCTTCGGTCTGCCGCCGGTCATCGGCGTTGACCTGCGGGCCGGTGAGCACATCGAACCATGGCTGACGATAAGTAACGCGCTGAACAACGCCGTTAACAGGTTCACGACCAGAAGCGGAGAACACCTGCGCGGCGTCGACCCACACCCGCGGCTGGTCATCGCCGGTACCTCAGAACAGGAAATGGCGGCCTACGAGGAGCTCAAGTCGGTCGCCGACATCCAGCCGTACAACCTTCGCGGCCTGCACACGCAAAGCCCGCACAGCTTCCATGGCGCGACCAGGATGGCCAGCCAGACGCTCACCGACGACGAGGTCTACAACCGCGGGCTGCCGATCACCACGGAACACCTGGTGGGCCGGGAGGAGGAGCTCGAGCGCCTGGACGAGGCGTGGACAACGACGTCGACCCAGGTGGCTTTCATCGTCGCGCAGGGCGGCGCCGGGAAATCAGCCCTCGTCAACACGTGGCTGAGCCGGATGCGCGACCTTGATTACCGAAGGGCCAGGAAGGTATTCGCCTGGTCGTTCTACAGCCAGGGGACCAAAGAGAACCTCGTCGCGGCCGACCCATTCGTCAGCGCCGCCCTAGCCTGGCTCGGCGACGACGCCACGATCAGCGTCAACCCCAGCGAGAGGGGCCATCAGCTCGCGGCCCTCATCAGGAAACAGAAGTTCCTGCTCGTGCTCGACGGCATCGAACCGCTCCAGTACCCGCTCAATGCCCCGCACGTAGGCGGCTAGTTTACTGACGAATCGATACGGGCGCTGCTCGCGGACCTGGCCGAACCGGGCTGGGACGGTCTCTGCCTGATCACCACCCGGGTACCGCTTACCGACCTGGACCGTTTCCGGGACCAGGGCACGGGAACGGTCGTCCAGCTGGACCTGGAGAACCTGACCGCCGATGACGGTGCCGTCCTGCTGCAAGAACTCATCAGGAGGAAGACACCTAAGCGCGAACTCCTGCAGGCTGTCCAGGCGGTCGATGGCCATGCGCTGGCCGTCACCTTGCTGGGCAACTACATCAGGGATGTCCATGACGGCAACCTCGCCGGGCGGTTCGATCTCGACGACCTGACGGTGTCCGCCCGAGAGGGCGGACACGCGCGCAGGATCATGGCCTCCTATACGAATTGGCTGCAGCAACATGGCCAGGCAGCCGAACTGGCCATCCTCCGTCTCATCGGCCTGTTCGACCGGCCGGCCCCGCCGGAGGCCATGGGCGCACTGCTCGCGGACGCATCCATGGCGCCCTACACCGGGCACCTCCAGCGCATAGGGGACGAGAACTGGGCCGCCGCGGTGGGCGCCCTGCGAGATATGGGCCTGCTCAATAAGCCGATCCTCGAATGGCCGGGAACCATCGACGCGCATCCCCTGGTTCGCGAGCACTTCCGTGAACTAGTCCGCGGTAGCGATCCGAACATATGGATGCAGGGAAACCGCACCTTGTTCGATTTCTACCAAGCCCAGGCGCCAGAACCTGCGTCGACGTCCGCCGAAATGAGTCAGCTGTACGCCGCCGTGACGCACGGCTGTGCTTCTCAGCTTTATCAGGACGTCTTCGACAAGGTTTTGCTGCCCCGGGTCTGGCGTGACCGCCGCACCAATTTCTCCACTCGCAGGCTGGGCATGACCGGTTCGGACCTGGTCGCGCTCTCGAATTACTTTCTCCCCCGCCAATGGGAAGAAATCCGCGCGATCTCGCTTTCCCAACGGGCCCGTGTCCTCATCTTGACGAACGCGGGCGTGCGGCTGCGCCAGCTCGGTCGCCTCGTGGACGCCCGCGACTGCTTCGGCGCGGTGGCCGGGGAAATTAGAACAGAGGTCGCCGAACCGGAGGAATTCGAGGACGCCTCGTATGCTGCCGCACAGAACTGCGAACTACTGGTAATCGCCGGCAAGCTGATAAAAGACCTCGAAAAGCCGGGGGACGAATCCGGCACCGCGCTATTCAGCGCAATGCGGGCCATCGAGTACTCGAGCCGCGGCCAGGAGCCCTATTTCAGCATGCACGCCCACTCGACGCTGGGGGAAGTCTATTTCATGCTGGGCCAGCTGCAAAAAGCTGGGGAACTGTTCGAGCAGGCCATGTCGATCGAACGAGATCGGCACCCCAGGCCGCCCTTCCTGTACTCCCAAGGCCTGTTCCGGTACGGCTACTTTCTCATCGAGACGGGCAACGCCGAGCGTGTGCTCAGCGATGCGAGCGCGAACAAGTCCTGGGGGAAGAACGGCGAAGACTCTTCGCTTTTGTCGGAGGCAATCCGTATCCTCATCCTCGGCGCGGCACATCGCGCGCTGATCGAAGCGGAACCCAGGGATGCCACCTTCCTGGCCGAGACGGAGAAACTCCTCGATCAATCTATCAACGCATTCAAGTACGCCGGCTATTCTGACTACACGGCCCGCGGCCTGCTGGAACGAGCTCACTTCTATTGGATCCACGGCGGCCCGGAATACTACCGTAAAGCGCTCAGGGATCTCGATGATGCCACCATTGAGACCGACCGGGGCCAGATGGACATTCTCTATACAGACGTCCTCCTGCAGCGCGCGGCGTGTTACATGAGCTACTGGCGGACGATGGCGGGGGACGAGCGAGAGGAGATACGCGAGAAGGTCAGGCACTCGCTCCAGGAGGCAGCCGGCCGGGTCGACGCACTGGACTACGGCAGGCGGCGCGCGATGCTGGCCAGGCTGCAGGATGAGGCAACCGAAGCTGGGGTCCTCACCCAGTAGGCGTGGCCCGCACGGCAAGGATTTCCATGTGCGGTCAAGGCCCGACAGCCCGAGTTGGGGAGACCTTAGTCGCTGCCGGCAGCGTCGCGATCGCTCGGGATCGCTGCCGCCAGCATGGCGAGCAGCCCGCCATCCACCCGGATGTCCTCCCCGGTAACGAAGCTCGCGCGTAGGCTGGCCAGGAATGCGACGACCTCTGCGATCTCGCTGGGCTGTGCGACCCGGCCAAGCGGGTGCGAGCGCCCCCAGTCGTCGATGGCCTGCTGCGCTCCCTCCTCGCTGCCGTCACTAAAGAGCCGCGCCGATGATCGCAACATCGGCGTGTCGACCGAGCCCGGGCACACAGCATTCACCCGTACCCCGTATGGAGCTTCATCGATCGCCATCGACCTGACCAGAGCATTCAGTGCGCCCTTGGTCGCCGCGTAAGCGGCGACGGCAGTCTGTGTCGCGTGCCCCTGGACGGAAGACACCACAACGGCTGTTCCCCGGGCGCTGCGCCGCAGGTACGGCAGCGCGGCCTTGGCGGCGAGGAAGACACCCTTGACGTTGATGGCGAAGACCTCGTCCCAGACCGCCTCCTCAGTGTCGGTGACGGTCCCGTACCGCTGGACCCCCGCGCAGGTGACAAGTGTGTCCAGCGAACCGTACGTCTCGACCGTGATGCGTACCGCCGACATGATCGCGTCGCTGTCACGGACGTCCCCGGAAACAGGGATCGCAACGCCTCCGCTTGCGGTGATCGCCGCTGCCACGGCGCTCGCCTCGTTTGCGTCGTTGGAGTTCACTGCCACACGCGCTCCGGCGGCCGCCAGCAGTTCGGCGACTGCCCGCCCGATACCACTGGATCCGCCCGTTACCAGCGCCACGCTTCCGTCATGGTCTTTCATCTGCCCCTCATCCCAGCCGACCTCGCCGTCAGTTGCCGCGTATGCTGGCCCTACCTTGCCGTACCGGGCACATTATCCTCTTCGCATATACTAGGTGGCTCTCCAGATGCTCGATACCGGATCGTTCATCAAGGAGGACGCAATCGAGCTTGCCATTTTTGATATCGACGGCCCGGTCACTCACCCAGAAAGCAGAAGGATTGAGCAATTCGAGATCCTTGACTTGATGCTCGAGTTTGTAAACGAAAGAGGTTACATAGCGTATAACACCGGGCGGGCCAGCGCAATTGCTTTTCACCGGGTAATCTCGCCGTTGCTATCGCGAGCTCTTGAGCGCGGCATGGACCCTAAAATGGTCAGCTGCTGTATCTCGATCTTTGCCGAGAAGGGAGGAGTTAGGTGTTTCTGGGATGACCAGCTTGGCCGGTGGAGCCATCAAATCGATCCTGCAACTGAAGTCCCCGCAGACCTCCGCGTCGAGGTAACCAAGCTTCTCCGCAGTGATCCTGAATTCCAGAAATACATCTTCTTCGACAGCGACAAGGAGACGATGGTCTCCGTAGAGATGCGGCACGAAACCTCGGAACCTACGCCGGTGCCCGTCACTGTCAATGTATTTAAGCCAGTCGCTGAGAGGTTTGCTGCCGAGGTTCGGAAACTGGCAAGGGACCGCGGGTATGATAACCTTGAGGTTGATTGCACCACCATCGCCGTTGATATCCAACGCAGCGGCGTTGGCAAAGATCTAGGGACCAGGCTCGCATTCGACTGGCTGCATAGATTGGGTAAACACGCCAAGCGAGTTTACTGCTTTGGCGATTCGAGATCTGATGTGGCAATGGCGGTGGAAGCATATTCCGTAATACGTCGATGGTTTGCCGACGCAGCCGAACGAGTAGTTTACGTTCATGTCGGGGAGAATCTCTCTATTGATGGCGACTTTGAGGTAAGGAGCTTCCCCGGCATGTACGGACGAGGAACCGTTGCCTACCTCCGGTCACTTCCTGAGTCACCGCCATGACCGGGAGATTAACTCTTGCCTGGCGGAAGGCGAACTCGGCCCTGCCATCCTCCCCGCGAGCGGCGAGGGCTGGCGGGCCGGGCACCCATAGGGCGGGCAGGCCCGCTACCATGGCGAGATGAAAGATCTTGGCGCGCCTATCGTCTCCTTCGAGGACTTTGATAGTGCCCGGCCTGATGGCCGCATTGTGGCGACCAGCGGCGGGTTCGACCCGATCCACCCGGGCCACATCAGCTCGCTGCAGGATTCCGCCCAGTTCGGCGATGTGGTCGTCGTCATCGTCAACGGGGACGCCTTCCTACGGGCCAAGAAGGGAAGGTCGTTTCAGGATCTCCAGACGCGCTGCCTGATCGTGTCCGCCATCCGCCGCGTCGATTATGTCGTGCCCTTCGAGATCGAGGGAGATCTCACCGTGTGCGAGGCGCTGCGACGGCTTCGCCCGAACGTCTTTACCAAGGGGGGCGACCGGGTAGACGCCCAGTCGATTGCCGAGTGGGAGGTATGCAAGGAACTCGGGATCGAAGTCGTCACGGGCGTGGGCGCCGACAAGCAGTGGTCATCGAGCTGGTTCCTGGAGGCATGGGCGCAAGCGGCGCGGTAGCCGCATAGGCACGAAAGGTTAGAAGCCGCGGTAGTCGCGCACTGGCATACGGGGGCCACGGCGCGGAGGGTGGCTGCCGCCGAGTTCGATGAGCCTGGTTACCCGGTAGCGGTGCCCGGCGTAGGGCTCGAGCAGCTCGAGCATGCCGGCGTCGTCGGTGATCTGCCCCGCGAGCGCCCAGCCGACCATCTTGGGGAGGTGGTAGTCGCCGACCGAGACCGCGTCCGGGTCACCAGCTGCTCGCTGCCTGATCTCGGCGGATGTCCACGGCCCGATGCCGGGAATGGAGCGCAGACGACGGTCCGCCTCCACCGGATCCAGGTCCAGGACCTGCTCAAGCCGACTGGCGACCTGAGCGGCGGCGATGATCGTCCGGGCCCGGACGCCCTCGACTCCGGCGCGATGCCAGTCCCAGGAGGGGATGTGCGCCCACACCTGCGGTGACGGGAACACTCGCATCCCGTCCGGGGCAGGTCCCGGCGCCTTCTCCCCGTACTCGCGCAACAGGATCCGCCAGGCGCGATGGGCTTCGTGACCGACGACCTTCTGCTCGAGAATCGCTGGCACCAGCGCCTCGAAGACCCGCCCGGTCCGGCCCACCCGAAGCCCCTCATATCGGCTCGCCAGCTCCCGCACGACCAGATCTTGGGCCGCGAATCCCGATTTATCGTCCTGCGAGCCGACCTGGGCGGGCAGCTTGTCCAGCAGCCACTCGGCGCCCGGACCCCAGGCTTGCCCGGTGACGAGCGTGCCCCCGGGAGCGCGACATGATGTGATGCGCACCGTACCCGGGCCGTCAGGGGTCAGCGACGTGCGCCACACAGCACCGGCCGGGTCGACTTGGTGGGCGGGATCATCGCCCCCGCGACGATGCACCGAAAGGGTGAGGCGGACTTCTACCTGGAAAGACGCCAGCCACTCGCGCCGCGGGGCGGCGTCCCGGCCCGGCCCCGCATCCCGGCCCGGCCCCGCATCCCGGCCCGGCCCCGCATCCCGGCGCGGGGCGACGGTGGCCGCTGGCACCCGGGTCGCCCGCGGGCTGGCCGTCATACGTCTGACGGCACGTTAGACCGCGCTGACATCCGCGGCGGTCTGTTCTGCGGCGCGCCGGTAACAGGCCAAGTGCGCTTCCGCCGACGCCGCCCAGGTGAACTCCTGGGCCCTGGCGTACCCCGCGGCACTGAGCGACTCCCGCCGCGCGGCGTCGTCGAGCAGTGCGCGCAGCGCGTCGCGGATGCTGTCGGCGTCCGGTTCGGTGTAGGCAACGGCCTCGCCGCCCACCTCCGGCAGTGAGGTGCAATGAGTCGTCAGCACCGGCGCCCCGCACGCCATGGCCTCGAGCACCGGCAGCCCGAACCCCTCGCCCCGGCTCGGGAACGCCACCACCGTCGCCCCGCCCAGGAACCCGGGCAGGTCGGAGAAGCGCAGGTAACCGGGGCGGATCAGGCGCAGGTGCGGCGGCACGGCGGCCACGGCGAGGTCCACCTCGTCGCTCCAGCCCCCGCCGCCGCCCAGGACGAGCGCGGGCGGGTCGTCGAGGTCCGCCACGGCCGCGGCCCAGCCGGTGATCAGCGAGGCGACGTTCTTGCGCGGCTCGAGCATGCCCAGGAACGCCACGTACGGCTTGTCGTGCAGGCCAAGCCGGTTGGACACCTGGAAGACCTGCTGGGGGTCGGGCCGGTGGAAGAGCCGGTGGTCCACGCCGTGGTAGGCGACGTCGATCTTGGTCGGATCGGCGGCCAGGACGCGCACGAGCTCATCCCTGGTCGCCTTGGACGGCACGATGAGCCGCGCCGCGCGGCGCGCGGCCGTCCGGATCGCCGACTTGAAGAACATGGCGCCGACCGGGCTGTAGAGCTCGGGCTCGGTGAAGAAGGTGACGTCATGAACGGTCACCACGGTGGGCCGGCCCGGGCGCAGCGGCATCGAGTAATACGGCACGTGGATGACGTCGGCGTTCACCTGCTGGGCCACCACCGGCAGCCCGCTCTGCTCCCAGGCCAGCCGCGCGGCCCGGTGCGAGAGCGCCGTCGGGCCGGTGACCACGCGCGCGCCGGGGGCGAGCCGCCCGTAGCGTTCCTCGTCGGCCCGCTGGCAGACGACGGCCAGGTCCGCGCCCGCAACGTCGAGCGCGCCGATCAGCCCGTCAACGTACCGGCCGAGCGCCCCCCGGTCGGCTGGCACGTCGGTCGCATCAACTAGTACGCGAGGTGCCACGACCGCACTTGCTCCTTCCCTCCCTGGGCCACCCGGGCAGGCAGGCAACGCAGAGCTCGCGTCAACCGCGCGGCCCCGGCACGCCTTCGTGGATGTCCCGTCAACAATGAAGCCTACGCCCTGCGCCGAGTCACCGGTCAGCACTTCCCACCGCCCTGGTCGCGGGCCGTCCCGCCCGGCCCCCCGAGCTGGCCGCAGGCTGTATCCCGCGTCGAGCACGGACGAGCACGATGGCGCCGCCCTCGCCGTGCGCGCCGCGGTCCGAGGCGGCGACCAGCGGTGTCAGCGGCGCGGCCGCGTTGAACCCGACCTTGCCCCCGTAGGCGGAAAGGCCCAGGTACATCCGCTGCGCCCACCGGCTCCTGAACTGGTACTGATGCGTTATCACCTCAAGCCCGCGCGCGGAGAGCAGCGCGGCCAGTTCGCCGTGGGAGTAGCTGCGCTTCACGCGGTACCGCTCGCAGTGCGCCCGGTACAGCCGCGGCCACCGCTCCGCCAGCGTCAGCGCGTCCGCGGACATGACGAGCTCGCCACCGGGGGTGAGCACCCTGGCCATCTCGTCGAGCGCGCGGGCGCCGTCGTCGAAGTGCTCGATCGCGCAGATGGACATCACGCGGTCGAAGCTGGCGTCCGCGAACGGCAGCTCGAGCGCGTCGCCGCGGATAAGCGCGGGCGGCGCGGCGAGCTGGCTTCCCCGCCGCAGCTTGGCGCCGGCGATGTCGAGCGCGACCGCCCAGGCCCCGCGCCCGCGCGCTTGGGCGGCCCAGTACCCGTCGCCGCCCGCGACGTCGAGCACCCGCAGGCCACGCAGGTCGGCACCGAGCCAGCGCAGCAGCGTGCGGGCCTCGCGGTAACGGCACACGTGCACCTCGTGCCCGGCCAGGGCCACCGCGTCGGCAACGTTCATGAAAGAAAATCTATTAGCCGAACGGACCTGGTGCGTGCCCTGGCTCCCCGGCGAGCGGGCGCCACGACAGGCCCTGTCAGCAGGACGGGGCGGACTGGCCGGCTTTCAGCGTTTCCAGGTCGGTGACGGCCTGGGCGAGTGTGCTCACCTTGACCAGGCGCAGGCCCGCAGGCGCGGCGCCCTTGGCGTCCGCGCAGTTCGATGCCGGGACCAGGAAGATGGTCGCGCCCGCGTTGCGCGCGCCCACCATCTTCTGCTGAATGCCGCCGATGGCCAGCACGTTCCCGCTGGCGGTGATCTCCCCGGTCCCGGCGACGAACTTGCCGCCGGTCAGGTTCAGGCTGGACAGCTTGTCGATGATGCCGAGCGCGAACATCATGCCCGCGCTCGGCCCGCCGATGTCGCCCACGCTGAACTTCACCGTGAACGGAAACTTGGGTTGGACCGCCACGCCGATCACGGGATGACCCCCACCCACCTCCCCTGCCCCCTTCTCCTTCTTGGTCCCGACCCGGACCGGCTGGGTCTGGCCATTCCTGGAGATGGTCAGGGTCAGCGTGCTGCCCGCCGGGTGCGCGGAGATCAGCCCGGTCAGGCTCGACTGACTGGTCACCGGCTGGCCGTCCACGGCGGTGATCACGTCCCCGGCCTTGAGCACGCCGTAGGCGGGGTAGCCGCGCTCCGCCTGCACCACCTGCATCTGGTAGGGGATGTGCAGCTCGGTCAGCGCGGCGGCGGTCGCTGTCTGCTGTGAGCTGGTCATCTGCGCCGTGTCCTGCTTCTGGGTCTGCTGCTGGGACTGGCCTGGAGCGAACAGCTCTTGTTGCGGTACCACCGCCTCGTGCGGGTTCAGCCAGGCCGTCAGCGCGGTGAAGATGTTGAGGTTGTTTCCCGGGCCGCCCTGATAGCTCACCGTCACCAGGTTCAGGTGCCCGCCGGTGGAGTGGGTCGGGCGGCCCACGATCGTGATCAGCGGGTGCCCGGAGGAGTCGTTGCCCAGCGTGTTCAGCGTCGGACCCGGTCCGAGGATGACGTAGGGAACCGGCACGAGCACGCTGACCGCGATCGCCGCGGCCGTGCCGATGGAGGCAATGAGCAGCGTCAGGGAGCGTCGAGACATGCTGCGAAGACTACGCGCGGAACCTGAGGATCATGGGGTGCCGACCCACTCGCTGGTGCCGTCGGCGAAGCGCTGGTGCTTCCAGATCGGCACCGAGGCCTTCAGCTCGTCGATCAGCGCCCGGCATGCGTCGAACGCCTCCGCCCGGTGCGGGCAGGCCGCGGCCACGACCACCGCCAGGTCACCGATGGCCAGGTCGCCCACGCGGTGCACGGCCGCGATCGCGATGACTCCGAACTTTTCCGCTATCTCCTCGGCGACGCGGCGGAGTTCGGCCGCGGCGGTCGGGTGCGCGCTGTAGGACAGCCCGCTGACTCCCTGGTCATGGTCGGAGTCCCGGACCGCTCCGGCGAACAGCGCGATACCGCCGGCCGCGGGGTCCGCGACCGCGGCCCGGATCTCGTCGACGGACAGCTCGGACTCGCGCACGGCGATCAGGCGCACGATGCTCACCAGCCAAGGCTACCCGCTGGGGTCACGGTGGCGGCGGCGTGCCCGGCGGACGATGGCGGCCGTGCCGATCACGGCGACCGTCGCCCCGGCGGCGGTGATCGTGGCCTCCTTGCGCGCGATCCGGCGGCCGGCCACGGCGTGCCTGCCCTGGCGCTGATCGAGCAGGACGCGCAGCACCTCCTCGTTGCCGAACCCGGGACGCCAGCCGGCCCCGCGGAGCGCGGCGCAGTCCACCACCCAGGGGTACACCACGTACCGCAGGTCGATGGCCGGCGCCGGGGTCACCCCGACCCGGTGCAGCCGCTGCGCGGTCCCGAACGTCAGCCTGGCCGGCAGCTCGATGCTCTTCAGCCCGCTGATCCGCTCGACCTCGTCCTGCTCGAGCCAGCCGTCGCAGCCCACCGCGAAGTCACCCTCGATCCCCCCGCCCACGCTGAACTCGAGCGCGGAGACCAGGTCGTCGACATGGCAGAACTGCCAGCGGGGGGCGCAGCCCTTCACGGTGAGCAGGCGCGGCGCCTCGAAGTGCCTGGTGACCAGCGTGTCCACCGAATACGGCTCCGCACCGACCAGCGCCGCGGGCCGCACCACCGTCACCGCCATGCCCGGGTTCGCCCGCGGCGAGCGCCGGGCGAGCTGCTCGATCTCCAGCAGGTCCCCGGCCACGCTGCTGTCGGTGTCCGCGGTGAGCGGCGCGTCCTCCGGCAGCGGGACGTGGTTGTCCGGGCGGGCGCCGTAGACCATGGCGCTGGTCACCAGCACCACGCGCCCGACCCGCCCGGCCGCGGCGCCGGTGAGCACCGTCTGCGCTCCCCGCACGTTGAAGGCCCGGCGCTGCCTGGCGTCCGAGTCGGGGGCCAGGTCGTAGTCGGCGTGCACGACGACGTCGACGCCGGTCAGCCGGCCAGCCAGCGCCGGGTCGCGCACGTCGGCCACGCGCCAGGTCACGCCCGCGATGTCGCCCCGGTGGTCATCGATCGCGATCACCTTCTTGACGTGCCCCGACGAGGCGAGCCTAACGGTCAGCGCCCGCCCGATGCCGCGAGCCGCACCAGTAACCGCCACGACGGGCATAGGCTGGCGTTGTGCAGTGCTGGCCAGGGGGGGCGACCCCCCAGGACCCCCCCGCGATCGGGGGGACCCATCCCCCCGAACCCCCCTTGCCTGCCGCCGGGCGTTTGTCACAGTGTGCATCTCCGGAGATAACGTGACGGTCATGACCCTTCCATCCTGCCGCAGAGCCAACGATGGCTGATCGCCCGTTCGGCTTCGGCCTGCCCGATAAGCCCGAAGACCAGGGTGGCCAGGGGTCTTCTGGTTCCGGCTCAGGCGGAACCCAAGGTCCGTTCGGGGCGATGGGCGACCCGCAGCAGTTCGCCGACGCGCTGCGCCAGTTCGCCGACATGCTGTCCTGGCGGGGCGGCCCGGTGAACTGGGACCTGGCCAAGAACGTGGCCAGGCACGCGATCGTGGCGGCGGGTGACCCGAGCGTCCTCGACGCGCAGCGCCGGGAGATCACCGAGGCGGTCCGGCTGGCCGACCTGTGGCTGGACGAGGCCGCGGCGTTCCCCTCGGGCATCCGCAAGATCGAGGCCTGGAGCCGGTCGGAGTGGCTCGAGGCGACCTTCCCCGTCTGGGCCAAGCTCTGCGACCCGATCGCGGCCAAGGGCGTCGAGGCGATGAGCGGCATGTTCACCGCGGATCCCGCGCAGCTAGGCGAGGAAGTCCCCGAGGAGCTGCGCCAGGCGCTCAGCGCCTTCGGCGGCGGCGCGGGCGGGCTGGGCGGCCTCGGCGGGCTGGCGGCCATGATGCGCCAGCTGGGCGGGGCGATGATCGGCAGCCAGACGGGGACGGCGGTCGGCGAGCTCGCCCGTGAGGTGATCGGCTCTGCCGACATCGGGCTGCCGCTCGGCCCGGAGGGCACGGCCGCGCTGCTGCCCGCGGGTGTGGCGGAGTTCGGCCAGGGGCTCTCCGTGGACGCCGGCGAGGTCCGGATTTTCCTCGCCCTGCGGGAGGCCGCTCACCAGCGGCTGTTCGCGCACGTCCCGTGGCTGCGCGCGCACCTGCTCGGCGCGGTCGAGCAGTACGCCAGCGGCATCACCGTCGACGTGGCGCGGCTGCAGGAGGCGATCCCTGACGTCGATATCACCAACCCGGAGGCACTGCGCGACGCGCTGTCGGGCGAAGGCCTGTTCCGGCCGGAGGACACGCCCGCCCAGAAGGCGGCGCTGACCCGGCTGGAGACCGCACTGGCGCTGGTGGAGGGGTGGGTCGCGACGGTAGTCAGCGCGGCCGCGCGGGAGCGCCTCACGCACGCTGACGCCCTGGCCGAGGCGATCCGGCGGCGCCGGGCCACCGGCGGACCCGCGGAACGCACGTTCGCCACCCTGGTCGGTCTTGAGCTGCGCCCGCGCAGGCTGCGCGAGGCGGCGACCATCTGGCAGGGCCTCACCGAGGCCAGGGGAATCGAGGGCAGGGACGCGTTGTGGGCTCACCCCGACCTGCTGCCCGCGGCCGATGACCTGGAGAACCCCGACACGTTCGTGCACGGCCAGCCCGAACTGGACATCTCGGACCTCGAGGACGACGGCGACGGCGACGGCGACGGCGACGGCGACTGACGCGGGATTATCACTCCGCGAAGCCAGTTGCCCACTCTATGATCAGGTAAATCTTGTCGTGATGTAACTTGATGTATATCGCGGCCGCAAATGGCGCCAGACTCGCGTGATCATAGGAATAACCCTCGCCCGGGATTGCCGGCCCACGCCGCTCCGCACACCGGACGAATTGCCTCGAACAGGTATGCCTGACCGGGCCGGGGCCGCATGATGGGAAGCCACACAGGGCAGGAGTCCGGTATGGACCAACCAGAGTATACAGATGTGGTCGTGATCGGCCTGGGCCCGGGCGGCGAATACGCGGCCGGGACACTGGCCGAGGCGGGGCTGCACGTGACCGGGGTCGAATCCCGCCTGGTCGGCGGTGAATGCCCCTACTACGGGTGCGTGCCTTCCAAGATGATGATTCGCGCCGCCAATCTGATCGCCGAGACCAGGCGAGTTCCCGGCATGGCCGGAACGTCGGCGGTTACCCCCGACTGGTCACCGGTCGCGCTGCGGATCAGGGAAGAGGCCACGGACTACTGGAACGACAAGGTGGCGGCCGACCGGTTCGCGGACAAGGGCGGCCACCTGGTCCGGGGCCACGGGAAGATCACCGGCGCGGGCGAGGTGACGGTCAGCAGCGCGGAAGGCACCCGGGTCTTCCAGGCCCGCAGGGGCATCGTGATCAACATCGGGACCGAGCCCGCCATCCCGCCCATCCAGGGCCTGGCCGGCACCCCGTACTGGACGAACCGGGAAATAGTCCAGGCCGAGCAGGTGCCGGAGTCGATGATCGTGCTGGGCGGCGGGGCCATCGGCGCCGAACTCGCCCAGGTGTTCGCCCGCTTCGGCACCGCCGTCACCGTGGTCGAGGCGCTGCCGAGGTTGCTGTCGTTTGAAGAGCCCGAGGCCAGCGAGTTGATCGAGCGGATCTTCTCGGCTGAGGGCATCAAGGTGTGCACGAACGCCCCGGCCGAGCTGGTCAGCCACAACGGCACCCACTTCACGGTTCACCTGGGCAATAGCACCCTCATCGCCGAGCGGCTGCTGGTCTCTACCGGGCGCCGGGCGGACCTGGCCGCGCTCGGCGTCGCCGCGCTCGGCCTGGACGAGCACGCGCGCTCCATACCGACCGACGGGTGGATGCGCGCCGCGGACGGCGTGTGGACGCTGGGCGACGTGACCGGGAAGGGCGCGTTTACGCACATGTCGATGTACCAGGCGGACATCGTGGTGCGCGACATCCTCGGCCAGGGCGGCGAACCCGCCGATTACCGCGCGGTCCCGCGGGTCACCTTCACCGATCCGGAGATCGGCAGCGTCGGCCAGACCGAGGAACAGGCCAGGGCGGCCGGCCTGCGGGTGCGCACAGGCACGACCCAGGTGCCGTACTCCACCCGGGGCTGGATCCACAAGGCGGGCAACGACGGCTTCATCAAGGTCATCGAGGATGCCGACCGGTCGGTGCTGGTCGGCGCCACCTCAGCCGGCCCCTACGGGGGTGAAGTCCTCAGCGCCCTGCAGGTTGCGATCCGGGCCGAGGTGCCGCTGGCCACCTTGCGCAACATGCCCTACGCCTACCCGACGTTCCACCGGGCCATCGAGGACGCGCTGAAGAAACTTATTGGGGTCGGGTCGTCATGACGCACCGCCCGGCCGTGGTCGCCTTCGACGTGATCGAGACGCTGATGTCACTCGAGCCGCTGCGCGCACGGCTCACCGAGATCGGCCAGCCCCCGCACCTGCTCGAGGCCTGGTACACCCGCACGCTGCGGGACGGCATGGCCCTGTCCGCGACCGGGGACTACGCGCCGTTCACCGATGTCGCCGAGGCCGCGCTGCGCGGGCTCACTAACTACACGATCAGCGACGAGCAGGTGGCGCAGATCATGGCGGGGTTCAGTGAACTGCCCGCGTTCCCCGACGCGCTGCCCGCGGTGACCACCCTCACTGAGGCCGGCGTGCGGGTGGCCTGCCTGACGAACGGGTCCGCGTACCTCACCTCGTCGTTCATCAACCGCACCGGGCTCGGGTCGCTGGTGGACCGGGTGGTCACGGTCGGCGAGGTTTACCGGTGGAAGCCCTGGGTGGTGGTGTACCTGTACGCCGCGGAGATCCTGGACGTACCGCCGGATCGGATGGCGCTGGTCGCGGCGCACGACTGGGACTGCCACGGCGCCAAGCGGGCCGGGCTGACCACCGGCTGGGTGAGCCGTAAGTCCGGTGGCTTCGGCGCGCCGTTCGAGCCGCCCGACGTGGTGGGCGAGGACCTGACCGAGGTCGCCGCCAAGCTGCTCGCCCTTGATCCCTGAGGCCGCTACCCCCGAGGCAGGTGCCCCGGAGGCAACTGCCCCCTGCGGCACCGATGATCCTGGCGGAGTCCTGCTGTCTGCCTTGCAGGATCCCGTTTAAGGAGGAACAACATGAGTGAACCGGGCAAGATCACCGACGTGCGCACGGTCGGCGTGCCGGTCTCAGACCAGGATCGGGCGATCGACTTCTACGTGGGCACGCTCGGCTTCGAAAAGCGTCTCGACGTCACATGGGCGGCGGCCGCCGCTGGATCGAGGTGGCCCCCAGCGGGGCAGCGACCTCGATCGCGCTGGTCGCCGCGCACGAGGGCCTGACGGCCGGGGTGGAGACCGGGATCAGGTTCGTGACCACCGACGCCGACGCCGGGCACGCGAGCATGCGGGCCAGCGGCGTCGACGCGGACGAGGTGCTGCGCTGGGCAGGCGTCCCGCCCATGTTCGCCTTCCGCGACCAGGACGGCAACGGCATGGAGATCGTCGAACAGCGCTGACGTCAGCGGGCCGCTCTAGGTGGCGCGGTCGCGGGGCCGGCCGGCCGGCCGCCGGGCAACGCCATGCCGGTCAAGCACGGCGGTGACCCGGCGCGGGCTGATACCGAATCGGGCTGCGCATTCGTGCAGGCTCAGTCCCCGGTCACGGTAGGCGGTCACCACGGCCTGGTCATCGACTCCGTCGCCTGGCCTGCGCACGGCGATCCCCTCAGCGGCCAGGAACTTCACGATCGTGGTCCTGGACACCCCGAACAGCTGCGCGCACTGCTGCACCGTCATCCGCAGGTCCCGGTAGGCGGCGGCCACGGCTTCGGCCCGCAGCCGCACCGGCCGACCTACCGCCGCGGCGAGCATGTCCGCCAGGATCGCCGGGCTCCGCGCCGCCGCCAGCGGCGCGTCGGCGGCGCCCCTGGCCTCGGCCAGGTAGCAGGCCGCGCCCCGGATTTCCTTCCGCCGGAACCGGTAGCCGGGAAACGCGTCCCGCAACGCCGCCAGCTCATCCGGTGCACCGGGCTCCATCGGGTCCTTCCCGCCAATCGTTGATCTGGCCGATCCCCACCATGCCCGCGGCGGCAGCGGGCCGGAAGACTACGGAAGCGGACACTTCCGGACAGCATCAGCAGGAGATGATGAGGCGGATCAGACGAAGGCCAGCACGCCGTCGAGCGGCCGGGGCACCCGGCCGAGATCCAGGGCCCCGGCGAGCACGTGGCCGTAGTGGATCTTCCGGCCGGAGCGGGTTCCCATGAAGCGCCGCAACTGCTGGGCACGGGTCCGGTTCCGCTGGGCGGGCTGCCGGGTGAAGGTGAGGAACGGCCAGAGCTCACCCTGAACCTCGATCAGCTGCTCGACCCGGGTGACACCGAGCGAGCGGATCAGCTCGTCTTCCAGGTCGGCGACGCACACGAAGAAACCGAGCCGGGCCAGGCCCGCCTGGTCGAGACCAGAACCGGGCCCGGAACCGAGCCCGGCCCGTTCCAGGCTGCGCCGGAAATCGCGCTGCTCCCCCTCGTCGCACAGGCCCGCCAGCCGGACGCCGAACCCCCGCGGGCCGAACAGGTCAAGGAAATGCCCGATGTTGGTCGCGCCGCCCATCGGGACGATAAAGACGTTCTCGTCGCGCAGGTCCCGGCCGCGGCGGGCGGCCAGGGTCTCCAGGGCGGCCTGGTCGCTCATGCCCTCCACCAGCACGACCGCGCACGAGCCGGCGGCCTTCCGGGCCCGCGCCGCCGCGGCCACCAGCGCGGCACTGCTGCCGCCGGCCGCCTCGGTCACCGCGGCGAGCCAGGCCAGCGACTCGTCGTCCACTTCCCTAGTCTGGCAGGGTCTGACTCGTCCCACACCGGGCCGGGGTTAGCTGAGCCCGTCGAGAGCGTCCGCGTCGTAGCGGCACTCGTCGTCGACGATGGTGGCGATGGTCAGCACGTTCGCGTTGACCAGCGCCAGGTCAGTCACGGCGTGCCCCAGCTTACCCCGGCGCTACTGGCCGGCCAGCAGCGCGGTGATGGGGGTGCTGGCGAGGCGGTAGCGGACGACCCGGCCCTCGCGCTCGGCGATGACGGTCTGGCTGGCGCGCAGGTAGCGCAGCGTCTGGGAGACCGTGACGTCGTTGATCCCGGTCGCGGCGGCGAGGTCGGAGACGCTGATCGGCCCGGCGGCCCTGATGCAGGTCAACAGGGTGAGGCGGGTCGGATCGGCGAGCACGGCGAACTGCCGGGCGCGAGCCTGGATCACCTCGGGGCGATCGAGGGCGGCGATCGCCTGGCAGATCCGCTCGGCGTCGATGACGCGATGGTCGGACCGGTCCGCGGGCAGCAGGTGCACCGCATCAGGATTCCATAACCGGCCGCACCTGACGTAACCAACGCCACAGCGAGCTCGCGGCCGGAAAGCTGATCATCTGATCAACCTTGACGGCGGCCCGGGCGGCCGGCCAATATCGGTCCTCGGGCGAAAGGGTGGGGCGCATGCCAGTCGGTAAGGGTCGTCTGCGCCGGATGGGCGCGGAGCTTTCCGGGCGCGAATGGGGCCGGCTGGCCGCGATGTTCGCGTTCATCCTGGCCCTCAACGCCGCGGGCTGGGGCATCTACGTCCTGGCCGTGATGCCGCACCACTTCGACTACCGGGGGGAAGGCGGCAGCGCGGGGCTCGGCGTCGGGCTCGGCGTCGCGATCACGGCGTGGTTCCTCGGGTTCCGGCACGCCTTCGACGCCGACCATATCTCGTGCATCGACAACACCACCCGCAAGCTGATGGCCGACGGCAAGCGCCCGCTGGGCAGCGGGTTCTTCTTCTCCTTCGGCCACGCCACGGTGGTGATGGCGGTCGGGGCGGGCATCACCATCGCGGCCAAGGCGGTGTTCGGCGCGGTGGTGGACCCGAGTTCGGTCTACCAGACGGCGGGCGGCACCGCCGGGACGCTGCTCTCGGCCGGCTTCTTGTACCTGATCGCGCTGCTGAACCTGATCGTGCTGGCCGGCATCGTCAAGGTCTTCGCACGCCTGCGCCGGGGCGCCTACGACGAGGCCGAACTCGAGGCCCAGTTGCAGGCCCGCGGGCTGATGTACCGGTTCTTCGGCCGGTTCGCCAGGTCGGTCAAGCACACCTGGCAGCTATACCTGGTCGGCCTGATCTTCGGCGTCGGCTTCGATACCACCACCGAGGTCGTGCTGCTCGCCGCCACCGCGTACGCCGCGATCCAGGGGCTGCCGTACTACGCCGTGCTCGCGCTGCCGTTCCTGTTCTCCGGCGGCCTGATGCTGCCCGACACGCTGGACGGCCTCTTCATGAACTTCGCCTACGGCTGGGCGTTCGCCAAGCCGGTCCGCAAGGTCTACTACAACCTGGTCATCACCGGGCTGTCCATCGGCGCGGCGTTCATCATCGGCACCATCGAGATCCTCGGCGTGCTGACCACGAAAATGCACCTGAACGGCGGGTTCTGGTCCCTGGTGGCCAACTTCAACATCAACGTCGCCGGGTTCTGCATCGCCGGCCTGTTCGTCACCGTATGGGTGGCGGCCCTGGCCTACTGGCGGCTGGGCCGCGTCGAGGCCCGGTGGACCTCGGGCGTGGAGAAATGATCGGTTTGCCAGGCCGCGCTCGCAGGGAGCCGGGGCGTGCACCGCAGTCCGTTCGGGAAAATTCTTTTATGATCCCGAACGGACCTGGGTGCTACGCTGCCTTTAGTGGCAGCGCACCGCCTGCCCGCTTCCGAGCCAGCGAGCGGCCCGCGCCGACGTCGGCGACGAGGACAAGGGTCCACGACTCGCGTGCACTGTTAGTCACGCCATTCAGTCATGGCGGACTTTGGTCATGCCATTCATCCGTGGCGGGCAGACGCGGGCGGACTCGCCGGGAACAAATGATCATGACTCAGAACAAGGCGCGGAAAACCGCCACACGCCAGCGCATGGCCGAGACCGGCGAGTCCTACAGCGTGGCTAGGCACGCGGTCGGGCGCGAGCACCAAGCCGCCGAGAGCGGGGCCGGGTTCAGCGCCCGGGAGCGGGCGGACGAGGCGCGGCAACTGGCCGACCAGGCGCAGGAGCGGGCCGACCGGGCCTGGGAGCGGGCCGAGCAGGCGGAAGAGGCAGCCATGGTGGCGCACGACGCCGCCGATATGGCCGCCGAAGCCGCCGACATGACCCGCGGCTGGGCCGATGAGCGGGAGGAGGAACAAGCGCAGCGGCGGGCCGACCAGGCCAGGGCCGCGGCCGAGGAGGCACAGCGCCGGGCCGACCGGGCCGAGCAGGAGGCCGACCGGGCGCAGGAAGCCGCCGACGAGGCTTCCGAAGCCGCCGACGAGGCGGAAGAAGAGGCCGACGAGGCGGAAGAGGACGCCGCGGAGTCCGGCGGCCGGCCGCGTTACCGGGCCCGCCAGGTTCAATATCACCGGGGCCGCTGGGATGGTCCGGACCAGGAGCGCCCGGACCCGCGCCGGGACGAGAACGACTGGATACCGGATCGGGTCGGCATGGTCCTGCAGCGGTTCGGTCAGCTCAGGGAGCGGGCGGAGGGAATGGTGAGCCGGGCCGAACGCTTCCTGAACCTGGCTCGCGAACAGGTCTCGCGCCCGGATCCGGACCTACACACCGACCAGGCCCCGCCTACCGATCAGGCCCCGCCTACCGATCAGGCTGAACCGGAGTCCCCGGGCTCTCCCGGCCCGGACTGACGTTCCCAGGCGGGGTTTTACGCCAGCACCGTCGCGGGCTGGTCCCGCGGCGGTGCGCCTATCACGGCCGGTGAGCCATGGCGGCGCGGGCTCGGATGGCCTCGATCATGAGATCGACAGCCAGGTTGAAGTTCTCCGGATCGTCGACCGCGGGCAGCGCGTGGGCGACGGCGGCGATGTTCGGGTAATCATCGGCGGGCAGAGTCCGGTACTCCACCTCCCACGACCGCAGATCGGCATTCCTGGTGGCCGGGTCGAGGGCCGCGAGCCCGGCGTCGAGCGCAGCGTAGCCAAGGACGAAGTCGCCGAAGACGCGGTACAGTCGGGCCGCCTCCGCGTCATCGAGCCCGGCCCTGCGCATGCAGTCGATGATCCGGTCGACGATGTGAAACTCGTGCTCGCGGTGGGCGGTGCGGTAGGCATAGGCCGCGACAGACGGGTGCCTCATGAACACCGCATGGGTGCCGTGCGCTACGGCGGCCAGGTCCGCGGCCCAGTCGCCGGTCGGATCGGGCAGTTCGGCCAGGGTCTCGGCGTGCAGCGCGTCGATCATCGCGAGCAGGAGCTCGTCCTTGTCCCTGAAGTGCCGGTACACCGCGGTCGGGTGGGCGCCGAGTTCGGCCCCGAGGGCCTGGAAGGTGGCCGCGTCGAGGCCGCCGCGTTCGGTCACCGCGAACGCGGCGTCCAGGATCACCTGCTGGTTCAGGCTGCCGCGCGGCCGCCGTTTAGCGGTCACGCCGGCGCCCTGCGGCCTGGTTCGTCAGCATGGTGAGCAGTATACATAGTCATCGCTATTGACTATGAGCGTGACTATGTTCACACTGGGCGGAGAACCCCTTGGCCGATAACCCTCACCGGCCGACGCCCCGCCACACCTGGGAAGGCACAGCTATGACCGCGATTCAAGCGAGACAGGAACGCGAGGCGGGCCTGCGCCAGGGCGCGATCGGCCTGTCCGACGCTCTGGCCAGCACCTTGTCGAACATGGCGCCCGTCGAGGGCATCTTCATCGTCCTGGTCATCGTGGCCGGCGCGATGGGCACCCTGACCCCGTGGGCGTTCATGCTGGGCGCCGTCGGCATCGCGCTGACCGGCTGGAATGTCGTCCAGCTGGCCCGGCGGATTCCCAGCGCCGGGTCCTACGTCGGGTTCGCCTACCACGGCGGCGAGGCGATTCACCCGTCATGGGCCAAGCCGGCGGCCGCGTTCACGTTCTACCTGAGCGTGGCATCGGGGCCGATCACGGTCGCGGCCGTGGTCGTCTTCCTCGGCTCCTGGCTGCAGTCGGCGGCCGCGCTGCCCAACGTGTGGTGGCTGGTCATCGCGCTCGCGGCGATCGCGCTGACCTCGCCGATCGTGCTGCGCGGCATCGTCGCCTCGGCCAAGACGGCGCTGTTGTTCTTCGCTGTTGAGGCGGGCGGGCTGCTGCTGATCTCGCTGATCATCTTGTTCCGCTCGGGCGGGGCGATCGGCGCGCCCATGCACGCGCACGGCGGAATGCCCGGCGGCTGGGGCGGCATCGTCGGGATCACGTTCGCCACCGCGGTCTCCGGGTTCATCGGCTGGGAGAATTCAGCGAGCCTGGCCGAGGAAATCCGCAACCCGCGCAAGGTCATCCCGGTCGCGATCCTCGGTTCGATCGGCATCGTGGCCTTGCTCTACCTGGTCGCCACCTGGGCCGCCGTCTCCGGTTACGTGCACTGGAAGGGCAGCGCCGCCGGCACCGCCCGGCTGGGCAGCCTCACCAACGCCGCCCCGTTCGTGGACCTGGCCGATCACTATGCTCCCTGGCTGCACTGGGCGGTGGTGGCTATCGGCGTGATCAGCCCGGCGGCCTGCTATCTGGCCGCGATCACGGCCTGCTCGCGCTGGACCTTTGCCTCGGCCCGCGGCGGCCTGCTGGCGCGAGTCTCATCCCGCACCGCTGTTCCCGCGGCCGCGGTCGTCCTGTGGATGACGATCATCGCCGCCCTGTGCGTAATCCCCTACTTCATGCTGCGCGGCAACGCCGTTACCGTCGCCGCCTACGAGGCCGGCATCGGCACCGTGCCGCTGCTGATGGTCTATGTCTTGATCTCCGCGGTCACGCCGGTCTACACCTGGCGTCACGACCGGGCCACCTTCCGGATCACGGCGCACGTGCTGCCCAGCCTGGCCGGCGTCCTGGTCGTCGGCTACGGCGTGTACGAGTTCGTGCTGCCCAACCAGCCGTCACCGGCCAACACCTTCTGGGCTTACATCCTGGCCCTGGTCCTGCTGGCCGCGATCGCGGCGGCGGTCGCCCTGCGGCTGCGCGGCCCGGCCCTGGCCCGGCTCGGGCAGGTGGAGGCAGGCGATGACTGAGAACCCGCTCGCTGGCGCTCCGGCCGGCGGATCGCGGGCCGGCCTCATCTTGGCCTGTGACAACATCATGACGCTGGACTCGCGGCGCCCGGTCGCCTCGGCGATCGCGATCGCCGGCGGCCGTATCACCGCCGTCGGCGACCGTCGCGACATCCCCGGCTGGCGGGGCACCCGGACGGAGATCGTCGACCTGGGCCGCGCGACGCTCACACCCGGGCTGACCGACTCGCACATGCACCCGGTACTGGGCCTGAGCATGACCGCCGACCTGGACCTGTCCGGCGGCGCGGACCTGGCCTCGGTCCGCGCCGCGCTCCGGGCCGCGGTCACCAGGGCACGCGCGGACGGCGCGGTCGCCGGGGCACACGCGGACGGCGCGGCCGGGCGGGACCAGTGGATCCTTGGCTGGGGGCTGGACCCCAACACGTTAGGCGCCACGCCGGTCAGGTTCGACGCGATCGAGGACGTCCTGGACGGCCTGCCCGCCTGCCTGAACCTGTTCGACGGGCATTCGGTCCTGGCCAGCCGCGAGGCGCTGCGGCGGGCGGGGATCGACGGGCCGCGGGTGTTCGGCTCCCGGTCGGCCGTCGTCTGTGACCAGCACGGGCACTCCACCGGGCACCTGCTCGAAGAGGGCGCAATCCGGCTGGTCCAGTCGGTCATCCCGGCGGAGCCCTTCGCCAGGCGCCGCGACCGGCTCTCGCCGCGCTGCTGCGGGATATGGCCGCCGCCGGGCTGACCGGCGGCCACGTGATGGACCTCGACGCGGACGCCCTGGAGCTGTACGCGGCCCTGGACCAAGACGGCCAGTTGCCGCTGCGGCTGCGGCTGGCCCCGTGGCGACGCCCAGAGGACGACGCCGCGACGGCCCAGGAGCTGCTCTCGCTACAAGCCAAGTCCGGCCGCCTGTGGAGCGTGGCCGCAGTCAAGCTGTTCATCGACGGCACCATCGACGGCGGCACGGCATGGCTGCACGAGGCCGACTGCCACGGCCAGTCCACCGCGGCGTACTGGGAAGATCCCCGCGACTACACCGAGGCGGTCCGCGTGCTGGCCCGGGCCGGGGTGCAGACCGCCACCCACGCGATAGGCGACGCCGGGATCAAGCACGTGCTGGACACCCTGGCCTCAGTGGTGCCCGCGGGCAACCCCGTCCGGCACCGGATCGAGCACATCGAGACCCTGCCCTCGGATCAGGTGCCGCGGTTCGCTGAGCTCGGCGTGGTCGCCTCGATGCAGCCCAGCCACGCCACCGACTACACCCGCGCCGACCACAGCGACAACTGGTCGCGACGCCTGGGCGAGGAGCGGGCCAACCGGGCCTGGCGCTGCCGCGACATCCTAGACTCCGGCGCCATCCTCACCCTCGGCTCGGACTGGCCGATCGCGCCCTTCGATCCCCGCGGCGTCATGGCCGCCGCCCGGCTCCGCCGCCCGGCGGCTCGGCCGGACCTCGGCCCGGTCGGCCCGGCCCAGGCGCTGACCGCCGCCCAGGCCCTGTACGGCTACACGGTGGCGCCCGCCCTGACCGCCGGCGCCGGGCACCGGAACGGGCGGATCGCTCCCGGCTACCGCGCCGACCTCACGGCCTTCGCGGCCGATCCGGTGCGCACGCCGGCCGAGGAGCTACCCGGTGTGGCCGTCCTGTTGGCCGCGGTCGACGGTGTGATCCGCTATCGCGCTGATTAACATCCAGCTCCTTAACTTACTTACGTTTATCACGAACGAGATTTCGTAAATTAACTGAGAATGTCATCATGGACTGGTACTCTGTTCCCATGAAATTCTCCTCATGATCCCCGGACGGGAGGTGGTGAATGCCCCTAGCGGGACCTTCCGGGCTAGCCCGTGAGGAAGTCACATCTACCCAGGTCAGGGCCGAGATCGCGGCCTTGTCCGTGTAGTACCTAACTCAGCGCTTCGGCGCATAGGCATCGAGGCCGAAGAGGTCGTAGAGGC
>WNFC01000034.1_pt1 | contig 114965 bp, 100 predicted proteins | sample 5400541 | NCBI WGS metagenome assembly WNFC01 (sample SAMN13153342, study PRJNA577476) | soil metagenome | isolation source: 120 cm saprolite under Douglas fir tree site 2 hole 2 replicate 1 | place: USA:California | collected 2015-04-18
TTTCGCGCCGGTCGTCTTCATCGGCCTCGAGTGCTGCGACCTCGGCGGCGAGGGCGGCTCGGCGCTGTAGGCGGGCAGCGCTGTCGAGGATCGCGCGGCGGATCGCCTCGGATCTGCTGAGGCCGGTCGCTTCGAGCTGAGCCAATGCTCGCAGAGCCTCAGGATCAAGACGCACGCTGATGGCTGATGTCATACAGAAAGTGTATCACGATCCGTCATACAACTAGGGCCGACACCTCGCACGCGACAAGCGGCCAGGCACGGGAAGGGGAAGGGAATCAAGAGCCGCCCGTCGGCCGCTGCCGAGCCCGCGCGCCGCAGCGTTACGCTTGCGGACGTCATCGTGATCGAGGGGATCAACCATGGCCAGCTTCGGCGTGAAGCCCCTGGACGAAACGACATGGCCGGACTTGGCTCAGCTGGCCGAGCGGCACCACGGCGTCTGGGGCGGCTGCTGGTGCGTGGCCTTCCACCCCGAGGGTGTGGGACGTGGCAAGACCTCGGCGCAGAATCGGGCCGAGAAGGCATGTCGAGTCCGCGAAGGCCGGGCACACGCCGCCCTCGTGTACGACGGTGCCACGTGCGTGGGCTGGTGCCAGTTCGGCTCGCCGGACGAGCTGCCACGCATCAAGAACCAGCGCGACTATCGCGAAGGCCTCACCGTGCTTCCGGATTGGCGGATCACGTGCTTCTTCGTCGACAAGGCCTACCGCGGCCAGGGGGTCGCATCCGCAGCGCTGAAGGGTGCATTGGACGAGATCGCCCGTCTCGGCGGAGGCACGGTGGAAAGCTATCCCGAAGACGTGGCGGGCCGATCGGTATCGGGGTCCTTCCTTCACAACGCGACGGTCTCGCTGTTCGAGCGCCACGGCTTTGAGCGAACCCGGCGGCTCGGGAAGAACCGCTGGGTCGTCACCAAGGCCGTGCGTCGGTCCGCGAGGCTGACATGAGCGCCGGGGCGGGTCCGAGGGCCTCGAATGTATCTACTGGGTCATGAGAAGGCTCCGCCGATGAGGATCTGCTGGAAGGTGCTGGCATCGGGAAGCGAGCTGTAGACGTGGGTGGTGGAGCGGGCGACGGGAATCGAACCCGCATGACCAGCTTGGAAGGCTAGTAACAAACTCGGATCGGCCACTCCAGTTCGTGGCTGTGACCAGGAGATATAACATCTCGATTCTGCTGCGCTGCCTGCTTGGGTAGAAAATTGGGTAGAAAACTGCCGCTGCCTGGAGTCTGTGAATTCTGGTGCAGCATAGTCCCGTTCTGTGCACTCCCGGCGTCCGCCTCGTCGACAAGCTCCGCCACGGCAGCTACCACAAGGTCGCAGTCGGCTGACCAACCGATGGTCCCTGGCAGGAGGAGATCTCTCGCCCGGAACCGCGAGCAAAGCCCCGGCGCGAAGCGATGAAACGACGGGGATGCGGCTGATCCGTTCTACGGCGCGTTGGTCGCCGAATCACCTGGATCCGGCGATGACTTATCAACTGGCGGTGCCCGCGTCGCCGAGAGCGTCGCAGCTGATCGCCTGGAGCAGGAACGCCTGGACCCTACAGACGGTTCGTCAACGGAGCCGAGCCGTCGATGACATGTCCGCGAGGGCTTGCTCGACGCGCAGCGTTTCGGCCATCCGCACCAGCGTCTGGAGCAGGTGCGAGCGCAGCCGCGGGGCGAGCGTGTGCGTCGTGACGAGCGACGTAGCCACGCGCGAGGTCCGTGACGGGCCCCGGTGACCGTCTACCGCCAGACAAGTGCTGAACCGGGCAGCGCGGGGGCAAGATCCGCGCCACCGGGCTGAGATCTGGCTCGCGCACGGCCGCGGACGGTGGAGTCCCCGTGTACATCCAAGGGAACCGCCGTCGGCCGGGCGGGCCACCTCGCCCGCTTCGGATCACCGAAGTCCTATGCGCCGGACGAGTCAGGTCTCCCGCACCGCACACCGGCCGTCCGCTGCCCCCAGGCGGACAGGGCGGCCCGGCTCGATGTTGCCTCGTCGACATGTTCATGTAAAAATGCATGCAATCTGACGTGATACGAGAGAGGCCCGCAGGTGCCGCTATCCATCGACGCGAGCCGCTGCCAAGGCCATGGCCGCTGCTCGCTTGTAAGTCCGAAAATCTTCGACATCACTGACGACGGTCTCGGACAGGTCCTAGTTCCCGAGCCGGGACCGGGCGATGCGGCCGACGTGGCGCGCGCCATCGACAACTGCCCCGAGTCCGCGATTTCCTTCTCTGCCAGGTAGCTGATCCGGCAGATCCAGGGATACTAACTACTTGTGTAGTTAGTATCAGGAGAGTTAGGGTCGCAGAGCGGCCAGGCCGTCATCAACGGGTTCGTGCCGTCGCCGCGGTCGTCGGCGGCTTACTCCAGGGAGGCCAACATGACAAGCATCGATGATCCTGCCGCCGTTCAGGTTGAGGACCTCGCCCCCCATCTCGACCTTTTCGACCCGTCCCACAGCGAACGGCTGTGGGAGGTTCTGGCCTATGCGCGCTCGGCCTGCCCGGTGCTGAGGACCGACGCCGATGAGGGCTATTACATCGTCACGCGCTATGACGAGCTGCGCACCGTCCTGGAGGACGCTGAGACCTACAGCTCGGAGCAGGCCGGCCTGCGCGGCGTGCCGCTCCCCATGCCGCCGCTCACCGAGGACCCGCCCAGGCATATCGAGTACCGCCGCGCACTCAACAAGTACCTGTCCCGGTCCTTCCTCAGCCGGTACGCGGACGACATCCGCGACACGGCCCGTACGCTCCTCGACGAGCTGGTGCCCCGCGGCCGCTTTGACTTCATGACCGACTACGCGGTCCCCTTCACCTCACGCAACCTCGCGCGCGTCGTTCTTGACGACAGCAACGCCGAGCGGATCCAGCGGGCGATCAGGATCGCGACGCGAATCAGCAGCGAGGGCGACCCTCAGGCCTTCTTCGACATGGCCGCGCTGGCCGAGGAGTTCCTGCGCGACCGGGCGGCCTCCGGCAACCAGCGGGACGACGTGCTGTCGGCGATCGTGAACGGAACCGTGCAGGGACGCCCGCTCACCCTGGAGGAGCAGGTCGGCGCGACGATGATCATGTTCACCGGCGGCCTGGACACGACCAAGGCGGCGCTGGGCAACATCGCCCTTCACCTGGCCACCGATCCCAGTCTGGAACAGCGGCTGCGCGATCCGGAGTGGATCAAGGGGGATCTGGATGAATTCCTCCGCTACGAATCACCGATCATGTTCATGGCCCGCACGGTGACGCGCGACACCGAGCTCAGCGGCTGCCCGCTGAAGCCGGGCGACCGGGTGGCGGTGCACTACGCCTCCGCCAACCGAGACGAGTCCCGGTTCGAGCACGCGGACCAGCTCAACTTCGGCCGGGAGCGCAACCCTCACGCCGCCTTCGGCCTCGGCCCACACCGGTGCATCGGCATGCACTTCGCCCGGCTCCAGATCGAGATCGCCTTCAGCGAGCTGCTCACCCGCGTGACCAACCTCCGGATCCCGGACGGCACGCACGTCGAGACGGCGGTCGGCATAGTGCTGAGCCCCGAGCACCTACCGGTCATCTTCGACGTCCGGCAGCCGTAGCCATGGCCTTTCCTCCCCCGGCCCGCCCGGAAGCTGCCTGTGGGGTTCAGCGATGACGGGATTGCTGGCGGGCCAGGTCGCGGTGGTTACCGGGGCAGCCCGGGGCCAGGGCCGCAGTCATGCCGTGGCCCTGGCCAAACAGGGCGCGAGCATCATCGCGCTTGACGCGTGCGCCCCGATTGCGACGGTCCCCTACCCGCTGCCGACCAAGGCCGACCTCCAAGCCACGGCGGATCAAGTCGAAGCCCTGGGCGCGCGCGTGGTCTACGGGGTAGTCGACGTGCGCGATCTCGCCGAGATGGATCAGTTCATCCACGACGCGGTCGCCGAACTTGGCCGCCTGGACATCGTCTGCGCTAACGCGGGCATCAGCACGCCTTCTCCAACCCTCGAGATGACCGAAGAGACGTGGCAGACGACCGTCGACATAAACCTGACTGGCGTCTGGAAAACCTGCAAGGCGACCGTCCCGCACATCGTGGCCGGCCACCGCGGCGGCTCGGTGATCATCACGAGCTCGTCCGCGACCACGATGATCTCGCGGAATATCGCCCACTACACGGCGGCGAAACACGGACTGATCGGCTTCATGCGGGTGCTGGCCAAGGAACTGGCGCCGCACCGGATCCGGGTCAACACCCTGCATCCGACCGGGGTCAACACCCCGATGATCCTCAATGAACCGATGTACCGGCTGTTCCGGCCCGACCTGGCTGATCCGACCAGGGAGGACTTCGAGACCCAGGCGCGCTCACACCATGCCCTGGGAGTTCCCGCGGTGGAGCCGGAGGATGTCTCCGCGGCCGTCATCTATCTCGCCGCGCCATCCGGCCGGTACGTGACGGGCACCACCTTCATGCTCGACGCCGGGGGCCCGCTCGCTTGAGGAACGGGCGACAGGCGATCGGGCAGCACGCCCTCTGGAGCGCTCATGACAGTACCCCTCGCCGACCTGGTTCTGGTCGAGGACACGCACTTCTACGATGACCGGCAGTTCGGTGTCTACAACCGGATGCGGACCGAGGCTCCGGCCTATTACTACCAGCCGCTTGACGTCTTCCTCCTGACCAGGATGGAGGATGTCCGTTACGTATCCACGCACCCGGATCAGTTCTCCAATGCGGCCGGCCTAACGCTCAATCAGCTCCGCATGGCCAAGGCCGGCGCCAGCGCCGCCTTCGAGCGCTTCAACGAACCCGGCGGCGAGCTCGTCATCACCAAGGACCCGCCCCGGCAGCGAGCGCTGCGCGCCCTCATGTCGCAGAACCTGACCCCGCGCTATCTGCAGGGCTTTCAGGACGCGCTCGACGGATTTTGCCGGGACCTGCTCGACCGGGCCGGCGACGGGTCCCCCTTCGACTTCGTGAGCTCGATCGCCGCACAGCTGCCGCTGTATGTCGCGGCGGCCCTCCTGGGTGTCGCCGAGATCGACATCCCCCGGATGCAGACGTGGGTAGCTGCTCTCGAGGATCTGACCAGGGTCACCTCCGCAGCCGAGCTCGAGGAGCCGGGGCAGCGTTTCGACGAGCTCAAGCGGTTCCTCCGCGAACAGCTGGAGATGAAACGCCGGATGGCCGGGAACGACATGATCTCGGCTTTCCTGGCGTCAACCCTCGATGGATCCCCGCCGTCGGAGGCCATCGTGCTGGCTCATGTGGCGACGCTGATGTCCAATGGCGGCACGACCCGGCTGCTGCTGAGCAGCATCGCCTCCTTCCTGGCCACCGGCTCGTCCCAGCTGGAACTCATCCGGGCCGATCCTGGCCTGCTGGACGGCGTGATCGAGGAGTGTTTGCGTCTGATGCCCCCGGCCAGGGGGTTCGTGCGCACCGCCACTGCCGACACCGAACTCGCCGGGACGCGGATCCGGGCTGGCCAGCGGCTGTACATGCTCTATCCCGCCGCGAATCGTGATCCCGGCCACTTCACCGATCCCGACCGCTTCGATCCGGCTCGCCGCCAGGCCTACGGTCACGCGTCGTTCGGCTTCGGCACCCACTTCTGCCTGGGCGCCGGACTGGCGCGGATGGAAGCAAAAGCGCTGTTCGCGGAGCTGATCTCGCGCTACGGCGCGATACACCTGGCCGGAACCCCGACCCGCTACGAGCACGTGCAGCTGAATGGGTGGGCCGCCCTACCGGTCACCCTTCACCGCTAGCTTCCGGCCGGCGACGAGCTCAACCTCCGACCGAGAGGAAAGGCGGGAATGGTCTCCGCGAAGATTGGCCACCAGCCGTCGCTGGCCGAACTCGTCCGTATGGAAGACCCGGAGTTCTACCTCGATCCGCACCCCGTCTATGACCGGATGCGGCGCGAGCAGCCGGTGTACTACTACCCGCCGCTGGACATCTTCGTGCTGACCCGCTACGCCGATATGCGCGAGGCGGCCCGGCGCCCGGACCTGTTCTCCTCCGCGCACGGCGTGGTACTGAGCCAGCTTCAGTACCAGCGGGACGGCGCGACGGAGATCATGGACCAGTTCATCGATCCCGAGGGCGAGATATTCGCCTTCACCGATCCGCCGCGGCACCGAGAACTGCGCAAGGTGCTGATGCCAGCCTTCTCGCCCCGGGCCGTGACCGCGATGTCGGCCCGGATCGGCGAGGCGTGCCGGCTGCTGGTGGAGTCCATATCACCGGGCGCGGTCACCGACGTGGTCGAGCGGATCGCCGCGCGCCTGCCGATCCTGGTCGCGGCTCGCCTGCTGGGCGTGCCGGCCGAAGACGCAGCGGACATCAAGCGATGGTCGGACGCCCGCGAGCTGCTCACGTCCGGCGTTGGCTCGCGCGCGCAGCTCCGGCGGGCGGCGACCGTCTTCAGCGAGATGAACGGGTTCCTGCTCGGGCAGTTCGACGCCAAGCGGGCCAGCCCAGGAGACGACCTGATGTCGGTCCTGCTCGGCGAGGAACTCGACGGGGCCCCGCTCTCGGAGCCGCGCCTGCTCACCTACTGCCACCAGGTCCTCAGCGTCGGCAACGACACCACCCGATCGCTGCTGGCGAGCTTCGCGATCGCGCTGGCCCAGCACCCTGATCAGCTGGATCTCCTGGCGGCCGACCGCACCCTGATGCCCGCGGCGATCGAAGAGGCATTGCGGTGGAGCACGCCCGGGCGCGGCTTCGTGCGGACGGCCGCCCGCGATACCGAGATAGCGGGCCGCCCGATCCGGGCCGGGCAGCGCATCTACCTGCTCTACGCGGCGGGGAATTTCGACCCCGCGGTTTTCCCGCAGCCGCGGCGCTTCAACATCCTCCGAGACACCGATCAGCAGCACATGGCCTTCGGCTTCGGGCCGCACGTGTGCATCGCCGGCCAACTCGTGCGCCTGGTGACCGCGCTGCTCTTCGGCGAGCTGCTTGATCGTTATCCGAGGTTCGAACTGGCCGGGCGGCCCGAACCCACCCTGCACGTGCTGCGCAACGGATGGCGTAGCGCCGATAGTGTTCGGCACCTCCTCCCTGGTGCCCAGGCAATCAAGACAGGACCCAGAATGAAGATCACCGTCGACCGGGATCGGTGCGTGGGCTCGGCGTACTGCCAGCGGATCGCGCCGGCCACATTTGACCTCGGGGACGACGGCATCGCCGTCGTCCTGGACGCCGACGTGGCGCGCCCGCAGGCAGCGGCCGCCCGCGAAGCGGAAGCCGATTGCCCCTCGATGGCCATCTCGGTCGAGGAATCCTGACCACCATGCCGGGGGAGGAGGGGAGCGCTCCGTGAGCGGATCGCCGAGCGCGCCGCCGCGTCCGCTCCACGACATGGGGATCCTGGTGACCGGCGGCGGTTCGGGCATCGGCCTGGCCGTCTCGCGCCGGCTGCTCGCCGACGGCGCGGCGGTCACGATCGCCGGCCGGAACGAGCAGCGACTGCAGGACGCCAGGCAGATCCTCATCGACGCCGGTGCCGACCCTGCGTCCATCCGCGCCCACGCTGCCGACATGTCCCGCGAGGATGCAGGCAGGCGGGCTGTCGAGGCGGCCAGCGATCTTCGCGGCGGGCTGCACGCCGCCGTCGCGTGCGCGGGGGAGCCCAGGGGCCAGATGGCCCCGGTAACGCAGCTTGACCTGGATGGCTGGCGCCGCGTGTTCGACAACAACGTCGTCGCGACGATGCTGACGCTCAAGTACGCGGCGCGGGAAATGGTCCGCGCCGGCGGCGGCAGCTTCGTGGCGATCTCGTCGATCAGCTCGACCATGGCCGCGCGGTTCACCAGCCCGATCTCCAGCGCCAAGGCCGCCATCGACCAGCTGTGCCGCATCGCGGCCAGCGAACTCGGCCCGAGTGATGTCCGGGTGAACGTGGTGCGGCCCGGCCTGGTCCGGGTGGACCGCCAGGAGCTTCCCGAGGAGATCGAGCGCGATTTCCTGTCCGCCGTCGTGCTGCCGAGGCTGGGCCGCCCCGGTGACATCGCGGACGTCGTGTCGTTCCTCGCGGGTCCCCGCGCGGCGTGGATCACCGGCCAGGTGATCAGCGTCGACGGCGGGCAGACGGTCAACCGGCCGTTCGATGGGTCAGCGTGGGTCGAGCCGGTCTACGGCCAGGACGGCATGCGAGGTGTCGTCTGACCGAGCGGATGCCTGGCCCTCCGGAGTGCCGATTTTATGTTCTGTATGTTAAAATGCATGCAGAATTGCCGACGATGGAGCAGTGGCCTCCCCATGACAAGCGCTCAGGTAAGCAGCGGTCTCTCGCCCGGCAGCGGGCCGCCCGCCGGCGGCGGGCTGACGGTCCGCGAGCGGATGAGCATCGCCGTCTCGCGCGAACTCAATGACGGCGAGGTCGTCCTGACCGGAGCGGCATCGGCTATTCCGCTGGCCGCCTGCCTGCTCGCCCAGGCGCGCCATGCCCCGACGCTGACCATCCTGGGAGCCGGCGTGTACGTCAACCCGCGCCGCCTCGTCCCCGAGTTCACCGCGGGCTGGGACTGCGATCCGCTGGCAATCGCGGATATGTCTGATGTTTTCTCTGTCACGGAACTCGGGATTGACGTCATGTTTTACGGCGGCATGCAGATCGACCGCTACGGTTCGGTCAACCTGCACTACATCCGGACGGCAGCGGGCGTGCTGCGCGGGCCCGGGCTGGCCAACTCCGCGCTGGGGCATACTGCCACGCGGACGATCCTCTATACCGAACGGCACGACCGGCGGACCCTGGTCGACCACGTCGACTACGCGTCGGTGATCGGCCATGGCCGCCGCAGGCGTTCACGAGCCGAGCTCGGCTTGCCCAACGCCGGGCCCAGCGCCCTGTTCACCCCGGATCTGCTGTTCCGGCCGGACCACCGCGGGATGTTCGTCCCGGAACGGGCGATGCGTCCGCTCCGATGGGATGACGTAGCGGCCCGCACCGGCTGGCCGATGCCGGCCATGCCGCCGCAGGCATTCGAGGCGGATCCAGACGAAGTCCAGACGCTCCGGCGCTTCATCGATCCGGGTGGCTTGCTCGCCGACCGGCGCACCTGACCGCAACCGATGCTGGAGCCTTCATGAGCCACCCCGGATCCGCGCTCGACTTTGAGCCGGTAACCCTGACGGAAGAAGAGCGTCGGCTGATGCTCGAAGTCCGCCGGTTCGCGCGGGCCAAGCCCTTCGAGCCGTCGGCCGAGAGCCCGACCCGTGGCGGCTTCGACCGGGCCTTCAGCGAGGACCTGGCCCGGCACGGCTGGGTGGGCATGACCATCCCGAAGCGGTACGGGGGCTCGGCCCGATCGGGCGTTGAGCGCTGTCTTGTCGTCTCGGAGCTGCTGGCGGCCGGAGCGCCTCTCGGGGCGCACTGGACAGCGGACCGCCAGACGGCGCCGAGCCTGCTGCGCAATGGGCCCGAGTCGCTGCGCTCGGAGCTCCTGCCGCGGATCGCTGCCGGTCGCTGCCTGATGGCGGGCGGGTTCAGCGAGCCTGACGCCGGGTCGGACCTGGCATCGGTGCGAACGCGGGCCCGGAAGGTGCCCGGCGGATGGCTGATCACGGGGCGCAAGATCTGGACCACGGACGCGGACCGCGCCGACTACTTCGAGATCTTGTGCCGGACGAGCGACGGCGGTGGCCGCAAGCACGAGGGGCTGAGCCTGCTCATCGTTCCCGCCGGCGCCCCGGGACTGTCCGTCGAGCCCATCGAGGGCATGGACGGTGAGCGGCACTTCAACGAGGTTGTCATCGATGAGGTGTTCGCTCCTGACGACTGGCTCGTTGGCGAGGAGGGCACGGGCTGGCAGCAGCTGACCGCCGAGCTGGCGCTGGAAAGGGCCGGCCCGGAACGGTACCTGTCGACGTTCCCGCTGCTGGAGTCCTTCGTGCAGTCCAGGCATGAGGTCGACGCGGCTGAGCCAGGCTTGGAGCTGATCGGGAGGGTCATCTCCCAGCAGATCGGCTTGCGGCTGATGTCGCTTTCGATCGCGCGCATGGTGGACCGGGGCGGCTCCCCGGTCGCCGAGGCGGCCATGGCCAAAGATCTCGGCACGGAGCTCGAGCAGCTGCTCGTCGACGAGCTATGGCGCTATCGCTACGAGGAGATCAGGCCCGGCGCCGCCGCCGAGAGATTCCACGAATTCCTCGACATCAACCGGCTCCGGTCGCCGGTCTTCACCACGGCCGGGGGCACCAACGAAGTGCTCCGCGTGCTGATCGGCCGTCAGCTGCCGGGCTGGGCCAGTACCCGGAAGGGCTGGGCGCTCCGGTCACCGCTGGCGGCGACCGTGTTCGACCAGGCGACATCGCTGGACGGCGACCGGAGCCTGCAGTCGGTGCCGCGCGGCCGGGCCGATCCGCTGTCGGCGCGGTGGCTGGATTCCTTCCAGGCCTCGGGATTTCTCGGCGTGAGCGTCCCGGAACAGCTCGGCGGCAGCGGCGGCAGCCTGAACGACGCGCTCGACGTACTGCGGGGCGCGGCCTACGCGGGGCTGAGCCTTCCCGTCATCGAAGGCCCGATCCTGGCGGGATGGCTGCTCCGCCAGGCCCGGCTCGCCTTTCCCTGGAGCGATCACCTGGCGGTCACGGCAGCGGGCGACATACGCTTTGAGGGGGCGGGCCGCGGCCGCGTTCTCACCGGCACCCTGGAGAGCATGGCCTGGCCAGCGGCGGCCACGACGCTCGTCGTGGCGGTGCGGCAGGACGGGCAGCTGCTGGTGGCGACCGTGGCCGTTGCCGACCTAGGGCTCCCGGCGGGGGCGGCCAACACCGCCGGGGAACCGGTGGCCCGGAGGGTCCGCCTGGACAGCGTGCCCGTCGCCGAGCTCGCGCCGGCCAGCATCGCATACGAGGCCGCCGTTGAGACGGTGACCAGGCGGCGTGCCTTGGCCAGCGCGGTGCGCATGGCCGCCGCCCTGCAGCGGACGGCGGAGCTGACGATCGTCTACGCCGGCCAGCGCGTTCAGTTCGGGCAGCCGATCGCCCGGTTCCAGGCGGTGCAGACGCACCTGGCCAGGCTGGCCTCGGAGGCGCAGCGGGTGGCCGTGGTGGTGGACGCCGCCCAGGCCGCGCTGGGCGAGCACGATGACCCGCAGCTTGACCTCGCGCTGATCGGCGCGGCCCGCACACTGGCCGGGGAGGCGGCGATCCTGGGCGCCCGGCTGGCGCATCAGGTTCACGGGGCCATCGGCGTGACGATGGAGTACCCACTGCAGCGATTCACTCGCCGGCTGTGGGAGTGGGAGGCAAGTGACGGGACGGCCATGCGATGGGCTCAGCGGCTGGGAGCGGACGCCATGACCGGACCGATGCGGGCGTGGCAGCTCATCACCGGAACCTGCTAGCAATGCGCTCTTCAACCGGCGGAAATGACTGGAGCAGATGATGGAGTTCTCCGACAAGGTGGTCTTCGTGACGGCGGCGGCTGGCGCCGGAATCGGGCAGGCGGTCGCCAGGACCTTCGCCCGCGAAGGGGCGACGGTGGTCCTCAGCGACCAGCACCCGGAGCGAACCGCCAAGGTCGCGGCCGATATCGCTGACGAGACCAGCCAGGAGGTCACCGGCGTCCCGCTCGACGTGCGGGAGGAAGCGCGCATCGACGAGGTCATCAACGGCGTCGCCGACAAGTACGGACGACTCGATGTCGTCGTCAACAACAGCGGCATCAACATGCTGGCCTCGCTGTACGAGATGCCCACAGACACCTGGCGCCAGGTTCTGGACGTCAGCCTTACCGGGCCGTTCATGGTCACCCGGCGGGCCCTGAACGTCATGCGCGACCGGGGCACTCGGGGCGCCATCGTCAACATGTCGTCGATCGCGGGCTGGATGCGCACGGGCGAAGGCGAGTCACATTACGCCGCGGCCAAGGCCGGGATCACGGGTTTTACCCGGGCCGCGGCCATGGAGGCCGCGCCCCACGGCATCCGCGTGAACGCGGTGGCACCCGGGCTGGCGTGGAACCCGTTCCTCGGCAAGATTTACGGGGACGAGTACGTCGAGGAAATGGCCCGGCAGACGCCACTGGGCCGGGTGGGCCAGCCCCAGGACGTCGCCAACGCTGTCGTGTTCCTCGCGAGCGACCGTGCGAGTTTCATCACCGGCGAGATCCTGTGCGTGTCCGGTGGCTATTACCTGCACACCTGACCGGAGGATGAACCCTGCATACCCGACCGGAGGATGAACCCGGTCACTCCCCGGCGGACGGACGAGCGGCGACGAGGAGCGTCCACTGACTGTCCAGTACCGTAACGTCGTCCTGGTTGAGCGCCACACGCCGCTCCGTTACCCGCCCCCGCGTGCCGCTCCGGGTGAGCTGCGCCCCGATGAATGTCAGCTCCACGCGAATCGTGTCGCCGATGCGAGTCGGGGCCAGCCAGTGGCACGTCACCTCGGTCATGCCCAGCAGAGAGGGCTGCAGCGCGTGGAGCACCGGCAGGCGGCTGGTCAATCCTGACGCCACCGACAGCACGAGCAACCCGTGTGCGATCCGCCCGCCGAATCCGGTGGCGGCGGCGAAGGTCTCGTCCACGTGCAGTGAATTGAAGTCACCGGACAGGCCCGCGAACGCGACCACGTCCGCCTCGGTGATCGTGCGCCCCGACGTGACGAACTTCTTCTCCAGCGGCAGGTCCTCGAAGTACAGCCGGTCGATCTGGCTGACGGCAAGGCTGCCACCACCGGCACTCACGTTTCGGTGCCCAGGCTCGACGGGAATTTCGGCCTCCTCTTCTCGCGCATGGCATCCAGCCCTTCACGAGCATCTTCGCTGAAGAAGCCGAGCATCTCCAGGGCGAGCGAGGACTCGAAGATCGGGCCCGCGGCGCGGACCCAGTGGTTCAGGGTCCTCTTGGTGGCGGCGATCGCACGGCGCGGGCCGGCGGCCAGATCCTCGGCGAGCCGCAGCGCCGTGGGCATTAGCTCGTCGTCCGGTGTGCACCTGCTCACCAGGCCGATCCGCTCAGCCTCGCGGCCATCGATGAAACTGCTAGTCAGCAGGTAGTAGCGAGCCTTGGCCAGACCGCACAACAACGGCCAGATGATCGCCGCGTGATCCCCGGCGGCCACGCCGAGCTTGAGGTGGCCGTCGGTAAGCCGGGCGCTCTCGGCCGCGATGCTTATGTCGGCGGTGAGGGCAACCGCCAGGCCGGCGCCGACGGCGGTCCCGTTGATCGCCGAGATGATGGGCTTGGTGCAGTTAGTGATGTTGTAAACGATCTCGGCGGCCTCCTGCAGCAGCCGTGAGACGACCCTGAAGCTGCCGAGCGTGGCCTCCACCATCTCGAAGTCCCCGCCAGCCGAGAAAGCCTGACCCTCGCCGGTGATGACCACGGCCCGGCACCCGTTGTCCTTGTCGACGTCGAGCCAGACCCGACTGAGCTCGGTGTGCAGCACCTCATCCATCGCGTTGAGCCGGTCCGGCCTGTTGATCTTGATCAGCAGCACGCCGTCGGCCGGGTAGTCGAAGGTGAGCCTGGAGTACGCGGACCAGTCCATCGAGCTCCTCGTGTCGTTGCGGGATGGCAGTGTCGCGAAGGTCAGCGCAAGGACCGCCGATCCCAGGTCGCTCCGGCCAGGACTTCTTCTGCTGGTCGCCGGAGCACCCCTGCGAGCTGGTTCGCGGCTCGGCGCCTGATGGCAGTCTAACATCCGAAGCCAAATAGTAACAACCCTAGTAGGGTGCAATCTATGACGAAGTGTTCTCGACACCCAGGATAGAAGCGAATAGTAACTACTGAAGTAGGTAGTTAAATTCTTCACCCGGCCATCCGCCCGCCTGCTCGCATGGGACGAGAACGGCTGTGATGGCCCGAGGCCGCGCATGCGGCGATTCCGGGCGAGCCCGCGGGCAGACAAGCACGAATGACGCGGGTGGATGACCTGAGCGGATGAGCTGGGCGGGTAGGCCGCGGCCGGGTGGCGAGCGGCTACCGGGACTGGCGCAGGCTCTCCGCGAGGGCTCGCGATGTTGCTATGCCCTGGTCCAGGAACTGGGTGTCTGCGCCAATGGTCATGAAGGCGGCCCCATCCCCAGCCCACCGCCGGGCCGCCTGCTCGGTGGCGGCGAATATCCCGAACGGGACCGAGTTCCGCTGGCACGCGGCACGCACGTCGGCGATCCTGGCGCCGACATCGGGGTGGTTGAAGTCACCCAGATGGCCCATCGTGACCGCCAGGTCGGTCGGCCCGACCATTATCCCGTCCAGGCCTGGAGTCTGGAGCAGGGCGTCAATGTTGGCGACCGCGTCGGCGCTCTCCACCATGACGAGCACCGCCACCTCGTCGTTGGCGCGCGCGATGTAGGCCGGCCTGCCTCCCTCGAGACGGGCGGCCCGGCGAGGGCCGAATCCCCGTCGGCCCAGCGGCGGATAGCGGGCCGCCGCGACCGCGTCGGCGCAAGCGGTCGCGTCGCCCACCTCGGGTACGACCACGCCCTCGGCGCCGAGGTCGAGGATCTGCTTGATCAGCGTCGGGTCGTTGGCCGCGGGGCGGACGAACACCGTCGACGCCGACGTCCGGAGCGCGATCAGCAGTATCTGCAGCTGATCGACGGTGATGGGGGAGTGCTCGGCGTCGATGAGGACGAAGTCGAAGCCCGCTCCGCCGATGACTTCGGCGACGAATGGATCGGCGATGGTAATGGACACGCCGAGCGCGAGTCCTCCCGCCAGCATGATCCTCTTCGTGCGGTTATCCCTCACCGGGCTCCCTTCTGCACGCACTTATGCATGCATAATGTATCGGAGCGGCCCTGACGGGTCAACATCAGCCGAGCCGGTCCCGGCGCGACGTCTGGGGTGGTGTTACCAACTACAGGAGGTAGCGAGTATGGTTGGTCGTGCGTAGGGTTGCGCGCCTGGCACCCCGACGAGGTGCCGCGGGCGCCTGCGGGGCCCGATCACCGGCTCGCCGAAGGGACTAACCGTATGACTGGCAGCGGCTCGGAGAGCGGCAGTGCGCCGGGGCTCGACACCGGGGTAATCGCGGCCCTGACAGAGCTCGGCTTCTCGCAGTACGAAGCCAGGACGTATGCCGGGCTTATCGGCCGGGAGCCGATGACCGGGTATGCCATCGCCAAGGACACGCTGGTACCTCAGCCGAAGGTCTACGAGACGCTGGGCAGGTTGGTCGAGCGCGGGGCCGTCCAGCAGGTAAGTGGCTCGCCCGCCAAGTTCGTCGCCGTCCCGCCGGCCCGTGTGCTGAGCGAGCTGGAAAGGACCTTCCGCCAGCGCCTGGCCACCGTCGAGCTGGAAGTCTCGCGGATGCGACGCGAGAGCGCCGATGCGCACGAGCTCCGGCTGTACAAGGAAACCAACTCGTGGATAACAATCGTCAACACGGCCAACGACCTCATCAGCGGCGCTAGCGAGCGGATATACGTATCCGGTCACGGCACCTACCTGGAAGCGCTGGGCGAGGAGATTTCCGCGGCCGATCGCCGCGGCGTGCGCATCGACATCCTTTGCTTCGGCGAGCCGCCGTTCAACCTGCACAACGGGGCCGTGATCCGCCACAGCAGCACCGACGGCATCATCTACCGTCATCACCAGTCCCGGCACCTGGCGGTCACCTGTGACACGGCCGCGGCCCTGTGGGCCCTGGCCCCCGAGGGCGATAAGTGGGAGGCCGTGTGGTCTGCCGACGATCCGCTGCTGACGGCGCTGGTCAAGGGCTTTGTCCGGCACGACATCTTCACGCAGCGGATGTTCCGCGACTTCTCGGCTGAGATGGTGACCCGATACGGCTCTGGCCTCGAGGGACTCTTCGACCGGCACCTGGCGGATCCCGAAAGTGCGTCCCAGGGCACCGGGGAACCAGAAGCTGCCAGGCGCAGCAGCCGTCGGCGCGCCTGAGCCAGGAACCCTCGCAGCACCGCTCCGGCCGCCCGGCTCATATCCTGCCGGGCCGGCTAGGCACCTGCGCGCCCCCCGCCGGGCATCGGCGTGCCCTGACGCCGCGGCCCAGGCGTTTCAACTTGATCACTCCGTTGACGCTCCTTGCGGCATATGTTATGTTCCCTGAAACTACCTACTCAAGTAGTTAGTAATGTCACGTCAACGAGGGACGCAGCCGTGATCTGCGCACGTGTAGCGTCGTCCCCGCGCCGACAACCGCTGGTGTCGTCACGGCCGGTACGCCTCGCCGTTGGGTGACCTAGCGGAAGGTTTTAATGATGATGCCAACCAAGAGTAGGTTGCTCGCGGCCGCGGTAGTTACCATCCTGGTATCGGGTGTCACTACCGCTTGCAGCTCGTCGTCGAGCACGACGGGAGCCGCGGGCCCCAGCACGTCGAAGACCAACGTGACCGCGGGGAAGACGATCACCCTCGGAATCCTCACCCCGCTGACCGGGCCGGTGGCCTCCTCGTTCGGCCAGGAGACGATCGAGGGTGCCCAGGCGCGGATAGCGCTGGCCAACGCCAACCACGAACTCCCCAACGGCGAGACGATCAAGCTGGTCAGCGTCGACGAGGGAGCCAGCCCGCAGACATCGCTGGCAGGCACTCAGCAACTCGTCGAGCACGATCACGTGTTCGCGGTGCTGGCCGCGGGTGCCTTCTTCTACGGCGCCTATCGCTGGGCGGCCCAGCAGGACGTGCCCGTCGTGGGTGACGGGATCGACGGACCCGAGTGGAACTCCAGCCAGTACCCGAACATGTTCGCGGCGTTCGGAAGCACCAACGACAGCTATCCCTCTTACACCGGTATGCCCGCGTTCTTCAAATCGCAGGGCGGTTCCTCGTACTGCGGTGTGGGCTACAACGCGCCCTCCACGGTCGGCAACGGCGAGGCGATGGTCGGCTCGATGAAGGCCGCCCACGTTCCCGTCCCGTACACGAACTTCGGCATTGCTGCGGGGAACACCAACTTCACGTCCGTCGCGCTGTCGATCAAGCAGGCGAAGTGCAACATCCTGGGCAGCCAGATGACGCTCGGCGATACCCTCAACTTGATCACGGCGCTGAAGAACGCCAACGTCTCTCTCAAGGCCACCTTCATTCAGGGCGGCTACGGCCAGGACCTTCTCGACCAGCCCTCCTCGCTGACCGCCGCCCAGGGCGTGGACATGGCCGCCGGCTACCAGCCGTCCTCCCTGAACACGAGCGCGACCAAGGCGCTGATGTCGGCCCTCAAGACCTACGCCGGCTGGACCAAGCCCTACCCGTCCGCGGGGATGGAATGGGGCTGGTTCACCGCCGACACGGCGATAGAGGGCCTCAAGGTAGCGGGCGCCAACCCGTCGCAGCAAAGCTTCATCAGCAACCTCCGCAAGGTGACGAGCTTCAACCACGACGGCCTCACCTGCCCGGTCGACTACGCGGCCTTCGGGAACACCAACCAGCAGTTCCCGGGCAACTGCACCTGGATGGTCAAGGTAGAAGGCTCGCAGTTCGTGTCGCTGACAGGGACGTCGCCCATCAAGATCGTCACGATCCCCGGCACGTCGAACGGCTAGTGAAATGACGCCGCTCGCCGGGCAGCAGCGCCGATGCCCGCTTCCCGGCCCGACGCTGATGCCCGGCGAGCGCCCCTCTGGCTCGATGGTTAGGACACCCACGCGGGATGCCGCCTCTCTGGCCGGGCTGGGAACTTAGGAGTACCACGTGATTGCCTTCATTCTTGCGGGACTCGTGCTCGGCGGGATCTATGCGATTTCCGCGGCGAGCATCGTCGTGACCTATGTATCGGCCGGGGTCCTCAACTTCGCCTTTGGCGCCATCGCGTTCTTCATCGCGCGGCTGTACTACTACCTGGTTGCCCAGCACGGCTGGCCCGTCTACGCAGCGGCCATAGTCGCGATCGCGATCACCGGCCCGCTGCTGGGAGTAGCGCTCTATTTCGCGCTTTTCCGCTTCCTGGCTCAAGCTCAGGCCATCACGAAGGTGGTTGCGACCATAGGGCTCTCCGTGGCCATCCCGGCCGCGACTGAGCTCATTTTCGGGAACCAGGCGATTCTGACGTCGCCGGGCCTGGCCCCGCAGCCGGTACGCGTCTTCCACGTCGGCGGCGTGGCGGTCACGCTTGACCAGCTCATTGCGTACTGCTGTGTCGCCGCGGTCCTCGCGATCGGGACCTATGTTCTGCGTAGGACCCAGGTCGGGCTGATGGTCCGGGCCACGGTGGACTCCAAGGCCATGACGTCGCTGTCTGGTATCAGCCCGGCCCGGATCGCGGTCGGCGTGTGGGCGGTCGGGACGTTCCTGGCCGGGCTGGCCGGCGTCCTCGCGGCCCCGGTCCTGAACGTCAGCTCGGTCAGCAACTATACGGTCGTCACCGCCTCGGCGTTCGCCGCGGTCGTGGCGGCCAAGCTGCGCAGCCTGCCGGTGGCCGTGGCCGTCGGCCTGCTCATGGGCGTGGTGGGGTCGCTGCTGCAATGGTCGCTGCCATCCGTGTCCAGCCAGGTCACCGGCGACATTATCGCGGGCATCCCCTTCGCGATGGTCGTGATATTCCTCCTTTATTACACCTGGCGCAAAGCGGTGACCGACGAGAATCTCGGCGGGACTCTTGACCGGGCGATTTCCGTCCGCAGCATCACGTCCTGGGCACCTGCAGGGCCATCCGCAGGGCGGAGTGCGGAAAGAGGTCTCCGGGGACTTACCGCCAAAGCCCTTGCCCTCGCCCTCGCCCAGCAGAATCCGTTCGTCATCATCGCGGCCATCCTGCCGCTGGTGCTGTCCGCTTACTGGATCGGCTCGGTGGCGGAGGGAGTCGCCATCGCGATTATCTTCCTCTCCTTCACCCTGCTCACGGGAGAGGGCGGCATGATCTCACTGTGCCAGATCAGTTTCGCCGGGATAGGAGGGCTGGCCGCGGCCCAGGTCAACTCGACCTACCACCTGCCGGTGCTCCTCGGGGTCGCGGTGGGCGGACTGCTCGCAGGCGCCAGCGGCCTGATCGTGGGGCTGCTGACCGTTCGGATGGGGAATCTCTATGCGGCCCTGGCGACGCTTACCTTCGGCCTGCTGCTCTCCTCGATCGTGTTCCAGCTCAACGTGTTCTTGCGATACGGCGCCGGGGTCACCGTATCGCGGCCCTCCTTCGCCCTGTCGAACACTGCGCTGACGTACTTCACGCTCGCGCTCTTCGTGCTCATCAGCCTCTTTATAGCGGCGATCCGGCGGTCGACGACCGGGCTCGCGCTATCCGCGATCCGGACGAGCGAGACCGGAGCCCGTTCCGCGGGCATCAGCGTGGTCCGCATGAAGATCGCGATCTGGGCGCTGGCCGCGGGGATCGCGGGGATCGGCGGCGGAATGTACGTGATCTATACCGGAGCTGCCCTGCCCCAGTCATTTGACACCATCATCGGCCTGACCTGGTTCGCGGTCGTGATTACAAATGGCCGCCGATCGAACAACGCGGCCCTGGCCGGCGGCCTCATGATCGTCTTGATCCCCCAGATCTTCGCTACGTACCTGCCCACTGCCTGGGGGCCGCTGCCGACGCTCCTGTTCGGGGTGGGCGCCGTGTTGCTGGCCCGTAACCCCGACGGGATCATCACGATGAACGGCCGTCAGCTCGCCGCCCTCGGGCGGCGGCTGACCGGAGGCGGGAAGCATGCCAGGGAAAACCGGGCGCAGGCCGGCGAGATCGCATCGACGGTAGCCCCGGAACTGGAGGACGTCCAGTGAGCGTACGGCGGGAAGAGCGGCCGGATATTCTTTCCGGAACTCAGATATCTGTGAACTTCCGCGGCCTCAAGGCGCTGCAGGGTGTCGATATCCAGGTGCCAGAAGGCGCCATAGTCGGCCTGGTCGGACCCAATGGCGCGGGCAAGTCCACCCTGCTCGGGGTGCTGTCCGGAGACGTACGGGCTCAACAGGGCGTGGTGCGCCTCGGCGGGAAGGATGTCTCGGGGCTCGCGCCCGAGGCGCGGGTGCGACGCGGCCTGGCGCGCACGTTCCAGCTTCCGCAGCTTTTCGATGAACTCACGGTCCGAGAGCACCTCACGCTGCCGAGGCGCCTGGCCCAGGTACCGTCGCGGGCGTGGAGCGATCCGCTCACCGGCCGCTTCCTGCATCGAGATGTCCCCGAGGAGCAGGAGGTCGATGCGCTACTGGCTAGCCTGGGGCTTGAGCAGGTGGCCGATACGCCGGCGGGTGCCCTGCCGCTCGGACTGACCCGTCTGGTGGAGATCGCCCGGGCCGTTGCCACGCATCCCACGGTGATCCTGCTCGACGAGCCGTTCTCTGGCCTCAACCCGGCCGAGTCAAGGCTGCTGTCGCGCACGCTGGCGAGCCTCAACCAGGCCGAAGACATCGCGCTGGTCCTGGTCGAGCATGACGTCGAGGTCGTATTCGATCTGTCCGAGCGCGTCTTCGTCCTGGACTTCGGCGAGCTCATCGCGGCGGGGACCCCGGCCGAGATACGGCGTCATCCGGCGGTCCGGGCGGCCTACCTGGGCGACTTCGACCTCGACCCGACGGAACCGGCGCAAGCTGCGACGGCCGGGCGGGCCGCGCTGACCGTGGCTGAGCCGCGTCGCGGCCGGCCGTCCGCGCCGGAGGCCAGCAGCGACATCTTGGAAGTCAGCGAGCTGTGCGTGAAGTACGCGGACGCCACGGCCCTGCACGAGGTCTCCTTCGCGGTCCGGCCGCGGTCCGTGACCGCGCTGCTTGGAGCTAACGGGGCCGGCAAGAGCAGTCTCGCGCGGGCCGTTTCCGGCCTGGTGAAGGCGCAATCAGGGCGGATCCGGTTCGACGGCGCGGATATCACCAGCGCCCCAGCCGACCGGATCCGGTCGCTCGGCCTCGCGTACCTGCCCGAGGGCCGCGGGATATTCCGGTCCCTGACCGTGGCGGAAAACTTGAAGGTGGCGCTTCAGAGCGTCCCCAAGGCGGAGCGCCCGGTGGCCATCGAGCGCGCGGTCGAGCTGTTCCCGGTCCTCGGCGAGCGGCGGCGGCAGACCGCGGGGACGCTGTCCGGCGGCGAGCAGCAGATGCTGTCGCTCGCTCGGGTACTCACGCGTCAGCCGCGGCTGCTGATAGCCGACGAGATCTCCCTCGGCCTGGCCCCGCTGATCGTCGAAGAGGTGTTCGCGGGCCTCCAGCGCGTCATCGAACTGGGCGTTTCCGTCATCCTCATCGAGCAGTTCGTCCACCGCGCCCTGGCCATCGCGGATCGCTGCCATGTCCTGCGCCGCGGGCGCCTGGTGTGGAGCGGCAAGGCGTCCGAGGCCGGCACCGAGCTGGTCGAACACTACCTCGGCGGCTCGAACGGAGCCCCGGACGTGACCTTGACCGGCGAGCGGCAATGACACCCGGCGGGTAGCAGCGCCGGGCTCCTGCGCTGGCGGGGGGCGGCCCTGGGACTGCGGCCGCATCCTCAGAACGCGATGACGCCGCGGAGGTTGACGCCCCGGTGCATGTCCGCATAGCCGGTGTTGATGTCATCCAGCTTGTAGGTCCTGGTCACCAGGTCGTCCAGCGGCAGCCGCCCGGCCCGGTAGAGGGCGTAGATCTGGTCGATATCCACCAGCGGCCGGGTCAGCCCCATGACCACGCCGACCAGATTCTTAGCGGACATCGCGAACTCGACGAGGGGCAGCGCCACGGTGTCCTCGGTCATCGGCGCCACCGAGGTCACGACGACGTTGCCGCCCTTGCCCACCAGGCGGGATACCGGCCCGATCAGGTCACCGTGCAGCACCCCGACGGTGATGATGGCGGAGTCGGCCATCCTGTTCCTGGTCAGCTCCGAGACCAGCGCCTGCGCGTCCTCCGCGCTCGGCGCGGTATGGGTGGCGCCCAGCTTGAGGGCCTGCTCCCGCTTGAAGGCGACCGGGTCCACCGCGACTATGTTGGCGGCGCCCGCGACGGCGGCGCCCATCACCGCGCTCATTCCCACGCCGCCGGTGCCGATGACGACCACGGTGTCCCCGTCGCGGATGCCCGCCGCACGGACCGCCGAACCGTAGCCCGTGATCACGCCGCAGCTGGTCACCGCGGCGACCTGCGGCGGAATATCACGCTCGTAGCGAAGCACCCTGATCTGCTGCACCAGCGTGTACTCGGAGAACGTACCGAGCTGGCCGTAAGCCCCGAGCTGGCGCCCGTCGCGGGTGGTGAAAGCGAACGATCCGTCGGCGCGAGCTCCGGTCAGCACGTCCAGGTTGGCGTCGCAGAGGTAGGTCCGGCCGTCGGCGCAGTACCGGCACTTGCCGCAGGTAGGAAGGGGCAGCAGCATCACCGAATCGCCCACGGCCACCCGGTCGACGCCTTCGCCGATGGCCACGACGATCCCCGCGCCCTCGTGCCCGCCCACCACCGGGAGAGCGGCCGGGAAGTCCCCGGTGACGTTGTGGTCGTCGCTGTGGCACAGCCCCGCGAATTCCAGCTTCACCAGGACCTCACCCGGCCTGGGATCGGCCAGCGTGCAATCGACGATCTCCCAGTGGCGGCCGACTTCCCAACATACGGCGGCACGGGTGTTGGTGGGCACAGCGTCGCATCCTTTCGTGCTGACCGGCGGACCGTCGCCGATGACGGCCCGCGGGTGAGCGTTCAGAGCCTGATGAATACCGATTTGAGCTCGGTGAAGCTCTCCAGCGACTTATCGCCGAGCTCCCGCCCGATGCCGGACTGCTTGTACCCGCCGAAGGGAAAGGTCGCGTCAAGCTCCGAGTAGGTATTGACCCACACGACGCCCGCGCGTAGCTTCCTGGCCAGGGTGTGCGCGGTCGACACGTTGCTCGTCGCCACCGCGGCGGCCAGCCCGTACTCGGTGTCGTTGGCGATGCGCACGGCCTCGTCCACGTCACGGAACGGCATGAGCGCGGCGACCGGGCCGAAGATCTCCTCACGCGCCAGGCGCATGTCGTTGCGGACTTCCGTGAACACGGTCGGCTCCACGAAGTAGCCGGGACCGTCGAACCGGCCCCCGCCGAGCGCGAGCCGGGCTCCCTCGCCGACACCGATGGACACGTAGGAGTTGACCCGCTCGAACTGCTCCGCCGACACGACCGGCCCGAGCATCGTCTCTTCCTCGAACGGGTCGCCGACGCGGAAGGCGGTGACCGCCTTGGCCAGCTCCGACGTGAACTCGTCCAGGACCGACTCCTGCACCAGGATCCGGGTGCCGGCCACGCATACCTGCCCGGTGAGCATGACGAACCCGGCGGCGGCGTTGCGTGCCGCCGCGCCGATGTCGGCGTCGGGCATGATGATGTGCGGAGACTTCCCGCCGAGTTCCAGGGTGATCCGCTTGAGGTTGTCCACCGAGGCGTGCAGGATCTGCTTGCCGGTGGCCGTGGAGCCGGTGAACGACACCTTGTCGATGGCCATGTGGCCGGCGATCGCCGCCCCCGCGGTCTCCCCGAAACCGGTGACGATGTTGACCACCCCGCCGGGCAGCCCGGTTTCGGCCAGAATCTCCCCGAACCGCAACGCGGTCAGCGGGGTCTGCTCGGCGGGCTTGAGGATCACCGTGTTGCCGCAGGCCAGCGCCGGCGCAATCTTCCAGACGGCCATGGTCAGGGGGCCATTCCACGGGATGATCCCGGCACAGACACCCAGTGGCTCACGCACCGTGTAGCAATGCACCGACGCGTCGACCGGATTGACCGTCCCCGCGATCTTCGTCGGCCACCCGGCGTAGTAGCGCACCGTCTTCGCCGCGTCGGCGACCATGCCGCGGGTCAGCGTGATCGGTATGCCGCCGTCCAGGGATTCAAGTATCGCGAGCTCTTCGCGGTTGGCCTCGATGGCATCGGCGACGCGAAGCAGCACCAGCGTCCGCTCATGCGGGTTCATGTCCGCCCAGGACGGCTCCTCGAACGCCCGGCGGGCGGCCGCGACCGCGCGGTCGACATCAGCGGCACCGCCAGACGCGATCGTGGCCAGGACCGAGCCGGTCGCCGGATTGACCGTCTCGAACGTCTCGCCCGACTGGGCCTGCGTCCACTCCCCGCCGATCAGCATCCCTTTCGGGCCCGGTCCCTTGATGAAATCCGGGGTCGGTATCTCGCTGACATTGATCGTCTGGGTCACTGGCTCACTTCTTACTTCCCGCCGGGTGAAGGAAACCCCAGGCGCCCGTGCCCAGCAGGCTCAGCCTGGTTATGCATACAATTTTGTATGCTATACGCTAGGTTGTGGTTCCGGATTCGTCAAGGCCTGGCCGCCGGTCACCTGCTCTCTTATCCCGTGATCGCGGCTACGTCCGGAGAGGCTGCGAAGGAGTTGCCGTGCGGCACCGAGTCGTCATAGTGGGCTCGTCCGTCGGCGGCGTCCGCGCCGCCCGGGCTCTGCGCACCGAGGGATATGAGGGCAGCATCACCCTGGTGGGGGAGGAGCCCGAACTGCCCTACGACCGGCCGCCGCTGTCCAAGCAGGTGCTGACCGGCGCCTGGTCCGCGGAGCGCGCGGGCCTGCTCACCGCGCAGGCCGCGGCGGACGTCGGGATCGAGCTCCGCCTGGGAGCGCCGGCTCGGGCGCTGGACCCGCAGGCCGGGCTGGTGCGGCTGGCGGCCGGCGAGTCGCTGCCCTATGACGACCTCGTGATCGCGACGGGAGCGTCGGCACGGCCGTCCCCGTGGCGGCCGGAGTCTGGCGTATACCAGCTGCGGACGCTGGCGGACTGTCTGGCCCTGAGGAAGCGCTTCGCCGGCGGCGGCACGGTGGTGATGATCGGGGGCGGTTTCATCGGCGCCGAGGCGGCCGCGGCCGCGCGATCGGCCGGCTGCGACGTGACCCTGGTGGACCCGGTGCCGGTCCCGATGGAACGCGCGGTGGGTCCCGTGGTAGGTGCGCTCCTCGCCGACGTGCATCGTCGCCACGGAGTCCGGACGCGCTTCGGGGTCGGAGTGCAGGCGGTCAGCGGGCGGGCCGGTGACCTCAGCGTCGGGCTGAGCGACGCGTCGGCGCTGCGGGCCGAGACGGTGGTCGTCGGTATCGGAGCAATCCCGAACGATCAGTGGCTCCAGGGGTCCGGACTGGTTGTCGAGGATGGCGTCGTATGTGACGCGCACCTCGCCGCCGCGGGCGCCGCGCACGTTTTCGCGGTGGGCGATGTGGCCCGCTGGCCGCACCCGGAGCTTGCTGCCCTGGTCCGGTCCGAGCACTGGACGAACGCGGCCGATCAGGCCCGGTGCGTGGCGCGCAATATCGCTCGTCCCGGAGCGCGGGAGATCTTCCAGCCTTCCGGCTACGTCTGGTCGGACCAGTACGACTGGAAGGTCCAGCTGGCCGGGCATCGGGCCCGCGCGGTAGCGGAATGGGTCATCGGCACGCCCCAGGCGGCGCGACCTCAGGTGACGGTGCTGCACGCGGACGCGACCGGCCGGTTGTGCGCCGCGGTCTGCCTGAACTGGCCCAAGGCGTTCGTGCAGTGCCGGCGGCTGCTCGACGAGCGTGCGCCCGCGGCGCAGGCCAGGGAACTGCTGGGCAGATCGTAGGGTCAGCGGGCCCGGACGCCCCAGTCCCGCAGGATCGACTCCCGGTCGCCGTCGAGAACCGGTCCGGCGGCCACCGGCTGCTCGTAGTCGGACAGGGTAAACGGCAGGGACACCGTGCGCAGGCCGTCGCTCAGCGTGGTCAGGTAGCCGTTGGCGGCAATGTGCTCATCGTCGATGACGTCCTCGAGATGGTGGACGGGACCGCACCAGACTCCGTGCTCGCGCAGCCTGGTCAGCCAGTACCCGGCGGACTGGGTCGCGAAGTGCTTGTCGAGCGCCACGCGCATGGCGCCCGAGTGCGCCAGCATGTCGGCGTGGCTGGCGAAGCGCGGGTCGTCGAGCAGGTACCCGACCTCCGCGCCGGCTACGAAGGCATCCCACGCGCGCGCGTTGATGGCGGCGATGGCTATCCACTTGCCGTCACCGGCCTGGTACTGGTTGACCAGGGCGTTCCGCGGCTCCGTCCGCGGCTGGCCGCTGGTCGATGAGCCAGCCGTGTTAGCGACCGAGCCGACGAGCAGGGTCTGCGTCCACAGCGCGGTTTGCAGCAGCGAGCCGGTCACGGTCTCGCCTCGCCCCGTCTTGGCGCGCCGCATGAGCGCGGCCAGGATTCCGCCGAACAGATAGGTGCCCGTGATGACATCGTTCATGGCGCCAGGCGGAGCAAACGGCTCTCCCGGGTCCGGGGACAGGGTAAACAGCATCCCGGCGTACGCCATGCCCGTCATGTCCTGCGCCAGGTCGTTGGCTCGCGGGCCCCTGGCGCCCAGACCCGAGCCGTAGGCGCACACCAGCGACGGATTTCGCGCGTGGAGGCGGTCCTCGCCGATCCCCAGCTTGCGGATCGTGGCCGGGCTCATGTTGCTGACGAAGACGTCGGCCGCGGCGATGATCTGGTCGAAGACTTCGCGGTCGGCCGCGGAGCCCAGGTCGAGAGCGATGGAGCGCTTATTGCGGTTACAGGTCGAGTAGGAGATGCTCGAGCCGACCGGGACGCCCGCCGTGTGACCGGCGGTCGGCGCGGTGTGCGAGCGGGTGGGATCGCCACCGCGGCCCTCTACCTTGACGACGTCGGCGCCCAGGTCGGCCAGCAGCATCCCGCTGACCGCCCCGGCCATCCAGATCGTCATGTCTACGACCCGGATGCCGGCCAGCGGGCCGGAGCGCGGATCGAGCGGAGTCTCCTCTGACAACGTGCCCCAATTCTCCCGTGAAGCCACTGCTCTCCGGTGAAGCCACTGCTCTCCCGTGAAGCCACTGCCGCGATAACTACTCTGAAGCCCGGCCGTGATCCTTGCCGTTCTCCTTATTGTAGACTAAAATGCATACAAAACCATAGATGCGGTGCGTGGTGCCGTCATCGATGGCCAGCTCTCCGACGAGGACGCCGCAGCGCGCAATGACGATCACCAGCTTGCCCGACGTCGAACGGCGGCTACGAGACGTGGGCAGCGTCGCCCTCGGCGGCATGCTCCTGGAGAACCGGCCAAGTGCCCTGGTGCGGGCGCTGCTCCGCTCCGGGGCGGCCGGCCTGTTCCTGTGTTCGGCGCCGGCTGCGTCATGGGATGCCGACGTCCTGCTCGGCGCGGGCCGGGTCGCCACGGTGCGGATCCCGCACATATCGCTGGCCAGCCTTGGGCTGGCGCCTGCCACGCGGCGAGCGGCCGCCATGGGCACCGTCGTCTTCGAGGACTGCGACGAGGCACTCCTGCTCGGCGGCTTCCTCGCGGCCAGCCACAACGTCCCGCTCCAGGTTCTGCACAACCTCGGGACGAACGACCTCGTCGATGACAACCCGCTGCTCATCCGGTCCGGCGACCTTCTCGGCGTGGGTCCCCTGCGGGTGGACGTGGCGCTGCTGCACGCTCCGCTGGGCGATCCGGAGGGCAACCTGGTGCACTTCGGAAGCCGCTGGGCCGACCTGCTCCTAGCCCGCTCCGCGGGGCACGTGATCGCGCAGGTCGATCACCTCGTCCCGACCGACGTGGCGGCCCGGCTGGGCGTGTCGATCCCCGGCTACCTGGTCGACGAGGTAGTGGAAGCGCCGTTCGGCGCTCACCCGCTCGGCAGCGTCGGCGGCTACGTGGCGGACCTGGACCACCTCGCGGCCTACCAGGCCACGGTGAACGCCGGCGGCTTCGCCGGCTATCTCGCCCGCTACTGCGACATCGATCACCCCGCCTACCTGGACCAGCTTCGCCCGGCGCGGCGGCGCGAGCTGGAACGGGCGGCTCACGGCGGCTGACCTCACCGGTGAGCGGCTCGGCCCGGTGGAACGGCTGGCTCACCGGCCGGTCCCGCGGAACGGCCAGCTCACCGGCCGGTGAATCGCGGCGCGCGCTTCTCCCGCCAGGCGGCGAGGGCCTCGCGGGCATCGGCGGTGCGCGCCAGCCGGAGCGTGTAACGCTGCTCCACGGCGTAGCCCTCCTGCACCGGCAGCGACTCACTCTCGTTGAGCGCCGCCTTGCCCAGCCGCAGGGCCAGCGGGCTGTGCGCGGCGATCTCCCGCGCCCTGGTCATCGCCGCGCGGCCCAGCTCAGCGCGGTCGTGGACCGAGTCCAGGAAGCCGAACCGAAGTGCCTCCTCGCTCGTCAGCGGCTGCGCGGTGAAGAACATCCGCCGGACCACGCCCTGGGGAAGGTGCCGCATCATATGCCGGCCCCCGCCGCAGCGTCCGACCGACACCTCAGGGAGCACGAAGCTGGCCCGCGGCGAGCCCATCCGCATATCGGCGCACGAGGCTACGACCGCGCCGGCCCCGATGGCCGGCCCGTCGACGACGGCGATGGACGGCTGGGGCAGGTCAAGCAGCTGCCCGAAGACCCGGCGGGCCAGCTCCTGGCGCCGGGCATCGGCATCCTCGGCATCCGCCCCGGACAGCTCGGCTAGCTCGGTCACGTCCGCGCCGGCGCAGAACGCCCTAGCGCTCGCCGACATCAGCACCATGACCGAGACACCAGGGTCGGCTCCCACCCGTTCGAGGGCGGCGCTGATCTCGGTGTAGAAGCCCGATGACAGCGCGTTCACCGGCGGCCGGTCGAGCGTGACCGTGGCCACCCGGCCCGCTATGTCGACCCGCACCTGGCCGCTCACGAGCCGACCTCGGGCTCCACCGACCGGACCACGCCGGCCTCGATGAGCGCGTCGATATGCGCCCCGTCCAGACCGTGCTCGACCAGGACCTCGCGACTGTGCTGGCCGATCCGCGGGGCCGGCGTCAGCCGCGCGCGAGAGGCGAACGCGGCGAACGCGGCAGGCCACTCGGCCACCCGCGGCTGGCTCTCGCCCGGTACTTCGTAGACCATGCCCCGCTGGCGGAACTGCGGGTCGCGCACCGGTTCATGCAGGTCGTTCACCGGGGCCACCGGGACGTCATGGCGGGTGAGCAGTTCGATCAGCGTCGCGCGGTCATGGCTGGCAATGCGTTCGCGCAGCGGACGCTCGATCTGGCCGATGCGGCACCGGCGCTGCTGGTAGCTAGCGAACTGCGGGCCGGACAGCTCATCTAGCTGCAGGGCTCGTACCAGTCGCTGCCAGAAGTGGTCCTCGAGGGCGCCTATGCTCACGTACCGCTCGTCCGCGGTCAGGTACACGCCATAACCGGGACGAACCAGAGCATCGGCGCTGGTCGGCTCGCTCAGCGCCTCAGCTATGCGCGGCTCCATCAGCGCCAGGGTGCAGTCCGCTATCGCGACGTCGAGGTGACGCCCGGCGAAGCGGGCCGGCCGGGCCAGCTTCTCGTGCAGCGCCAGAACCACCGCCAGCAGCGAATACAACGACGCACCCAGGTCGGCCGCGGGCAGCGTCGTCGGCACGTAGTCGGCGGCGAAGTACGACTTCGGGGGCGGGATGGCCCCCGCGAACGACAGGTACTGGAAATCGTGCCCGGGGAGGTCCCGGTACGGGCCGGTGGCGCCGTACCCCGAGATTGACAGGTAGATGATCTGGGGGTTCACCTCGAGCAACGCATCGAAGCCGAGGCCCAGGCGATCCATGACACCGGGCCGGTACGTCTCCACCAGCACGTCGGCCGCGGCGATCACGCGGAGCAGCGCGGCCCGGCCGTCAGCCGACTTCAGGTCGATCGACAGATCCCGCTTGCCGCGGTTTTCTGCGGCGAACATGACCGGGCGCTGGCGCAGCCGGTCGCCGGCATCCGGCCGCTCCACCTTGATGACATCCGCGCCGAGGCCGGCCAGCAGCCGGGTGGCATAGGGCCCGGGCACCTGCTCGGACAGGTCGACCACCTTGATGCCGCCCAGCACCCCGTCCGATGTCATAACGTCCTCCGCTTCCAGCCCGTCGTCCACGAGAGTATGATAACTACTAGAGTAGTTATCATAGATCCGGATGCATAGAACCGGATGCAGGGAACGGGAAGGGCGCGGAGGCCACCGCATGGCGACTGACTACGTCTCGGAGTGGATGACCGACGAACTGCAGGCGCTGCGCGACGTGGCGCGGCAGTTCTTCGAGCGCGAGGCCGCGCCGCAGATGGCCAAGTGGTCCGAGCAGAGGTACGTCGACCGGGAATTCTGGGTGAAGGCGGGCCGGGTCGGCCTGCTCTGCCCGACTGTGCCCGAGGAGTACGGCGGCCCCGGCGGCAACATCCTGCATCAAGTGGCCATTACCGAGGAGCAGTCCCGCGTCCTGGAGAAGGGCTGGGGCAACAACGTCCACAGCGGGGTGGTCACCGACTACATCCTCAAGTACGGCAGCCAGGAACAGTGCGCGCGCTGGCTGCCGTCGATGGTCGAGGGCACCGTGATCGGCGCGATCGCCATGACCGAGCCGGGCGCCGGGAGCGACGTGCGGGCGATGGCCGGGCGCGCGCGCCGAGACGGTGACGAGTACGTCATCGACGCCGCCAAGACCTTCATCACCAACGGCCAGACCGCGGACCTGATCATCGTCGCGGTCAAGCTGGAGAATCCCTTGGAGCCCGCCGCCGACCCGAGGGCGATCACGCTGATCGCGGTCGAGGCCGATCAGGCCCCGGGCTTTCACCGCGGTGCTCCGCTGCGCAAGATCGGCCAGCACGCCGCCGACACGTCGGAGTTGTTCTTCGAGGGATGCCGGGTGCCGGTGGCGAACCGCATCGGCTCCGAAGGCGTCGGCTTCCCGGCGCTGATGAACCAGATGCCACAGGAGCGGCTGATCCTGGCCGTCAATGCCGTGGTCCAGACGGAGAAGGCGGTGCAGTTGACGCTGGCGTACACGAAGGAGCGCAAGGTCTTCGGCAAGCCGCTGTACGACCAGCAGAACACCCGGTTCGTGCTGGCCGAGTGCGCGACCCTGGCCAGGGCGGCCCGGCTCTTCGTCGATCACTGCATCGTGGCGCACGCGCGCGGGCGGCTCGACAACAAGACCGCCGCCATGGCCAAGTGGTGGCTGACCGACGTGCAGTGCAAGGTCCTTGACGAATGCGTCCAGCTGTTCGGCGGATACGGCTACATGGAGGAGTATCCGATCGCCCGCATGTACGCCGATGCCCGGGTACAGAAAATCTACGGCGGAGCCAACGAAATCATGAAGGAAATCATCGCGCGCGCCCTGTGATGCCGCCTCGTCTTACCGCTCAGCACGTGACCGTGGCCCGCCGGCTTTACCCGAGAGGAACGAGATGTCCCACAGGCTGGATAGCCTTGACGGCCAGGTGGCCTTGGTCACCGGCGGCGCCGGAGGGCTCGGCACCGAGGCGGCATTGTGGCTGGCCGCGGCGGGTGCGCAGGTGGTCATAGCCGACGTCAGCGCCGCCTCGCTGGAGCGGGCCGCGGAAAGGCTCGCCGGGACGCCCGCCGGCGCGAAGAGCTTTCACTACGCCGCGCTCGACGTGACCGACTCCGCTGCGGTGCGGGCCCTGGTCGCGGACATCGAGAGCCGTTACGGGCGCCTGGACGTCTTGCTCACCAGCCACGGCTTCCCCCGCGACCGGCGGCTGCGGGATATGGCCGATGACGACTGGAACGATGTCATCGGCGTCTGCCTGACCGGGACGTTCCTGTGCATCCGCGAAGCGGCGCGGCTGATGATGAGCCAGGCCTACGGCCGCATCATCACCGTGGCGTCACGCGCCTGGCAGGGCAACCCCGGCCAGGCCAACTACTCGGCGGCCAAGGCCGGCGTCGTCGGGCTCACCAAGTCCGTGGCCAAGGAGCTCGGCCGCCACGGAGTCACGGCCAACGCGATAGCTCCCGGGCTCATCGAGACCGCATCGCTCCGCGAGTTGGCGACCTTCGACCAGATCGCCGAGCGCGCCATCCGTGACAACAGCATCAAGCGCATCGGCCAGCCCGGCGACGTGGCCGCGGCGGTTCTCTACCTGGCCTCCCCCCAGGCCGGGTTCATCACCGGTGAGGTCATCCATGTCTCCGGGGGGCGGTTCGGTTGACCGCCCCCCAGGCTGGCCCGGCGCACTGGGCCGAGCTCGACCAGGACTGCGTCGGGCTGGTCCGGCGGGCCCGAGGCTACCTAGACGAGATCGCGCCGCTGATCCCGGCCGCCGACCGGGACGGGGCCCTTCCGGTCGAGGTCATCCCGGGGCTGCTGGACGTCGGCTTCGTACGCGGCGCGGTCCCGGTCGGTGATGGCGGCCTGGGCCTGTCGCACCTGCAGACGGCGCTGCTGATGGAGGAGGCCGGCCGCTGCTGGGCCAGCATCCGCACCACGGCCAACATCCTTACCCTGGTCGCCGAGCTGCTGTCGGCCGCCGGGAGCGACGAGCAGAAGCAGCGGTTCCTGCGGCCGCTGCTGGCCGGCGAGCGGATGGGATGGTTCGCCATCACCGAGCCGGAGGCGGGCTCCGACGCGGCGTCGCTGACCACGCTCGCCGACCGGCTGCCGACCGGCTCCTACCGGCTGACCGGCCGTAAGGCCTACATCACCAACGCCAGCTACGGAGACTTCGGGGTCGTGCTCGCCACCGTGGATCCCGGTCTCGGCGCCCGCGGCATCACGGCGTTCCTGGTCGAGCAGCAGGCGCCCGGCGTCCGCGTCGTGGCGCGGCGGCAGCTGTCGGTCCGCGCGGCCAGCTGCTGCGACGTCGTGCTCGACGGGGTGGTGGTCCCGGCGGGCAACGTGCTCGGCGACGTGGGCCGCGGGCTGTCGCTGGCCATGCGGGCCGTCAACTCCGGACGGCTCAACGTGAGCGCAGGCTGCACCGGCATCGCGCAGGCGGCCCTCGAAGCCGCCAGCTCCCACGCGGTGTCCCGGACCCAGTTCGGGAAGCCGCTCGCGGGCTTCCAGCTGGTACAGCAGCTGATCGCTGATATCGCGGTGCAGACCAATGCCGGGCGCCAGGTGTACCAGTCGGCGGCGCGCCTGCTCGACCGGGGAGCCGACGCTCGCGTGGAGTGCTCCATGTCCAAGTACTTCTGCTCCGAAGCAGCCAACCAGGCGGCGACCAAAGCGGTGCAGGTTCTCGGTGCGGCGGGACTGATGGAAGGCAACGTCGCAGAACGGCTTTTCCGAGACGCGCGCGAGGCTACCATCCCGGAGGGAACATCACAGATGCAGGTCCTGCAGATCGGCCGGGCTCTGCTCGGCGTCTCGGCGGTGCGGTGAGCGATGCCCCCTTCATCGATCCAACCGTCAACGACCCAGCCCGGCCGGTACCCGCAAACGGGCATTGTCGGGTATCATGCCTACCTGCCCGGTTACCGCCTCGAGCGCAGCGAGATCGCGGCCGCGGTCGGGTCCAGCGCCCGGGGGGTGCGCTGCGTGGCCGGCTACGACGAGGACAGCACCACGCTCGGCGTGGCCGCGGCGCTGCCGGCGGTGCGCGGGCGGGAGACGGCGGTCGGCAGCGTCTGGTTCGCCACCACCGACCCGGTATACGCCGACAAGACCAACGCCACGGCGATACACGCGGCCCTGGACCTCCAGCCGGGCATCATCGCCGCGGATCTGGGCGCCAGCCTGCGCTCCGGCATCGTCGGGCTGCTCCTCGCCGCCCGGGACGGCGGGCTGGCCGTGCTGGCCGACCGGCGTGGCGGCCCGGCCGGCGGCACCGACGAGCGCGAAGGAGCCGACGCGGCGGTTGCCTTCCTGTTCGGTGAGGTGGATCCGCTCGCCCGCATCATCTGTACCGCATCGGTCACGGCCGAGTTCATCGACCGGTGGCGCGCACCCGGAGCCCCGGACGGCGCGACCTGGGAGGAACGTTTCGGCGAGCAGCGCTACACCGAGCTCGCCGACCAGTTGCTGACCAGGCTGTCCGAGGCCGGCGCCGAGCTCGGCGACGTCCGGCGGTTCGCCGTCGCGGGCAGCAACGCGCGTGCGGTACGCAGCGTCGCGAGCATCGTGCAGAAGGCGACCGGGGCGCGGCTCGAAGGAGCCGGGCTAGCCGACGCCATCGGCAACGCGGGAGCCGCCCAGGCGGGCCTCGCCCTGGCCGACCTGCTCGACGCGGCCATGGCCGGCGAGACGCTGCTGCTGATCTCGCTGGCCGATGGCGCCGACGCGCTGATCCTGCGAGCTACCGAGGCCATCGCCGCCAGCCGCGGCGAGCCGCTGCGCGCGCAGTTCGATCGCGGCGTGACTATCGGCTACCCGCAGTATCTGCTGTGGCGGGAGAGGCTCGCCGCGGAGCGGCCGCGCCGTCCCGATCCTGACCGTCCCTCGGCACCGTTCGCGTGGCGCAACCGGCGGTACAAGCTCTCGATGACCGGAGGCCGGTGCGGCAAATGCGGGGCGGTACAGTTCCCGCTGCCGAGGGTCTGCTACCAGTGTCACGCGGCCGATGACTTCGAGCCGGTACCCGCCTCCGGCCAGACCGGGCGCATAGCCACCTTCACGGTCGACCGGCTCGCGTTCTCGCCGAGCCCGCCGCTGGTGAGCGCGATCGTCGCCTTCACCCGCGGCGGGCGCCTGCAGTGCGAGCTCACCGATGTCCGTCGGCCGATACGGGTCGGTGACGAGGTGGTACCGACCTTCCGCCGGGGCGCCACGGTCGGCGGAATCCGCAACTACATCTGGAAGGCCCGCCCCGTGTACCCGACGACGCCGGCCGCCGCAGGACAGCCGGGCGCCGCAGGACGGCCGGACGCCGAACCCGAGAGCTAGGAGAGGCTCGTGGCGCAGCACAGCCTGAGCGATCGTGTCGCCATCATCTCGATGGGCTGCACGCGATTCGCCGAGCACTTTGACCGCAGCGCGGATGAGCTCGCCGTCGATGCCGTCGCTGAGGCGCTGGACGGCGCCGGCCTCACCCGTGACGACATCGACGCGTTCTGGCTGGGCACCTACGTATCCGGGATCAGCGGCATGGCGCTGGCCCGGCCGTTGAGGCTGGTCGGCAAGCCGGTCACGCGGGTGGAGAACATGTGCGCGACGGGCTCCGAGGCGCTGCGCGCGGCGGTCTACGCCGTCGCCTGCGGCGCTGTGGACGTCGCCATGGCCGTCGGCACCGAAAAGCTCAAGGACACCGGCTACGCCGGCTTGATCTCGCCGAAGATCCAAGATGACGGCACCCGGGTGAACACCTCGGCGCCAGCCAACTTCAGCCTGCTCGTGCCCGCTTACCAGGAGCGCTACGGCGTCGCGCCGGACCTGTTCCGGGCCGCCATGACCCACGTGGCCTGGAAGAACCACGCGAACGGCGCCCTGAACCCCCGCGCGCAGTTCCGCCGGGCGGTATCGAAGGAGTCCATCGACCGTTCCCCGGCCGTGGCCGGGGAGCTGGGGGTGATGGACTGCTCGGGCGTGGCCGACGGCGCCGCGGCCGCGATCGTGACACGAGCCGAGGACGCGCGCAAGTACACCGGCACGCCCCTGTACATCAAGGCGCTGGCGCTGGTCACCGGGGACGGCTCCGGCGCGGCGGACCCCCAGTACGACTACACCAGCTTCCCCGAGGTCGTCGACTGCGCACGGAGGGCGTACGCGCAGGCCGGCATCACCGACCCTCGCCGTGAGCTCGCCCTCGCCGAAGTACACGACTGCTTCACTCCGACCGAGATCGTCCTGATGGAGGACCTCGGCTTCGCCGAGCGCGGTCACGCCTGGCGGGACGTCCTGGACGGGGTCTACGACCGAGACGGCGAGCTGCCGGTGAACCCTGACGGGGGCCTGAAGAGCTTCGGCCATCCGGTCGGGGCCAGCGGACTGCGGATGATCTACGAGTGCTGGCTCCAGCTGCGCGGACAGGCCGGGGCCCGCCAGGTCGCCACCGCGAACCGCGGGCTGGCCCTCACCCAGAACCTCGGGGGCGCCCCAGGCGACTGCGTCTGCTTCATATCCGTGCTGGGCAGCAAGCCGGCGTGATCCGCTCATCCGCGCCCCGGCCGATCCGCCCGGAGAATGTCGGGCCGGGCAAAATAACGGCTCTTGTGCATACAAAAATGGATGCGATAATGTGAGCAGGAGCCGTGAGCACCAGCTCCGCCCAGTGGCCAGGGGACAGGCGGATGCCTGCTGTCGCCCGGCACCCTCCTTGCGCCCACACGGCGTGCGGTGCAGCCAGCAGAGACGGGATTCGGCATGCATGTGATCGAGACGGCAAAGATTCCGTGGACCTTGGTCAGCAAGAGCAACCGGCCAGGCCGCGTCCACCGCAAGCTCGTGCACGAGGGATCGGTCTCGCCGGGTGTCGGGTATACAGCGGACCTGGTTAGCTACGAGGGCGGGCACGGCACGTTCAGCGCGCCGCGGCACAAGCACAACTTTGACCAGATCCGCTACGTGGTCAGCGGCAGTCCCGACTTCGGCCACTACCAGGTCGCCTCCCACGGCCAGTCGGCGTTCTTCCCGGCGGGCGCCGCCTACGGGCCTGAGACCATCGAAGAGGCCGAGATTCTGCTGATCCAGTGGGGCGAGCACTGGATGACGCGGGCCCAGCACGACGAGACCTACGCCAGCATGCAGCAGGTCGGCGAGTTCAGGGACGGCTACTACGTCACGGTCGACGCCGCCGGGAACGAGCAGCGCGCCGATGGTCGCAACGCGGTCTGGGAGACCTTCAACGGGCGCAAGCTCGCCTACCCGACCCCGAGGTATCCGCAGCCGGTGATCATGCAGCCGGAGGGTTTCGAGTGGCGCCCGGTAAGCCGGGGCGTCTCAGCCAAGGTCATGGGCCATTTCACCGAGGACGACGTGTACATCGGGAACTACCGTTGGGACGAAGGCGACGGTCTGCTCACGATGGGCCCGGAGCGCACGCAGCTGTTGTGGATCATCGACGGGAAGCTGACCGTCGACGGCGCCTCCTATGACCGTTCCACGGTCATCTTCTCGGAGTTCGGTGAGACCACCCGACTGGCCGGCGCCGCTGGCACCGAGGCGGTCGTTTTCGGCCTGCCGCTGCCCGTCAGCATCCCGGCCTGAAATGGTGACGGGACCGCTCCAGGGCATTCGCGTCATCGACCTGACCATCTGGATGTCGGGCGCGATCGCCTCGATGCTGCTCGGGGATCTCGGCGCCGACGTGATCAAGATCGAAGGCCCGACGGCGGACCCGGTTCGCCGCTATGTACCGATCGGCCTGACCGAATCAGCCGACGCTCCGGGCGGGGTGAACTACGCGTACGCGCTCTGCAATAGGAACAAGCGGCAGATCAGGCTCGACCTCCGCGATCCTGCCGACCGCGACCGGCTATACGAACTTGTCCAGGGCGCGGATGTCTTCATCACCAGCATGCAGGCAGAAACCCTGCTGGCGCTGGGCGCCGACGAAGAATCCATCAAGTCGGTCAACCCCGCGGTGGTGTACGCCAGGGCAGGAGGGCTGGGCGCGGCAGGGCCACGGGCGAACGACCGCTGCCAGGACATGCTCGGGATGGCGTACGCGGGCCTGCTCTTCACCGCCTCACCAACCCAAGATGAGCCGTTCGCCCCGCCGGGCGCGACCAATGACGTGCTCACCGGCACGATGACCGCGTTCGGCGTACTGGCCGCGCTGATGCACCGGCAGCAATCGGGAACCGGGGAAACCGTCCACACTTCCCTGCTGCACACGGCGCTCTGGACCCAGCTGATCCAGTTCGGCACCGTCGCGAACGCGCCCCAGCTGCTCCTGCCGGCCAGGTCACGGCGTGAGCCGCGCAGCCCGGGGGTTAATCAGTACAAGTGCTCGGACGGGCGATGGATAGCCGTCGCGGCTGTCACTGCCGACGCGTGGGCCCGGTTCGTAAAGGCGCTTGATCTTGACGTCATCGATCCCGAGGCAGGCGGCGAGCTCTCCTACGCCGGGGTACTTGCTCAGGCGAGCCGCATCCGCGAGAGGCTCGACGAGCACTTCGCCGAGCGGCCTGTGTCCCACTGGCTCGAGCGCCTCGAGGCGGCCGGCATCTGGTGCACGCCGGTGAACACGCTGGCCGACGTCATTGACGACGAACAGGTCAATGCGAACGGGTACCTGAGCACGCTCGACGACGGCCTGAGGACGGTAACGATGCCGTTCGTACTGGCCGGCTACCAGGCTCCGGCCCGCGCGGCCCGTCGCCCGGGGGAGGACGACGACGCCGTGCTTGGCGAACGCTGATCATTCCCGGAGATGCTGATCATTCCCGGAGCTGGAGCGCGACTCGTCAGGAGAAGCTCAGCGGCAGGTGGACCCAGCCGTTGCGCAGCAGCTGCCGGATCTCGATCACCTCACCCGTGACCTTTATCGTGTCGTAGCGGTCCAGCAACGCGCTGTACAGCTCGCGCGCCTCGAGCCGGGCGAGGTGGGCGGCGATGCACAGGTGCGGACCGTAGCCGAACCCGAGATGCGCGTGGGCATTCGGCCGCTCGATGTCGTATTTCCATGGGTCCGCGAAGACCTCCGCGTCCCGGTTGCCGGCGTCATAGAGCAAATAGACCCGCTGGCCGGCCTTGATGTCGACGCCGCGGACCTGGGTATCCGCGAGGGCTGTGCGCAGGAACCCGCGCGCCGGCGTGGTCCAGCGCAGCGACTCCTCGATCGCCCCGTCGAGCAGATCGGGATTCGCCTTGAGCTTGCTCAGCTGATCCGGATGCTCAGCGAGCGCGAGTGCCATTCCGGCGATAAGGGAGCGTGTCGTATCACTGCCCGCGGCGAGAAACGTGCTGCAGTAGGTGAGCAGATCCGGTTCTGACAAGGGCTTTCCGTCGAGCTGAGCGGCGAGGAGGGTCGAGATCAGGTCATCGCCCGGGTTGGCCCGTTTGACCGTGAACTGAGCCAGGAAGAACTCGCTCATCTCAGCGAACTGCCGGACCGTCGCACGGATGTTGTCCGCGTCCCGGATCAGCTTCATGGCCTCCAGGGCGTCGCTCCACCGGCGTATGTCCGTGTCGTGGCCAGACGGCAGGCCGATGAACGTGGCCGCCACCCGGATCGGCAGAACGGCCGCCACCTCGTCGACGAAGTCGAGCGACTGGCCCGGCTCGATCCTGCCGGTGAGCTCCGCGACGTCGCGCCTCACCTGGTCTGTAAGCCTGGCCAGCGGCCGCGGGGCGAAGGCTCGGGTGGCCACGCCACGCAGCTCGCGATGCCGTGGCGGGTCAGCGAAGGCGAATTGCTGGCCTCCGGCGTAGAGCGTGGCGTAGGCCTCTACCTCCGACGGCGTGAGCCGGAGCTGGTGCAGGTGCAGTCCGCGGGAAGAGGAGAAGATCTCCGGTTTGCGGGCGGCTTCCCTGATGTCCTCGTGTTTGGTCAGCACGAAGAGATCAAGCGGTTCGTAATAGTAGACCGGGCACTCGGCATGCAGTCGCTGGTAGCTTTCGCGTCGGCCTTCGAAGTAGAAATTAGGATCTTCGAGACGTACGCTCTCTTTGGTCAGTCCCATTATTCGCCTACTAATTCGAGGGTGACACGTCTAGCGTCGGCTCTCGGTTGAGAATGACGGCCTTAGTCTCCAGGTACGGCAGCAGACCCTCGCGGCCGCCCTCGCGCCCGATACCCGACTGCTTGAAGCCGCCGAACGCGAAGGCATGAGAGTTGCGATGCGCGTTGTGCCCGACCGTGCCTGAGCGGATCCGGCGCGCGAACGCCCAGGCGCGGTCCTCGTCGTTGGTAAACACCGCGGAGTTGAGTCCGTAGATAGAGTCGTTGGCGATCGTGATCTGGTCCTGCTCGCTCTCCGCCGGGATGACGGTCAGCACGGGGCCGAAGATCTCGTTGCGGGCGATCGTCGAGTGGTTGTCCACGTTGCCGAAGACCGTGGGCTCGATGAACCAGCCGACGTCGAGGCCGGCCGGCCGGCGCCCGCCCGCGGCCACCACGGCGCCCTCCTCGCGGCCCTGGTCGAGCAGCCCGCATATCTTGTCGAGCTGCCGCTTCATGGCCACCGGCCCCATGTCGATGTTTGCGTCGAACGGGTCACCGACCCGCACCTTGGCGAATTCAGCGCTCAGCGCCTCGACCAGCTCGTCGTGCCGGTCCTTGGTCACGATGACCCGGGTGAGCGCCGAGCACACCTGGCCGGTGAGCTCGGTCGCCGACTCGGCGAGGGACGCGGCGGCGGTGCCGATGTCGTAGTCGTCGAGTATGAGCGCGGCAGACTTGCCGCCGAGCTCGAGATTGACCCGGGCCACCCGCTCGGCGCAGATTCCGGCGATCCGGCGGCCCGCGGCCGTCGAGCCGGTGAAGCTGATCTTGTCGATGCCCGGGTCGCGCACCAGTTCCTCGGAGACCTCACGGTCGGCGGTGATGATGTTCAGCACCCCGGGCGGCAGGCCGGCCTTCTCGGCCACCTCGGCGAGCAGGTACGCAGCCACCGGGGCTTCCGGCGCGGACTTCAGCACGACCGTGCAGCCGGCCAGCAGGGCCGGAGCGATCTTCCAGCTCAATGCGACGATGGCCGCGTTCCACGGGATGATCGCGCCGACGACGCCGACCGGCTCCCGCACGAGCCACCCGTAACCGCCCCCGGCGGGCTCGTGCCGCTCGACGAACTCGAACGAATCGGCCAGCCCGGCGTAGAACTCGTAGATACCCGGAATGCGGGCACCGCGGGTGACGGCATCGACGTGCAGGATGCCCATCTCGGAAGACCAGATGTAGCTCAGGTCCTCGGCCCTGGAACGCAAGCCGGCCGCGATCGCCCGCAGGTACTCCGCCCGCTGGGCGTGAGTCATGCGTGGCCACGGTCCCCGGTCGAAGGCCTGCCGGGCCGCGGCGACCGCCCGGGACACGTCCGCCGGGCGGGCGGCGGCGATGCGGACCCAGACGTCTTCGGTGGCGGGCTGGATCACATCGATGAGATCGGCGCTGCTGGGCGTGACCCATTCACCGCCGATGTAGAACCGGTTCGGGCTCTTGACCGGCACGTCATATGTCTTGCCGACAGGCATTGGTACGGGCCTTTCTCTATTGATGGGATTCACGTGCGCACGCAGCGTCAGTCCTCCGAGCCGGGCGACGCCCAGGCGGTCACCGGCCCCAGGACCTGGCCTCCGTCGACGATCAGGGAGGTACCGGTGACATAGGACGAATCGTCCGACACGAGATAGAGCAGCGCGTCGGCGATCTCGTCGGGCTGGCCGATTCGCGGAATGGCCATGCGCCCGAACCATCCGTCGCGGTCAAGTGCGCTGAAGTCCGGGCCGGAGTTCATCGGCGTCTCAACCCCCCCAGGATGCAGGGCGTTCACCCGGATGCCGAGCGGGCCGAGCTCCCGGGCGGCGCAGCGTGCATAGGTGGCGTTGGCCGCCTTGCTGCTGGCGTAGGGAAGAAAGCCGCCGCCGCCGGTGATCGACGCGATGGACGACACGAAGACGATCGCGCCCCCGCCGGCGGCGCGCATTCCCGGCACGCATGCTGCCGTACCGAGAGCAGGTCCGAGGACGTTCACGTCGAATGCGAATCGCATGGCGGCCTCGTCGGCGTTCGCCGCGGTGCCCCGGACCATCACGCCGGCGTTGTGCACCAGGATGGTGGGCGCGGTCCCGAAGCGATCCCGGGCGGCCCGGATCGCCTGGCCCCACGCGGCCTGTTGCCGCACGTCCAGGTGGATATACAGCGCCTGCTCGCCCAGCTCGGCGGCCACTGCGGCACCGTCGTCGTCCAGCACATCCGCCACCACGACCTGGGCGCCCTCGGCCGCGAAACGGCGGGCGGCGGCCGCCCCGATGCCGCGTGCGGCGCCTGTCACGAGGGCGACGCGGCCGGCCAGGCGGCGCCAGCAGCCGCTTGCCATCGCCACTCAGCCCGCGAACACGTCGGCGGCCGCGATCCGGTGCCGTAGCGGGGCCGTGATGAACTCCAGCAGAACGACCGCTCCGGCCTCGGCGCTGGCGATGCCGTTGCCAATGGCCGCGGCGACCTCCTCGGGCCTGCTGATCCGGGCGGCCTCCGCGCCCAGCGCGCTGCCGATCTCGGCGTAACGGCCGGTCAGGGTCTTGAGGCCGAACCGCTCCTCGGCCAAGCGCTGGTGATCCCCGTAGCCGGTCATCTCGGAGTTGTTCACCAGGATGCACAGCACCGGGATCTTGTTGCGCACCGCGGTCTCCAGTTCCAGGCCGCACTGCCCGAACGCGGCGTCGCCGAGGAAGCAGACCGACAGCTTGTCCGGCGCGGCCACCTTCGCGCCCACCGCGAGGCCCAGCGAGGAGCCGAGCGGCGTGGAGTTGCCCCAGCCCAGGTAGCCTCGGGGCCGGGTGCTCACGTAGTGCGGGGCTAGGTGGTCGCGCGGGTACCCGGAGTCGTGCGTGATGACCGTGCGCGCCGGGTCCACCGCCCGCATCAGCTCGCCGATCACCCGCAGCGGGCTGATGGGCACCTCGTCTGAGCGGAATCGCGGGTTCCATTCGGCCGCGGTCTGCGCGGCGACGGCGGCGACCTCGGCCCGCGTATCGCGGTCGGCGCTGGCCGCCTTCCGCGACTTCATCCGGCTGCGTAGCTCCTCGGTCAGCTGCTGGAGAACCAGCTGGGCATCGCCCACCAGACCGCACGCTATGGGATACTGCTGGGACAGGTCATCGGCGTCGTTCGTCGCCTGGATGATGGTCTTGCCCGGCGGGAGCTGGAAGGAACCCAGCGTCGTGATGAGGCTCGCGCCGATGCTGAGGACGACATCGGCATCAGGAACAAAGGCCCGGATCCCGGGGCTGACCGCCGTCCCGCCCGAACCGACCGACAGCGGGTGGTCCTCCGGGAAGGCGCTCTTCCCCACGTAGGTAGTCGCGACCGGCGCGTTGATCAACTCCGCGAACTCGACCAGGGCGTCGGTCGCGCCGGCCCACAGCACGCCCTGACCGGCCCGGATCAACGGCCGTTCGGCGTCGATCAGCAGCTCGACGGCACGCTCGACGTCGCGCGGGTCGGCCGCGCTGCGGTACCGTAGCGGCGGAGAGTAATCGAACAGCGCGTCGTCGAACTCCTCCTCGGCGACGTCGAGCGGCAGCTCCAGGACGACCGGGCCGGGACGCCCCGAGCGCATCAGCTGGAACGCCCGCCGCATCTGCTCATGGACGGTCTGCGGCGTGGAGAACCGGGCCGCCCACTTCGTGATGGGCCGGTAGGCCTCGACCGCGTCGAAGGTGGTCCGCAACCCGAGCTCGCGCAGGGTGTTGCCGTTCGGCAGCAACAGCAGCGGCACCGAATCGGCGTAGGCCTGGGCGATGCCGCCGAACGCGTGCTCGGCGCCCGGGCCGTGCTGAACCATCGCGACGCCGATGCGCGTTCCGTTCGAGATCCGGCTGTACGCGTCGGCCATGTTGATGACGCTGCGCTCCTGCCGTCCCACGACCGGCCGGATGCCCACCGCCGCCGCGGTGTCGATCATCTTGTTGGCCGGGAAGCAGAAGACCGTGTCGACGCCTTCGCGCCGCAGTACCTCGGCGACCGCCTGGCTACCCTTCATGCGCCGGTCCCTTCACCATCGAGATTACATTAATTATTGCATACATTTTTGCTTCGGTCACCAGCGCAGGGCGACGATGTCCAGCGCGACACAGCTGGTCTGGCCCGCCTCGACCACGACCCGCAGCGGATTGATCTCGATCTCGGCCAGCGAAGATGCCGTGGCCAGGTACACCTCGGCGATCGTGCGAGCCACCGAGGCGAGCACGGAAAGATCGCAGCCCGGTTTCCCGCGAAAGCCCGCCAGGTGCGGCCACAGGCGCAGGCCTCGCAGCGCCCGCAGGAGTTCTTCGTCCCGGAACGGAATCGCGAGGTGGACGACGTCCAGCTCGACCTCGGTGGCCACGCCGCCCGCCCCGACGGTCAGGACCGCCCCGAACACCTTGTCGTCATGGGCGCTCACCAGTAGATCCAGTCCGCCTGCGACCATTTCCTGCACGAAGACGCCGTCCGCTTCGATCCCGAAGGACGCCAGCCGCTCGGGCGATGCCATCTCCGCGAAGGCGGCCCCAGCCTGCTCACCCCCGCGGATGCCGAGCCGCACCCCGCCGACCTCGGTCTTATGGATCAGGCCGGGTGCGCTCAGCTTCATCGCGACCGGGCCCCCGATCCGTTCGGCCGCCTCGGCCGCTCCCTGCGCGCTGGTGACGAACGACTCGCGCGGGACACGCACCCCCGCGGACGACAGCAGCTCCCGCGACTGCTCGTAGGTCAGCGCCCGCTCGCTCGTCGCCAAGGCCGGCCCGGGCGTCTCGACGCCAGGCCCCGGCGGGCCCGTCCCGGCCGGAGCTCGCCACTCGGCAAAGCGTCGCAGCGCCTGCACCGCGCGGTAGATGCCATCCATCGGCGCCAGCCCGGCCGCGTGCAGCACCTGGTATCCACCGCCGCGCCGGGGCGACATCCACACCGGGATCAGCAGCGTCCCGGTGGCCTGCGCGATCTCGACCGCGTCCCTGGACACCGCCACGGTGCTCTCGCCGTAGTCCGCCGGCATCGCGAACAACACCGAGCCGACGTTCGGGTCGTTGCAGACGAGTTCGAACACGGCCCGGTTCAGATCGGCGTCGGTGAAGACCTTGGTCGTGAGATCGACCGGATTGTCGACAAACCCGAAGGCCGGGGCCCGCGCCGTGAGCGCCGCCAGGGTCGCCGGCTCGAAGGCCGCCAGTTCCAGGCCGGCGCTGCCCACCAGGTCCGCGGCCAGCGACGCCGTGCCCCCGGAGAACGAATACACACAGGTCCGCGTGACGTCGCGGTCGGCCACGGCCAGGGCCCGGGAGAACAGGTGCAAAGTCTCGCCCAGCTCATCGACGTCGTTCACCCGTACCACGCCGTACTGGGCGAAGACCGCGGATGCCACCGCGTCGTTCCCGGCGATCGATGCGGTGTGCGACGCGGCGGTCTTCTCCCCGTACTCCGAGCGGCCGATCTTCAGGATCACGATCGGCTTGCCGGCCTCGCGAGCGCGGCGTGCCACCTCGAGGAACTTCCGGCCCTGACTGAAGCCCTCGACCACAGCGCCGATGACCCGGATCCGGTCGTCGTCGACCATGTGGTTGATGAAGTCGGCGATGTCCAGGTCGGCTTCGTTGCCGGGTGAACACCACAGGCCGATGCCGAGCCCGCGATCCATCCACTGCATGAGCGCGCGACCGAGACCACCGCCCTGAGTCACCAACCCGACCGGGCCGCTGGTCACGTCCGCGCCGGCCACAGGCGACATGCTCAGCAGCACCCGGTCGGCGATGTTGGCCAGCCCAGGCGAGTTCGGTCCGTAGACGCGCATCCCGGATGCGCGAGCGAGCCGGACCATTTCCTCCTGCAGGCCGCGGCCGGCCTCGCTGGTCTCGGAGAAGCCCGAGCTCAGCACGACGAGGTACCGCACTCCCGATGCCGCGCAGTCCTTGACGACATCCAGCACCCGTTCGGCGGTTACGAGAACGATGGCCACGTCGATCGGGTCACCGGGGACGTCCGAGACCCTCGGGTAACAGCAGTCTCCGAGCACCGCCTCATACCGCGGGTTGACAGGCACCGCGCCAGCGGAGATGACCGAGTTATTCCGCACGTTGTGGTAAGTCGAGTACCCGAGCGACCCTGGCCGATCGGAGGCACCGACCACGGCGACCCGGTGCGGGCGCACGAGCCGGGATATATCGGCGAAGGCTATCGGCGGGCTCACCGAACCCCGATCATGCGCCGCCGTCGACTGCCGCAACGTGTCTGCTCGCACCGGGACCAGCCTCCGTGTGATGACTTCTCCGGCAAAACTGTACACTAAAATGCATACATTTTGGGGAAGTGTTTCGGCAGACTGCTAGTCCGTGATGGCCGCTGAGGCGTCAGCGCCTGGTGGTGTGGGTGAGCCCGCTCAGCGTTCCCTCCCAGCCGCCGACGCGGTGCGCGTCGCAGATCTCCACAAGCCGGTCCAGGTCGTACTGCCGCAGGGCGCTGATGATCGCTTTGTGCTCGGCGTTGATGCGCTTTCTCGCCTCGGGCTGACGCCACCACCAGGCGGCGCTGTAACCCTCCGACATCTGCCAGAGCCGACGTACTTCGCGGCGGAACTGGTTAAGCGACGACAAGTCGAAGATGGTGAAGTGGAATTCACGGTTGTACCGCAGCACCTCGGGGACGTTGTGCTCATCGATCGCGACCATCATCTTCTCGTTGAGGTCCTTCAGATCGCTCAGCACGGCCGCATCCGGGCGCTCCACGGTGCGCAGCAACTCGTCCTCGAGCAGCGTGCGCATCCGGTGGATCTGGCCGAGGTCGTCGTCATCGAGCTTGGCGACGACGTAGCCCCGGTTGATCTCGTAGGCGACCACACCTTCAGACTCAAGCGTCCTGAGCGCTTCGCGCAGCGGGCTGCGGGAAACTCCGATGCGCTCGGCCAGCTCGACCTGCCTGATCTTCTCCCCGGGGAGCAGCACGCGGTCGATGATCAGACCGCGGATCTGCGCCGCGGCCTCCAGAGTCAACTGAAGCGGTTCGGCGTCGGCGGACTTAGGAGAGATGAGTCCACTCGAGGCGGTCCCGCCTTGGCTCGAGGTCGCGCCGGGCGACCGAGAGTCGGCGACCATCAGGAGACTCCTTTTGAGGGCAAGGTTGCATTCACTTTACCGCAACAGCGTGTGCCACCCCGGAACGCGGCGCCTCGGCCAGTGACATTGAACACTGCCGGCGGCCGTCACCGACCGTACCCCGGCCCGTCGGCCCGTCCACGTCCCGGGTTGTGGCGGTGATCGGAGCCGGACTCGCGCTCAACCTAGGCGCAAGCGCACCCGGCACCGTGCTCGGGTTTGTCCAATCCTCGTCGGGCTGGGCGTTACCTTTTCGGGTTGGGCGCTGCTGCTGGGACGCCGACCTTGAGGCTCGGAGCAAGTAACCACCTCGCCGTTCACCTGCTGGATAACCTCACCGCCGAGGACGTAACGCTAGATGACCAGGCACTACGCGAACTGGCCGGCGTCGGCGCATGAAATGGGCTCCGCCTTCCGGGTCAGCTCCACCAGACGGGTGCGCAAGCCACGGCGGCTTCGACCAGGTCCGTTTTGGTCACCGAGTGGTCGCTGAGCCAGGCCTTGATGGCTCCCGCGAACCCGTGGGCGACGAACTGCGCCATGACCCGACGGTTGGTGCCGGGGAGGTCCGGCTGGGTGGACCGGGCCATAAACGCCATGCCGTAGTCGGTGAAGTGGCGTACCAGCGCCTCGTACACTCCGTCGTCGGCCGGGTCGTGCAGGGCGTGCTGGTATACGGCCATGAACCGCTCGACGTGATCGGCGACGTCGCCGGTGGCCAGGCGCAGCATCTGCACGGCCGAGTACCGGCCTTCGGCCCGGCGCGCGTCCTCCAGGCGGTGGACGCGCTCCAGGTCGGCGTAGAGCACTTGGATGAGCAGTTCCAGCGGGCTGCTGTAACGGTTGTAGAACGTCGCGCGGGTCACCCCGGCTTGGTCGGCCAGGTCAGCGACGGTGATCCGGGAGACAGGCTGCTGTGCGGCGAGTTCCACGATCGCCTGCGCCAGGGCCTGATCCGTCCGGCTGATACGCGGATCGGTCCGGCGCGGCTTTCCCACGACTTGCACTATGCCATGACACCTGCTCTCATACTTATTATACATATGTCAAATAGTCTAGGAAGGGCCCCGGCATGGCATCCCACACGACGATCTCACCCCAGGAAGCCGCCGACCGGCTGGCCATCCGCGAGCTGATCGACGCCTACGCCCACTGCGCGGACCGGCGCGACGCCAAGGGCCAGATGGCCCTGTTCACCGAAGCCACCCGGTTCATCGTGTTCATGGACGCGACCGCCGCGGAACCGACGCAGCAGCTGCGCGGGCGGGAGTCGCTGGCCCCGGTGTTCGACAACCTCAACACCTACGCCGCCACCATGCACTTCAACGGGCAGAGCACCGTGTCCCTGGACGGGGACCGGGCGACCGGCGAGAGCTACTGCCTGGCCCATCACCTGTCGGTCGGCGAGGACGGGCAGCGCACGATGATGATCGCGTCCATCCGCTATCTCGACGAATTCGTCAAGCAGGACGGCGAATGGCTGTTCGCCGAGCGACGGCTGATGGTCAACTGGACCGAAACACGGCCATCCACGGCGTGACCATTAGCCGGGAGGGCTGGGCTCGGCTGCGCCGCTGCCCGTGGCAGCAGACGGCAATCAATCGAACAAAAACTCGAAAGTGATCGATGAGCCGGGAGAAAGCGGAGCGAGCGACGGGAATCGAACCCGCATGACCAGCTCGGAAGGCTAGTGACACACTCTGGCCGGCCACTCCAGTTGGCCACTGTGACCAGGACATACAGTGTCTTAACTTCGCTGGGCTATCTCTTTGGGTAGCAAATTGGGTAGAAAATCGCTGCTGCCTAGAATCTGTGGAAGATGGTGCAGCGTGATCCCGTTCTGTGGACCCTGATGTCGCGCACCTGCTGGCTCCCACGCTTGGGTGTGCAGCAATGCCAGCAGCTGCTCTACAGATGCCGCGACAGGTTTACATCGAGGAGACACTGCCCAAGAAGGCGGTCGGAAGGTGGCCAAGCCGGTGCTGCGGGAGCGGCTACGGGGCACCGGAGCGGGCGCCTGACCGGACGCACGGATCCGGCCCGTTCGGCATCAATATTTAATATGCCGAACGGGCCGTGGCGGTCAGCTGCTTGACTTTCTCCGGCCGAGCCCGCTGAATTGTATTTCAGCAGCATTAGCTGCATAATGATGCTATGAGTACGTCCATCACCGTACGGGACGTTCCCGATCAGACGCGCGACGAACTCGCCTCCCGCGCGGCGCTGACCGGGCGATCCCTCCAGGAGTACCTGCGTGCCAAGCTCGTCGAACTTGCCCGCCAGCCCGATGCCGAGGTCCTGATCGCCCGCGTACGAGCACGTAAGGCGGCGAGTGCCTCCTCGCTGCCGGCCGACCGCATCCTCGCGCACCGCGACGAGGACCGCCGGTGACGCTGGTAGTCGACGCCTCTATGGTCGTCGCCGGGCTGACGGACGGCGGTGCGGACGGGCGCTGGGCAGAGTCATTGCTGGCGGGAGATTCGCTGGCGGCTCCGCACCTGATGCCTGTCGAGGTCGCGAACATCTTGCGGAGGGCGGCCCTGGCCGGCGACATCTCGGCTGACGTGGCCTCGCTCGCGCACGCCGACTTGCTGGACCTGCGCGTGGAGTTCTTTCCCTACCAGCCCTGCGCTGCGCGGGTATGGGAGCTCCGGGAAAACGTGACGTGCTATGACGGATGGTACGTCGCGGTCGCTGAGCTGCTCGATGCCCAGCTCGCGACACTGGACGGCCGCCTGGCGAACTCGCCGGGACCTCGTTGTCAGTTCCTGCTGCCACCAGCCGAGACATGAACCGCGTGCACCGGGTCCGCGGTGGCCACGGTGACCGCCTGGCGGGATGAGTTCGCTCATCCGGTATTGCGATCTGCAAGCGAGTGAACGAGCTGGCTTCTTCGGCGGCACCACCAAGATCCAAATGTAGATCATCGGCGGCGGCCTCAGTCCAGTGGGGATGGCGAGCCCCGTCCACCTGGAGCGCATTACCCTGGGCCGTCCGCTTGGCTGCCGCCTATTGGCAGTTGGCACCCGGCGGAGGGTGCTGCCAGTGGTCACCGATGAGTTGTGATTGGCGCCCTGATGTGCGGACGGCGCCTGTTCGACCGCACGAGCGGCTGTGGTGACAGGCACCCGGTCGGCGCCCCCGCAGTAGTGGTGAGCCATCACCCTCCCGGTGTCCATCGCCAGCGCCAGTATCGCCGCCCAGGCCCTGGATCTGGGCTTGGTCGACGAGGTGGCCATAAGCCTTGTCCCGGTGCTGATGGGGAAAGGAATCGCCTACTTCGCCAACTTGGCCCGTGCACCACACCGATTCGATGATCCGGTCATCATCCCCGGCAGCCGGGTCACCCACCTGCGCTATGCCGTACGACGGACCGGAGACCGGCCCTGCTCTCCCTCAACGTGAGCATCATTCGACGATCACAGGCATATCAACCATGTGGATAAGACCTCATAGCCCCGAGTCGGGAACCCTCGCGAGCCTGCGCTCCGGTAGCCGTGCTGAACCTTGCCGTCAGTTCAGCGGCACCCGGGCCGTGGTCCTTCACCTCAATACCCTGCGCCGTGGCCCAGTCGCGGACCTCGACGGCATTCAGTCCGCGGTCGGCGTGTTGCGGCCACCGCGAGCGGACCGGCGGGCTGCGCCCCAGCCCGCCGGGCGGGAATCGAGTCTGCATGACCAGCCTGAAAGCTGCCGGCAATTTGGGTAGAAGATAGGGCGCCACCCGGCCCCTCAAATCTGTGTATCTCGGTTCGAAGATTCTTCTTGAACAGGGTAAACGTTGGGGTGGACGCCGTGCGGATCAGTAGACGGCATTAGGCGGCAATCGGTGGAACAGTAAATCGAAAATAGTGGCTGAAGTTAGATTTCCGTAGAGCGGGCGACGGGAATCGAACCCGCATGACCAGCTTGGAAGGCTGGAGCTCTACCATTGAGCTACGCCCGCAGCAGCCGCCGAACCACGCGGCTGACACCGGTAGCGTACCGTCTCCCGCCCCGGTGGCGAACTCGGTGAACTCCTCAGCGACCGCCGCGACAGGTTGCATCACTGCCCGAAGTGGCATAGTGATCGTGCAACGGGAGCCAGACCGCGAAGGAGAGGCGCAGCACATGGCCGCAGCGCAAGCAACCGCGCAGATAGGCGTCACCGGGCTCGGCGTGATGGGCCGCAACCTGGCTCGCAACTTCGCCCGCCACGGCTACACCGTGGCCCTGCACAACCGGACCGCCTTCCGCGTCACGGACATGGTCACGCAGTTCGGCCACGAGGGCACCTTCGTCCCGGCCCAGACCGCGGAGGAGTTCGTCGCATCGCTGGAGCGGCCAAGACGCCTTCTCATCATGGTCAACGCCGGCGCCGCCACCGACGCGGTGATCGACGAGTTCGCCCCGCTGCTCGAACCGGGCGACATGATCATCGACGGCGGCAACGCGCACTTCAAAGACACCCGCCGCCGCGAGGCCGCGCTTAGGCAACAGGGCCTGCACTTCGTCGGCATGGGCGTCTCCGGCGGCGAGGAGGGCGCGCTGAACGGCCCGTCGATCATGCCCGGCGGCTCGACAGAGTCCTACCAGTCCCTCGGCCCGATGCTGGAGACGATCAGCGCGCACGTGGACGGCACCCCGTGCTGCACGCACATCGGCCCGGACGGCGCCGGCCACTTCGTGAAGATGGTGCACAACGGCATCGAGTACGCCGACATGCAGCTCATCGCCGAGGCGTACGACCTGCTCAGGCACACCGTCGGCTTCGAGCCCGCCCAGGCCGCCGAAACCTTCAAGCGATGGAACACCGGCCGGCTCGACTCCTACCTCATCGAGATCACCGCCGAGGTGCTCGCGCACACGGACCAAACAACCGGCAAGCCCTTCGTCGACATCGTGCTCGACCAGGCCGAACAGAAGGGCACCGGCCGCTGGACCGTCCAGGACGCGCTCGACCTGGGCGTCCCGGTCAGCGGCATCGCCGAGGCGGTCTTCGCCCGCTCGCTGTCCGGCCACGCCGACCTGCGCCAGGCCGCCCGCCAGCTGCCCGGCCCGCGGCGCCTATCAAACCAGAGCAGGCCAACCGAGGCCGCCGAGTTCGCCGACCAGATCGAGCAGGCCCTGTACGCGTCCAAGCTGGTGTCCTACGCGCAGGGCTGGAACATGATGGACGTGGGCAGCCGCGAGTACGACTGGGGCATCGACCTGGGCCGGATCGCGGTCATCTGGCGCGGCGGCTGTATCATCAGGGCCGCGTTCCTCGACCGGATCCGGGCCGCCTACGCGAACAACCCGGACCTGCCGACGCTGCTGGCCGACGAGGAGTTCGGCAAGGACCTCGCCGCCGCCCAGGACTCATGGCGCAACGTGGTCGCCACCGCCGCCCGGCTCGGCATCCCCGTCCCCGGCTTCTCCGCGGCTCTGGCCTACTACGACGCGCTGCGGGCCGAACGCCTGCCGGCCGCCCTCATCCAGGGCCTGCGCGACTTCTTCGGCGCGCACACCTACCGCCGCACGGACCGCGACGGCACCTTCCATACCCTGTGGGCACAGGACCGCTCAGAGGAAACCCGCTAAACACTCTTATCCCGAACGGACCCGGTTCCCGCCCCGGTCACCCCTCCAGCGGATCCAGCCGACCGCCGAGCCTAGTCACAGTCAGCTGTGGCATTCGGGGTCAGCCCCTGGTGAAGGTCAGCAACTCCTCGGTCGTGATGAGCTGGGTCTTACCCGCCGCGAGCACGAACACCTCGGATTTCACCGGTCCGGTATCCGGCGCGGTCCAGGTCTTCACCAGGACGCTGGTGCTGAAGCTGCCGACCTTCGTGGCCAGGACCATGTCCACGACGGTGGCCCGGTAGGTGCCCGCCGGGACGGTGACGGACGCCGTGCCGCCGCCCCGGACCGTGACGTTCGCGGTCTCGTACCGGACCGGGACGGTGTTGCTGATCCGGACGCGCAGCACCGAGCGATAAGCCCGGCCGGAGGCGAGGTCGGCGGCGTCCGGCCACAGCACGCCGTTGCTGCCCAGCACCGAAACGCCGTTGGCTTCGTGCACCGGATACCCGATCGTGCCGTTGGCGTAGAAAATGTACGTCACCTGCGTGGTCTTCGCGGCACCGCCGAGGCCGATGGTCTCGGACATCGTGACCCGGTGGCCGCCCGGCACCGGGACCACCGACAAGACCCTGTTCGTCACCAGGCCGTGCTCATTGTTGATGGCGGAGACGGTCTGATACACCCAGGTGTTGCCGACCGCGATGGGGAACGGGATCGACCCGGCCGACACGAACGAGTTCGAGGTCGCGCTGGGGTTCGCGCCCGCGCTCGCCGTCACGGCCGGGCTCGAGGACCCGCCCGCTGGGGTGCTGCCCGACGCAACTCCCGACGCCACGCCCGACGTGCTCGCGGACGCGCCGCACCCGGCCAGCGCGATCACGGCCGCGCCCGCGAGAACCGCCCGCGCGGATCTGTATGTAAGCACGCCCTAAAGGGTAGGGGCCGGGCCGGCCCGCGACGCCCGAATCCCCGATCACGCGCAGGCTCTTTCATAAATCACTCATCGCGCGCGCCTGGTTACTCTACAGTTTTCACTACAACCAGCGGCATCCCCGGGCAGTCTTCATGTTTGGTGTGCATAACGGGCGGGCCAGCGTCAACAATTATCTGGGGGCCGCGATGGGCGCGGGGAAGGCCACGAACGCAGGCGTGACACGCAGGGTGCTGCTGGTGGTCGGGGGAGTGACATTGCTGGCCGGTTACTCGCATGAGCCCGCCGTTGGGACCGCCGAAGCCGAGCGGACCCGCGCCGCACACCTCACGCCTGCCGCGCACCCCACGCCTGTTCCCGACCGGACCCGGTCCGCCAGCCCGCCGCGGTCGGCCAGAGCCCGGCTGGCCAGGAAGGAGACGGCCCGGACCCGCCTGGCCAGGCCCGGCCCGAGAGCCGCGAGGCGCGACCCCCGCCGGGACGCCGAGAACCTGCCCATGTTCCATGTCGCTGACGGCCACCAGACAATCGCGCTGACCATCGACGATGGGCCCAGTCCGGTGTACACGCCGCAGGTTCTCCGGCTCCTGGACAAGTACCAGGTGACCGCGACCTTCTCGATGATCGGCCTCCAGGTGGCCAGCCACCCGGGCGTGGCCCGCGAGGTCGCGGCCGCGGGCCACAAGATCGCCAACCACACGTGGGCCCATCTCGACCTGGCGGTCCTGCCGCCGGTCGCCGTCGCCGACCAGATCAACCGCGCCACCGGCGCGATCCACGCCGCGACCGGCCGGGTCCCGACCCTGTTCCGCGCCCCCTACGGCGCCTGGTCCCCGGCCGTCCTGCAGTACTGCACGCAGATCGCGATGACCCCGCTCGACTGGTCCGTCGACCCCCGCGACTGGTCCCGCCCCGGCGTGGCCGCCATCGTCGGCAACATCATGCGCAACACCAGGACCGGCTCGATCATCCTCGAGCACGACGGCGGCGGCAACCGCTCAGAAACGGTGGCCGCCCTGAAGATCGTGCTGCCCCGCCTCCTAGCCGCCGGCTACCGCTTCACGACCCCCTAGAGCGCCGGCCGGCGGACGGACAACCCTGTCCGGAGAGCGAACATGCCGCGCTAGCCACTACACTCACCCACGTACGGGCTGTAGCGCAGTTTGGCTAGCGCGCCGCGTTTGGGTCGCGGAGGTCGCCGGTTCGAATCCGGCCAGCCCGACCACAAGACTGAGGTCCAGTCCGCGGAGCCAGGAAGCCGCTACCCGCGCGCGGCAAGCCGCTCACCGCTGCTCAGCACCTCGAGCAGCGCCCGAACCGCCGCGGTGACCGGCTTGAGCGTCTCATCGTCCGGCAGTTCCGGCAGGTCCGTCAGCGGCATTCCCGTCGATGCCGCCTCACTCACCGCCCGCAAGGCCGCCGACAGCCTGTCCACGCCGGACGACGACACGACCGCGCCGCGGCTGACGGCCACCGCGGTCGCGGTGATCGCGTCCACGGCCTGCTCCAGGGCGACCACCGCGGGCCACCAGGCGGTCGCGCGCCGGCTGATCGACGGCGGCTCGGACATGGTCCGCTGGAACTCCGCGCGCAGGTCGGCCAGGGCCCGGTAGGTCGCTCGCCGCATCCGCGCCCGGGCCGACGGCGAGGCCGGGGCCAGGGCCGCCTCCATGTACTCGCACACGTCAAGGACGGTCTGGGCGAACTGCTGCGGCAGATGCGCGTACCAGCTCATCGGCCAGGGCGCGAACCCGATGAACAGCACGATCGCGCAGCCGATCAGCGTGTCGATCAGCCGGTCCTCGGCCAGCCGCCAGCCCGCCGGGCTGAGCAGGTCGACGAGGACCACGACGAGCGGGGTCAAGAACGTCGAGAGCAGCCCGAAGTTCCGGCTGCGCCCGAACGGCAGCAGGGCGGCGAGCACCGCGAGCGGGATCAGCAGCCACGTCCCGTGCACCAGCACCAGCAGCACCGCCCCCGCGACTGCCCCGACGACCGTCCCGATGCCACGCTGCAGCGCCCGGGCAAACACCGAACCATAGTCCGGCTTGAGCACGATCGCGACGGTCAGCGGCACCCAGTAGGCCGCTGCAGCGGCAGCACCTCGCTCACCAAACCGGCCGCGCCCATGCAGGCCATCAACCGGAGCGTGAATATCCGGCTCAGCCTGCCCAGTGCTAGCCCGGGGGGACGACCCCCCGGAACCCCCCGCGACTGGGGGGACCCATCCCGGATCAGCGCCCATATGACACCAGCGAGGTGTACACGAGAAGCTGCAGCCCGGTCGCCGAGCCGATGTCGCCGACGGCGCTGATCACGCCGGAGACGCCCGCCACGACGACCAGGGCCAGCACGGCGAGCCAGCCATGACCATGGGTCACCGACCCGATGGCCAGGCCCACCGCGCCGCCGAGCAGGCCGGCCGCGCCCACCCGTTTCACCCGGTTCAGGTACGGGCCGCCGGTGTCGGCCATCGTGCCGAGCAGTCCGCCCATCGCGGGCAGCACGCCGAGCGTGCCCCGGCCCAGCGCCATCGACACCGACAGCGGCACGCAGATCGCGAGCGCCGCCCGGATCATCTCCGACCACGGCAGCGGCGCCGGCCGCGGCCGCACCACCTCGGCCAGCCAGTCGGGCACGACCATGGCCCGCACCGCCGCGGCACGCGTCCTGATCAGGGCCGGGCTCCGCTCATCGCTGTCCGTCGCCTCACATCGCCTCATTTTTCTCCCGAACGAGCCGTCGTGACAGCTTTCTCCCGAACGAGCCGTCGTGACAGCCCCGGTCTCCTGCCTCCGGCACCCGGCTGTCGCTACCCTTCGCAGCCCGCTGAATGTCGGCGCGCCGTGGCAGAGTACCGGCATGGACAATTCCCGGTTTCTGGAGTGCCTGTCCGCGGACTACGGCGACCTGCGGGATGCCGCCACGGCCGTCGAGCTCACCGCGCCGGTGCCGAGCTGTCCCGGCTGGACCGTGGCCGACCTGGTCTTCCATGTCGCGGAGGTGTACCTGCACAAGGTGACCGTCATGCGCACCTGACCGGTGATCCCGCCTGGGCCGATTACCTGCGCCGGATGCTCGCCGCAGTCACCAGGTAACGTCCCCGCGGATCTACCTGACCTCCTTGCCCGCTGCGCGGCGGCGGGCAGACGGTTCGTGCCGTCTCGTGGCGGACGTACGGAACAGGAACTCGGCATACGTGTCCGGGGCCCGGTCTGACTCGGGCAGGCCGTAGGAAAGCATGAGCGACGAGGCGACCGTGGTTGCGTAATGCATCTCGCTGGCCGCGTGCCAGACGCGGCGGGCGAGGCTGGCGATCCAGGACGCCCGCGGACTTTGGGCTGATGAAGAACTGTAAGCGTCCATGGGACCAGCATGCCCCGCCCCGCGGCGCCCGGCTAGTGGCAGTAAAGTCATCCTTGAGTGACATCCTGCCAAAGCCTCTGGCATACTTCAGGTCATGACGGTGAGCAACCGGAGACGCCTCTGCCGGGGGGCGGGCGACCATGCTGCGTAACGTCGCCGTCGTGGTCGTCAACGGCTTCCTGCCGTTCGAGTTCGGCACCATCTGCGAGGTCTTCGGCGTCGACCGGGCCGATGACGGGCTGCCGTCCTACGACTTCGCCGTGGTCGCCGGGGAACCGGCGCCGCTGCGCGCGCACAACGACTTCACCATCCAGCCCTCCTGCGGTCTCGAGCGGCTGGAGGAGGCGGACCTGATCGCCCTGCCCGCGGTCGGTGACGACCGCCTGAGCATCTACGCCGGCCGGGCCAGGCCGCTCAGCGGGCTGGACGCGCCCCGGGCTTTTCCCGAAGACCTGCTGGCGGCCCTGCGCCGGGCGGTGGACCGGGGCGCGCGGGTGCTGAGCGTATGCAGCGGAGCCTTCATCCTGGGCGAGGCCGGCCTGCTGGACGGCCGCCGCTGCACCACGCACTGGCGGAACGCGGAAGAACTGGCCCGCCGGTACCCCGCGGCCAAGGTCGATCCGGATGTCCTCTACGTTGACGACGACCCGGTGATCACCAGCGCGGGCACGGCGGCCGGCATCGACGCGTGCCTCTACCTGGTCAGGAAGGAACAAGGTTCACGGGTCGCCAACGGCATCGCCCGGCGCATGGTGGTGCCGCCGCACCGCGACGGCGGGCAGGCGCAGTACGTCGACCAGCCGGTCGCCCCCTCCTGCGACGGCGCGCTGCGGGACCTGCTGGAATGGCTGCGCGCGCACCTCGACCAGCCGCTGACCGTGCGGCAGCTGGCCGCCCGCGCGAACATGTCCGAGCGGACCTTCGCCCGGCGTTTCGTGCAGGACACGGGCACCACGCCGCAGCGGTGGCTCGTCGGGCAGCGCATCCTGCTGGCCCAGCAGCTGCTCGAGGAGAGCGACGAGACGGTGGACGCGATCGCCGACCGCGCCGGCTTCGGCAACGCGACCGCCCTGCGCCACCACTTCCGCGCCTGGCGCGGCACCACCCCCAACGCCTACCGGCGCCTCTTCCGCGGCGATCCCACGGGGTCCCAAGGGGGTCCGGGGGGATAGTTCCCCCCAAGGGGGGTCCGGGGGGATGGGTCCCCCCCAAGGGGGGTCCGGGGGGATGGGTCCCCCCGGTCGCGGGGGGGTCTGGGGGGGTCGTCCCCCCGGTAAGCAGAGTCGAGTAATATCTGGTTTATGAGGTTCCTGCTTCGGGTGGTCGTCTCCGCGGCCGCCCTGGGTGTCGCGACCGCGGCGGTACCCGGAATTGAGCTGCTCGCCGGGAGCGGCTGGTCGAAGGCGGGCACGCTGCTCGTGGTGGCCCTGATCTTCGGCATCATCAACACCACGCTCAAGCCGCTGATCAAGATCGTCGGCTGCGCCTTCTACGTGCTCACGCTCGGCCTGGCCGCGCTGGTCGTCAACGGGCTGCTGCTCTGGCTGACCAGCGTCATCGCGGGCGACCTGGAGCTGCCGTTCCACGTGACCGGGTTCTGGCCGGCCTTCTGGGGCGCGATCATCGTCGGGCTGGTGAGCTGGGTGCTGCACCTGCTGATCGGGGACAACCGCCCGCGGGACAACGAGCCGCCGCCGGTTCGCGTGGTCAGGGTTCGCTAGCCCCTAGACTGACAGCTTAGACTTCTGAGCGATTCCATCGCTGAGTTACCATCCCGAACCCGGAGTGACGCGGACGTGAAGACTGACGTCGAAGAGCTGAGCCCGACCCGTGTCCGGCTGAGCGTCGAGGTGCCGTTCGATGAGCTGAAGCCCAGCCTCGACAAGGCCTACCGCGAGGTCGGCCGCCAGGTCCGCATCCCGGGCTTCCGGCCCGGGCGAGTACCGCCGCCCGTGATTGACCGCCGGGTCGGCCGGGATGTCGTGCTCAGCCAGGCGGTCAACGACGCGATACCCGACCTGTACGCCAAGGCGGTCGCCGACGGCGACGTCTACGCGCTCGGCCAGCCCGAGGTGCAGATCACGAGCCTGGACGACGGCAAGGAGCTGACCTTCACCGTCGAGGTCGACATCCGGCCCAAGTTCGAGCTGCCCGACCTGGCCAGCCTGGCCGTCACCGTCGAGGACACGCGGGTCACCCCGGACGAGGTCGCGGAGCGGCTCGCCTTGCTGCAGGACCGGTTCGCCTCGCTGAAGGGCGTGCAGCGCCCGGTCGAGGAGAACGACCACGTCTCCATCGACCTGTCCGCCTCGGTGGACGGCAAGCCGGTCGAGGACGCCCAGGCCAGCGGCCTGTCCTACCCGGTCGGCAGCGAGTCCCTGCTGGAAGGCCTGGACCAGGCGCTGATCGGCATGTCGGCGGGGGAGGCCGCCACCTTCAGGTCCGAACTGGCCGGCGGTGAGTTCGCGGGCCGCGAGGCCGACGTGACGGTGACCGTGCACAGCGTCAAGGCCAAGGAAGTCCCCGGCCTCGACGACGAGTTCGCCCAGATGGCCAGCGAGTTCGACACGCTCGGCGAGCTCCGCGCCGACACCCGGACCCAGCTGGAACGGGACAAGACCTACCGGCAGGTGATCCAGGCGCGTGACCTCGCCCTCAACGCGCTGCTCGACAAGGTCGACATCCCGCTGCCGGAGAGCGTGGTCGCCGACGAGGCCAAGCACAACAAGGAGTCGGTCCTGCAGCAGCTCGGCCGGGCCCGTGCCACCCTGGACGGCTACCTCGAGATGACGAACCAGACCGAGGAGCAGTTCGAGGCGGACGTTCAGCAGCGGGCGCGCCGCGCGGTCAAGGTCAGCCTGGTCCTCGACCAGCTGGCCCGCGAGGAAGAACTCGGCGTCGACCAGGCCGAGCTTTCCGCGTACGTGACCCGGCAGGCCGAGCAGATGGGTGTGGCGCCGGACCGCCTGGCCCAGCAGCTCGCCGACAACGGCCAGCTCAGCTTCGCGGCCGCCGAGGTACTGCGCGGCAAGGCCATGAACGTGATCGCCGAACGGGTCAAGGTGACCGACGAGTCGGGTCACGAGGTCGACATCAAGGCCGCCCTCAACGCCCCCCTGCTGCCCGGCGATGCCGCCGCGGACGATGACGCCGAGGTCATGGCCGAAACGGAAGCCGACGCCGCCGACGACACCGACACCGAAGACAGCGAAGCCGAACCCAACCCCAAGGCCTGACCCCCTCCGCAACACCCGCCCAGGCCGCCACCCCCGCCACCCCCGCCACCCCCAACGCCACCGCAATGGGCGCCCTTCATGATCACGAAGGGTTTTACTACCTTTTTCGGTAGTCTTCGTGATCATGGGGGATACCCTTCGCCGGGCGGCTGGGGGCCGCAACTCGGTGCGCCAGTAGCGAACAGCGGGCTGGGCGGGACGATCGGGTTCCGTGGCGGCGTTATGGTCGCATCAACGACACTAGACGTGACTGGAGCAGGTGAGTAAGTGTGACTCAGCCCCTGTGGAGCCCGACGCCGCCCTCGATCGTGGCCGCCGCGGAGCCCCCCGTCCTGCCGATCGGGGATCAGCTGTTCCAGCGGCTGCTGCGGCACCGCATCATCTTCCTCGGCCAGCAGGTCGACGACGACATGGCCAACCGCATCTGCGCCGAGCTCGTGCTGCTCGCCTCCGAAGACGACAAGCGCGACATCAGCATCTACATCAACTCCCCGGGCGGCTCGGTCTACGCGGGGATGGCCATCTACGACGTCATGCAGTACGTGCCCAACGACATCGCCACCTACGCGATGGGAATGGCCGCCTCGATGGGACAGTTCCTGCTAACGGCGGGCGCGCCCGGCAAGCGGTTCGCCCTGCCGCACGCCCAGATCCTGATGCACCAGCCGTCCGGAGGCATCGGCGGTACCGCGTCCGACATCAGGATCCAGGCCGAGCAGATGCTGTACATCAAGCGGACGCTGTTCGAGCGCACCGCCTTCCACACCGGGCGGCCGATCGAGCAGATCGAGAGGGACGCGGACCGTGACCGCTGGTTCACCGCGGAGGAAGCCAAGGAATACGGCTTTGTCGACCGGGTGATCCGCAGCGCCGTCGAGGTGCCCACCGAGGGTGTCCTGTCATGATCAACCCAAAGGAGCCGAACGTGAGCGAAGCCAGCTTGCGGAGCCCTCAGTCAGCGCTACTGACCCCGCAGTCCAGGTACGTGCTGCCGTCCTTCGTCGAGCGCACCTCGTACGGGATCAAGGAGATGAACCCGTACAACAAGCTCTTCGAGGAGCGGATCATCTTCCTCGGCGTCCAGATCGATGACGCCTCGGCGAACGACGTCATGGCCCAGCTGCTGACGCTGGAGGCCATCGACCCCGATCGTGACATCACTATCTACATCAACTCGCCCGGCGGGTCGATGACGTCGATGATGGCGATCTACGACACCATGCAGTTCATCCAGCCCGACATCCAGATCTGCTGCATCGGGCAGGCCGCGTCGGCGGCCGCGGTGATACTCGCCGCGGGGACCAAGGGCAAGCGGATGGCGCTGCCCAACGCCAGGATCCTCATCCACCAGCCGGCCACCGAGGGCGGCTACGGCCAGTCCAGCGACATGGAGATCCAGGCGAGGGAGATCCTGCGGATGCGCGCGGCCATGGAGGTCATCCTGGCCAGGCACACCGGCAAGGACGAGGAGATAGTCCGCCGCGACATCGAGCGGGACAAGTTCCTCACCGCCGAGGAGGCCAAGGAATACGGCATCATCGACGACGTCCTGACCATGATCAAGAGGGGCAGCGAGCGCGCTGTCGAGGTAGTGTCATCCTTACCGGGAGAATTCAGCTCTTCCCTCCCGGGCCGCTGAAGGGGTTTGATGGTGCCATCGAGCCAGGAGGCGGTACCGTCCGAACCTAGGAGGCGGTAGCGTCGATATGCAAGCGCTTGACGGCCTCGCGGGACATGTCCGCTGGAGGCGGCCGATACGGCCGTCGCGGCGGCACCAGGTAAAGGAGTATCTGGGTGGCACGCATCGGTGACGGTGGGGACCTGCTGAAGTGCTCGTTCTGCGGTAAGAGTCAGAAGCAGGTCAAGAAGCTCATCGCCGGCCCAGGCGTGTACATATGCGACGAGTGCATCGATCTCTGCAACGAGATCATCGAGGAGGAGCTCGCCGAGCCCACCGAGTTCAAGTGGGACAGCCTGCCCAAGCCGCGGGAGATCTACGAGTTCCTCGACGCGTACGTGATCGGCCAGGATCACGCGAAGAAAGCCCTCTCGGTCGCCGTGTACAACCACTACAAGCGCGTCCAGTCCGGCGAAGACCGTCCAGGCGAAGAGGGCGTCGAGCTGGCCAAGTCCAACATCTTGCTGCTGGGCCCGACCGGCTCGGGCAAGACGCTGCTCGCCCAGACGCTGGCCAGGCTGCTCAACGTGCCGTTCGCGATCGCCGACGCGACCGCCCTGACCGAAGCCGGCTATGTCGGCGAAGACGTCGAGAACATCCTGCTCAAGCTGATCCAGGCGGCGGACTACGACGTCAAGAAGGCCGAGACGGGCATTATCTACATCGACGAGATCGACAAGATCGCGCGCAAGAGCGAGAACCCGTCCATCACCCGTGACGTCTCGGGCGAGGGCGTGCAGCAGGCGCTGCTGAAGATCCTCGAGGGCACCACGGCCTCGGTGCCGCCGCAGGGCGGGCGCAAGCACCCGCACCAGGAGTTCATCCAGATCGACACGACCAACGTGCTGTTCATCTGCGGCGGGGCGTTCGCGGGCCTGGAGAAGATCATCGAGCAGCGCTCGGGCCACAACGGGATGGGCTTCAACGCGGTCCTGCGGGTCAGGAACGCGAACACCGACCAGTTCGGCGACGTGATGCCGGAAGACCTGCTGAAGTTCGGGATGATCCCCGAGTTCGTCGGCCGGCTGCCGGTCATCACCAGCGTGCACAACCTGGACCGGGAGGCACTCATCCAGATCCTGACGGAGCCGCGCAACGCGCTGGTAAAGCAGTACCGGCGGCTGTTCGAGCTGGACGGCGTGGACCTGGAGTTCACCTCGGACTCGCTGGAGGCCATCGCCGACCAGGCGAACCTCCGCGGCACCGGCGCGCGCGGGCTGCGCGCGATCATGGAAGAGGTTCTGCAGTCGGTGATGTATGAGGTGCCGAGCCGCAAGGACGTGGAGCGCGTCGTGATCACCCGCGAGGCCGTGCTCGAGAACGTCAACCCGACCATCGTCCCCCGGGACGTCGGGCGGCGAGGTACTCCGCGCGAGAAGTCCGCCTGAGCCGAACCGGTCATGGGCCAGCGAGGCCCCAAGGATGCCGGTATCGTGGTCGGCACGGCACGAGTTCATGTTTCGCGTCGGCATTCGGGCACCACGGGTAGGCCTGCGGATTCCTGCCGTAAAGGTCTAGACCACCTGATGCCGACTTTGGGCGTATTGCCCATGATCATCGTTATTCACAGGTAGCCTCACACCATATTGATTGCCGTTAGTCTGGCGGGGTTCCCGCTTACGCCAGGATCTCGGACGCTGACGAGGCAGCCGTCTTCTATAGCGACGGGGAATTGAGCGCAGATGAGTGGTTGGGATGCCCCCACGGGCAGCTGGGACTCGCGTCAGGAGCCGGAAGAATCCGGCGGCCCTGACGAGCAGGACTATCAGCAAGGCGAGCCGACCGGCGGCTACCGCACCGTGCGAGGCGGCGAGGGCAGGCTTCGCGCGGGGCGAAGAGGCCTGCCCGGCTACGACCAGGCGCAGAATTACGACCAGCCGACGACCGACTACGACCAGGGCTCCGGTTACGGGCAGGGATCCGGCTACGGACAGCAACCTGGCTACGGCCCGCCGTCAAGCTACGCGCCGAGCCCCCTGAATGCACCGACCCCCCCGAACGCACCGACCCCCCCGAACGCGCCGGGCCCCCTGAGCGCGCCGGGCACGTTCGGCTCCGCCGCAGCGAGTCCGCAGCGCACGCCTGGCCCCGGTCCGCAGGACCCGCTCACCTCAGGTCCGCAGAGCACGTTTGGCTCGGGTCCGCGGCGGGCGCTCGGATCCGCCCCGCAAAGCCCTCAGGTGCCCCAGGCCGCACTCGGCTCGGGTCCGCAGGGTGTCGTCGGCTACGACGAGGGAGCGACCGGGGCCTACCGCCAGTACGGCGCGGAGGAAAGCACCCGCTCCGGCTGGTCAGACGCCACCGGCCAGCAAGGCTACGGTGACCAGCAAGGCTACGGTGACCAGCAAGGCTACGGTGACCAGCAAGGCTACGGTGACCAGCAAGGCTACGGTGACCAGCCGGGTTACGGTCAGCAGGGCGGTTTCCTGCCCGGCGGCACCGGCCAGGCCGATCAGCTGTCCCCGGCCGAGGACTACCAGACCGAGGCGTACCCGCAGCCGGGATTCGACCAGAACGGCTACGGCCAGCAGGGTTACGGGCAGAACGGCTTCGTCCGGAATACCCCTGGCGCCCCGGGCGGCCAGGCCACCTACACGCAGGATGACTACGCCCAGGACGCCTACGCCCCGAACAGCTACGGCCAGGACGCCTACGGCCAGCCGGGCTTCGAGCAGCCGGGTGCCCCCGGTTACGAGGATGACGACACGGCCTCGCTCGGCCGCGCGCCGCGGTCGCGCTCGGGTCCGCCACGGCCGCCGCAGCGGCTCGCCGGGGCGCGGATGGTGCTGTACCTGGCGGCGTCGGTCATCGGCGTGGTCGTGATCGTGTACCTCGTCATCCACCTGACCAAGAGCGGTGCGAATAGCTCGGCCGGCGGCTCGTCCACGCCCAGCACGGGTACCACGGCCGGGGCCCGGGGCCCGGTGACCGGCTACGTCTTCACCCAGGCGGCCAAGGTGGGCAAATTCCCGCTGAACAAGGCCGCGACCAAGCTGGCCACGCCGCTCGCCGAAAGCCAGTCGGCGGCCATCGCCCATCAGATCCAGGCCAGGGGCGCGGGCCAGCCGGGCAAGGTCACGGTCGGCGTCTACGATCTGACGCCGGTCACGTCCATCACCTCCAGCGCCTTCAAGGGCATCGTCTTCGTCGGTTACGGCGGCACCTTCAACCCGAAGTCCGTGATCAAGCTCGAGCGGTCCATCCTGGTGTCCTCGCGCGTGGTAAAGGCGGGCCCGCACGGCGGGCAGATGGTATGCGGCTACAACACCTCAGGCGGGTCCGACGCCAGCGAGTGCGTGTGGGTCACCAAGACCACCTTCGGTCAAGTGGAGTTCCTCCAGGGTCAGGTGCCAGTGAAGTACCCGGGCGCCGCCAAGCTCGCCCTTGCGGTCAGGAAGGCGGTGGAGGTCCCCGCCAGGTAATCCCGGGCCGTAGACTCACCTGTCGTGAGCAGACCCGAACCCATCGAGCTGCCTTCCCAGTACGCGCCCGCCGAGGTGGAGGGGCCGCGCTACGAACGCTGGGAGAAGGCAGGTTACTTCGCCGCGGACGCGCATGCCGATGCTCCCGCGTTCTGCATCGTCATCCCGCCGCCGAACGTCACCGGTTCGCTGCACATCGGCCACGCGCTGGACCATACGCTGATCGACGCGCTGGTCAGGCGGCGCCGCATGCAGGGTTACAACACCCTGTGGCTGCCGGGCATGGACCACGCCGGGATCGCCACCCAGAACGTGGTGGAGCGCGAGCTCGCCAAGGAGGGACTGAGCCGCCACGACCTGGGCCGCGAGGCTTTCATCGAGCGGGTCTGGCAGTGGAAGGCCGAATCCGGCGGCAAGATCCTCGGTCAGATGCGGCGTCTTGGTGACAGCGTGGACTGGTCCCGCGAGCGGTTCACGATGGACGAGGGCCTGTCCCGCGCCGTCCAGACGATCTTCAAGCAGCTGTACGACGACGGCCTGATCTACCGGGCCGAACGGATCATCAACTGGTGCCCGCGCTGCCTGACGGCGCTGTCCGACATCGAGGTCGAGCACAGCGACGACGACGGCGAGCTCATCTCGATCCGCTATGGAGACGGAGACGACTCCATCGTGGTCGCGACCACCCGGGCCGAGACCATGCTCGGCGACACCGCCGTCGCGGTGCATCCAGACGACGCGCGCTACACCCACCTGGTGGGCAAGACGGTGGAGCTGCCGCTGACCGGCCGGCGCATCCCGGTGGTCGCCGATGACCACGTCGACCCGGCGTTCGGCACCGGCGCGGTCAAGGTGACCCCGGCCCATGACCCGAACGACTTCGAGATCGGCCGCCGTCACGGCCTGCCCAGCCTGACCGTCCTGGACGAGCATGGCGTGATCACCGCGCACGGCCCGTTCCAAGGCCTGGACCGGTTCGAGGCCCGGCCGGCCGTGGTCGCCGCGCTGCGCGCGGAGGGCCGGATCGTCGCCGAGGTCCGCACGTACGTGCACTCGGTCGGCCACTGCAGCCGGTGCGGCACCACGGTCGAACCCCGCCAGTCGCTGCAGTGGTTCGTCCGGGTCGGCCCGCTCGCCCAGGCGGCCGGCGACGCGGTCCGCGACGACCGCGTCCGGCTGCACCCGCCGGAGATGAACGCACGGTACTTCGGCTGGGTGGACGACATGCACGACTGGTGCATCAGCCGTCAGCTGTGGTGGGGCCACCGTATTCCAGTTTTTTACGGACCGAACGGCCAGGTGCGTTGCGTCGGCCCGGACGAGCAAGCCCCGGAGGGCTGGCGCCAGGATCCCGACGTGCTCGACACCTGGTTCTCCTCGGCCCTGTGGCCGTTCTCCACCCTTGGCTGGCCCGACGACACGCCGGACCTGCGCACGTTCTACCCGACGAGCGTGCTGGTCACCGGGTACGACATCCTGTTCTTCTGGGTCGCCCGGATGATGATGTTCGGCCTGTACGCGATGCGCGAGGCCCCGCCGGCCGACGCGGTGCCGTTCCGTATCGTGGCCCTGCACGGCCTGGTCCGCGACCAGTTCGGCAAGAAGATGTCCAAGTCGCGGGGGAACACCGTCGACCCGCTGGAGTGGGTGGACAGGTTCGGCGCCGACGCGACGAGGTTCACCCTGGCCCGCGGGGCCAACCCGGGCGGCGACATCGCCATCAGCGAGGAGTGGGCGGCGGGCTCGCGCAACTTCTGTAACAAGCTGTGGAACGCCGTCCGCTTCGCCCTCCTCAACGGCGCGCACGTGCCGGCCGCCGCCCCCGAACCGGCCGCGTTCTCCGTGCCTGACCGGTGGATCCTGTCCCGGCTCTCGGCCGTGATCGCCGAGGTGGACCGGCTGTTCGAGGCGTTCGAGTTCGGCAAGGTCTGCGACGTGCTCTACCACTTCGCCTGGGACGAGGTCTGCGACTGGTACCTGGAGCTGGCCAAGGTGCCGCTTGCCTCCGATGACGCCGACGCGGCCGAGACGACCAGGCAGGTGCTCGGCTTCGTGCTCGACCAGCTGCTGCGGCTGCTGCATCCGGTCATGCCGTTCGTCACCGAAGAGCTGTGGACCGCGCTGACCGGCGAGGACTCGGTCATGGTGGCCTCGTGGCCAGCGTTCTCTCATCTCGACCAGCCAGCCGAGGCGCAGATCTCCTCGGTGATGCGGCTGGTGACCGAGATCCGGCGGTTCCGCTCGGACCAGGGCCTGCGGCCGGGCCAGCGCGTCGCGGCCAGGCTGGTGGGCATCGAGGGCACGCCACTGGCCGGGCACGAGGAGCGGATCCGCTCTCTGCTGCGGCTCAACCCGGCCGCGGACGGCTTCACCGCGTCGGCGTCTCTTGAGGTCGAGGGCATCACGGCCGAGCTCGACGTGGCCGGGGTCATCGACGTCGCGGCCGAACGCCGCCGGATGGAGAAGGATCTCGCGGCGGCCAGAAGCGAGGCCGAGCAGGCGGAGCGGAAGCTGGGCAACGCCGAATTCACCGCCAAGGCGCCCGCCGCGGTGGTGGCGAAGACCCGCCAGCGGCTGGAGGCGGCCAACGCGGACATCGCCCGCATCGAGCAGCGCCTGGCGGTGTTGTGCTAGCCCGGGGGGACACTCTGCCCCCTGGGGACACCCCAGACCCCGGTGGCCCGGAACCCCCCGCTGCGCTCCGCGCCCCGCTGCGGTACCTCGCCGTACCATCACGCGGCTGGGAGGGCCGGAGGCCCCCCGCAGGCCGCGCGATCTCGGAGCTTTGCTCCTCGCTGCCCCCACCCACCTCCTCATCCCCCTTCACTGTCCCTAACACATAGGCTTGCAGGGTGGATATCGAGGCGCGGATGCGCGAGGTCGAGCAGGAGATCATCTCCCGCAGGCCCGAACATTCCGTGGACCTTGCCCTGGACCGGATGACCGAACTCGTGGGGCTGCTCGGCGATCCGCAGCGCGCGTGTCCCGTCATCCACGTGACGGGCACTAACGGCAAGACGTCAACCGCCAGGATGACCGATGCGCTGCTGCGCAGCCGCGGCCTGCGGACCGGCCGGTTCACCAGCCCGCACCTGGTCTCGATCAGGGAGCGGATCTGCATCGACGGCGCGCCGATCGACGCCGGGCGGTTCGTCGCGGCTTACGAGGAGATCATCCCGTACGTTTCCCTGGTGGATGAACGGCACCCGGCCGCGATGTCCTTCTTCGAGGTACTGACCGGGATGGCCTTCGCGATCTTCGCCGACACACCGGTCGACGTGGTCGTCCTCGAGGTCGGCGTGGGCGGCAGGCTCGACTGCACCAACGTCGCGGACGGCGTGGTTGCGGTCATCACCCCCATCTCGATCGACCACACCAGGCTTCTCGGCGACACGATTGAGGAGATCGCGGCGGAGAAGGCCGGCATCATCAAGCCGGGCGCGACCGCGGTTATCGCGCAGCAGCCGCTCGCCGCCGCCGAGGTGCTGCTCAGGCACGCGGTCGAGGTCGGCGCCTCGGTGGCGCGGGAAGGCGTGGAGTTCGGCGTGCTGAGCCGCGAGCCCGGGGTGGGCGGGCAGCAGCTCGTGCTGCGCGGCCTGCGCGGCACCTACGAGGACGTCTTCCTGCCGCTTTTCGGCCCGCACCAGGCGGGCAACGCGGCCTGCGCGCTCGCCGCGGTCGAGGCGTTCGCCGGGGTGTCCGACGAGGGGGCCTTCGGGTCCGCCGGGCTTGACGCGGACCTGGTGCGGGAGGCGTTCGCGAAGGTCACCTCGCCCGGGCGGCTGGAAGTCATCAGGCGCAGCCCCACCATCATCATCGACGCTGCGCATAACCCCGCCGGGATGGCCGCGACCGTGGCCGGCGTGCAGGAGTCGTTCACCTTCAGCCATCTGTCCGGCGTCTTCGCCGCCAGCGGCGACAAGGACGTGGCCGGCATCCTCGCCGAACTCGAGCCGATGCTCACCGACATCGTGGTCACCCGCAACTCCTCCGACCGGTCGATGGATCCCGGCGAGACCGCGGAACTGGCGGCCGAGATCTTCGGCGAGGACCGGGTTGAGTCCGCCGACCGGCTCGATGACGCGATCGATGTCGCGGTCGCGCTCGCCGACGAGGCCGTCGCGGAAAGCGGGCCGGGCAGCGGCGGCGTGCTGATCACCGGATCCGTCATCACCGCGGGCGATGCCCGCAGGCTGCTCGGGCCGGCCGGCGGCGAGCTGCCGCCCGAGCCATCGGCCAGCCAGCCTTCCCGCCACCCGTTCACGGCCGCGGAACTCTCCTGAGGAGGCGCAGTGTCATGAGGGGGCTAGGCGGATGAGGCAGTTGTGCGGCACGGTGCTGATCATGGAAGCGATCGTCATCGGGCTCGCCATCCCGGTCGCCATCGTCCTGGAGCACGCGAACCGCGGGCTGGCCGGCGGGATCGGCGGCGGCCTGGCGGTCTGCGCCCTGCTGATCGGCGGGGTGGTCGGGCGGCCGCGCATGGGCTGGGTGCTGTGGGCGGGTACCGTGCTGCAGGCACTGGTCATCGCCTCGGGCGCGGTGGTGCCCGCGATGTACGTCCTCGGCGTGATCTTCGCCGCGCTCTGGGTCACCGGCATCTGGCTGGCCCGCCGCCACGAGACCCCCAAGCCCCAGCCCTCCGCCCCGCCCGCGACCCCCCACCCGCCCGCGCCTACCTCGTAGCGGCGCCCGCCGTCAACCACCCACCCCACCCGAACCGTCCCCCGCCCACGGGAGCGGGGCGATTTCATAATTATGGCCACTTTGGGCCGATAGAGGGTGTCGCGTTACTGGTGATGCTGGTCTGTCAAGAGATCTGACCAGTGGATGGGGCAGCCCTGCCTCGATGGCGCCACAAACTGGCCATGATCATGAACCCGGCGGGTAGCGCACCGGGCGCGAGGCCGGTGAACGGGCGGGTGTCCGCTCCGGCCCGGGTCGTTATGGAGCCTTGATTCTGGAACCTTTTCATACGTGATCATGGTCGGGCACGCTACGCTTCCGATAGCTTTAAGTGACTTTGAATGAGCTATGAGTAACCGGAGCGCTCGAGGTGACAACGGACCTGGGGAAAGGCCCGGCGCGGACCGAGGATGCCGTCCCGCGCCACCGCGGTGGCGCGCACGCCGCCGCCAAGACCGGCCGCTTCCGCCGCAAGAGCGGGCCCGCCCCCGCCCCCCGGTCCACGGCTGAGCCGGCGCCTTCGTCCCGGCGCGCGGCCGATCAAACGCCCGCGGCCTACCCAGCGCCCGCGTCCCGGCATGCGGCCTACCCAGCGCCCACGTCCCGGCATGCGGCCGACCCGGCGCCCGCGTCCTGGCCTGTGGCGGACCCCGCGGCGGCGTCTCCGCCCGCGGGCGCCCCGCCGTCGCCCTTGACCGCTCCGGTGGGTCAGGTCCGCGGGAACGGTTCCCAGGGGCTGCCGGGCACTGTGCCCTGGCCCCGGGGGACCGGCGCGTCGTCATCCCGGAGGCCCCGGCAGACCCAGGAACCGCCCATGAGCCAGGGACCTTCCTGGTCCCCGGGCCCGATCACTGCGCCCCTCCCGCTGGCCGGGTCGGTCGCGCCCGCGGTCACGGTCGGCGCGGTCACGGCTGGCCCGGTCACGGCTGGCGCGGTCACGATCGGCGCGGCCGCACCCGACGCCAGTAGCAGCGGGATCGCCAGGCCGCGCGCGGCCGCGGTGCGATCCGCGGCGGCGGCCCTGTGCGCGGCGGCCATCGTGGCCACCGTGGTCCCGCTCGTCGTGCTGCAGATACCGGACGCCATCGCCTGGTCGCTGCCGCCTCGCCTGGCTGCCGGGGGACCGGCCATGGTGACCAGCCTGCTGCGGGCATCCGGCCTGGCGCTGCCCGCGATGGCGGTCGCGGGATCGCTCGCGGCGCTGGCGGTGCGGTGGCTTCGGGCCGGGCCGGTGCTGCTGGCTGGCCTGCTCGCCCTCGCCGTCGCTGACGTGCTCGGCGATTACGCGCACACGGTCGCCCTGATCGGCACGGACCGGTCCCTGCACGGCGCGGGCGCTGGGATCGCGATGGCCGCGGTGGTGGCGGTAGTCGTGGAGCAGGCGAAGGCCATACAGCCGAAGGCAGGGGCCCCGAATGCAGGGCCGCCGAACGCAGGGCCGCCGAAGGCAGGGGCCCCGAAGGCAGGGGCCCCGAAGGCAGGGCCGCCGAACGCAGGGCAGGCACCGGCGAGGCAGCCCAAAGCCGGGCGGCGGTTCCTGGCCGGCTGGTGGGCCGCATTTACGGTGGCGGGGCTGGCCGCGGCTCCGGAGTTGATGCGCCACTGGGTCAGCTCCGGCGACTGGCACGCGGCGCTGCAGCCCTACCCGTGGCTGACCAGTGTCGCGCTGGTTCTCGGCGCGCTCTACGCGGTGCTGTCCGAGGGTACGGCCACGGCGACGGCCAGGAACGCCTTTCCGGCAGCCGAACGGGCCCAGCTCGCCCTGCTCATCGCGCCGGTGGCCGGCATCTGCGCGATCGCCGTGGCCGTCACGTACCGGGGGGAAAAGGCCGTGGTCGCGGCCGCCGTCGCCGACGCGATCGCGCTGGCCGGCATCGCCGCCATCACGGCCAGGGCGGGCTCCGCCGCTCGCTTCGCCGTGGTCTGCGCCGTGACGGGCTTCACCTTGGCCCCGGCCGCGGGCGCGGTGGCCGCGCTGTCCCCGCCCACGGCGGGGACCGGGGAATGGGTAGGAGCCGCCCTGGCGGCGGCCCTGTGCGGAGCCGCTCTGGGCCTGCTGACCAGGCGCCCGCGCGTCCGGGCCATGACCGCGGCCGGCCTGTTCCTGGCCGCCATCGGCTTCGGCGCCCTGAACCTGGCCGGCACTGCGGGCCCGCCGGGGCGCCTGCTCGCGCTGGCGTGCGTGCCGCTGGCGGGCGGCCTGGCCGCCGCCCTGGCCGCCTCGCTCCGCGCGGCCGGCGCCCCCGGAGCCCTGGTCGGCGTGGTGATCCTGCTGGCCGGCCTGGTGGCCGGCTACCTGGCGGCGGGAGCCGTCCAGCTACGCGCGCTCACCGGCGCGCGGACCGTGCCCGCGGTGCACGCCGCGCTGGTGGCGGCGGCCGGGCACTGGGCGCTGGTCGCGGCCGCGGTGACCGGCGTCGTCGCGCTGGCCATGACCTGCACGGCAGGCCGGCCGCGGGGCGGCCAGCCCGGCGGCACACCCGAAGACGTGGCGAGCGGCGCGCCGGTCCCGGGCGCCGGCGGCATCCAGGGTCATGGGTAAGCTGGCGGCAGTAGCGAATCGCACGTCGACCGCGGCGAGCTGTCTGTGCCCGGTAAAGGAGCGTCGTTGTCAGAACACGCTGTCGTCCTGATAAGACTCGACGCGCGGGGGTTGCGGGGTAGACAGGCCCGGGGAGAGTTCGAGCTCCTCCTCCCGGAACCCGTCTAGCCGACTTCGCCGTTGTCCAGGTAAGAACACTGCGGCCGCTCCATCGGCGCGGCCCCAAAAAACCCGCAAGACCCCCTCGATAGTTCCAAGATCAAAGCCCGCGGAAGGTTCCCGTTCCCGATGAGCAACGTGCTGACGTTCCTCGGCCGCGACATGGCGGTCGATCTCGGTACTGCGAACACGCTGGTCTATGTGCGTGGCCGCGGCATCGTGCTGAATGAGCCGTCGGTGGTGGCGCTCAATACCAACAACGGCCAGATCGTCGCGGTGGGCGTCGAGGCTAAACGAATGATCGGCCGGACCCCGGGCAACATCGTCGCGGTGCGCCCGCTGAAGGACGGCGTCATCGCCGACTTCGACGTGACGGAGCGGATGCTGCGCTACTTCATCCAGAAGGTCCACCGGCGCTCGTACCTGGCGAAACCGAGGCTCGTGGTGGCCGTGCCCAGCGGGATCACCGGCGTGGAGCAGAGCGCGGTCAAGGAGGCCGGCCACCAGGCCGGCGCGCGCCGGGTCTACATCATCGAAGAGCCCATGGCGGCGGCGATCGGCGCCGGACTGCCGATCAACGAGCCGACCGGCAACATGGTGGTCGACATCGGCGGCGGTACCACCGAGGTGGCGGTAATCTCGCTGGGCGGCATCGTCACCTCGCAGTCCATCAGGATCGGCGGCGACGAGCTCGACCAGGCCATCATCACGTTCGCGAAAAAGGAATACTCGCTGATGCTCGGCGAGCGGACCGCCGAGGAAATCAAGATGGCCCTCGGCTCCGCGTTCCCAGCGGCGGATGAGCCGCACGCCGAGATCCGGGGTCGCGACCTCGTCAGCGGCCTGCCGAAGACCGTCGTGATCTCCGCGGCCGAGGTCCGCCGCGCGATCGAGGAGCCGCTCAACCTGATCGTGGACGCGGTCAAGAACACCCTGGACAAGTGCCCGCCCGAGCTGGCCGGCGACGTGATGGACCGGGGCATCGCGCTGACCGGCGGCGGCGCCCTGCTGCGCGGACTAGAGTCACGAATCCGGGAGGAGACCGGAATGCCTGTGCAGGTCGCGGACAACCCGCTCGAATCCGTGGTGCTCGGCACCGGGAAGTGTGTCGAGGACTTCGAGACCCTGCGTCAGGTACTGGTGCCCGACACCAGGCGCTGACACCGGCGTCGTCCGTAAGACCTCTTTAAAACCCCGCCGTACGGCCGCGGCGGGCGGACGAGGAGCAGCTGTGCACGACAACCGGCGTACCCGCGTGGTTCTTGGCGTGCTCCTGATTGCCGCGATCACCCTGATCACGCTGGATTTCAGGGACGGCGGCGCCTCGCCGGCCCGGAGCGTGGGCGCGGCCATCTTCGGGCCGATCGAGCGGATCACGCACGACGTGACCAACCCGGTGGCCAGCCTGTTCGACTCGATCACCGGCGGGCCCTCGGCGCAGGGCACGATCGCCACCTTGCAGCGGCAGAACGCCGAGCTGCGCGGCGAGCTCAGCGCGGCCCAGCTGAGCCAGGCGGCGAAGAAACAGCTGGCCCAGCTGCTGCAGATCGATGCCGGCAGCTACCGGATCGTGACCGCGAGCGTCATCGCGGCCGGGGGCGACTTCTCCGATACGGTCACGCTGGACGCCGGCAGCCGCGACGGAATCAGGCCGAACGAGACGGTGCTCAACGGCTCGGGATTTGTCGGCACCGTCACCCAGGTGAGCGCGGACACCTCGACCGTCTTGCTGGCCAACGACGCGTCCTCCGTGGTAGGCGTGCAGATGGCAGCCGGCGGCGAGATCGGCGAGGTGACCGGAACGGGCAAGTCCGTGTCCGGATCCGGCCTGCTGCGGCTGAGCCTGTTCGACGCGAACGCGGTGCTGCAGCCCGGGCAGCAGGTCGTCACCTACGCTTCGGTGGGCGACCGGCCCCAAGTGCCCGGCGTGCCCGTCGGCACCGTCGTCTCGGTGAGCAGCAGCGCGGGGTCGCTCACCCAGACCGCGATGGTGCGGCCCTTCGTGAACTTCACCGCCCTCGGCGTCGTCGGCGTGGTGGTGCAGGTGCCGCGGCACAATCCGAGGCATTCGATACTGCCGCGTCCGGCGCCGACGGTGACCATCACCACCACCCCGAGCCCGTCCGGCACCCTGTCTCCGGGCTCCTCCGCCACCACGCTCCCGGCATCTCCGGCCGCATCCCCGGCCGCTTCCGCCTCGGCCACGGGCAGGCGCTGAGGTGCGCGGGCTGATCTCCTTCGCGGTGGTCGCGGTCGCGGTCGTCGTCCAGCTGACCGTCGTGGACCGGATCGCGTTTCCCGGCGGCGTCGGCCCTGACCTGGTGCTGCTGGTGGTCGCGGCGCTGGCGCTGGCCCGCGGGCCGCTGGCCGGCGTGCTGACCGGATTCTGGGCCGGCCTCGCGCTGGACGTCGCGCCGCCGGGCAGCCACTTCGTCGGCCAGGACGCCCTGGTGTTCTGCCTTATCGGGTACGCCTGCGGGCTGCTGGCGGACGATGCCTCCGGCGACGGCGAGCCCGCGCATACGGCCCTGTTCGAGATCGTGGTGACGGCGGCAGGCGCCGTCTGCGGCGAGGCTCTGGTGGCCCTGCTCGGCGTCATGCTCAGCGACCCGCGGGTCACCTGGCCGGCGATCACCAGCGTGCTCCCGGCCGCCGTGGCGTACGACGTGCTGCTGTGCCCGTTCGTGCTCTACGCCGCCGCGGCGGCGCTGCGCCTGGCGGGCGCGCGCGACCAGGGGCACCGAGCCGGCTGGTCGGCCAGCCAGGCGAGGACCCCGGTGCCAGGCGCGAGCCAGGGCGCGATCAGGCAGCTGGCCGGGGGGAACGGCCCGCGGCTGCGGCTGTCAGACCGGAGTAAGGGCCCGGCTTCGATCGGCGGCCTGCGCGGCCCGGGGGGCGGCGGCATGCCGGTGACCAGACGTGAGCCACAGCTCAAGCTGGGCCGGCCCCCAAAAACCAGCCAGAAAGGCGCGCTGGGCGGGGCGGGCCGGAGAACCTCGATGACAGGTGGCCTCGGCGCGGCCTTCGCGGCAAGCGGGCTCGGCGCGGGCCCGGCGAAGATCAGGTTCGGCAGCTCGAACATGGGCCGGTCGCTGCTCGGCGGCTCGGTGTTCAGCCGCTCTTCGTCCCCGCGGGGATCGAGCTCCCTGCTCGGCCGCTCGTCGTCCCGGTTCGGCCGGGCTGCCTTCGGCCGGCCGGCGCCCCTGGGCCGGTCATCGCCGCTCCGGCATCGGGGCAACCTGATGGGCTCTCCGGGCGGGCTGGCCGGGCACGCTCCGCGCTTCTCCCGCGGTAGCTCGCTCGCCCGGCTCACCGGCTTCCTGCACCGGCCGGCCGGGCCGAAGTCGCCGGGCCTCGGCTGGCTGCGCGGTGCCTCCTCGCGCGGCGCCTCCTCGCGCGGGAGTTCACTGGGCGGGAGTTCACTGGGCGGGAGTTCACGGGGCGGGAGTTCACGGGGCAGGAGTTCACGGGGCGGCAGTTCGCTCGGCGCCAATTCGCTGGGCCGCCGTTCGCTGGGCCTGGGGCGTGGCACGATGGGCCGCGGCGCGTTCGGCCGCCGCGGGACGGGCTGGGCCGGCGCGCGCACGCCGCGGCTAAAGGCGCGAGGCACCGGCCGGGCCCGGCTGCGCATACCTCGTCCCAAGAACCCCGGGGCGAAGCGGAGATGGCGGACAGGAGGTTACCGATGAACGTGGCGTCGCGCCGCCGGCTGCTGGTGCTCTACGTGATCGCTGCCGCCATGCTGATCTCGCTGGGCGGCAGGCTCTGGTACCTGCAGGTGATGAACAACACCGCGTTTACCAAACTCGCCGCCGCCAACCAGACCCGGGACGTGATCGTGCCCGCGGTCCGCGGCCAGATCCTGGACGACGTGGGCAACAAGCTGGTCACCAACCAGACCGCCCTGGTCGTCTCGGTGGACATGATGAACCTGTCCCAGCAGCCCGGCGGCGCCGCGCCGGTGCTGCACCGGCTGGCCCCGCTGCTCGGCATGTCCTACACGCTGCTGTCCGAGAAGACCCGGCTGTGCACCAGGGGCGTCCCGCAGCCCTGCTGGGCCGGCTCGCCCTACCAGCCCATCCCGGTGGACCAGAACGTCTCCGACCGGGTGGCGCTGCAGGTGATGGAGGAGCGCAAGCAGTTCCCCGGGGTGACCGCGCAGGTCCAGCCGGTGATCAACTACCCCGCGCCCTACGGCGCCAACCCGGCCCAGGTGCTCGGCTACCTGCAGCCGATCACCCCGCAGGAGATCGCCAGCCGGCACCTGCCGGTGACCGGCTTTTCCGGCGTGGACCTGGTGGGCCAGGCCGGCCTGGAGGCCCAGTACGACAGCCAGCTCCGCGGCCAGGCCGGCACCCAGGTGGTGTCGGTGAACGCCGCGGGGGATGTCACCGGCACCGTCAGCCAGGCCCAGCCCGTGAACGGCAATGACCTCGTGACCAGCATCAACGCGCAGATACAGGCGGACACCGCCAAGGCACTCGACGGCGCGATCGCCCGGTCGCGGGCGGCCGGGAACGCCGCCAACCAGGGCGCGGCGATCGTGATGACGACCACCGGCCGAGTGGTGGCGATGGCCAGCTACCCGGACTACAACCCGAGCGTGTGGACCGGCGGGATCTCCCAGCAGGAGTTCAACAACCTGTTCGGCACCGCGGGCGGAGAGCCGGTCGTCAACTGGACCACCCAGGGCCAGTACGCACCCGGGTCCACCTTCAAGGTCACCTCGACCGCCGCCGCGGTGGCCAACGGATACCCGCTGAACGGCCTGTACAGCTGCCCCGCCTCGGTCAGCATCGCCGGGCAGACCTTCGCCAACGACGGCCAGCCCAGCCTCGGCGACATGACGTTGGCCACGGCGCTCATCCAGTCCTGCGACACCGTGTACTACAACCTCGGCTACAACATGTACCTCACCGACAACGTAAGGGCGAACGCGGTGAAGTCGCCGAACGCTCCGGTGCAGAAGATGCAGCAGATGGAGCTGGACTGGGGCTTCGGGCAGGCCACCGGAATTGACCTGCCCGCCGAGTCGGCCGGCAGCATCCCGACCAGGCAGTGGCTGTACTACCTGTGGAAGGACAACGCCTACACCGGCCAGAACTGGTGCAAGAACGGCCGCCAGTACGGTTCCTACGTGCAGCAGATCGAGTGGCAGGACTGCCAGAGCGGGTGGGTGTGGGAACCGGGCCAGGCGGCCATCGCCGCGATCGGGCAGGGCTACGTGACCGTCACCCCGCTCCAGCTCGCCAGCGCCTACGCGGCGCTGGCCAACGGCGGCACGCTGTACAGCCCGCGGATCGGCGAGGTCCTGATCTCGCCCATCACCGGCAAGGTGGTGCAGCAGATCAACCCGCCCGTCATCCGGCACCTGCCGGTCTCCGGTTACGCGCTGTCCTACATCCGCAATGCGCTGGTCGGCGTGGTGACGCAGGGCACCGCGGCCGGCGCCTTCGGCGGCTTCCCGCTCAACCAGGTCTGCGTGGCGGGCAAGACCGGCACCGCCCAGCTCTTCGGCAAGAACGCGACTTCGGTGTTCGCCTCGTTCGCGCCGTGCAGCAACCCGGAGTACGTGGTCGTCGTCATGGTCCCGGACTCCGGTTACGGCGCCGACGTGGCCGCGCCCGCGGTGCGCCAGATCTGGGACGGCATCTACGGCCTGGAGGGGCACAAGGCGGCGGTACCCCGCGGCCAGGTGCCGTCCTCGCCGCCGCGGATCACCCCCACCGGAGTGATCAGGGCGCCGTCCGGCTATACCAGGGGGAAGTGATGCTGGGCCGAACCACGAGCTACACCGCCCGCGGTCTCACCACGCTGCGGCCGGGGGTGTTCTCCGGCCGCCGCCCGCGGTCCCTGCTGGCCCGGGCGTTCGCCAGGAACTCCGCGCTCAGGCACATGGACTGGCTGCTGATCGTGGTCGTGCTCGGGCTGAGCGCGATCGGCACCCTGCTCGTCTGGTCGGCCACTCAGCCCAGCCTGCTCGCGGCCGGCCAGGACCCGCGCACCTACCTGAAGAAGCAGCTGCTGAACGTTATGATCGGGCTGGTCCTGATGATCGGGGTCAGCCTGGCCGACACCAGGCAGCTGCGGACGTGGGCGCCGTTGTTCTACGGCGGGACCGTACTCGGCTTGCTGGCCGTGCTCAGCCCGATCGGCTCCGACATCAACGGCGCGCACGCGTGGATCTCCCTGCCCGGCGGGTTCCAGGTCGAGCCGTCGGAGTTCGCCAAGATCGCGCTGATCCTGATGACTGCGATGATCTTCAGCCAGGCCCGCGTCAGGATCTCCGGCGTGCCCGGCGCGCGCTCGCTGCTCATCGCGCTGGCCTGCGCCGCGCCGCTGATCGGCCTGGTGGTGATCGAGCCGGCCCTGGGCGTGGCCCTGGTGCTCATCGTGGTGACCGTCACCATGATCGTGCTGTCCGGGCTTAGGCTGCGCGTCATCGCGGCGCTCGCGGCCCTGGTGGCCGTGGCCATCGCCGGGGCCGGCGGCCTGCACCTGCTGAAGTCCTACCAGCTCACCCGGTTCACCTCCTTCCTGCATCCGTCCGCTGACCTGACCGGCGCCGGCTACAACGCGGCCCAGGCCAAGATCGCGGTCGGCTCCGGCGGGATGTTCGGCCAGGGCCTGTTCCACGGCCAGCTGGTGGCGGGCCACTTCGTCCCCTCCCAGCAGACCGACTTCATCTTCACCGTGGCCGGCGAGGAACTCGGCTTCGTCGGCACCATCGTGATCGTCTTCCTGCTCGGCGTGGTGATCGTCCGCGCGCTGCGCATCGCCACCCGGGCGGACGACCTGTTCGGCCTGCTGGTCGCGTCCGGCATCGCGATGTGGTTCGCGTTCCAGTCGTTCGTGAACATCGGCATGACGATCGGCATCATGCCGATCACCGGCCTCCCGCTGCCCTTCGTCTCCTACGGTGGCTCCGCCGTCTTCGCCGACATGATCGCGATCGGGCTGCTCCAGTCCGTCCACCGCCGCCGCATCATCTTCGAGTAACCACGGTGACCGGTGCGGACCGCCCGCCGAGTCTCGACGCGCCAGGAAACACGGCGTAACGTTTGGCCCGAGTTTTCCTAACCTGCGATGGTCTGTCGGCCCCGGCGGCGTGCAGGGCCCGCCGATCCGGGCGCGGGCGGAAGGAGGCTACTATGCGACTCAGATCCAGGCGGCCCGGCTCTCCGGGGTTCCCTTTTCATCGCTCGTGGCGGCCGCGCTGCGCCGCGATCGTCACGGCGGCGGCGGCCGCCCTCAGCCTCGGCGTCCTGCCTGCCGCGGCGGCGCCGCTGGGCGGCGCCGCCGCTCAGGCGGCATCCGGCGCGGTGGTGGTGACGGCCGCGCCGTCCGCGTTCGGGCCGGTGCTGTTCACCGCCGACGGGCGAGCGCTGTACCTGCGCAGTTTCGACGCGACCACCGGGCCTGGGCTGCCGCTGCACAGCACGTGCTTCGGCACGTGCGCGATCGCCTGGCCGCCGTTGCTGGCTCCCGGGCCGAATGGGCCGTTCGCCGCCAGCCACGGGGTGGATGCGGCGGCTCTGGGTACGGTGGCGCGTGGAGACGGCACCTTCCAGGTCACCTACTTCGGCCAGCCGTTGTATGAGTTTATCCGGGACACCACCCCGGGCGCGGTCACCGGTGAGAACGTGACCGCGTTCAACACGTTCTGGCACCTCGACACCCTCAGCGGCCTGCCCGCCCCCGGCGCCGCGACGGTCACCCTGGAGAACTCCCCGGCCGGGTCGGTGCTGGCCGCCCCGACCGCGTTCGGCACCCACCGATCGCTGTACGCGCTCACCTTCGACCTGCCTACTGCGGCCACCTGCACGGGGCCGTGTGCCGGGATCTGGCCGCCGCTGCTCACCGACAGGGAAGCCGCCGCCGGGCCGGGAGTGAACCGGGACGCGCTGGGGATCCTGGTGCGCCCGGACGGGACCCGCCAGGTGACCTACTTCGGCCATCCGCTGTACCTATTCGCCTTCGACCTGGCCGCGGGCGCACCATCCGGGCTGACCAACGGCGAATACCTCGTCGACCAGTTCGCCAACGGCGTGTGGTGGCTGCTTGGCCCCAACGGGGCCGCCGACCCGGGGGCGTTGTCGATCGCCAGCATGCCGTCGGCGCAGGGAACCGTCCTGGCCGTCAACCCGCCGTCGGTGTTCGCCAGCCGCCCGTTCGCCGTTTACTCGTTCAGCGCGGATAGCGCCACCGCGAGCGCGTGTACCGGCACCTGCGCCCGCTTCTGGCCGCCGGTGCTGGTCAGCGGCACCCCGACCGCATCCGCGGGCTCCGGGGTGAACCCGGCCGGGCTGGGCACCATCGCCCGCCCGGACGGCACCGAGCAGGTCACCTACTTCGGCGATCCGCTGTACTTCTTCGCCTTCGACCAGCCCAGCCAGCCCCTCGGCGAGGGGATCACTGCCTTCGGCGGGACCTTCGACGTGGTCAACCTGGCCGGCACGCCCGTGACCGGCTGAGCTCGGCCGGGCCCGCGCCCGGTTCGCTGACATCCGGAAAGGAGGACTCAACCCGCCGGGGCGGCCGGCCGTTTCACAGCGGTGTCACCACGGTCCGTTCGGGATACTCTGTTTTGATGCCTGTCGAATCGGTGTACTCAGCGCTTGAGCCGCTGCTGCCACGCGTGCGCAAGCCGATCCAGTACGTCGGCGGCGAGGTGGGCTCGGTCACCAAGGACTGGGACGACGCCGACGTCCGGTGGGCGCTGTGTTACCCGGACGCCTATGAGGTCGGGCTGCCCAACCAGGGCATCCAGATCCTCTACGAGGTGCTGAACGAGCGCGATGGCGTGCTCGCCGAACGTACCTACACGGTGTGGCCCGACCTCGAGGCGCTGATGCGCGAGAACGGCGTGCCGCAGTTCACCGTGGACGCGCACCGGCCGGTCAGCGCCTTTGACGTGCTCGGGGTGAGTTTCGCCACCGAGATGGCTTACACGAACCTCCTGACCGTGCTTGACCTCGCGGGCATTCCTCTTTTTTCTTCCGAACGTACCGAGGTGCACCCCCTGGTGATCGGCGGGGGCCACGCCGCGTTCAACCCGGAACCGGTGGCCGATTTCCTCGACGTGGTGGTCCTCGGCGACGGCGAGCAGGCCGTGCTCGCGATCACGGACCTGATTCGGGACTGGAAGCGAGCCGGGCAACCAGGCGGCCGGGACGGCTTGCTGCTCCGGCTCTCCACGATGGCGTACGTGCCTCGCTTCTACGACGTAGCCTACCATTCCGACGGCCAGATTTCAAAAGTAATACCGAACCGGCCCGGCGTACCGCCCACAGTTTCGAAACACACCGTGATGGACCTGGACGCGTGGCCGTATCCGCGCAAGCCCGTCGTCCCGGTCGCGGAGACCGTGCACGAGCGGTACAGCGTGGAGATCTTCCGCGGCTGCACCCGCGGCTGCCGGTTCTGCCAGGCCGGGATGATCACCCGGCCGGTGCGGGAGCGGTCCATCACCACGATCGGCTCGATGGTCGCCGACGGCGTGGCGGCCAGCGGGTTCGACGAGGTCGGGCTGCTCTCGCTGTCCAGCGCGGACCACAGCGAGATCAACGAGATCGCCGTGGACCTGGCCGACTGCTACGAGGGAACCAACGTCGGGCTGTCGCTGCCCTCCACCCGGGTGGATGCCTTCAACGTGACGCTCGCCGACGAGCTGAGCCGGAACGGGCGCAGGTCCGGGCTGACGTTCGCCCCGGAGGGCGGGTCTGAGCGGCTGCGCAAGGTGATCAACAAGATGGTCACAGAAGAGGATCTGCTGCGCACCGTCACCACGGCCTACGCCAGCGGCTGGCGGCAGGTGAAGCTGTACTTCATGTGCGGGCTGCCGACCGAGACCGACGCCGACGTGCTGGCGATCGCGCAGCTGGCGCGCCGGGTGATCGCGGCGGGCCGGGAGGCGACCGGCCGGCGCGACATCAGGTGCACGGTGTCGATCGGCGGCTTCGTGCCCAAGCCGCATACGCCGTTCCAGTGGGCGGCGCAGTGCGCGCCCGAGGTGGTAGACGCCCGGCTGCGCGCGCTCGGCGGCGCGCTGCGCGCGGACCGGGCGTACGGCAAGGCGATCGGGTACCGCTATCACGACGGCCAGCCCGGTCTCATCGAGGGGCTGCTTTCCCGCGGTGACCGCCGGGTGGGCGGCGTGATCCTGGCGGCGTGGCGGGACGGCTCGCGGTTCGACGGGTGGGGCGAGTACTTCTCGTTCGAGCGCTGGCAGCGGTGCGCCGAGACGGCTCTGGCCGGGGAGCCGGTGGATCTTGCATGGTATACTACGCGCGAACGTGATTACAGGGAGGTGCTCCCCTGGGATCACCTGGACGCGGGTCTTGACCGCGACTGGCTCTGGCAGGACTGGCAGGATTCCATCGCTCCCGAGGGCGCGGGCGAGGTGGAAGATTGCCGCTGGACTCCGTGTTATGAATGCGGGGTGTGTCCGGCTATGGGTACCGAGATCCAGGTGGGCCCCACGGGGGAACGCCTTGACGGGAGGCGGCTGCTTCCCGTAGTGGGCGGGAGGTAGCGTGGCGGAACCGGTACCCACCAGGCCTGCGGTTCAGCATCTGGTGGTCCGGTATGCTAAGCGCGGAAAGATGCGTTTTGCCAGCCACAGGGATGTGGCTCGCGCCTTCGAGCGGGGAGTGCGCAGGGCAGGGCTGCCGATTGCTTATTCTGCCGGGTTCACGCCGCACCCGAAGATTTCGTATGCGGGCGGTGCTCCGACCGGTGTGGCGAGCGAGGCTGAGTACCTGAGCCTCGCGCTGACCACCCGGCAGGCTGAGACGCAGGTCTGCCGGCGACTGGACGCGGCACTGCCTGATGGGATTGATGTGATCGACGTCACGGAGGATGCTGGGGGAGGCGGGCGACCGTCCGCGGGCCCCGGCGCGCCGTCCGGCTTCGGCCGCCTGGAGGCGTCGCAGTGGCGAGTGGTTCTTCCGGGTGTGGCACCGGCGGCGGCGCAGCGGGCCGTCGCGGGTTTTCTCACCCTCGGCGAGGCGCCGGTGGAGCGCCTCACGGACAAGGGCGTCCGGCGACTGGATGCCCGCGCGGCCGTGGTCGAGATGAACGTGGTCGAGATGGGACCGATCACGGCTGATCCTGACGGCGGCCAGCGTGCCGCCGTGACAGGTCACGAAGATTGTGCCATTCTTCGAATGGTTGTTCTGCATACGGTACCTGCCGTGCGGCCCGAGGATGTCTTGACCGCGCTGCGCGAGAGGTACGGCATCGTTCCGTCGTCACCGTCCATGACCACCCGCCTGGCGCAGGGCCCGCGGGCCCTGCTGACCGGGCAGGCCCCGCTGACCGGGGATGATGGGTCATGACGGCGATGCGGTCGTGTCAGGGAGCCGTACCCGTAAAGACAGAGATAGGTTACGAGGCTCGGTGCTGTCGAGTTTGCGCGGTAAGCGCGCGAGCTCAGTGCCGTGAGGGAAGGGGCCGCCAGCGCGGCTCCGCCTGGGCCCTCGTTTACAACGTGCTCCCGTGCGGTGTGCGGGTACGTCGCGGAACGCCGCCAGCTAGCGGAACGCCGCGATACCGCGCGCCCGGGAGCCTGACTGGAGATTGCCCGAATGCTCGAGAGCGAGCTGTACGACAGAGAATTCAATGACAACGCGGCGGGCGGGCGTGGTGCCGGCGAGCTGAACCCGAGTGTCCCTGCGGCTGTGTTCCAGCCGCCGCAGGTGTTGTTCCAGCCACCGGCCACGCGGCCGGAGCCAGAGCGGGCGGAGCCCGCGCAGCCGAGCCAGGCGACCGGGTCCGCGGCGACCGCCGGAACCGGCGCCGGAACCAGCCAGAGCGCCGAGCCGGCCGCCAGTTCCGGCGACGATGACGACGGCACGGGCCCGGGTCGCCGCCGCAGGCGGCGGCCGAGCCGCGGCCGCGGCCGGAACGGCGACCAGGACACCGCGGCGGAAGTCGGCGACGGCCAGCCGGAGACCCCGAACGCCCAGGCTGGCGAGGGAACCCAGGAGGTTCAGCCGGACGCGGCGAACGGCGACGGCCAGCCGGAAACCCAAAGTGCCAGGAGGCCCTCCTCCCGCACGCGCAGCCGCCGGACCAGCGCAGCCAGGGGCGGTGCGGCCAGGGGCGGTGCGGCCAGGGACGGTGCGGCCAGGGACGGGGCGGACACCTCCGCCGGCCCGGACACGTCCGCGCCGGCCGGCTCCGCGGACGGCAACGACACCAGCGGCTCGGCCGAGGCCGACGACGACGCCGATTCCGAGGGCGGCAGCGCGCGCCGGCGCCGGCGCAAGCGCCGCCGCGGTTCGGCCGAGGGCCTGGCCGGATCGGACCCGCTGACCCCCGACGACCCACCGGACACCGTCGTGCACGTCCGCGAGCCCAACGGCAACGACGACGTGCGGTCGGTCAAGGGGTCAACCAGGCTCGAGGCCAAGAAGCAGCGGCGCCGCGAAGGCCGGGACACCGGCCGCCGTCGGCCGCCGGTCATCACCGAGTCGGAGTTCCTCGCCCGCCGCGAGTCGGTCGAGCGGACCATGGTGGTCCGCCAGCGCAAGGACCGCACCCAGATCGCGGTGATGGAAGACGGCGTGCTGGTCGAGCACTACGTGACCCGGTCCAGCCAGCAGTCCTACGTCGGCAACGCCTACCTGGGCAAGGTCCAGAACGTGCTGCCGTCGATGGAGGCCGCCTTCGTGGACGTCGGCAAGGGCCGCAACGCGGTGCTCTACGCCGGCGAGGTCAACTTCGACGTCAGCGGGCTCGAGGGTCAGCCCAAGCGGATCGAGTCGGCGCTCAAGGCGGGCCAGTCGCTGATCGTGCAGGTCACCAAGGATCCAGTCGGCCACAAGGGCGCCCGGCTGACCAGTCAGGTCAGCCTGCCCGGCCGCTACCTGGTCTACGTGCCCGGCGCGTCCATGACCGGCATCAGCCGCAAGCTGCCCGATACCGAACGGAACCGGCTCAAGCAGATCCTGAAGAAGGTAATGCCAGAGAACGCCGGCGTCATCGTCCGCACGGCGGCCGAGGGCGCGGCCGAGGAGGAGCTGTCCCGCGACGTCGCCAGGCTCGCCGCCCAGTGGGAGGCGATCGAGAAGAAGGCGAAGACGGCCAGCGCGCCCGCGCTGCTCTACAGCGAGCCTGACCTGACCATCCGCGTGATCAGGGACGTGTTCAACGAGGACTTCGACAAGCTCGTGGTGTCGGGCGACGAGGCCTGGGACGTGGTCGACGAGTACGTCAAGTACGTCGCCCCGCACCTGGCCGGCCGGCTCACCCGCTGGCAGGCGGACCGGGACGCGTTCGCCGAGTACCGCATCGACGAGCAACTGGCCAAGGCGCTTGAGCGCAAGGTGTGGCTGCCGAGCGGCGGGTCGGTCGTCATCGATAAGACCGAGGCCATGACGGTCGTCGACGTGAACACGGGCAAGTTCACCGGGCAGGGCGGGAACCTGGAGGAGACCGTCACCCGGAACAACCTCGAAGCCGCCGAGGAGATCGTCCGCCAGCTCAGGCTGCGCGACGTGGGCGGCATCGTCGTCATCGACTTCATCGACATGGTGCTCGAGAGCAACAGGGAACTCGTGCTCCGCAGGCTGCTCGAATGCCTGGCGCGGGACCGGACCAAGCACCAGGTCGCCGAGGTGACGTCGCTCGGCCTGGTACAGATGACCAGGAAGCGGGTGGGCGCCGGCCTGCTCGAGGCTTTCTCGACGCCGTGCGAGTGTTGCGGCGGCCGCGGCGTCATCCTCACCTTCGACCCCGACCCCGACGCCGACAGCCCGGGCCCGCACCACGCGCACTCCCGCGGCCACGCGGGCAACGCCGGCAACGGCGGCCGGGGTTCCGCCCCCGCCCCCGTCAGCCCGGCCTCGGTCGCCGCCCGCGCCCGCCCGGTCGACATCCCCCCGGCCGACGCGCATGCGGCCGACGTTCAGGCGCCGGACGGGCAGGCGAGCGATGTGCAGGCGAGCGATGTGCAGGCGAGCGACGCGCACCAGGTAGACGTGCAGGCCGTGGACGGCCCCCCGGCCGGCGCGCAGCCTTCCGGCGGACCCCTTGACGCCGCGGCCGCTCAGCCGCCCCCCGCTCCTGCCGACAACGGCCAGGCGCCCGGCCAGGGTGAGCCGGGGCGTTCCGGCAGCGGCCGCCGCCGCCGGCGCAAGCCAGCTGCCCCGGCGACGTCAGCGGCAGCCTCAGATAGCTCACCAGCCTCCACGACCTCATTCGCGTCCCCGCCGGAAGCCCAGGACGGTGCCGCCTAGGCCAGGATGGCCCATGCAGGGGCCGAACGGTCCGGGTTCGTGCAGGCGCGGAGGTCTGGTAACCTTAGCGGTCGGGAGTTGCCCACTGCACGGGCCCCCGTGTGCAAGTTCAAGCGAGCCCGCCGTCGTGACACCGGTGTGCCGAGGCACGCAAGGAAAGCGCAAGGGAAAAGCGCAAGGAAGAGAGAGTTCTCGGGTGTACGCGATTGTGCGCTGCGGCGGCAGGCAGGAAAAGGTCGCGCTGGACGAGGTCGTCACTGTCGACAAGCTCCCTGGCGAGGTGGGCTCGAGCGTGACGCTGCCGGCCCTGCTGGTGGTAGACGGCGACCGGGTCATCAGCGACCCCGCCGAGGTCGGCCGCTACCAGGTCACGGCGGACATCGTCGGTGACGCGGCAGGCCCCAAGATCAACATGATCCATTACCGGAACAAGACCGGCTACCGGCGCCGTCTCGGCCACCGGCAGCGGTACACCCAGGTGCGGATCACCGGCATCGGCACCGGGACCAAGCCGCAGGCCAAGGCACAGTCCACGGCCAAGGCAGAGACCGCGGCCACGGCACAGTCCACGGCGAAGGCGGAGGAGGTCTGAGATGGCACACAAGAAGGGCGCGTCATCCAGCCGCAACGGCCGCGACTCGAATGCCCAGCGCCTCGGCGTCAAGCGTTTCGGCGGCCAGCTGGTGAACGCGGGCGAGATCATCGTCCGCCAGCGCGGCACGCACTTCCACCCGGGCGAGGGTGTCGGCCGGGGCAACGACGACACGCTGTTCGCGCTGGTCGGCGGCACGGTTCAGTTCGGCAGGCGGCGCGGCCGCAGGGCCGTGAGCATCGTTCCTGCCGAGCCTCCGGCGTAGGTCCGCCGAGGGTACGGGCAGTACGAGGGTACAGGCAGTACGATCCAGAAGGCGGGCCGGGAAACCTGGCCCGCCTTTCTCATGCACAAAGGCACAAACCACAAACCAGGGAAGAGGGACATCGTGGCGGAGTTCGCCGACCGGGTCACGCTGCGGGTGCAGGCTGGCCACGGCGGGAACGGCTGCGCCTCGATTCACCGGGAGAAGTTCAAGCCGCTAGGCGGCCCGGACGGGGGCAACGGCGGGCGCGGCGGCGACGTGATGCTCGAGGTGGACGCGAGCTCGGCCACCCTGCTCGACTTCCACCGCCGCCCGGTGCGCCGGGCCGGCAACGGCCGGCAGGGCGAGGGCTCGAACCGTACCGGCGCCGACGGCACGGACCTGATCATCTCGGTGCCGAACGGGACCGAGGTCAAGACGGCGGACGGAGAGGTGCTTGCCGACCTGGTCGGCGTCGGCACCCGGTTCGTCGCCGCCGCCGGCGGCCGGGGCGGGCTAGGCAACGCTGCCCTTGCGAGCCCGCGGCGCAAGGCGCCCGGGTTCGCCCTCAAGGGCGAGCCGGGGGAGCATCGCGATCTCGTCCTCGAGCTGAAAACGGTCGCCGACGTGGGGCTGGTCGGCTTCCCCAACGCAGGCAAGTCCTCGATCATCGCGGCCATGTCGGCGGCCCGGCCGAAGATCGCCGACTACCCGTTCACCACCTTGATCCCGAACCTCGGCGTGGTCGAAGCCGGCGATGTCCAGTTCGTGGTGGCCGACGTGCCGGGCCTGATCCCGGGGGCCAGCCAGGGCAAGGGCCTGGGCCACGACTTCCTCCGCCACGTGGAGCGCTGCTCCACCCTGGTGCACGTGCTCGACTGCGCCGCCGAAGCCGCCGAACTACCCGGCCGCGACCCGGCCGCCGACCTGGCCGCGATCGAGGCGGAACTGGCCGCCTACGGCGATGCCACCGGCGTCGACCTGGTCACCAGGCCGCGGCTGATCGCGCTGAACAAGATCGACGTCCCGGCCGCCCGCGAGCGGGCAGACCAGGTAAGGCAAGAGTTCGAGGCCCGCGGCTACCAGGTCTTCGAGATCTCCGCCGCCACCGGGGAGGGCCTGCGCCAGCTGGGCTTCGCGATGGCGGGGCTGGTCGCCGCGGACCGCGCCGCCCGCCCGGCCGAGCAGCCCGCTGAGCGGGTCAAGGTCGCCGTGAAGGCCGCCGACGAGCCGGGCTTCGAGGTGGTGAGGATGGGCGAGACCTTCCTCATCAAGGGCGAGAAGCCGCAGCGCTGGGTCAGGCAGACGGACTTCGGCAACGACGAGGCGGTCGGCTACCTGGCCGACCGGCTGGCCCGGCTGGGCGTGGAGGAGGCGCTCGCCGAGGCGGGCGCCGAGCCGGGCGCGGAGGTCCTGATCGGCGACCCGGACGACGCCGTCGTATTCGACTGGGACCCGGCCGCGCCCATGAGCAGCGGCGCCAGCGGTCGCGGCAGGCACGGGTCCAGCGGGTCCAGGGGGTCCAGGGGAGGCAAGCACCTCGGCCCACGCGGCACCGACCCCCGCCTATCCCCATGACCACCGTCCCGGCAACCCCGGAAACCCCGGAAACCCCGGAAACCACGGAAACCACGGAAACCCCGGAAACCACGGCGGCCGTCCCCCGGCCGGACATCGCGGGTGCCCTGCGGGTCGTGGTCAAGGTCGGTTCCTCGTCGCTGACCACGGCGGACGGCGAGATCGCCGACGAGGCGATCGCGGCCCTGGCCGCCGCGCTAGCGACCCGCATACAGCAAAGCACGCAGGTGGTACTGGTGTCATCGGGGGCGATCGCGTCCGGCCTGGTCCCGCTGGGGCTGTCCCGCCGTCCCCGCGACCTGGCCACCCAGCAGGCGGCGGCCAGCGTCGGCCAGGGGCTGCTGATCGCCAGGTACACGGCGGCCTTCGCCAAGCACGGCATCCGCACCGGCCAGGTCCTGCTCAGTGCCGATGACCTGATGCGCCGAACCCACTACCGCAACGCCCAGCGCACCCTGAACCGGCTGCTCGAGCTCGGCGTGCTGCCCGTGGTCAACGAGAACGACACCGTCGCCACCGACGAGATCAGGTTCGGCGACAACGACCGGCTGGCCGCCCTGGTCGCGCACGTGACCCGGGCCGACGCGCTCATCCTGCTCTCCAACGTGGACGGCCTGTACGACGGCGACCCGCGCCACGGCGTGGCGCAGCGGATCCTCGAGGTCCGCGGCCACGCTGACCTGGACGGGATCAGGCTGGGCCGGGGCGCCAAGGCGGGGCAGGGAGGGCAAAAAGGACTAGGCATCGGCGGCATGGCCACCAAGGTGGAAGCTGCGATGATCGCGTCGGCGGCCGGCATCCCGACCGTGGTCGCCGACGCGGCCAGCGCGCCGGCCGCTCTGGCCGGAAGACAAGTCGGCACCTATTTCGCGGCGGCCCACGGCCGCCGCCCCGCGACCAGGCTGCTCTGGCTTAAACACGCCGCGGTGGCCCGCGGCAGCCTGCGCCTGGACTCCGGAGCCGTGGAAGCCGTCATAACCAGGCGCGCCAGCCTGCTGCCGGCCGGCATCACCGGCGTCGAGGGGAGCTTCGACGCCGGTGACCCGGTGAACCTCCGCGATGAAAACGACAACATCGTCGCGCGCGGCCTGGTGAACTACGACGCCACCGAGATCCCCGGCCTGATGGGCCGCTCGACTAGGTGGCTGGCGAGCAGGCTAGGCCAGGAATACGAGCGCGAGGTCGTGCACCGCGACGATCTGGTCATCCTCTGACCGAGCACGACCGAGCCGCCACCGAGCTGCGACGAGCCGCGACCGAGTTCAGACGAGCTCAGTTGTCGTCGCCGCTGTTGCCGGCGCCGCCGCCGCGGTTGGACAGCCGGTCGAAGAGCCCGCCGCCGGCCCGCGCCGCGGTCTCCGCCACGCCGCGGAAGATCCCGATGAGCGGATCCTCGGAGCGGTTCCACGAGTCCTGGTAGGACTTGGCGGCGTTCTTGACTTCCTCGCCGACCGAGGCGCTGCTGTCGGTGTCCCGCCGCGGGTAGTCACCGCCGAGGATGCGCTCATAGTCGCCGTGCGTGGCCCAGTAGTCGAGCTCGGCGAACCTGACCACGGCGAACGGGTGCGTGGTGCCCTGCAGCTGCATGATCTTCAGGATGCTGTCCCGCAGGTCAGGCACGGCGTCATACTCGTGCGCCTGCTCGCGGAACGCGTCCGGGTTCAGCTCGGATAGCTGCGCGCCGCCGGCCAGCTTCATCAGCGCCCGCCGGCCCGCGTCCACGTCCTGCCCGGCCAGCAGCCCGGCGCGGTCGCAGGACAGTTCGGACTTGCGGAACCACTCCTCGAGCCCCCAGATGATGGCACGGATGCCGATGTAGCCAATCGGCATCCACGCGATTCGCGCCGCCAGCCCGATCAGCCACAGCAGCATGGTGCGGTAGACCGTGTGCCCGGACAGGATGTGGCCGAGCTCGTGCCCGATCACCCACCTGAGCTCTTCGGGGTCGTAGAGGTTCACCATGCCGGTGGTGATCACGATGAACGGCTTGTCCCGGCCCAGCGCCATCGCGTTCACGACCGGGCCCTGGGTCACGTACACCTCGGGCACCTCGGGCAAGTCAAGGATGTAGGACCCGTCCCTGACCAGCTCGTGGATGTGCGGGAACTGGCGCTCAGAGACCCGGACGCTGCCGGCCAGGTAGGTGAGCCGGAAGGCCCGCTCGTTGAACAGGCCGAAGAGCTTGCGCAGCAGCGTGTCGAACCCGCTGAGCTTGCGCAGCGCCACCAGCGCCGAACGGTCCGCGGGATGCTCGTAGGCGCGGGAGGAGATGCCGGTAAGCCGGACCCGCGCGCGATCTGGCACTGAAGTCATATCTCGTATCGTAACCCCAGCGCCGGCCAGTTGGGCCGGTACGAGGCCGGTTCGAGGCCGGTACGATACGAGAGCATGAGGCGGCACTAGCGATGCGGCGGATCGGCGTGATGGGCGGTACCTTCGACCCCATTCACCACGGTCACCTGGTCGCCGCGAGCGAGGTAGGGCACAACTTCGCGCTGGACGAGGTCACCTTCGTGCCGACCGGCCAGCCCTACCAGAAGGATTCCCGCGCCGTCTCGCCCGCCGAGGACCGGTACCTGATGACGGTGATCGCGACCGCGTCCAACCCCAGGTTCAGCGTCAGCCGGGTGGACATCGACCGGCCCGGGCCCACCTACACCATCGACACGCTGCGCGAACTGCGCAGAGCCGCCCAGCCGCAGGACGAGTTCTACTTCATCACCGGCGCCGACGCCCTAGCCGAGATCCTCACCTGGCACGACGCCGACGAACTGTTCAGTCTCGCGCATTTTGTAGGCTGTACCAGGCCGGGACACCGGCTTTCGGGGGCGGGCCTGCCGGACGGGAAGGTCAGCCTGGTGGAGATCCCGGCGCTGGCCATCTCCTCGACCGAGTGCCGGGCCCGGGTCGAGGCGGGCGAGCCGGTCTGGTACCTGGTGCCCGACGGGGTGGTGCAGTACATCGCCAAGCGCGGACTCTACGCCAAGGCAAGCGACGCCCCCGCGTGAGAGAGTAGAGAAACGACCTAAGGAGGCCGGAAAGCACTCGTGACTGCCACACCGAGGGCCGTCGAGCTTGTTGAGACCGCCGCGCTGGCCGCGGCGGACAAGCTGGCGGACGGCATAATCGCCTATGACGTGAGCGATCAGCTCGTTATCACCGACGCGTTCGTGCTGTGCTCGGCGTCCAACGACCGGCAGGTCAGGGCCATCGTGGACGAGATCGAGCTGCGGATGCGCCAGGCGGGCGCCGGGCTGGTCCGCCGCGAGGGCGAGCGGGAGGGCCGTTGGGTCCTCCTGGACTACCTCGACGTGGTGATCCACGTGCAGCACTCCGAGCAGCGCACGTACTACTCGCTCGAGCGGATCTGGAAGGACTGCCCGCAGATCCCGCTGCCCGAGCTGGTGACCAATCCGGGGAGGACGCGCTGAGCGACCCGGTACGGCTGGTGCTGTGGCGGCACGGCCAGACGGTATGGAACGCCGAACGGCGCTTCCAGGGGCAGAGCGACATCCCGCTCGACGAGACGGGCCAGGCCCAGGCCGAACGGGCCGCGAGGCTGCTGGCCGGCCTGCGCCCGGACCTGATCGTCTCCTCCGACCTGAGCCGCGCGGCCAGCACCGCCGCCCCGCTGGCCCGGCTGACCGGGCTCGAGGTGACGCTCGACAAGGATCTGCGGGAGCGGCACGGCGGCTGCTGGGAGGGACTGACCGACGCGGAGATCCGCGCGCGCTACCCGGCCGAGCACGCGACCTGGACCCCGCCCGACGGCGAGCCGAGCTCCGTGGTCGCCGACCGGGTCGCGGGCGCGCTGCACCGCATCGCCGCAGTGCTAGCCGAGGGCGGGGCCGAAGAGCCGGGCATGACGACCGGGCTGGCCGTGGTGGCCAGCCACGGCGCCGCGCTGCGGCTGGGCATGTCGCGGCTGCTCGGCATGCCGGAGGACCTGTTCGGCGTGCTCGGACCGCTGTCCAACTGCTCCTGGTCGGTGCTCGGCCGCCGGCACGGCCAGTGGCGGCTGCTCGAGCACAACGCGGGCACCTTGCCCGAGCCCATTCTCAGCGATGACCGCTGACACGATCAAAAGATGAAAGACCATTTTCCCGAACGAACCGGGCGATTCGTCTCCCTCACCTGGTACGGCCAGGCCGGGTTCCGCCTGGCGGCGGGCGATAGCCGCGTCCTGATCGACCCGTTCCTGACCGACCGGTCCGATCGCCGCTACCAGCCACCCGCCACCGCGGCGGACTTCGCCGACATCACGCTGGTGCTCTGCACGCACGAGCACGTGGACCATCTGGACCTGCCGTTCCTGCGCGAATTCTGCGCGGTCAACTCGAGCGCCCGGATCGTGGTGCCCTTGCCGGTGGTCGAGATCGCGGCCGGCGGCGGCATCGACCGCGCGCGGCTGACGGGCGCGGTGCCGGGAGAGGAACTGCACGACCGGGACGTGACCGTGCACCCGGTGCGGGCGATGCACGGGATCGGCGGCGACGAGCCCGTGGTGTACGAATTCTCCCGGCCCGGCGGTCCGGTCAGGTTCCTGGGCTACGGGGTGGAAATCGGCGGCCTCCGCTTCTACCATTGCGGCGATTGCCTGGTCTATCCGGAACTTCCCGCGGCCATTTCCGCGTTCGCCCCCGACGTGCTGCTGGTCCCCATCAACGGCCGCGACCACATGCGCGAAACCCGCGGGATCGTCGGCAACATGAACGAGACCGAAGCCGCCTGGCTATCCGCCCAGGTCAGCCCCGCGTTCGTCCTCCCCATGCACTACGACGCCATCGCCCGCAACACCGGCGACCCCGGCCACTTCACCACCCTGGTCCACGAATCCGCCGCCCCCACCGCCGTCCTGATCCCCCCGCGCGCCAAGCCCCTCACCCTCACCCTCGCCCTCCCGTAGCCGCCCAATCCTGGGAGGATTCGGGCCTGCGGGAGGATCGAGGGTCTATATAGCCACTGACCTTCCCCTGGCCCAGGTCTGCGCCGCCTCCTTTTTGTTTTCCCGGTTGCGGAGCTTCATGTCGCGAAGGTCCGGGTCCTGGCGGGGTGTCACATCCTCTGGGACGCAGTAGCATTCGGCACAGAGCTGGCCGTGCGAGCGGTTGAGCATCTGCCGGGAAATGGGTGGGCTGTGGATGAGCGCCTGCTGCTGGTCGAAGACGACGCGTCGATCCGTGAGATCGCGTCCATCGGGTTGAAGGCGGTCGGTTTCCGGGTGGCCACGGCGATCGATGGCCGGGAGGGACTGGCGAGGGTCCGCGCGTGCGGTTTCGACGCGGTGATCCTGGACGTGATGCTGCCGTCGCTGGACGGATTCGAGGTCTGCCGCGAGATCAGGAAATTCAGCCGGGTTCCGATCGTGATGCTGACGGCAAGGACCGACATCATCGACGTGGTCGTGGGGCTGGAGTCTGGCGCAGACGATTATGTCAAGAAGCCATTCGAGTTGCCTGAGCTGATCGCGCGGCTGCGCGCCGTTCTCAGGCGGGCGGCGGCTCCGGCAGAGGCTGAGCCGATCGTGGCTGGCGGGCTGGAGATCGATCCGGCCGCCTTTACCGTGCGGAAGGATGGCGTCGAGCTCGCGCTCACCGCGACCGAGTTCCGGCTGCTGTTCGAGCTCGCCAGGCGGCCGGGCCAGGTGTTCACCAGGGAGTTGCTGCTGCAGCGGGTGTGGGATTACGAGTACCTCGGGGAGTCTCACCTGGTGGACGTGGCGATCGGGCGGCTGCGGGCCAAGGTGGAAGACGATCCGTCGCATCCTGCGCTGATCAAGACGATCCGCGGGGTCGGCTACCGCCTCGACCGGGCCTGAAGGCATGGCCCGGCAGCTGATCCGGCCCGGCGGGCGGCGGGGGCGGATCAGGTCCGGTGGACTGCGGCGGCGGCTGGTCGTCGCCTTCGTGCTGGTAGCGACGGTCTCGGCCGGCGCCCTTGCGGTTGCGTCGTACCTGCTGGTGCGCGAGGCGCGGCTGGACGGCTCGCTGACCACGAGCGCGGCCCAGGCCAGGGAGGACCTGAACCTCGCCGCCACGATCACCTACCGGGAGGCCGGTGGTTTTATCCGGGCCTACGAGCAGCGGGGCACCCACGCGGTGCTGATCTTCCCCGGAGGCCGCAGGGTCGTGTCCGATGCCCAGGTGAATCCGCCGATCCCGCCCGTACTGCGGGGCTTGGTCCGCCAGGGGCAGCTTGGCTACCAGCGGATGGAGGTCGCCGGACTGCCCTACCTAGTCCTGGCAGGCCGGGTGCCGGGGTCGGCTGCCCAGCTCTACTTGTTCTTCCCCGAGCAGAGCATCGAGCGCAACCTGGCCCAGCTGCGCAACACCCTGGCCGCTGCCTGGCTCGGCGTCCTGTTGCTGGCGGCGCTGGTCGGGCGGGCGCTCGCCCGGCGGACGCTGGGGCCGATCGCCAGGGCCAGCGAGGCGGCCAGGCTGATCGCCGGTGGCCGCCTCGACACCAGGCTGCCGGCCGGCGCGGCGGACGAGTTCGGCGCCTGGGCAGCCGCATTCAACGAGATGGCCGATGCGCTTGAGGCGAAGATCGCCGCGCTCTCGGCGGCGCAGGCACGCGAGCTCCGGTTCACCGCGAACGTCGCGCACGAGCTACGCACGCCGCTGACCGCACTCGTGGCCGGGGCCTCGCTGCTCAGCGGCCAGGTCAGCCACCTGCCGGACCCGGCCCGCCGGCCGGTTGAGCTGCTGATCGCCGATGTGAGCAGGCTCAGGACGCTGGTCGACGAGCTGATGGAGATCTCCAGGCTCGATGCCGGGTCCGAGCCGGTCCAGCAGCGGCTGGTTGACGTCCGGTCCATCGTGGCCGCGCTGATCAGCGCGCGGGGCTGGCAGGACCGGGTTGCCGTGGACGGTGAGCCGCTCACGCTGACTACCGATCCGCGCCGGATCGAGCGGATACTGGCGAACCTGATCAGCAACGCGGTCGAGCACAGCGGCCGCGATGTGGTGGTGCGGACCGGCACCGACGGCGCTCACGGCTGCATCGACGTGGCCGACGCGGGTCCGGGCATCTCGCCGGAGCACCTGCCGCACGTCTTCGAGCGCTTTTACAAGGCCGACTCCGCGCGGGCCGGCGCGGGCAGCGGTCTTGGCCTGGCTATCGCGCTGGAGAACGCCAGGCTCCTGGGCGGGAATATCAGCGTGTCCAGTGACATGGAACGCGGGTCGGTGTTCCGGCTGACCCTGCCGCTCGGGCCGGCCGGCGATGTGAGCGAACGGTGATGTTGCGGTGAGCGGCCGGTTGGCTGGCCGGCCCACGGTAGGGCGTAAGGGCGATGTGAAGGAGGCCCCCATGAAGCGCCTGCCCATAATGATCATCGGCGTCTGCCTGCTCGCCGCTGCCTGCGGGACGGCCACGGCCGGCTCGCTAGGCCCGGCTCCGACCACTACCGCCAGGCCATCCAGTCCGGCCTCATCCCCTGGCGGCGGGCCCGCGAGTACTGCGGCCTCACCGGGCGGCCACCGGCCGGCGGCGACGGCGACGCCAACCCGGGGCCTGGCCCGCGAGATCGGCCTGCAGGCCTGGTTCAGCCGGAACGGCAAGCTGTTCGTTACCGAGCGGACCGTTCCGGCGACGACAAGTGTCGGCCGGACCGCGCTTGACCGCCTGCTGACCGGTCCTTCGGCGGCCGAGTATGCGGCCGGACTGCGCTCGCAGCTCCCGGCCGGCACCACGCTGCTTGGCGTGCGCATCTCCTCCGGGACCGCGACCGTCGATCTCAGCTCGTCGTTCGAGTCGGCAGCCAGCCCTTCGGCGATGCCGCTGCGGATCGCGCAGGTGGTGTACACGCTGACGCAGTTCCCGGCGGTCACCGGCGTGCGGTTCGAGATCAACGGCCAGGGTGTCACCGTGATCGGCGGGGTTCCGGTGCAAAGTCCGCAGACCCGCGCGATGTACAGCGGCTACCTGCCAGCGATCACGGTGCAGAGCCCGGTCATCGGCGAACAGGTGACCAGCCCGGTCACCATGTCTGGCACGGCTGATGTCTTCGAAGCGGTGGTCAGCGCACGCATCCTGGACTCGGCCGGCAACGAGATCGCCAGGACATTCACCACCGCGAGCTGCGGCACAGGCTGCCGCGGCGACTACTCGGTAACGGTCTCCTACCCGGTTCCGCGCACTGAGCCTGGCACGATCGAGGTGTTTGAGAGTTCAGCCAAGAACGGGCTGCCGGTCAACGTCCAGCTGATCCCGGTGACACTCGCTCCGTAACTCGCTCACCGCCGGGCAGGGCCCGCGGCTGCCAGCCCCGCCCCGGCGGGTCAGCCGGGTCGCTCGCCGGGTCAGCCCGGCCTCTGTGATTTCGCTGCTTGGGAGGCAACGTCCAGCCTAGCCCGGCTCCTCGGCTGGTGCGTCGCCCGCTGGGCTGGGATCTCGCTCCGGTCGACGTTCTGAGGCTCGTGCGGGCGGATGCGCACCCGATCGCGCTCATCGGGGCCTGGGCCGATGGCTCCGACGTGGTCAGCTCTGAGTCTGCGCTGGTCGGCACGCCACCGCCCTGCTGTGGGGCCTTGCTCGTCCTGACCGTCTCCGGGGTGACCCGGTGACGAAGCCATCGACTGCGCCGGACTCCTTTACCTCATTGACTGGACCGAACCCCCGAAGACTACGACTTGGTGTCCTAGTCCGTCGGCGGCTCGAACGCGCCGACCAGGCCGTGCTGCATCGCGTAGAGGGTCGCGGCGGCGCGGCTGGACACGCCGATCTTCGTATAGAGGTGCTCGACGTGGTTGGCCACTGTCTTCGGCGTGACGGTGAGCCGGGTGGCGACCTGCCGGTTGGACTGTCCGCGGGCGAGGAGCCCGAGCACTTCCACCTCACGCGCGGTCAGCTCGTCGGGCCACGCGCGCCGGCCCGGCCCGGCCCGGCCGGCCGCCGTGAGCACGGCTGCGACCGCGCCGCCGTCCAGTCGGCCCGCTTTGACCTCCGCGGTGATCTCACCGGCGGCCTCGTCCGGCGTGAGCGGCTCGCGATGAGGCCGCGGTTCGGTCATCGCATGGTACGCATCGGCCGCTGCCAACAGCCTGTCCGCCGGCCGGAGCTGGGCGCCGGTGAGACCGCGGGGATACCCGGAGCCGTCGAGGCGCTCGTGGTGGCGGCCGGCGATCTCCCGGCTCGCGGCTAGCGCGGTCACACCGGCGAGCATCCGCTCGGTGAGGTACGGATGCATGCGCACGTGCTGGGTCTGCGACCCGGTGAGCGGGCCGCGCTTGTCCCAGATCGCGTTGGACACGCCCAGACGGCCGAGGTCGTGCACGAGCCCGGCACGGTGCAGCGTGGCGATCTCCACGTCAGAGAGCCGCCAGACTCGGGCGGCGGCGGCGGCTAGGTTGGCCAGGCGCGCGTGCGTGGACAGGAAGTCCATGACCTCCTTCCAGCCCGAGCGCGGGAACTCGGCCAGGCGGCGGGCGCGGTCCAGCCCGCTGCCGTGCGAGACCACCCGGCGCACGATGAACGCCACCACCTGGGCCGTGTTCATGCCGAGGATGTCGTAGACGGCCGCCTTGAAGGCGATGTCGTCGCCGAACCAGCGGGCCTGCTCGGACGCGTCGGCATGACAGTACGCGTTGATCATCAGACCGAGGTAGTAGGTCGCCTCCCGCTCACGCTCGGACGCACCCGCGAGGTCGGCCAGCCGCAGCGCGATCGCGGTCTGCCGCATGCAGTGCGCGAGCGGTTGGCCCTGGCCGAGATCGGCGGCATAAGACAGCGTCGCGACCAACTCGGCGACCCGGACGCCGCCGGTCTGCGCGACGGCGCCTCCGCCCCCCTCCGGACCGGCCATGGACCCGAGTCTACGGCCGCGCCGGCCGGTCACCGCAGATCAAGATGGGTAAAACGCCTCATGCGCGACCCGCCCACCCATTCATACGGTGGCGATACCGGCAGTTCAACCGCCGTATTCACCGGCTTTCCCGCCGAAGAGAGGCAATCATGACTACCCAGACCGAGACCGCGATCGTCAAGGATTATGTCGCCGCTGGCGGCCTGCGCACCTACTACGAGGCCCAGGGCGCCGGTGATCCGCTGGTCATGTTGCATGGCGGGTTCGCGACCGTCGACGTCTTCGGCGGAGCGTTCACTCCGCTGATCGCCGACCGGTACCGCGTCTACAGCCCGGAGCGGCGTGGACACGGGCGGATGCCGGATGTCGAGGGACCGATCACGTACGAGATCATGGCCGACGACACCATCGCCTTCATCGAGGCGCTGGGCATCGGACCGGCGCACGTGGTGGGCTGGAGCGACGGCGCCAACGTCGGCCTGATCGCCGCCAGGCGCCGCCCGGACCTGGTCCGGAAACTGGTGCTCATCGGCACCGCGGTGAACATCAGCGGCGGCCGGCCCTGGGCGCGGGCGATGATGGACCAATTCTCGGTCGATCACCTGCCGCCGATGCTCGTCGAGGCGTACGCGGCACTGTCGCCGGACGGCCGGGACCACTTCCCGGTTGTCTTCGACAAGATCGCTCCCGCGCTGCTCGTGACCGAGGCGAAGCTCAGCGACCTCGCGGCGATCACCGCGCCAGCACTGATCATGGCCGGGGATGACGACCTGGTGGCGGTCGAGCACCTTGAGGCGATGCGCACCACGCTGCCGGACGGTCAGCTCGCGATCGTGCCGGGTACCTCGCACGGCCTCCCGCTGGAGAAGCCGGAGCTGGTCAGCCGCCTGATCTTCGATTTCCTGTCAGATGAGCAGGTGGAGAAATTCATGCCCGGCCCCAAGTAACCAGCGAGCCGTCGCGCGTCCCAGGTGGCGCGGCCCAGTTCGTCATGGGTTGGCCGCACGATCACCGCCCGCAGTTCCCGCTCGTGGTCGAAGCTGCGGCGCTTGTGGAAAACTGCGTTGAACGGCCGATAAGGACCCCAGCTATCGTTTTGATAGTCGAGGTAATCCACCGATCCGATCGCCACCGCGGTGTCACCCGTGGCCCGGTCCAGTTCGTCTCGCAGCGCCGCGAAGCTCGACTCGACAGCGACTTCCGGGCCGTTGCCCAGATACAGGTCCCACATGGCTGCCGACTCGTCCTCGTTCATGCGCCAGCAGCTGACGAAACAGGACACCCGCCCGAACGGACGCGCGCTACCGCAGCTCGCGGTCGCCGACCTGCCGCCCGTACCTGGCCGGCGGCCGGCCGTAGGTGGCGTCGCGGAGCCCGGTGATATAGCCCACGGCGAACAGCCGGCCGAGCGTGGCGTAGCCGTAGCTCTCGTTGCTCTCGCCGGCCAGCGCCGGGACGTGGTCCGGCCGCATCAGGCCGTCGAAGCCGGTCTCGTGGTAGGCCCGCATGCACTCGAGCATGTCGGTCGGCCCCTCGTCGTGGAACACCTCGATGAACCGCCGCGCGTCCCCGGCCACGTCCCTGAAGTGCACGAAGAAGATCTTCTGCTGAGCTCCCCAGCTGCGGATGAGCGCCGGGAGATCGTCGGTCATCAAGGTGAAGTTGCCCTGGCACAAGGTGATCCCGTTGCACGCGCTCGGCACCGTCCGCAGCACCCGGTCGAAGGCCTGCGGCGTGCCCATGATCCGCGGCACGCCGCGCACCTCGCCGAGGGGCGGATCGTCGGGATGCAGGCAGATGCGGACCCCGGCCTCCTCGGCGACGGGCAGCACGGCCCGCAGGAAGTACTCGTGGGCCGCCCACAGCTGCCCGGTGGTGATGCTGCCCGGCTCGGCCAGCGGCGCGGCCCGCCGCATGGTGCCGTCGTCGAAGCCGGAGGACCGCGCTCCGCCGCGCAGCGGGACGTCGTGATGGGTGCGGGCCCACCCGGTGACCGCGTGCCAGTTGTAGCAGAGCGTGCCGATGCCGAGCTCGCCCATCGCCTTGATCTGATCGTGCAGCCAGGAAATCTGCTCGTCACGGTCCGCGGTCCCGAGCCGGACGGCGTCCATCGGCGCGGTGTCCTCGATGACCACCAGTTCCAGCCCGTAGCTCCGGTAGGCGTCTTGCAGCCGGGCCAGGGCCGCGCGGTCCCACGGGCGCTCGCCGGGCGGTGGAGCCACGTACGGCGGCGGCCCGGACTCGCGCCCGGGCAGCGGCCAGCGCCACAGCTGCTCGCCGCCGTCGAGCAGGGTGACCACGTGGTCGATCCCGGCCTGCTTGACCAGGCGCCACAGCGGGCTGGGCGCCGGGGTCAGGAGTTCAGTGATCTTTAGCATGGCCGCAAGCCTCCGTAATCTCCTCAAGCACCCGCCGGGCTCGGACCGCGACGGCGTCGACGTCGCCGCGGCGCGCCGCCTCGCGGTCGATCAGCGCGCCGCCCAGGCAGACGGCATGCGCCCCCGCGGCCAGGTAGCCGCTCGCCTCGCCGGCGGTGATGCCGCCCGACACCACGGCCCGCAGCGCGGGCAGCGGCTCGCGCAGCGCCCGCAGGTAGCCCACGCCGCCCACGGCCCCGACGGGGAACAGCTTGACCGCGTCCGAACCGGCCCGCATGCTCGCCAGCACCTCGGTCGGCGTCAGCGCGCCGCCGATGTAGGGGACGCCGCACCGGTGCGCCTGCTCGAGCACGCCGGGGTCGGTGACCGGCGAGACGATGAACGTCGCCCCGGCCGCGCCGCAGGCCGCGCAGGCCGCCGGGTCCAGCACGGTCCCCGCGCCGAGCACCGTGCCGGAAGCGGTGCCGGAGCCAAGAACCGCGCCGGAATTAGCGGTGCCGCAATCGGCGAACTCGCCGATGATGGTCACCGCATCGGGGACCGTCATCGTCAGCTCGATCGCGGGCACCGCCGCCCGGACGAGCCCGCGCACGATCGTGCGGCATTCCCCGGGAGTGGCCGCCCGGACCACCGCGATCACCCCCGCCGGCGCCATCGCCCTGATGTCCACTCGCCCGTCACCGCCTGCCGTCAGAGATCTCAACCCAGGCCAGCGCGGCGTCGCTGGCCTGCCGGTAGCGGTCGAGCAGCAGCCGTCCCCGGGCCAGCTCGGCCGGTTCCGGCGAGGCGGTCCGCGCCCGGTCGCCGAAGCTGACGGTAGCCTGCCCGGGGCTGACGCCCGTCATGATCGCGGCGAGGATCGCGGCGCCCCGGGCCGACATGTCCGGATCGGAATGGAAGCGGACCCGCGCCCCGAGCGTCTCCAGGGCGAGCGCTTCCCAGGTCGGGTCGCCCGCGCCGCGGCCGGTGAACTCGATTTCGCCGATCCGGCCGCCGGTCGCTTCCTCCACCGTGTCCAGGACGTGCCGGGCGCTCAGCAGCGTCCCGGCCATGACCGCCCGGGCGATCTCGGCGGGCCCGTGCTCGGCGGCCAGGCCGAGCAGCAGCCCGCGCACGTCCTGGTTCCACAGCGGCGCGCGTTCCCCGGACAGGTAGGGCACGAACGTGGGGATCGCGTCCCCCGATTGAGCGGCGATGGCCGGCACGTCGGCGGGCCGACAGCCGAGCAGCCGGGCGACCCAGGCGACCGAGGCCCCGCTCGACTGTGTCGGGCCGTAGAGCAGCGCGGCGGGCGCGCAGGTGTCCGGCACGCTGAACAGGCCGGGGGCCCGCCGCCGGGGGTCGGTCACGGGCGCGCCGACGATGGCCGACGTGCCGCTGAAGACGAACCCGCTGCGCCGTTCGAAGCACCCGGCCGCCAGGGTCTGCGCGAGCGCGTCGCTCCAGCCCACGCACACCGGGATCCCTTCGGGCAGCCCGAACCGCCGGGCGGCCGCCGCCGAGACGGTCCCGCGTGGCTCCCAGGCGGCGGCGATCGGCGGGCAGGCCTCGGCCGGCCAGCCGCACGCGTCGAGCACCTCCGCCGCGGGCGCGCCGTCGGTGACCCGGCAGATGCCCTTCGACGACCAGGGATCCGACGCGGGGCTGCCGGTCAGCTGCAGGCCGACGAGGTCCTTGGGCTGCAGCAGCCACCGGGTGCGCTGCCGGGTGGCGGGCTCGTGCCGGGCGAGCCAGAGCAGCTTGGCCGGGATGTTCGCCGCCGACCAGGGCAGAGCCGTCCCGATCAGCGGCTCCGGATCGCCGAAGCGGGCCTCCAGTTCGGCCGCCTCGGCGGTGGCCCGGGTGTCCTGCCAGGTGAGCGCCTGCCGGACCGGCCTGCCCGCGGCGTCGACCGGGACCAGCGTGGGGGTCTGGCCGCAGAGCCCGACGGCGGTGACCCGGCGCAGGTCCGCGCCGGTCCGGCGCAGGGCGCTGGCCAGCGCCCGTGACCAGGCCCTGGGGTCCTGCTCGACCTGGCCGTCCCCGCCCCGCCGGGTCGGGTATCCGGCGCTGGCGACCAGGGCCCCGCCGTCCCCGAGGAGGCTGACCCGCGTCGCCGACGTGCCGATGTCCACGCCCAGGTAGACCCCGCCCATGAAGTCACTGCCTCGTGTCAGGCAAAGCGGGCCTCGACCACGCCCAGCGGGCCGAAGTCCGCGCGGACGGTGTCCCCGGGCGCGGCGAACAGGTGCCCGGTGCACGTGCCCGTGCTCACGATGTCGCCCGCGCACACCGCACGGCCGTGCTCGCGCGCCCAGTTCAGCATCCAGGCCAGGCTGGTGACCGGATGGCCCATCGCGGCGCTGCCCTGGCCCGACTTGATGTAGTGGCCGTTGAGGTACACGTCCATGCTGGCGTGGGGGAGGGCGGCATCGATCCAGTCACGGGTTTTACGACCCGAGACGAGCGCGGCCCCGCCGCCGTTGTCCAGGCACGAGCCGTAGTAGCCGCTCGCGCCGTACCAGTCGCCGAACACGCAGTCGCCGATCTCCAGCGCCGGAAACAGCGAGTCGATCCCGGCCCGGGCGTCCGCCTCGGTGTACGGCTCGGCCCGCGCCGGAAAGTCCAGCCCCAGCTGGAAGGCGAATTCGCACTCGCAGTTCCGGTAGTTGATGAACAGCGAGCCGGGCAGCAGCGCGCCGCTCGGGAAGATCGTGTGCGCGTAGATGATCCCGGGCGAGGGGCTCGGCAACCCCTCCGCGCGGCGGATTTCCTGGCTGGCCGCGCCGATCTTCCAGCCCGCCCCGGTCAGGTCCGACCCGGCGCCCGACCCGGCGCGGCCCGGCCCGGCGCGGCCCGGCCCGGCGCGGCCCGGCCCGGCGCGGCAGAGCAGCTGGTCGACCGCCAGCAGGACCTCCACGAGCGACGCCCAGTGCCTGGTCCGCAGCCGCTCCGGCAGCTCCGCGGCCCGCCGCGAGCGACGGGCGCCGGCGATGATCTCGGCGACCTCGGTCACCTCCGGGCCGGTCAGCGGGCTGTACCTGGCGCACGGGACCCCCTCGCCCGGCGGGGTCGGGCCGTAGATGGGCCGCCCGCGATCGGACAGCCCGTCCGGCCCGCCGGACAAGCGCGGCTCGGCCGTCCGCGGATCGTTGCCAGGCATGCGCACCTCCCCGAAGTCTCCTGTGATCAGTGTCCGCTGAACCGCGGCTTCCTCTTCTCGACGAACGCGGCGATGCCCTCCTTCGCAGCATGGTGCCGGGCGGTCCGGTGTCGGTGGCGAGCGCCGCCGGGCCGGGCCAGTACATCCTGGCGCCGCTGGATCACAGCGGACTCGCGGGTCGCCGTCTGCTATTCGCTGAGTGAACCAGTAATTTCATTCAACGAAAGTAAACGTCATTCATGAACCACCGGCAGGTTAGCTGGCGGTCACGGCGCTGTCAACGTCCCGGCCCCGGCGGGCTCCGGCCGCACACCGGGCCGCCCGGCGGCATGGCCAAGGCCGCGGCCAGCCGGGGCCTGCCGAACTACCTGGTCAACTCCTACGGCGGCGACTCCTACGGCCTGGGCCAGGTGTGCTCCAATTCGCACTACGTCGGGTCCTGGTATCTCGACCCGGCCGGCTGGGGGCCGGTGCTGCTGTCCCTGGAGATGAACGAGATGAACGGCGTCCAGATACCGCAGGTCACCAACATCGCGGGCTACGAGGTCACCGCCAAGACCGCGTTCCTGCACTGTAAGTAGGAAGATTCCGAACGGCCGGGTGCGCGCGGCGGCGCGCGCCCGCTGCGGAGCCTGGGTGAGGACAGGCCGTGAGCGGCGATCGCTCGCGGACCGGGGAAAGGTGGCATATGGGCAGCCCGCTGAGGCACGATGTCCAGGGCGGCGGTGCGGCGCCCGACAGTCGTGAGGAAGAGCTGGCGCTGGAGGCCGAAGAGACCAAACGCGCGGCCGAACGCGAGCGGCGGCTGGGGCGCCGCCGCAGGTTCGTCGAGCAACTGCAGGGTGAGGGCCTGGTCCTGGTCCTGGCGGTCGTCTTCGTCCTGATGTGGATCAGCTCGCCGTTCTTCCTCACCCAGCAGAACCTGCTCACCGCCGCCAGCGTGATCAGCGTGCTCGGCGTGATGGCGGTGGCGGAGACCCTGCTGGTGATCTCCGGCGAGATCGACATCTCGATCGGCAGCGTGATGGCCTCGACGTCGGTCCTCATGGGCCTGCTGGTGGGCCAGGGCGTGAACGTCTGGCTCACCGCCGTCATCGGCCTGCTCTTCGCCGCGGCCGTGGGCGCCATCAACGGGATCATCACCGTCTACTTCAAGATCAACTCCCTGGTCACCACGCTGGGCACGTACTCGATCTTCCTCGGGATGGCCTTCGCCATCTCCAACACGGCCACGGTCAGCATCGCCGGCTCGGGGTTCCAGGTGCTGGGCAGCGGGAAGGTCGGATCGATCCCGGTACCGGTCTTCTTCTTCCTCGGGCTCTGGCTGGCTGGTCGGCCTGGTCGTGGCGCGCTGGACCGCGCTGGGGCGGCACATCTACGCCACCGGGGACAGCTACGACGCGGCCGTGCGGGCCGGCATCCAGGCCAACATGCTCCGGATTGGGCTGTTCATCGCCACCTCGCTGAGCGCTGGCCTGGCCGGGGTCATCACCACGTCCGAGCTAGGCTCCGCGGCGCCGCAGATCGGCGACCCGTACCTGCTGTCAGTGGTCACCGCGGTGATCCTGGGCGGCGCGAGCCTGCGCGGCGGACGCGGCACCATGCTCGGCACGCTGGTCGCGGTGGCGATCCTCGGGGTGCTGCAGAACGGCTTCGCGCTGCTGCAGTTCTCCACCTACCTGGAAGACACCGTGCTCGGCTCCCTGCTGATCCTCGCGGTGCTGACGGACCGGCTGGTACGGAGGGCAGAACGATGAGCGGTCCCGAGCAGGACGCGGCGGCGGGCCAGGGGCAGGACCCGGCGGCGGCGCGAGGCCAGGCGGCGGAAGGGGGCGAGACGAACGACCGCAGCGCGGCGCAGGCCACGCCGCTGCTCGAGGCGCGCGGCATCTCCCGCAGCTACGGCAGCGTCGCGGCCCTGACCGGAGTCGACCTGCAGCTGCGCCCGGGCGAGGTGGTCGGGCTGGTCGGCGACAACGGCGCGGGCAAGTCCACCCTGCTGAAGATCTTGTGCGGCGCGGTCCAGCCGACCGGAGGCGAGCTGCTCGTCAACGGCGAGCCGGTCACCTTCCGCTCGCCGAAGGACTCGCGCGAGCGCGGCATCGAGGTGGTGTACCAGGATCTCGCGCTCGCCACCGAGCTGTCCGTCGCCGAGAACATCTTCCTCGGCCGGGAACGCCGCCGTGAGGGCCTGCTGAGCCGCCTGCGCATTCTGGACCGGGCGCGGATGGCCAAGGAAGCCGCCGCGGCCCTGGAGTCCCTGGCCATCGAGATCCACAGCGTGCGGGCCAGGTGCGGGCTGCTTTCCGGCGGTCAGCGCCAGGCGGTCGCGGTGGCCCGGGCCGTGCTGTGGGGCTCGAACGTCCTGCTGCTGGACGAGCCGACGGCTTCGCTGGCCGTGATGGAGTCGGAGAAGATCGGCCAGCTGGTCTCCGAGGTGGCCAGGCGCCAGGTGGGCGTCGTGCTGGTCAGCCACAACATGCCGCAGGTGCACGCGCTGTGCGACCGCATCGTCGTGCTGCTGCGCGGCCGCGTGGTGGCTAACCTGCGCCGGGACGAGACCGACGTCCGGGACATCGTGATGTGGATCACCGGTGCGGCCCTCTCCAGGAACTGAGCCCGCCTTGCTGACCCTTCGCAACAGCGCCGTCGAGGTCACCATCCTGCCGGACAAGGGCGCCGACATCTACGCGCTGGCGGACCGCAGGACCGGCGTCGACGTGCTGTTCAAGTCGCCGTGGGGAGTGCGGTCCCCGGGCCCGTGGCTGCGCGCCGCCTCGTCGATGGAGCGCTGGGTCGAGGCCTACCCGGGCGGCTGGCAGGTGCTGCTGCCCAACGGCGGCACCGAGTGCGTCGAGCGCGGCACCACCTGGGGCTACCACGGCGAGGCGGCCCTGGTGCCCTGGCGTGTCCTGGACGCCACCCAGACGACCGCGTCACTGCAAACGCGGCTGTTCTGCGTGCCGCTGCGGGTGCACCGCGAGTTCGTGCTCGACGGGCCGGTGCTCCGGCTGACCGAGACGGTGACGAATGAGTCGGCGACCGAACTCGAGGTGATGTGGATCCATCACCCGGCCTTCGGGGCCCCGTTTCTCGAACGCGGCTGCCTGCTGTCGGCGGGCTGCACCACCGTGCTCGCCGACGACGAGGCGCCGGGAACGCTGCTGGCCGCGGGCAGCAGACACGACTGGCCGCACGCCACCGCCGCCACCGGTGACGCCGTCGACCTGCGGGTGATCCCCGGACCCGGGCAACCGCGGGCGGTGCTGGCCTACCTGGGCGACTTCACCAGCGGATACTTCGCGATCACCAACCCGCGGCTGCGTCTGGGCGTCGGGTTGCGCTGGCCGCTGGACACCTTCGGCCGGGCCTGGTTGTGGCAGGAGGTGATGTCGGGCGAGGACTGGCCTTGGTACCGGCGTGCCTACGTCGTCGCGGTCGAGCCCGCGTCGACGATCCCCGGCCAGGGGATGAGCAAGGCCCGCGCCAAGGGCCATCCGGGCGTCCGCCTCGCGGGCGGCGCGACCCGCCAGGTGGTGCTCGAGGCGGTCCTGTTCGAGGCGGCGACCGCGGTCACTGGCATCGCCGAGGGCGGCCGCGTCGAGCTGGCCTGAGGCGAAACAGAGAGGTAGGGGAAACGAACATGACCGGCTCATACGGGCGGTTCACCGGGAAGGCGGGCATCGTCACCGGCGCGGGGATGGGTATCGGCGCCGCGGTCGCCCGGGCGCTGGCCGGTGAGGGCGCCGCGGTGGCCGTCGTGGACCGCGACGCGGCCGCGGCCGAGCGGGTCAGCGCCGAGATCAGCGCGGCGGGCGGCCGGACCATCGCGGTCACCGGCAGCGTGGCCGACGCCGCCGACGCGGAACGGGCCGTCCAGGCTGCCACCCAGTCGTTCGGCGGCCTGGATGTCCTGGTCAACAACGCCGGGGTGGTGATCTACGGCGAGGTACCCGACTACCGCGAGCAGGACTGGGACACGGTGGTGGACACCAACCTCAAGGGCCAGTTCCTGATGTCCAAGTACGCCATCCCCCGGCTGCGCGAGCGCGGCGGCGGCGCGATCGTCAACCTGGCCTCGGTCCAGGCGCTGGCCAGCCAGCGGGGAGTGGCCTCGTACGCGGCGTCGAAAGGCGGCGTCGTCTCGCTGACCAAGTCGCTGGCCCTTGATCACGCCAAGGACCGGATCCGGGTGAACTGCGTGCTGCCGGGATCGGTGCGCACGCCCATGCTGCGGCACGCGGCCGAACTCGCCCCCGGCGATCCGGAGCAGACCATCGAGGCCTGGGGCCGCATCCACCCGCGGGGAACGGTCATCGAGCCGGAGGAAATCGCCGCCGTGGTGCTCTTCCTGCTCAGCGCCGACGCCAGCGCGATGACCGGGGCCGCGGTCGTCGCCGACGCCGGCCTGACCGCGCAGGCGCCATTCTGACGTGATGGAGCCTGACGTGCTCGAGCTGCGCGGATCATCGTGGAACCACGAGCGGGGCCACGCGCCCATGGTGGCCACCGCGGCCGAGTACGAGCGGATCACCGGCGGCGCCGTGCGGGTCCGCTGGGAACCGAGGTCACTGAAGGAGTTCGGGATCGCCCCAGTCACCGAGCTAGCCCGGCGCTATGACCTGGTGGTGATCGACCACCCGCACATCGGGCTCATCGCGGAGACCGGCTGCGCGGTCCCGCTCGACGAGATGGCCAGCGCCGCCGATCTGCGGGCCCTGGAGGCCGGCTCGCCGGGCCGCTCGCAGCAGAGCTACCACTACGCCGGTCACCAGTGGGCGCTGGCCGTCGATGCCGCCTGCCAGGTCAGCGCCCGGCGCCCGGACCTGCTCCCGGAGCCGCCGCGCAGCTGGGAGGAGGTGCTCGAGTTGAGCCGCCGCGGCCGCGTGCTGTGGCCGCTCGGCGACGTCGACTCCGCGGCCAGCCTGCTGACGCTGCTGGCCGGGCTGGATCGCCCGGTCACCTTCGCCGGCGGCCATGCCGTCGACCGTGAGGCGGCCGCGCGGGCGCTCGGCATCATGCGGGAGGCGGCGCGGACCAGCGATCCGCGCTGCCTGTCCATGAACCCCATCGACGTGCTCGAGGTCCTTTCCTCAGCCGGCGGCTTCTGGTACGCGCCGCTGATCTTCGGCTACCTGAACTACTCGCGTGCCGGGCACCCGGGCCGGCGGATCGCGTTCGGCGACATCCCCCGGTTCGCCACCGAGCGGGAACCCCGCGGCTCCCTGCTCGGCGGCGCGGGCCTGCTGGTCTCGGCGTACAGCCCGCACCGCGCCGAGGCGGCCGGCTACGCGCTGCACGTGGCGGCCGCCCCGACGCAGCGGACGACGTACCTGGCGGCCGGCGGGCAGCCGGCCCACCACGAGGTGTGGTCGGACCGCACCGCCGACGAGGCATCGGGCGGCTTTTTCTCCGGCACGAGCCGGACGATGGCCGCGTCCTGGACCCGGCCGCGGATGCCGGGCTTCGTCCGCTTCCAGAACGAGATGATCGAACTGTTCGGCGACCACCGGCGGTGGATGTCCGAGCCGGGCCCGTTCCTGGACGACCTGGACGCGATCCACTTTCGCCGGGGCGCCCGGCCCGGTGCACCGGCATCCTGACACAGCGTGTAAAGGTATTCTGCGGACTGAATGCGAGGCGGAACGGAATTCGATGGCGACGGTACCAAACCAGCAGGCAGAACGATCGCGCGGATCCGGTTCTCGCGGAGGTCGGCGGAAAGCCAGTGACGATGCGCGCGTCGTGGACGAGCAGGCGGGCCGGGCTCGCTCCACCACCGGCGACCTGCTCAACCTGGTCGAGCAGCTGTCCAATTTCGACCGGATCGGGGTGACCCGCCTGGCCCGCCACCTCGAGGTGCCGGTGCCCACCGCCTACCGGATGCTGCGCGCGCTCGAGCGGGCCGGGTACGTCGAGCAGCTGGCCGAGTCCAAGGAGTACCGGCTCACCCTGAAATTGTTCGAGCTCGGCAGCCGGGTGGCGAGCCGGACCACGCTGCGCGATCTCGCCGCCGTCGAAGTGGAGCGCCTCGCCCAGCAGTCCGGTCTCGCCTCTAACGTGAGCGTGCTCGTCGACGGGGATGTTCTCTACCTGGCCCAGGTCAAGACCGAGGAACTGCTGGCCGTGAACCTGACGCCCGGCAGCCGGGCGCCCGCCACCTGCACCGCGATGGGGAAGGCGATGCTCGCGGTGGAGTTCCGCGACGTGCGGGCCGTGGTCGGGCCCGGGCCGTACCCGCGCCGGACCGAGCACTCGATCACCACGTACGAGGACCTGGTGACCGAACTAGCCGAGATCCAGCGGCTCGGTTACGCGGTCGACCGGCAGGAACTCAACCTTGGCGTGTGGTGCGTGGCCGCGCCGATCCTCGGGGTCAGGCAGACGCAGCCCGCCGCGGTGAGCGTCTCCGCCTACCGGCCGCAGCTTGACGCGGCCGAGGAGGAACGGCTCGGCAAGCTCGTCATCGCCGCGGCGAGCCGGATTTCCGATCGCGTCGGCGGCCTCGGCAACATGGTCTCCTGGTAGCGCGCAGATGATCACCGGCGTGCCCGATACCGTAGCCAGGCCGCAGTGAGAACGACCCGGGCCGGGTCGGCGGCGGCGACGGCGGCACTGATCACGTCCAGCCGGCTCGCCGGCGGTCTCCTCGACGATCTCGGCGAGGGTGTTCGCCCGGCCACCGAACTCGACGCTTATCGTGCCCAGGCCATTGCTCACCCCCTGCTCGAAGCGGCCGGTTTCGGGCGCCAGGCTGGCTGGAAGATCGGCTGCACGACGAGGGTCATGCAGGCCTACCTTGGCATCGGCAACCCCTGTGCCGGAGCCATGTTCCAGGCGAACGTGTGGCACGGCCGGCACGCTTTCACCGTGCCGGTCTCGGGCCGCCTCGGCGTTGAGTGCGAGATCGCTGTGCGGATGGCCCGCGATCTGCCGCGCCGTGAATCGGCCTATGACCTCGCGGACATGGCCGGGGCCGTAGCCGCCTCGATGGCGGCGATCGAGGTGGTGCAGGACCGCTACACCGACTATCACTCGCTGGACACCCCGACCCTGATCGCTGACGATTTCTTCCACTACGCGTGCGTGCTCGGCCCGCAGGTGGAGTCGCTGCGCCGGGAATCCCTCCGCGAGGTCACCGGGGCGATGGCCATCAACGGCCAGGAGGTCGGCCGCGGCGTCGGCACCGACATCCTCGGCGAGCCGCTTCAGGTCCTGTGCTGGCTGGCGAACAGCTGCGCCGCGTGGGGGAGGCCGCTGCTCGCCGGTGACGTGGTGCTGCTCGGCTCGCTGGTCCAGACCCAGTGGGTGAAAGCCGGAGATGTCGTCGCCGTGGCCAACGATCCGCTGGGCCAGGTAGCCGCGGAATTCGTGCCCTGACCTGCGACTCGGGCCATGTTCAAGCCCATTCAGCCGGTGTATTCCGCGATGGTGAGGCCGGCGTTGCAGGCGGTGGCGCGGGGTCCCGGTAGCGGCACGGTCCGGATATTCGCCCGGACGTCCTGCCTGGCAAGCGTTTCCGCGGAAACGTCACGCAATTGCGTCGCGCGTTTCCGCCGGGACCTGTGCCCTGCGCCGACGGCGCCGGGCCGGTTCTGCCCGGGGTCGGCGCCAACCTCGCCGACCACGCGGGGGTGGACATCGACTGCGGCTATCGCGGGCCTGCCCGTAGCGCTCCTCTCTTCCACCTGCTCGCCACCTTCCACAGCTCGGCCACCCCGAGCGACGAAGCGCCGGATCTTATGCTGTGCCTGTCGGACCCGCGCGGCGACCCGCCGGTCTTCGAGATTGACGCCGGCCTGCTCAGGCCCCGCTCGAGGGGCACCGTCCGGCTGCGCTCCGCCGGCGGCGAGAGTGTCTCGCATCCCGGCCGGGTCATTTCAGGCACTCCGAGTGCGTTGGTAGACGTGGATGGCGGTGCCGTCCGGGTAGGTGGTCGCGTCGAGGAGCTGTAGGGGCAGCGGGTCGGGGAGATCCTTGAACAGCGGCAGCCCGCTGCTCAGCGCCACTGGGCGGATCACGAGGCGGTACTCGTCGATCAGGCGCAGCCTCGAGAGGGCCTGCACAAACGTCGCACCGCCGTGGGCCATGATGTCGCCACCGGATTCGCGTTTCAGGCTGGTGATCTCCTGAGCAAGATCGCCGCGGGCGATCCTGGACCCGGTCCACTCGGCTCTCACCAGGGTCGAGGAAAACACGACCTTCGGGATGTCGTTCATCGGCGCCGCATAACCGTCAGTCGCTGACGGCCAGTGCGCAGCCATCTGCTCGTAGGTGACGCGGCCCATGATGTGCGTGCCCACCCGGCGCAACGACGCGACCTTCCACGCGGTCACGTCCTGGTGCTCGGCCGCCAGCCCCCAATCACCGTCGCCATCGTGCCGGGCTACGAACCCATCCAACGACACGCCCATTTGCAGAACAACTCGTCTCATCGCCTTCATCTCCTTTGGGATCCTCCTGTAGCCGATCTGCCACAACCGTCGTGGTTGGGTAGTCATTGAGACGACTCCGCGGCGCGAAAGGAATTGGTGACCGGCACAATGGGTCAGTGAGCACCGCCGATGCCACGTCGCTGGACGAGCCGGACCTCGACGAAGCGATGCGCCGCTACAGGCGCGAGCTGCACGTGTACTGCTACCGGATGCTCGGCTCGTTCGACGACGCCGAGGACCATGTCCAGGAGGTCTTCCTGCGCGCCTGGCGATCGCGGGACACCTTCCGGGGCCGCGCGAGCACCCGCGCCTGGTTGTACCGGATCGCGACCAACGCCTGCCTGGACACGCTGCGCCGCCACCGACCCCGCGCCGTGCCGGACCCGTCGGGCGGGTCCTCCGGCCCGTCGGTCGCCTCGATGCCGTGGCTGCAGCCCTACCCGGACGCGCTGCTCGACGAGCTGGTCAGCGACCAGCCCGACCCCGAAGCGCGGGCGCTGAGCCGCGAGTCGATCTCACTGGCCTACCTGACGGTGATTCAACTGCTGCCGCCGCGACAGCGAGCGGTGCTGATCTTGCGCGACGTGCTCGACTGGCCGGCGAGCGAGGTCGCCACTCTGATCGACAGCAGCGTGCCGGCGGTGAAGAGCGCGCTGCAGCGAGCGCGCTCGACCCTGCACGAGCACCAGGTGGGCCGTGGACCGGCACCGACCCGGCCCGCCGCCGATCAGCGTCGGCTGCTGCAGGGGTTCATCGCGGCGCATGAGCAGGCCGACCCCGAAGCGCTGATCGCGCTGCTGCGGGACGACGTCCGGCTGGCGATCTCGCCGCAGGTCGGCGAATGGAACGGCCGCGCCCAGGTGGCCGCCGCGCTTCGCCAAGGCATGACCTCGCTCGGGGCCTGGCGAGTGCTGGCGACCGCCGCCAACGGGCAACCCGCGGCCGCAGGCTACCTGCGTCGCCCGGGCGAGACCGCGTTCCTGCCCTTCGTGATCACCGTGCTCGACATTGACAGCGGCAGGCTCGCCGACATCGCCGCCTTCGAAGCAGCCGGCCTGATCGCGGCCTTCGGGCTGCCCGCGTCCCTCTGACCACCCGCTCGAGGAACGGTCTACGGCGAGCGAACAGCCGAGCAAACGCTGTCGGGTCGTCGCGCAAGCCGATCGGCGAACGAACCTGAGCTATGCGGCGCGACCGATCTCGCTAGCGGATCCGTCACCGGGCGCGGTCGTGGCTGCCCGCAAGGGATCCCCAAATGGGAACGGGGGTTGCACCCGCGCCCGACTCGTTGCGCCGGACGCTGACGACCGGGTCGGAGCGCCATGTGCTTGCAGAAGCAAGCAGCGGACGTCGCCGTTGCGGCGACCGCTTGAACGGCACCCATCATCCCGAACTAGGCAATCTGCGCTCGTCAGGCGCGTGACAAATGCGACGCGCACTGCACCCATAGTCGGCAGGGAGGATGGGTGACCCGATGCTTCTGCTCACGCCGTGTGATTGGCCCTCGGCCTTAGGCGCGTTATGTGGGTTGATCCTGACGTCCGGGCTTGATCATGGGGTGGCCTCTGCGAGAGACAAGAGGTTATCGAAGTCCCTTGTCTTGCAGAGGCCACCCCCATGCTGCCAACCGAGGACCTGTTCGTCTACGTGTATGTGCTGATCCACGACTTGATCACTGCCGGGGCGATCGCCATCCCGGCCCGGCCGGGCCCCGAACCGGCCTGCAGCGACGCCGAGCTGCTCACCATCGCCATGGTGCGCCACCTGCTGGGCCGGCGCAGTGAGGCCGGGTTCCTGGCCGAGGTGGCCCGGGACTGGGGTCACCTGTTCCCGGTGCTGCCCCATCAAAGCGAGGCGAACCGGCGGATCCGCTGGCTGTGGGGCGCATTCGAGCAGTTCCGTGTGACGCTGGCGGCGCGCCTGCCCGAAGACGACTGCCAGCAGATCGACACCTCCGCGCTGCCGGTCAAGCACCCCTCCCGGGTCCGCGGCCCGGACGGCTGGACCGGCCCGGGCAACGACCTGACCGCCCGGTTCGGCCGCGACGCCGCGCACGCCGAATGGTTCTACGGCTTCCGGCTGGCCATCAAGACCGACCTGGGCAGCCGGATCGTGCGCGCCTGGAGCATCGTGCCCGCGGCGGTGAACGAGCGCGAGGTCGCCGCCGACCTGCTGGAAGCCGGGCCGCCGCCGCGTGACCTGCTCGCGGATAAGGGGTTCAACGGCAAGGCGTTCGCCGCGCAGCAAGCCGCCCGCGGCACTGCCGTGCTCGTCCCGCCCGGCAAAGACCAGCGCCAGCAGATGCCGCCCATCCTCCAGAAGATCATCGCCCAATGGCGCAACCGCATCGAGGCCACCTTCGGCGAGATCACCGACCAGATGGAACTGGCCCGCCACGGCGCCCACAGCTTCTGGGGCCTGCTGACCCGCACGGCAGCCACCATAGCGGCTCACACGCTGCTGCGCGTCTGCCTCGCCACAGCGTAAATCAACCCACATAACGCGCCTTAGCGAAGCGCACACTCCCGCCGATATGGCGTGTGGCATCAGCTCTCTCCTTGGTGAACTCGGGCGTACCGAACTGGGTGATCGGGGCCGGCGGCTTGGCAGGCGCCGGCCCGTGGTAATGGCCAGCCAGCAGCGCGTTCAGGGCGGAACGTGGAGAAGGCCGCCAGAACCGGCGCGGTGATCTTCTGTGCCCGGAACTGCTCTCGGCAGGGTATTAGGAGTTCTGCATGCAACTGGCGGGACGAACCGCTAGA
>WNFC01000038.1_pt1 | contig 112686 bp, 108 predicted proteins | sample 5400541 | NCBI WGS metagenome assembly WNFC01 (sample SAMN13153342, study PRJNA577476) | soil metagenome | isolation source: 120 cm saprolite under Douglas fir tree site 2 hole 2 replicate 1 | place: USA:California | collected 2015-04-18
GTCGTCGTCGATGGGTTCGAGGTGCTGATCGGCCGGGGTGACGAGGAGAACGATTTCCTCACCTTCGAGGTCGCCGCGCCCGAGGACTTCTGGCTTCACGTCGCCGGCGGTGTCGCGGGAAGCCATGTGGTGATTCGCAACCCGGAGAAGCACGAGACGCTGCCGGACGAGATCGTACGGCGCGCCGCCGAGCTGGCCGCCTGGCACTCGAAGGCCCGACACGCGGGCCGGGTCGAGGTGCACGTGTGCAGGGTCGCCGACGTTCGAAAGCCGCGCGGGGCAGCGGTGGGCGAGGTGGCATTGCGACGGTGGCGCCGAGTGCGGGTCCAGCCGACTCCTGAGGGCTCGGGGCGAAGCGAGCCGGCCTCCGGCCGGCCCGAGGGCGCTGCGGACGTCTAGCCCTTGACGCTCCCGGCCGTCAGCCCCTCGACCATGTACTTCTGGAGGTAGATGTAGGCGGCGATCACGGGCAGCGTGGTCAGCACGGCACCTGCCATCAGATAGCCCCAGCCATAGACGTCGCCCGTGATGAAGGTGGACAGCCCCACGGGCAGGGTCCTGAGCTTGACGTCGGTGATGAAGACGAGGGCGTAGAGGAACTCGTTCCAGGCCTGGGTGAAGGCGTAGAGGCCCGCGGCGAGCACGCCGGGGGCGGCGAGAGGCAGGATCACGCGCCGGAAGGCGCCAAAGCGCGTGGCGCCGTCGATCATCGCCGCCTCCTCCAGCTCGACCGGGATGGACTCGAAGTAGCCCATGAGCAGCCAGGTGACGAAGGGAATGGTGAAGGACGGATAGGCGGCGATGAGCCCGCCCAGGCTATCGGCCAGACCCAGCGTGCGGATCTGCGCGTAGAGCGGGATGAAGAGGATGGAGGGCGGCACGAGATAGGTGATGAGCACGGCGCTCGACATGAAGGCGCGCCCGAGGAACTTGAGCCGGGCGAGGGCGTAGGCGCCGATGGTGCCGATGGCGGTGGCGACGAAGGTGCTGCTGATCGCCACGAACACGCTGTTGCGGAACCACGAGACGAACTCGGTCTTGCGTAGCAGGTGCTCGTAGTTCTCGGTGACGGGAGGACTCGGCCAGAACATGCTCACGAGGCTCCGCATCTGATCCTCGCCCTTGAAGGACGTGACGGTCATCCAGTAGAAGGGAAAGACCACGATGACGAGCAGGCTCACGAGGAAGCCGTAGGAGCCCATCAACTGAAGCCGGGCCACCAATCCCTTGTTCATTTATTCAGCCCTCGCCTCATCGCGGATCAACTCAGCTCTCGCCTCAGGGCTTCGCCCTTCAGCTCGAAGGGCCACGCCTGCGGGAAAGGGGGCGCGCTTCAGCTCGAAAATCATCTCGCTCGCCCTTTGCGCATGTAGCGTGCGAGGACGATGATGACGGCGGCCAGCGCGGGCAGCATGTAGAGCGCGACGGCGATGGCCTCGCCCAGGCGCTGGGCCCCGAAGGCGATCTCGTAGGTGAAGACGGGCAGGACCTGGGTGGCGCCGCCGGGGCCGCCCCTGGTCAGGATGTAGACGATCTGGAAGTCGTTGAAGGTCCAGATGGTCGAGAGCAGCATCACGATGATGAGGATGTTCTTGAGCCCGGGCAGCGTCACGTGACGGAAGCGCTGCAGGGTGCCCGCGCCGTCGACGGCCGCGGCCTCGTAAAGCTCGCCGGGGATGGCGCGCAAGCCCGCCAGGAAGGAGATGCCGAAGAAGGGAAAGCCGCGCCAGATGTTGACGCCGATCACCGAGGCCATGGCCGTGCCAGGCTCACTGAGCCAGCCCACGCCCTGGGGCAAGAGGTGGAAGACCTTGACCAGGAGATAGTTCAGCACACCGAGGCTGTAGTCGAAGATCCACAGAAAGTTCAGCGCCGAGACCACCGTGGGCGCCACCCACGGAATCAGGAGCACGCCCGTCCAGAAGCTCCGGAAGCGTATGCCCGAGGTCAGGACCAGCGCCATCAGCATGCCGAGAACGAGCTTCACGCCCACGGAGCCGAAGGTGAAGATGAAGCTGTTGACGACGGCGCGCTGGAAGAAGCCGTCGAAGGTGATCTTGACGTAGTTGTCGAAGCCCACGAAGACGGGGGGCACTCCCACGTACTTCCGTGTCATGCTCAGATAGATCGCGTAGCAAAAGGGATAGGCGACGAGGGCGAGCACCAGCACCACAGTAGGCAAGATGAAGAGATAGCCGAGCCGGTAGTCCGGGCCCAGCATGCGGGCGAGGCCGACGAGCGGCCCCGTGCGCTTCGGGCCGAGGGCGGCCTTGGCTCTGAGCTCGGCGGTGCTGATGCTCATGGGAGCGAGGCGGGCTAGCTCCGCCTGGCCTTGTAGATCTCCTCGACGCGCCCGTGCGCCTCCTTGAGCGCGGCCTCGGGGCTGAGCCCCGCCGTCACCACGCGCCCCGCCATGTCGCAGAGGATGTACTGCGCCTGCACCTCGACGGCGGCCGCGCTGAAGGGCCCAGGATAGCCGGGCCACACGCTGCGCAGGATGTTCTGCACCATGCCCTGGAAGTTCGGATCCGTCTTCCAGTACGGCTTGTCGGCCCGCGACTTGTATACAGGTCCCGCCTGGCCGATGGAGGCCTGCATGTACTCGTCGAAGCGCTTCTCCTCCTCCACCCAGCGGATCAGGTCCTCGCAGAGCTCGGCCTGCTTGCTCTTCTGGAAGATGCCCCAGTTGTAGGCGCCGGCGGCCACGAAGCTGCCCGCGGGCCCGCCCGGGGTGAGGATGACCTGGGTCTTCTCGGCGAGCGGGTGTTTCTTGGCGACCATGGCGTAGTAGAGACTGGCGCCGTTGTTCGTGCTGACGAGCTTGCCCGCCATGTAGGCCTCGTTATTGGACACGTCGTTCCAGCCCATGACACCCGGCGGCTGGATCTTGTGCTTCTGGATGGTGTCCACGGCGAACTGGAGGGCCTCGAGGTTCTCCTTCTTGAACGTGGTGGCAAGCGCCGGCTTGCCTTCCTTGTCCCAGACGCTCCCGCCGTAGTCCCAGAGAATGGCCTGCATGAACCCGTTGCCGTCGTCGCAGCGGTTGAGCGTCTGCCCGAAGCCCCAGAGATCCTTCGAGGCATCCTGGCATTTCTTGGCCATGTCGACGACGTCGGGGTCATAGAGCTTCGGCAGCTTCACGCCCTTGGCGTCGAGGAGGTCCTTGCGGACGAAGAGGCCGCCGGGGAAGGCCTGCCGGGCGACACCGAAGTACTGTCCGTTGATGTTGACGACCCGGTCGGCGTAAGGGAGGAGTCCCCCGCGCGCCCCCGCGATGTCCTTGGCGAGCCTGGTCACGTCGCGGAGCGCGGGCTTGTAACGCGCCGGCCCCTGGTAGTTCATCTCCGCCATGTCGGGCGGGTTGCCCGCCTCGATGGCCGCCACGAACTTCTGCTCGCGGTCGCCAAAGGTGGCCCAGTCCATGTCGACGTGCACCTTCCGCTCCGCCGCCCAGCCTTCCACCTGCTTGGCGAGGATGTCGTTGCCGGCCGTGACGTAGCTCTTGAAGAGCCACACGCGGAGCTTGGTCGGGCTCTGCGCTCCCGCCATGCTCTCGAGGGCTTTGAGCCCGGCGCCGGTGCCGCCGGTGATGATGGCCGCCCTGCGGAGAAACTCGCGGCGAGCGATGAGACCGGCATCGAGTTTCTCGGCCAGGTTGTTCAGGCGGCTGTCCATTTCATCCTCCCTTGGATGACGTGTAGCGAATGCTACCCTACCGGGGTCACGTCTGGCAATTGACACCGGGCAAAAGCTTCCTATCCTTTTCACGCGAGACGGGCTGCGGTGTCTCAAGGGCGGGTCATACTACGAGAAGAGGAGGACACCATGAGCGCGGATCGCACCTACATAGTCCAGAACGATGCCGAGCGTGGCCGGCTTCGGGCCCTCGTCGGTCGACTGAGCGACGCCGATCTTGCCCGGGCCATGCCCGCGGGATGGACGGTCGCCGGGATCCTCGCTCACCTGGCCTTCTGGGACCAGCGAATTCTTGTCTTGCTCGAGCAGTGGGAACGATCGCCGTCCAAGCCGCCCCGCATCGAGAACGAGGCAGACACGGACTGGATCAATGACGCGTCGAAGCCACTCCTTCTCGCCCTCGCTCCGCGCCAGGCCGCCGAGCTGGCCGTCGCCATCGCCGAGACCGTCGATAGCAAAGTGGCCGCGCTGCCCGACGACCTCGTGGCGCGGAATGCTGCGGCGGGGAGCCCGCTCAATCTGCTACGCGCGGAGCATAGAGCCGAGCACCTGCGCGAGATCGAGCACCTCTTCCGCTGACGGTGAGTCCAAACGATCGGCGAGCCGGCGGCAGATTGTGCCCGCCGGCTCGCTGATCGAACTGGTCGTTACTTGATGATCTCGATCTTCTTCAGCACCATCTTGCCGCCCTTCGGCTCGTAGGTGGCCTTGACCTTCGTGCCCTCCTTCATCTCCTGGGGTACCTCCACGGCCTCCGTCCAGTAGAGCTGGGTGCCGTCCGAGAGCGTGAGCACCCGCTCATTGATCTGGATGGTCTTGACCGTGCCTTCCTTGTCCGCTGCCCAGACGACGGTTCCCATCGTGAAGACCATCGCCAATGCCACCACAGCCGCTACCAGCGCGCGCTTCATAGTGATCTCCTTTCGAGAAGAATTTACCAGCCTGAGCTGCCAGAGATTGCATAGGCGGTGCCACCGAGCGGAGCGACGGAAGGGCGCGCAAGATCGTGCGAGGCGCTTTCTCGTGTCCGCGCGACGCGGAAGAATCTACGGGTAGTCCTTACATCCGCGTGGAATCGAAATTCGCAGTGGGATGAATTGACAGGCTCGAAGGAACGTAGAACAATCCGCTCCTGTCACCGCCGTCGGGCCTGAGGGCCCGGGAAAGGGCTCTCCCAATGCGGACCAGCACGCGTCTTCGCCAGATGCTCGACCAGCCCGGGCTCATCGTCGCCCCGGGTGCCTACGATGGGTTCTCCGCGCGGCTCATCGAGGCCGCGGGCTTTCGCTGCGTCTACATGACGGGCGCGGGCACGGCGGCCTCCCATCTCGGCCAGCCCGATCTCGGCCTCGCCACGCTCACCGAGATGGCCAACCACGCCTCGCACCTGGCGGCCTGCGTGACGCTGCCCGTGATCGCCGATGCCGACACGGGCTATGGCAATGTGCTCAACGTCGTGCGCACCGTGCGGGAGTACGAGCGGGCCGGCGTGGCGGGGCTGCACATCGAGGATCAGGTGGCGCCGAAGAAGTGCGGCCACATCGCGGGCAAGCAGATCATCCCGACGCAGGAGTTCTGCGACAAGATCCGCGCGGCCGCCGAGTACCGCACCGATCCCGACTTCGTCATCATCGCGCGCACGGATGCCCGGGCGGTGACAAATCTCGACGACGCCATCGAGCGGGGCAACCGCGCGGCGGAGGCGGGCGCCGATGTCATCTTTGTGGAGGCGCCCCAGACGCTGGACGAGATCCAGCGCGTGGCCCGCGAGGTCAAGGCGCCGCTGCTCGCCAACATGGTGCAGGGTGGCCGGACGCCGGCCGTGAAGACCTCCGAGCTCGAGCGGCTCGGCTTCAGGATCGCGATCTTTCCCGCCGTGTGCATGGCGGCGGCCGTGCCAGCCATCGAGCAATCGCTGGAGCGCCTCAAGGCGACGGGCACGGACTGGCACGATGGGCCTGTGCTCTCGCCCATGGACATCTTCCGCCGGGTCGGCTTCGACTGGTGGCAGCAGATCGAAGAGAAGTTCGCGCCCCGGCCGTGACCGCGCGTCACATTCGTAGACCCGCTGACCTGTTCAGCCCTCGCTCGTCGCCCGAGGCGGGCGTCTCAGCTCGAGGCGCGGCGCCGCCGAGATGCCCTGGCTGCTGAGCGGCGGCGGCTCCGCGGCCTAGCGAGCGCGCCTACCGCGCTTCGAGCCGGATGCTGTCGAGCACGGGCTGCCAGCTCGCCTCGTCGCCCGAGACGAACTGGATCTTCGCGAGGTGCACGTCCAGGCACGCGCCATCCTGGCCGAGGTAGGCGTTGACATGCTTCTGGTTGATCGGCACGCCCTGGAAGTCCTTGATCAGGTAGTCGAGCACGGCCAGCTCGCCCAGCTCGGACATCCGGACCGCGATGCCCTTCATGATCGGACTTCGCTGGAGGCGGGCGGCGTAGTAGGTGCGGCACGCCCTGGCGTCCATGGACTCGGGCACCCGCTCGAGGAAGGCGGTCAGCGTGATGCTGCTCTCGCGATTCTCGGCGGCGATGCGTCGCGCCGTCCGGGCGGAGTTCATCTCGTCAGCCGTGATGGCAAAGCCCGCGAGGTCGAGACGCACACCCCACGGGTATCCCGGCAGAGAAAGGGAGAGTGGGCCGGGGGCAGTCGCCTCGGTTTTCACGCGGGCGCCCGCGAGCATGGCGAGGACGGCCTCCCGCTCGGGCGTGTCCTTGGTGCGGAAAAAGAAGCTGAAGGCAAGGAGGAGATCGGCCGCGCTGGTCATGCCTTGAGTGATGTACGGGTAGTCGTCCGGGGCGGAGGGCTTACCGATGGAGCGCTTGTCACTGAGGGTGTAGTGATAGCCGCGCGGGGTCGCGCCGGGGAGTGACTCGACCACGAGTGTCTTCTCGACGGCGGTGGGTAGGAGCCTCTGCCCCATGCGCTGGACGCCGGAGCGAATCGCTGCGGGAGAGGGGGCATCGGCACGGCCACTGGGGTCCCAGGTCGCCGTCACCTTGAGCTCGAACTCCTGGGTGGTGGCTGGCCGGAAGGTGATGGTCGGGGGCCGGCCGCCGGGTGGCTGGTCCGTGGAGCTCATCCACGTGGCAGGTACATCGAGCTCGAGGACGCCGCGGCCGGGGATCATGTAGGAACGGGGCGCTTGCGGGGTCGGAGGATCGGCGGCCTTTGTCGCAGGGACCACGAGGGCCGTGACGGTGAGGAGAGCCAGCAGGACTGTTCCCCGCGGGATTCTCCCAAGTCCATTGCCTCCTCTACCTCTGGCGTTGCCGGGAAAGGCGTCCAGATTTCTATATCTTGTAGCGTTCCCCGGCTTTCTCCCCTCTATTTTGATCTGGTAATTATCCCTTGACAGAAGGTAGTATACTCCGGCAGAGAAGGCGGCCTAAGCGCCGGAGGGACGACATGACTGTCTGTATAGCTGCAGCCTGCCGATGGAAGGACTGGTCGTTAATCATTGGGGCGTCCGATCGCATGCTGACCAGCGGGAATATCGAGTTTGAGCCTCCGCAGACGAAGGTGTTCCCCCTGACCAGGAACGTCGTTGCCATGATCTCTGGGGATGGCTCCAAGATGCTGACTATCTGTCAACAGGCTTGGGCCGATCTCCAGGCCAAGCCTCAAGCAGATGTGGCGGGCGTGGTAGGAATAGTTACTGCACGGTTTGCGGCACTCCGGAGAAGTGAAGCTGAGGCGAGCATGCTTACTCCGCTTGGCCTAGACCTGCCCAAGCTTCTCCTCGGGCAGAAACGGGGAATGGATAAGGAACTGGTTGCATCCCTGCTCCGCGAGGTTAGGGAGTACAGTTTTGATAGCAACCTAATCATTACCGGGACAGATGGCTCTGGGGCTCACATATACATCGTCGGCGATCCGGGAAGGGCGATGTGTTGCGACCTCATGGGATTCGCGGCAATCGGAGTCGGGGACTGGCACGCGGAATCCCAATTTATGGTTGCCAAGTATGTGAGCTCCTGGCCCTTTGAAAAGGCCTTGCGCCTTCTGTATCTCGCGAAGAAAAGAGCCGAGACTGCACCTGGGGTGGGCACTGATACGGATCTCTTTATCATCGGTTCACCTCCTGCTGGCGCCCATACTCAGGTAGGAGTTGACGTCGTTCAGAGGCTGCATGAGATGTATGAGGCGCACATGAAGACGATTGAGACGATGGGGTGGCTCGCGGACACCCAGATGGAGGACTATGTCAAACAGCTCGAGGCCAGCACGCAAGAAGCCCAAGAAACAGCAACGGAGTCTGGAGGAAAAGAGCCCCCTGAGCCGGGAACAATTCGAGGAGACCCTGAGAAAGGCGAGTCAGAGGACGACGGCAAGGACAATCCCTAACGAACCTGACCGAGAAAAGAAAGGAACATAGGCCGTTCGTCGTGTCGGTGGTTGTATCGGAACCCATACTCATTGATGTAGCTCTGGAGATACTTCGGACTGACCGAATGATAGACGCCGCCAATACCGCGCTTTACGAGGCTCCAAAAACCCTCAATTGTATTGGTATGGATGCTCCCAATGCCGTACACCCCATCACCGTGTCGAAGCGTCCGATGCTTGTATCCCGCCCAATGGATACGCTCATAGACGGCGAGTTCGTCCGAAAAGACTTCGGTGTGCGTCGAAGGGATCGTGTCCTTGATGATCGGCATGACCGTCTTGATCTTGAGGTTGGGCACGACCTTGGCCACGACCGGCCCTTGCCGCTCAACCATGCCAAGCACGACAGTCTTGCCGGGAGCGCCGCGACCAGTTTTGCCGCCACTCCGCTTGCCGCCGACATAGGTATCGTCGATCTCTACTCGCCCCATCAGCGTTCCGGGCGATTCGTTGAGCATGGAGCGAATTTGCTTCGCCATGCGCCAAGCCGTCTTGTAGGTCACGCCCGTTTCTCGCTCAAGCTGTTTTGCCGAGATGCCACAGCGGGTCGAGGCCATGCGGTAGATCGCGTGGAACCACAGCCGCAGGGGCGTGGGCGACTTGTGGTAGATCGTCCCAGCTGTCGGATGGACGTGGTGCCCGCACCGGTCACAGCTATACGAGCGCCGAGACACGACGCGGTGATGCTTGGTCACCCGGTCGCACTTGGTGCAATGGATGCCGTTCGGGTACAGGTAGGCCCGGAGCCAGTCGAGGCAAGCGGCATCGTCCGGAAACTGCTTCTCGAAGTCCGTCAGCGTGTACTTGGTCATGGCCATAGCCCCTACCTCCTGCCTATAGCCTAGCCCATGCCTTACCTACTGTCAAGGGATAATTACCTTTGATCTTGTAATACTCAACACATGATGGGTAATCTATGCACTCCCATTTAAGGGAGCGCTATGGCCACCTCGATCGAGTCCTTACCCCCGCCAGGGTTGGACCCCGAGGGGCTCGATGGCTTGCTGCAGGCTTTCCCCCAGGGCCGGCTCAGCGAGATCGTCGGCCCTCGATCCTCCGGAGGCAGCAGCCTGCTCCTGGCGCTCCTGGCCCGCGCCGCGCGCAACGGAGTCACCGCTCTCGTGGACGCCTCCGACACGCTCGATCCAGCCGTGGCGGCCCGCGCCGGGCTCGATCTTCGCGGCCTGCTCTGGGTGCGCTGCGGCGGGCGTCTGCCCGTGGCATGGCGCGCGACGGATCTCCTCCTCCGCTGCCCGGGCTTTGCCGCCATCGCGCTCGATGTGGGTGAGTCGGCCTCCGCGCCGCCGGGGATGGGCGTGCGCCTCCAGCGCGCCGTCGCGAACGGCGAGAGCATGCTCGTCGTTCGGGGGCCGCGGCATCTCCTGGGCTCGGCCGCCGCGCTGGTGGTGTCGGTGCGCCGCGTGCGCGCGCGCTGGATCGGCGCACCGCGGCCGCTGCGGCTGGGCGGGCTCGTTTCCGAGGCGCGCGTGGTCCGCTCGCGCTCCGACCCGGGCCTGACCAGGCTCGGGCGCGCCTGGCTCCTCGAGTGGCGGACATGATACGCATCGCCTGCCTGCATGTGCCGGATGCCGACGCGACGGTGCAGTCCGCTCTCCTCGACATCGCCCTGCGCCATTCCCCCTCGGTGGAAGACGTCGCGCCGGGCATCGTCTTTCTCGACCTTCGCGGGCTCGGCAAGCTCTGGGGCGGCGAGGAGGAGCTGGCGCGCCGGCTTCTCCAGGCCGTGGCCGAGCGTGGATGGACGGCGCGAGTCGGCATCGCGGGCAGTCGCGCGGGCGCGCGCTTCGCCGCCCGCGCCGGAGAGGGCGTCACCATCGTGCCGCCTGGGCGGGATGCGGGGAGACTTGGAGTGGCGCCGCTGGCCCTCCTCGACCTGGGGCCCGAGATGGCCGCCCGCCTCGCCCGCTGGGGCATTCGCACGCTCGGTGAGCTGGCCGATCTTCCCGCGCGCGGGCTCGCGCAGAGGCTGGGCGATGAGGGCCCGCGCCTTCAACGACTGGCGCGTGGTGAGGATCCCACGCCGCTCCGCCTCTGGACGCCCCCGCCCGTCTTCGAAGAATCGGCGGAGTGCGCCTGGGGAATCGAGGCGCTCGAGCCGCTCGGCGATCTCATGGCGGGGCTGGCCGAAGCGCTCTGCGCGCGCCTCCGCCGCGACGAGCTCACGGCTGACGCCTTCGCATGGACCTGTCGCCTGGCCGACCGCACGGTGCACGAGGGCTTCTGCGCGCCGGCGGCTTCGCTGGCCGATCCCGCGGCGGCCGCCGCGATGCTCCGCGCCTCCCTCGCGGCCCGGCCGCCGCGCGCTGCCGTCGAGGGGATCACGCTCCGCGCGCATCCCCTGCGCGCGCCGAAGACGCAGCCGCGCTTCGATGAGCCGCCGGGCCCGAGCCCGCGCCTGCTCACCGCCGCGCTGGCGCGCCTGAGCGGCCTCGTGGGCACCTCCGGCATCGGCGCGCCCGAGCTCCTGGACAGCCACCGCCCCGACGCGATGCAGATGACCCCGTTCGTTTTGTTCTCCTCGCGCAATCCCGCAGGCGTGGCCGTTCGAGCTGAAGGGCGAAGCCCTGAGGCGAGGACTGAGTTAATCAGCGGCGAGGCGAGGGCTGAGATAAATCAAGGGAAGATTCTGGCGGTGCGGAGGATGAGACCGCCGCGCCCCGCGCGGGTGACGCTTGCTGCCGGCGCGCCCGCCCACCTCCACGCGGGCGGGCTCGCGGGCCGCATCGTGGCGGGCGCGGGCCCGTGGCGCGTCTCGGGGGAGTGGTGGACGGAAGAGGCCTTCGTCCAGGACGAGTGGGACGTGGAGCTGGGCGACGGCACCCTGTGCCGCCTCGCGCGCGACGGGCGCGGCTGGCGCCTCGAAGCAATATATGATTAGCCCTTGCCTCGCCGCTCTCCTGCGTGCGGGATTGATTCAGCTCTCGCCTCAGGGCTTCGCCCTTCAGCTCGAAAAGCGGGCAGCGTCTCAGCTCGAACTGCGCTAACCCATGTTCGTCGAGCTGCATGCCAAAAGCGCATTTTCTTTCCTCGAGGCGACGGCGCTGCCCGAGGCGCTGGCGGGCCGCGCCGTCGCTCTCGGGCAGCCGGCCCTGGCCCTCGTGGACGCCGACGGCGTGTACGGAGCGCCGGCCTTCTACCGCGCCTGCACGCGTCTCGGCATCACGCCGCTGGTGGGCGCCGAGGTCAGCCTGGCGGACGGCGGCAGGCTGCCCCTCCTCGTGGAGGATCAGGAGGGATACAAGAATCTCTGCCGTCTGCTGACGCGCGTCAAGATGCGCGCGGCCAAATGCGAGGGCGCCGCGGGCTGGGACGATCTCGAAGAGCATGTGGGTGGGCTCGTCTGTCTCACCGGCGGCGCCTCCGGGCCCGTCGCCGCGGCCCTCGCCCACGGCGGGCATGAGGCCGCCCGCGCGACGCTCGACAGGCTCGCCGGCCTCTTCGGCCGCTTCGGCGTCTACGCCGAGCTCCAGCGCGATCTCTCCCGCGAGCAGGAGGCGCGCAATGAATGGCTGCGTGCCGAAGCCGAGCGGCTGAGGTTGCCCCTGCTCGCCAGCAATGCCCCCCTCATGATCGCCCGCGGAGATCGCCCATTGCTGGACACGCTGACCTGCATCAAGCACGGCACGACGATGGGCCAGGCCGGGCGATTGCTCGCGCGCAATAGCGAGCGCTTCCTCAAGCCCGGTCGCGAGATGGAGCAGCTCTTCGCCGATTGCCCCGCGGCTGTGGCCAACACGGGCGAGCTGGCGCTGCGGCTCGGCTTCACCCTCAAGCACCTGGGCTATCGCTTTCCCGATTACCCGCTGCCGCCGGGCCAGACGCCGATCGGCTGGCTCCGCGCGCTCTGCAAGGAAGGAGCGCGGCAGCGCTACGGCGCGGGCCCGCTGGCCCAGAAGGCGAGGCGGCAGATCGAGCGCGAGCTCGACTTGATCGCCCGCCTCGACCTGTCCGGCTATTTCCTCATCGTCTGGGACCTGGTCGAGTTCTGCCGCCGCCACGGCATCCTGGCGCAGGGGCGGGGCTCCGCCGCCAACAGCGCGGTCTGCTACGCCCTCGGCATCACCGCGGTGGATCCGGTGGGGATGGAGCTCCTCTTCGAGCGCTTTCTTTCCGAGGAGCGCGGCGAGTGGCCGGACATCGATCTCGATCTGCCGAGCGGCGACCGTCGCGAGCAGGTCATCCAGTACGTCTACGAGCGCTATGGGCGCCTGGGCGCGGCCATGACGGCCAATGTCATCACCTATCGCGGCCGGAGCGCGGCGCGAGAAGTGGGCAAGGTGCTGGGGCTTCCCCCCGTGCTGTGCGATCGTCTGTCCGCGCTCGTCAGCAACTGGGAGTACAAGGATCCGGGCGATAGCCTCCTCGCGCATCTCCGCGAGGCCGGCTGCGATCCCGCGCACCCGGTCATGCGTCACTTCGCCGGCCTCTGGACGGCCATCCAGGATCTGCCCCGGCACCTCGGCCAGCACTCGGGCGGCATGGTCATCTGTCAGGGCCGGCTCGATAGCTGTGTGCCCCTCGAGCCGGCGACCATGCCCGGGCGCTCGGTCGTGCAGTGGGACAAAGACGACTGCGCCTCCATGGGCATCATCAAGGTGGATCTTCTCGGACTGGGTATGATGGCGCTGCTCGAGGATGCCATCGGCATGATCCGCCGGCGCGGCGGCCACGTGGACCTGGCGCACTTGCCCCCCGACGATCCGACCGTCTACGCCATGCTCCAGAAGGCCGACACCGTCGGGGTCTTCCAGGTGGAGAGCCGTGCCCAGATGGCCACCCTGCCGCGCCTCAAGCCGAAATGCTTCTACGACCTCGTGGTGCAGGTCGCCATCATCCGTCCCGGGCCCATCGTGGGCGACATGGTGCATCCGTATCTGAGGCGACGCGCCGGACGCGAGCCCGTCACCGTGCCGCATCCGAATCTCGAGCCCATCTTGAGGCGCACCCTCGGCGTGCCGCTCTTCCAGGAGCAGCTCCTGCGCATGGCCATGGCCACGGCGGGCTTCACGGGGGGCGAGGCCGAAGAGCTGCGCCGCGCCTTCGGCTTCAAGCGGCGCAAGCAGGCCATGGACGAGGTGGAGAAGAAGCTCCGGGCGGGCATGGCGGAGCAGGGGATCACGGGCGAGGCGGCCGAGGCCATCATCCGCTCCATCACCGCCTTCGCCCTCTACGGTTTTCCGGAGTGCGTCGTCGGCGAGACGCTCGTGATCGATGCCGACACGGGGCGGCGAGTGAAGATCGAGGATGTTGTCATGGGACGTGCGCGCATCAGCCACACCCTTGCCTGCGACTCAGACATGAAGATCCGCAAGCGTCGCATGCTCCAGGCCACCTCCAGCGGCCAGCGCATGGTTTACCGCGTGCGCACGGCTCTCGGCCGGGAGGTCCTAGCGACAGCGGAGCATCCTCTACTCACGATGGATGGTTGGCGAGCAGTCAATGATCTCAAGGCCGGCGATCGCATCGCGGCGCCCCGCGAGTTGCCTGTGCTCGGTTGTCGACGCTGGCCCCGATATCGGCTGATCGTCCTTGCGGATCTCATTGCCGAGGGCAACCTATGTCACCCGAGCACGGTGTATTTTTATACGACCGACCCGCAGCACCGCGATGAATTTGTGAGGGCGGTGGAGCAATTCCCTAATACCTGCGCAACTGTCGCCCGTCATCGGAATTGCTTCAGTGTGCACGTTCGACGGAGCAACAGATTGCTAAGGATAGGTGTGGTGAAGTGGATCAAGCGACTCGGACTCTGGGGTCTCGATTCACGGGGGAAGCATGTGCCAGCTGAAGTTTTCGAGTTGTGTTCAAGCGACTTGGCGCTCTTCCTCGCGCGTCTGTGGGAAGGGGACGGCTCGTTCTCGCGAGCCGGCCATGTGTCGTATGACACTGTGTCTCGCCGGCTGGCTGAGGATGTCCAGCACCTTCTTCTGCGCCTAGGAATTGTGGCTCGGATTTATGAGCGCGTCCGCCCTTATCGAGACCGGCAGGTTACAGGCTTTGTCGTCACGATCACCGGACAAGAAAACCTCCAGCGCTTCTATCGAGTGATCGCCCGACGTTTTCTCTGTTCTCGCAAGCGTCAACAGGCAAAGATCATTGCTGACGCGGCCACGCAAGATCGGTCCTCGTGTGATGTCGTTCCAACCGCCGTGCGAGGCGTGATTGATCCCGCCCGGAAACACAACAGGGTGACATGGGATGAGGTCGCGGCCCGCACGAGGCTCTCGATGCGCGCCGTGTGTTCACCGGATCGATCCAAGCAGGGATACCGACGATGGACAATTGCCAGACTAGCCGAGTACTTCCAGTCTCGAGAACTGAGGCGCTTGGCCGAGTCTGATCTTTACTGGGATAGGATTCTCGCGGTCGAGGAGGTGGGCGTCCGTGAGACGTACGATCTCAGCGTCGAGGATGACCACAATTTCATCGCCAACGACTTGATCGTTCATAATTCCCACGCGGCCAGCTTCGCGCTGCTCGCCTATGCGAGCACGTATCTGAAGGCGCATCACCCGGCCGCTTTCTACGCGGCGCTGCTCAACAACCAGCCCATGGGCTTCTATCATCCCGCCACCATCGTGGGCGATGCCGCGCGGCACGGGCAGACCATCCGCCCGGCGGACGTCAATCACTCCGACTGGCTCTGCGCGATCGAGGCCGACGGGACGGTGCGGCTCGGGCTGCGGTATGTCAGGGGGCTGCGCGAGGACGCAGGTCGACGCATCGAGCGTCTACGCCCCTTCGCCTCCGCCGACGATCTCGTCCGTCGCGCGGGACTCCACCGCGATGAGCTGACCCGGCTGGCCGAGCTGGGCGCGCTGGGCAGCCTCGGGCTCGAGCGTCGGGCGGCGCTCTGGGAGATCGAGCTGGCGGCGCGGCCGGCCGGTGCGCTCTACGAGGATGTCCCGGGCCTCCCCTCGCCTTCGCCGCTCCCGTCGATGACGGCCGAGGAGGCGCTCGTGGCCGACTGCCAGGGTACCGGGCTCACCCTGGGCCCTCATCCGATGGTCTTCCACCGTGAGCGGCTCGAGCGTCTGCGGGTGGCCCGCGCCATCGATCTGCCGGGGCTCAAGGACGGCCGGGCCGTGCGTGTGGCGGGAGCGGTGGTGGTTCGTCAGAGGCCCGGCACCGCCAAGGGCTTCGTCTTCCTGAATCTCGAGGACGAGACGGGGCTCGTGAACGTGGTCGTGCCCCCGCCCCTCTTCCACCGCTACCGGCTCGTCCTGGTGCAGGAGCCCTTCCTCTACGTCGAAGGCACGCTCGAGCACCGCGACGATGTCATCTCGGTGCGGGCGGGGCGCATCCAGCCCCTTCACTCCGAGCTGGGAGGGCTGCCCTCCCACGACTTTCATTAGCTCTAGGCGACCGCTTCCTGCTACCTTCTTGCCGCGTCCATCCTGATCCCGGCCACGCCGGAAGGAGGCCAAGTGCTCTTCGCCCCGTGGCTCGCGGTGGTGCTGCTCGGCGCCGCGGGCATCGTCGAGATGAGCATCGGGCTTCATGCGGCGCGGCTGAAGAAGCCGTTCCTGCTCGCGGCTCATCACCTGTACTGGACGCGGGCCGCCGGGCTCACCGTCATCATGCTCATGCTGCCGCGCCTGTCCTTGCGCTCGGCCACGGGCGTCAACAGCAATGCCCTCGACGCCATGCTCCTCCTGCCTGTCGTTCTCGCCGCGGGGTGCTTCTGGATGCTCGGCCGAGGCTATGCCGCGCCCGGGGTGGCCGTCGAGTCGCTGCTCGAGACGGTGCGGGAGGTGCTGGGGCAGATGGGCTACAGCGCGCGAGAGTCTGTCCCGCGCGCCGGCGAGCACGAGCTCATGATCAAGGACGTGGGCGTGGTGGTGACGGTGTCGGCGCCGTGGTGGAGCGGCTCGCCCAGGCTGCGCGTGCAGCCCGCGGACGAGATCGGCATGCTCCGCCAGGTGGTGACCGCGGTCAACGTGTTGCTCGCCCTCGGGCCCTTCGAAGTGCGCAGCGCCCCCTTCGTACTTCACACGCTCAAGGGCGCGGTCCTGATCGTGGCAGCAGTGGCAGGCTTCGTCGCGCTCGTCGCTCGCCCTTAGCTTCTCTAGGTCGCTCAAAAAGGTCCAGATGCGAGGCGTCGCCCGAAGGCTGCACGCGAGGCGTACTCTCTGTACGTTGAGCGTGCAGCCGAGGGCGACAACGAAGCAGGTGGGCCTTTTTCAGCGACCTAGGGGCGGACTATGGTGGTGCTGTCTCCCGTCGCGACAATCTGGTAGCCGTTGGCGCCGCCTGCCGAATAGGTATACGTCCACCCTGACGGTGGCGTGGGCGTGGAGGCCATGAAGGGGCCCGCGACTTGACCGTTCACATTGGTTTGTGGGCTCGTGAGATCGGTCAGGGCCGAGGGCATCTGGCCCATGTGGGCGCTGAAGGTGCCGATGGCGCCCGACAGGGTCCGCGTGTCCGCCTCGGCCTTGGCCACGCGCGAGCGGGCCTGGACGTTGTTGTAGATGGTCATGGCTATGGTGGTCAGTACGCCGAGCACGGCGATGACGACCAGCAGCTCCACCAGTGTGAATCCGGCTTGCCTGCGACGCATGTCGGTCTTACAAGGGCAAACACGATGCCATGGGCGGAATTTTCGCCCGGGCCCTGTAACTGCCCAAGTTTCCTGACCTTCCGAAGGCCCAAAGCGATTTGGTAGAGGGCAGGACAGCCAAATTTTGTTGTCGATTGGCCGATTTAGCGCACTACGAGCGTGGCTCAGCCGACCGATGCGGCAAGGGCGCTGCCGACCTCACGCGGCTCGCGGGGCGCCCCGATGGCGAGGATGACGGCGTATGGCTTCTACGGTATCCTCGGATCTGGTGCGTAGCGCATCCAAGGTCATCAGCAGCCGCCCTCCCACGGAGGGGTCCAGCGTCGTGAGTCCACGCAGGCTACACCGGGTCGAGCGTGCATACCTGAGGCAGCTGTTGAGTCCCGCCTTCGCGCTGGCCGCCATCGCGATCATCGAGGGATTCTCGTGGACGCCGTGGCAGATCGTGGCGCCCACGACGCTTCTCCTCACCGCCGTGGTCGCCTCCACCTTCGTGGGCGGCCTCGTCGACGGGCTCATCAGCGCGGGCATCACCGTCTGGTACTACTCGTACCTGCTCTCCGCGCCCGGCACGATCTTCCCGTACACTCACGAGACGCTACGGCGCGTGCTCGTCTATGCCTGCTCGGCGCCCGCCGTCGCCCTCATGGTCGGCGTCATCAAGCAGCGCGCCGCGCGCATCGCCGCCGACGCCGCGCGCAGGGAGCGGGATTCTTCGGATGCCGTCTACGCATCCTTGACGTGGTCGCGGGAGGCGGAGAAGACGGGGCGGGAGGCGGAGCGTCGCTATCGCGCCTTCTTCGACGCCAATGTTGCGGGCATTGTCCACGCCTTCCGTGATGGCAGGGTGCTGCAGTGCAATGAGACCTTGCGACGCCTGATCGGCTTCGACACCGTCGAGGACATCAAGGCCCGGGACATTCGCGACCTTTTCCAGGAGCGGGCGGACTTCGACCGTATCGTCGAGCGCCTCGATCGAGGGACGCTGTCGGTCGAGGAGGAGCTGGGCATTCGCCGACGTGATGGCGGCCCGCGCCGTGTACGCCTCACGGCGCGCCGCCTGGAGGAAGGCGCGCGGCTCGTGTTCGAGGTGAGCGTGGTGGACATCACGCCGCAGTGGATGGCCCAGACCCAAGCAGCCGCCCTCGAGACCAAGCTGGCCACCCAGGAGGCCGATAACGCCGTCCTGGGCCGAGAGGTGGATGCCCTCGCCCACGCGGTGGCGCATGACCTGCGCGCGCCGCTCCGGCGCATGGATGATCTGAGCGAGGCGCTCATCGTGGACTACGGTCTCAGGCTCGACGGAGAGGGGCGCGCCCGGCTCAATCGCCTCGCCACGACGAGTCGCAACATGGAGAAGCTCGTGCGGCAATTCATCGAGCTCTCGCGCCTCACGGGGGGCGAGCTCAAACGGGAGGCGGTGGACCTCTCGGCGGTGGCTCAGGACGTCGTGGAGAGCCTCCGCGCCCGCCGTCCCGGCGACGATGTCACATGCAAGATCGCGCCAGGGTTGTCGGCGAACGGAGATCCGAGCCTCCTGCGGCTGGCTCTCACCCACATGATCGGCACCGCGTGGAGCGCGACGGCGGGACGGCCGGGCTCATACATCGAGTTCGGCACCGCCCGAGTGGGGGACCGGGAGACCTTCGTCATCACCGACGGCGGCGGAGGCCTGGACCGGCCCTATGCAGGGACGTTGCCGGGCGCTGTCCAGCGTCTGGACAATGGGAATCGAGACGGGGGGAACGGACCGGACGGAGGGCATGGACCAGACGGGGGGCTTGGACCGGGCGGCACGGCCGTCACCCTGGTCATGGTCCAGCGCATCATCCAGCGCCACGGGGGCCGGGTCTGGGTCGAGGCCACGCCCGAGGGCGGGGCGGTGTTCTTCACACTCCGCCATGAGACGGGGAAGTCCTCCACGTCTCCCGGCATCCCTTTGGCGCTCTAGCGCGTCAAAACACCCGGACAGACGAGGACCAACGGTGCCCATCTACGAGTACGAGTGTCAGGGCTGCCACCGCCGGGTGAGCCTGCTCGTGCGCTCCATCTCCCAGCAAGCCTCGCCCCGATGTCCGGGCTGCGGCAGTGCCGAGTTGTCACGCCTCATGTCCCGCTTCGCTACCCTCAAGTCCGAAGATGATCGGATGGAAGCCGCCGCTGATCCCTCCCACTACGGTGACCTCGACGAGAACGACCCTCGCAGCGTCGCCAAGTACGTCAAACAAATGGGCGAGGAGATGGGCGAGGATCTGGGGCCAGACCTCGACGCTGCCATGGATGAGGCCATGGACGAGGGCGGGACCGGCGACGAGGGTCCTGGTGGCGAGGCCAGCCTCTCTGAAGCCGGGAGCGACGATGAAGGTTGAGGCGCTGCCGGGCTTCGAGGGCCTGGACGAGGCGCGCTGGAACGGCCTCCTCGACCAGGCCCGCCCGCCCTCGGTCTTCCTGACCTGGCAGTGGCAGACGTCCTGGGCTGGGGCCTTCCTGGGTGGCCGGCCGCTTCACCTCCTGCGCGTCACGGACGACGCGGGCACGCTGACCGGCGTCCTGTCTCTTTACGACGAGACGCCGGGAGAGCGCCACCTGCTAGGTGGCGTCGACGTGTCCGACTATCTCGACCTCATCGCTCCGGCGGGGCGCGAGGAGGAGGTGTGGCAGGCTCTCCTCCAGCATCGGGCGGGCGATGCCGCGTCCTGGGACCTCCACGGCATCCGCGCCCTTTCCCCCACGCTCGAGATCCTCCCGAGGATCAGCCCCGCATCAGGGCTGCGAGTTTCGGTCGAGAGAGAAGATCGCTGCCCGGTCCTGGAGCTGCCCTCGTCCTGGGAGGCCTATCTGGAGCGGTTGTCCGGCAAGGATCGCCACGAACTCAAGCGCAAGATACGCAAGCTGGAGCGCGAGCTGCCGGGCACCACCGTGCGCTCCCATGCTTCGCCCGAGGGGTGGGAGGGGGCGCTCGCGGAGTTCCTCTGGCTCCACCGGCTCTCCAAGGTCGGCAAGGCCCGCTTCATGGACGAGCGCATGGAGGCCTTCTTTCGCGAGGCCACGCGGGCCCTGGCTGCGGCGGGCTGGGCCCGGCTGTGGTTTCTCGACCACGCGGGCGCCGCGGTGGCGGCGTTTCTCTGCTTCGAATATCACGGCTCGGTGGAGCTCTACAACTCGGGCTTCGATCCCGTGCACGCCAAGCTCGCGCCGGGCATCGTGCTGCTCGCCCACGTGATTCGCGACGCCATCGAGCGGGGTGTGGCCGTCTTCGATTTCCTGCGAGGCGAGGAGCCCTACAAGTACGCGTTCGGCCCGGTCCCCCAGGATCTCTTCCGCGTCCAGGTCACCCCGTGAGCCTGCGCGTGGCCGTGCTCAGCGTCCACACCTGCCCCCTCGCCGCTCTCGGCGGGAAGGAGACGGGCGGCATGAACGTGTACGTGCGCGAGACCGCGCGCGAGCTCGGCCGCATGGGGGTGGCCGTGGATGTCTTCACGCGGTCGCAGAATCCCAGCATTCCCCGCGTGGCGGAGCTCGGGAACGGCGCGCGCGTCATCCACCTGCCCGCGGGGCCCCAGGCACCCATCGGGCGCGCGACCATACACCAGCACCTGGGCGAGTTCGTCGAGGGCGTGGAGAAGCACCGGTGGGACGAGGGCATCGACTACGATGTCGTGCACGGGCACTACTGGCTCTCGGGCGTGGCGGGGCTCGAGCTTCGCGAGCGATGGGGCGTGCCGCTCGTGCAGATGTTCCACACCCTCGGGCGACTGAAGAACTCGGTCGCCCAGGACACGCTCGAGATGGAGCCCGAGCTCAGGCTGTCCGAGGAGGCGCGCATCGTGGCGAGCGCGGACCGTATCGTGGCCGCCAACGTGGTCGAGCGGGCGCACCTCGTCTGGTACTACGGCGCCACCGCCGATCGCATCGCGGTCATTCCGTGCGGCGTCGACACCGAGCTCTTCCAGCCCATGGCCCAGGCCACCGCCAAAGACCTCCTCGAAGTTCCGCCCGGCCCCATGCTGCTCTATGTCGGCCGGCTCCAGCCCATCAAGGGCCTCGAGACGCTGCTGGAAGCGGTGGCCCGGCTCGGGGACTCCTCGCGGCTCTACATCGTGGGCGGAGACGCCGACGAGCCCGAGCCCTCGCCGATGGCGCGGGGAACCTCGGCGCGGGGACATGCCGGCCGGCTGCGCACGCGCGTCCGCGCGCTCGGGCTTCAGGATCGGGTGCACTTCCTCGGCGCCCAGCCGCAGCGGCGGCTCCGGCTCTTCTACGCCGCGGCCGACGCCACGGTCATGCCGTCGGCGTACGAATCGTTCGGGATGGTGGCGCTCGAGGCCATGGCCTGCGGCTGTCCCGTCGTGGCCTCGCGCGTGGGCGGGCTGCAGACCACGGTCAAGGACGGCGCGACCGGCTATCTCGTGCCCGAGGGCGACCCCGTCGCCCTGGCCGAGCGCCTCGAAGGGCTGCTCCGCGATCCCGCCGAGCGCGCCCGGCTCGGGCGGGAGGCCTCGCGCTGGGCGGACGACTACCGCTGGCCCTGCATCACCGAGTCGGTGTGTAGACTCTATTCCGAGCTGCGCCCCGCCGCCGTCTCGCACCTCGGCCGCGGCCGCTGCCAGACGCAGCCCTGATGTTCGAGCTAAGACACTGCCGAGGAGCCGGAGGCGACGAGAGTGGCGAGGCGAGGGCTGAATAAAATCCGAGCTGAGAGTTTAATTGATCCCGGAGGCGTGGCATTTCGAGCTGAAGGGCGAAGCCCGGAGGCGAGGGCTGAGTGAATCAACGGCGAGACGAGGGCTGAATAGATCATGACCACCACCTCCAGAGAGCCCATCGCCATCAACGGGCGAACCTACGCGTGGCCGCCCCGCCCGCTCGTGGTCGTCTGCGTGGACGGCTGTGAGCCCGACTACATCGAGCAGGCGTTCCTGGCCGGCGCCATGCCGTATCTGGCCTCGGCCGCGGCCGAGGGCACGCGGCTCCTTGGGGCCTGCGTGGTGCCGAGCTTCACCAATCCGAACAACCTCTCCATCGTCACCGGCGTGCCGCCCTCCGTGCACGGCATCTGCGGCAACTACTTCTGGGACCGCGAGGCAGGCGCCGAGGTCATGATGAACGACCCGAAGTATCTCCGCTGCGACACCATCCTGGCCGCGTTCGCCGAGGCGGGCGCCTGCGTCGCCGTCGTCACGGCCAAGGACAAGCTGCGGCGGCTGCTCGGACACGGCATGCGCGGGATCTGCTTCTCCGCCGAGAAGGCGAACGAGGCCACCGTGGGCGAGCACGGCATCGCCGACGTGCTCGACCTCGTCGGACTCCCGCTGCCCTCGGTGTACAGCGCCGACCTCAGCGAGTTCGTCTTCGCGGCGGGCGTGCGGCTCATGGAGACCACGCGGCCGGACCTGACCTATCTGTCGACCACGGACTATGTCCAGCACAAGCATGCCCCTGGCACCTCGGCCGCCAACGCGTTCTACCGGATGATGGACGGCTACCTCGCGCGACTGGCCGGGCTCGGCGCCTCCATCGCCATCACCGCGGACCACGGCATGAACGCCAAGACCGACGGCACCGGGACGCCGCAGGTCATCTATCTCCAGGACGTCCTCGACGGCTGGCTGGGGGCAGGACGGGCGCGCGTCATCCTGCCCATCACCGATCCCTACGTCGTCCACCACGGCGCCCTCGGCTCCTTCGCCACCGTCTACCTGCCGGAGGGCATCGACCCGGGAGCGGCGGCGGGTAGCGTGGCGGCGCTGCCCGGCATGGAGCTGGTGCTCGACCGCTCCGAAGGCTGTCGCCGCTTCGAGCTGCCGCCGGATCGCATGGGCGATCTCATCGCGGTCTCGCGTCGCCACTACGTCATCGGCACGAGCCTGGCCAAGCACGACCTCTCGGGGCTCGACGCCCCCCTGCGCTCCCATGGCGGGCTCTCGGAGCAGACGGTGCCGCTCGTCTTCACCAAGCGGCTTGGCGAGCGGCCGCCCGGGCGCCGCCTCCGCAACTTCGACATCTTCGACCTCGCCCTCAATCGCGTCCAGTGACGGCGCTGCCGAGCCAGGCGCGCGTCGTCATCGTCGGCGGCGGCATCGTCGGCGCCAGCGTCGCCTATCACCTGACCACGCTCGGGTGGCGCGACGTGGTCCTGCTCGAGCAGGGGAGTCTCTCGGGCGGGACCACGTGGCACGCCGCCGGCCTCGTGGGCCAGCTCCGCTCCTCGAGCAACCTGACCCAGCTCATCCGCGACAGCGTGGATCTCTACAGCCGCCTCGAGGCCGAGACGGGCCAGGCCACGGGCTGGAAGCGCTGTGGCAGTGTCAGCGTGGCGCGCACGGTCGAGCGCATGGTCCAGCTCCGGCGCAACGCCTCCGTGGCCCGCTCCTACGGCATCGAGGCCGAGGAGATCAGCCCCAAGCAGGCGGGCGAGCGCTACCCGCTCATGCGCACCGACGATCTCGTGGGGGCGGTGTGGATTCCCGGCGACGGCAAGGCGAATCCCGCCGACATCACCCAGGCCCTCGCCCGGGGCGCCCGGGCGGGCGGCGCGCAGATTCGCGAGCGCGTCAAGGTCACGGGGGTCAGGCTCGAGCGGGGCCGCGTGGCCGGCGTGCACACCTCCCACGGCGACATCACCACCGAGGTCCTGGTGAACTGCGCGGGCATGTGGGCGCGGGAGCTCGGCCGCATGAGCGGCGTCACCGTGCCGCTGCACGCCTGCGAGCATATGTACATGGTCACCAATCCCATCGACGGCGTCACCCCCGACCTGCCCGTGATGCGCGATGCCGACGGCCACATCTACTTCAAGGAGGAGGTGGCGGGACTCCTCATGGGCGGCTTCGACCCCTGGGCCAAGCCCTGGGGCATGGAGGGCATCCCCGAGGGATTCAGCTTCGGAACGCTCCCGGAAGACTGGGGCAAGTTCGAGATCCTCATGCGCAATGCCATCGAGCGGGTGCCCGCGCTCGAGACGGCCCAGGTCCGCCTCCTCATGAACGGGCCGGAGAGCTTCACGCCGGACAACTACTTCATCCTGGGCGAAGCGCCCGAGGTGCGCCGCTACTACGTCGGAGCCGGCTTCTGCTCGGGCGGCATCGCGGCGGCGGGCGGGGCGGGCCGGGCTCTCGCGGAGTGGATCATCGCGGACCGCCCGCCCATGGATCTCTGGCAGGCGGACATCCGACGCTTCGCCCCCTTCCATGCCAACCCCGCTTTCCTGCGCGAGCGCGTGAGCGAGATCGTGGGCGTGCACTACTTCGTCGCCTTCCCCAACCGCGAGCTCGAGAGCGGCCGCGGGCTCCGGCGCTCCCCGCTCTACGAGCGCCTCCAGGCGCGCGGCGCCTGCTTCGGCAGCAAGATGGGCTGGGAGCGCGCGAACTGGTTCGCCCCGGCCGGGGTGACGCCGGAGACCGTGTACTCCTTCGGCCGTCAGAACTGGTTCCCCCACGCCGCCGCCGAGCACCGCGCGTGCCGCGAGGCCGTGGCCCGCTTCGACCAGACCTCGTTCTCCAAGTTCCTCGTGCAGGGTCGCGACGCCGAAGCCGTTCTCCAGCGGCTCTGCGCCAACGACGTCGCCGTGCCACCCGGACGTGTCGTGTACACGGCCATGCTCAACGAGCGCGGCGGCTTCGAGAGCGATCTCACGGTCACCCGGCTGACCGTGGACGCCTATCTCGTCGTGACCGGCTCGGCCCAGACCACCCGTGATGCGGACTGGATCCGACGCCACGTTCCTGAGGACGCCCGCGCAACCCTCACTGACGTGGGCAGCGCCTATGCCGTCATCGGGGTGATGGGGCCGCGCTCGCGGGAGCTTCTGTCGCGCGTGAGCTCTGCCGACCTCTCCAGCGCCGGCTTCCCGTTCGCCACGAGCCGGGAAATCGGCATGGGCCGGGCCATGGTCCGCGCCTCGCGGATCACCTACGTGGGAGAGCTGGGCTGGGAGCTCTACGTGCCGATGGAGTTCGCGGGGAGCGTGTACGACACGCTGAGCGAGGCGGGGAGTGCTCTCGGGCTCGTGGATGCCGGCTACTACGCCATCGACTCCCTCCGGCTCGAGAAGGGCTACCGCGCCTGGGGGCGGGAGCTGACGCCCGACGATACCCCGCTCGAGGCGGGGCTCGGCTGGGCGGTACGCTTCGACAAGGGGAGCGAGTTCCTCGGCCGCCAGGCCCTGCTCGAGCGGAAGGGCCAGCCTCTCGCCAAGCGCCTGGTCAGCCTCGTGCTCGACAATCCCGAGCTCTTGCCCTGGGGCGACGAGCCCATCTGGTGCGACGGCAAGCTCGCGGGATCGGTCACCTCGGCGGCCTTCGGGCACACCCTCGGACGCGGCGTGGCTCTGGGCTGGATACGCCGCGACGAGGGCGTGGGAGCGGACTGGCTCGACGGGGCGCGGGTGGAGATGGAGGTCGCCGGCCAGCGTCATGCGGCCCGCGCGAGTCTCCGGGCGCCATACGATCCCGACGGCCTCCGGGTGAAGGCATAAGTAGCTCGGAGGGCGGCTCCCCGCCCCCCTTCCGAAGCCTCCCCCCAGAAACGGATTGCGCCGGCGAAGCCGGCGCTCGAAGCGGACCAGCAATTGCGTACCGGCCGCTTCAACCGTCTGCACCGACGACTCCGAGGGGCGCCTCGCGCAGCCCTCGCCTCGGCAGGGGGTGCCGTCGGGAGCGAATCCGACGAGCCGTAGCGCGCCCCGAAGCGCAGGGCGCCTCCGCCACGCGAGTCGTCCCCGCCGCAGGCGGGGCGATGAGCTACCCCCGTCTCGGGGGATGGGGGGCAGGCGGAGGCGCCTTCGCTAGTGTGGCGCGCGAGGCGAGGAGGTTGAGCGGACGACGGCACCCCCTGCCGAGGCGAGGGCGTGGATCTACCGGGCGCGCTGTACCGCGGCAAGGAGCTCGCCCGCGCTATGCTAGACTGCGCGCACATGGAGCAGGGCGGGGATCTCCTCCTCGACGTCCAGAACCTCCAGACCCAGTTCTCGACCTCCGGCGGCGTCGTGCGCGCCGTGGACGGCGTGTCCTGGGACGTGCGGGCGGGGGAGACGGTTGCCCTCGTCGGCGAGTCGGGCTGCGGCAAGTCCGTGAGCGCCCTCAGCATCATGCGGCTGGTCTCCGCCCCCGCCGGCCGCATCCTCGGCGGGCGCGTCTTCTTCAAGGGACGCGATCTCCTCCAGCTTCCGGAAGACCAGATGCGCCAGATCCGCGGGCGCGAGATCGCCATGATCTTCCAGGAGCCGATGACCTCGCTCAACCCCGTGCTCACCGTCGGCCGCCAGCTGACCGAGCCCACGGAGATCCATTTCGGGATGAGCTCGGCGCAGTCGCGGGCGCGCGCCATCGAGCTCCTTGGCCTCGTGGGCATCTCCGATCCCGAGCGGCGGCTGCGACAGTATCCCCACCAGTTCAGCGGCGGGATGCGACAGCGGATGATGATCGCCATGGCCCTGGCCTGCAACCCCGCCCTCATCCTGGCCGACGAGCCGACCACCGCCCTCGACGTCACCATCCAGGCTCAGATTCTCGAGCTGATGAAGGGTCTGTCGCGCCGGCTCGGCGTCGCCATGGTCATGATCACCCACAATCTCGGCGTGGTCGCGCGTTACGCCGACCGCGTCAACGTCATGTATGCCGGCCGCATCGTGGAGCGGGCCACCGCCCGCGAGATCTACGCCAACCCGCGCCACCCGTACACGCTCGGCTTGCTGCGCTCGGTGCCCCGGCTGGACGAGCCGCGCCGCGCGAAGCTTCTCCCGATCCAGGGGCAGCCCCCGGACCTGTCGCGGCTGCCCCCCGGATGCGCCTTTCAACCCCGTTGCCAGTTCGCCCTGGAGCGCTGCCGTGTCGAGGCGCCGCCTCTAGAGTCGGTCTCGCCCGGCCACGTCTCGGCGTGCTGGGTCGCCGCCGACCTGGGCCAGAAGGTGCCCGCGTGACCGTGACGGCCTCCGCGCGCGAAGGCCGAGACGCTGAAAATCGCAGGCGTGATGATCGGGCGCGCGATGAGCCCCAGATGGGCGACGAGATCCTGGAAGTCCGTCACCTCAGCAAGCATTTCGAGATCAGCGGCGGCTTCTTCGGTGCCCGCCGCGGCCTCGTCAAGGCCGTGGACGACGTGTCCTTTTCCATCCGCCGCGGAGAGACGCTGGGCCTCGTCGGCGAGTCCGGCTGCGGCAAGACCACCACCGGCCGCTGTGTCCTGCAGCTCGAGAAGCCGACGAGCGGCTCCATCTTCTTCGAGGGCAAGGACCTGGCTGCGGCCTCGCCCGCCGAGCTTCGCGCGGTGCGACGCAAGATGCAGGTCATCTTCCAGGACCCGTACAGCTCGCTCAACCCGCGAATGACCGTGGGACAGATCATCGCCGAGCCACTGGCCGTGCACGGCATCGTCGCCGACGGCGCGGCCAGGGAGGCGCGGGTCAAGGAGCTGCTCAGTCACGCTGGCCTGCTCTCCGCCATGGCCCGGCGCTATCCGCACGAGCTCTCGGGCGGCCAGCGCCAGCGCGTGGGCATCGCGCGCGCCCTCGCCATGGAGCCGACGCTCATCGTCTGTGACGAGCCCGTCTCCGCCCTCGATGTGTCGATCCAGGCACAGATCATCAACCTGCTCGAGGAGCTCCAGACGGAGTTCGGCCTGACCTACCTCTTCGTCGCCCACGATCTCTCGGTGGTCCGCCACATCTCCGATCGCGTGGCCGTGATGTACCTGGGCAAGATCGTCGAGATCACCGACCGCCAGGCGCTCTACGAGGATCCCCAGCACCCGTACACCAAGGCCCTCCTCTCGGCGGTGCCCATTCCTGACCCCGCCGTGGAGCTGGCCCGCGAGCGCACCGTCCTCGGCGGTGAGGTGCCGAGCCCGCTCAATCCCCCGTCGGGATGCGTCTTCCACCCCCGATGCCCCATCGCCATCGAGGAGTGCAAGGAGGGCGTCCCCGAGCTGCGCGAGACACGGCCCGGGCACCGCGCGGCCTGTATCCGCGTCTAAACGCCACCGGATGACGCCGCCAACCTTGACAGGGTGCGGCGCGGCCCGCTAAGGTACGGTAACTCGTTGTAACGATTGATCGACTTTCCCGTGGCTCCCGGAGTCCCCGTCCTCGCCGTGATCGGTCCCGTCCAGGCGATGAGGTCGGGCGCCGGAAGCAACTGCGCAAGGAGGCGTGAATGAGCGTGTCCAAGGTCATACGGATCACGGTTGGGCTCCTCGTGGCAGGCGTCCTCGCCGCGCCAGGCTTCGTGACCGCCCAGGTCAAGCCGCGTTCCGGTGGTGAGCTGATCTTCGTCGTTCCGTCCGAGCCGCCGTCCTACGATGCCCACCAGGAAGAGACCTTCGGCATCATCCATCCGATGGCGCCGCTCTACAGCACCCTCTTGCGGGTCGACCCCAACGACAAGACGGGCACCCGCCCCGTGGGCGATCTGGCCGAGTCGTGGACGGTCTCCAAGGACGGCATGACGTACACGTTCAAGATCCGCCAGGGCGTCAAGTTCCACGACGGCAGCGTGCTGACTTCCAAGGACATCAAGGCCTCCTACGACAAGATCGTCTTTCCGCCTGCGGGCATGAAGTCCCTGCGCAAGGAGGCGTACGAGGCTATTGAAGTCGTGGAGGCGCCGGATCCGTCCACGGTTCGGTTCCGTCTCAAGCGGCCGGAGTCCTCGCTGCTCCTGAACCTCGCCTCACCGTGGAACTGGATCTACAAGGCCGATCTCCTGGCCAAGGACATCCACTGGTACGAGAAGAACGTGATGGGAACGGGCGCCTTCGTCTTCGTCGAGCACGTCAAGGGCTCCCACATGGTGGGCAAGAAGAACCCCGAGTACTGGGACAAGGGCAAGCCCTATCTGGACAGCTACCGCGCGATCTTCATCAGCGCCTCTTCTGCCCAGGTGGCGGCCATCCGGGGCGAGCGGGCGCACATCCAGTTCCGTGGCTTCAGCCCGCCCGAGCGCGATCAGCTCGTGCAGGCGCTCGGGCCCAAGATCACGGTGCAGGAGAGCCCGTGGGACTGCCTGAACTTCGTCTCCATGCATCACGACAAGAAGCCCTTCAACGACAAGCGAGTCCGACGGGCCCTGTCGCTGGCCCTCGACCGGTATGAGGGCTCGAAGAATCTGTCCAGGATCACCCTGGTCCGGGACGTGGGCGGCATCCAGGTGCCGGGCACGCCGTATGCGACGCCGCCGGCCGAGCTCGAGAAGCTCGCCGGCTACGGCCACGACATCGCGGCCAATCGCGCGGAGGCGCGGCGGCTCCTGAAGGAAGCGGGGGCGGAAGGGCTCTCGTTCACCTTCAAGAACCGGGGCATTCCCCATCCCTATGAGCCCATCGGTATCTGGCTCATCGATCAGTGGCGGCAGATCGGCGTCACCGTCAAGATGGAGATGATCGAGGCCTCGGCGTATCACCCGATGCTCAAGCGGGGAGACTTCGAAGTGGCCATGGACTTCCAGTGCGGCTTCATCGTGGAGCCGGATCTGGATCTGCCGCGTTTCATCACCAAGTCCGACGCGAACTTCGGCAGGCACAAGGACACGGTCATCGACGATCTCTTCCAGAAGCAGGCGCGGGCCACCGACATCGAGGAGCGCAAGAAGTATCTCCGGGTGTTCGAGAAGCGGCTGCTGGACGAGGAGGCCCACGTCATCTACACAATCCAGTGGCACCGGATCATCCCGCACAGCGCCAAGGTCAAGGGGTGGACGATCACGCCCAGCCACTACCTGAACAACCAGCTCGACGTGGTCTGGCTTGGAGATTAGCGAAGCTACTCCTATTTCCCCTCTCCCCTTGGGGGAGAGGGTAGGGTGAGGGGGCAGTCCAGGCTAGGGCCATGTGGAAATATCTCCTCAAGCGCTTCGTCCTGATGTTCCCCACCTTGCTCGGGGTGGCGATCTTCACGTTCTTCCTGATCCGCGTCATTCCCGGCGACGTGGTCGAGCTGCGGCTGGCCGGCGACCGCGGCTCGGTCTCCCCCGAAGCGCTGCAGATGGAGCGCGCGCGCTTCGGCCTCGACCAGCCCATCTGGCGCCAGTTCGTGACGTGGATAGGAGGCGCCGCGCGGCTGGACTTCGGCACTTCCATGTGGACGGGCTCGCCCATATGGGAGGAGATCCGGCTTCGCTTCGCGCTGTCCTTCCAGGTGGCCATCATGGCCACCATTGTCGCCGTGCTCCTGGCCATTCCCCTGGGAGTGATGGCCGCCCTCAAGCAGGACACCTGGGTGGACTATGCCGTCCGGGTCTTCTCCATCGCCGGGCTGGCCACGCCCTCCTTCTGGCTGGGCATCGTGCTGATCCTGGCCCTCCTCATCATCTTCAAGTGGCTGCCCCCCATGGTCTACACGCCCTTCTGGGTCAATCCCTGGCAGAACCTGGCCCAGCTCATCTGGCCGGCCCTCGCGGTCGGTTACCGCTATTCGGCGGTGGCCACGCGCATGACCCGCTCGGCCATGCTCGAAGTGCTCCGCGAGGACTACATCCGGACCGCGCGCGCCAAGGGCCTCGTGCAGAAGCTCATCCTCACCCGGCATGCCCTCAAGAACGCCATGCTCCCCGTGCTGACGGTGGTGGCCATCGAGTTTGCCTTTCTCATCGGCGGCCTCGTGGTCACCGAGCAGGTCTTCAACCTCAACGGCATCGGGCTGCTCTTCGTGCAGGCCGTCGCCCACCGGGACTACACGCTCATCCAGGCGCTCGTGCTCCTCGTGGCCGGCATCTTCATCTTCATGAACTTCATGATGGACATCATGTACGCGTGGCTCGACCCGCGGATCCGCTACCGATAGGAGTCCGCCATGGCCATCAATCCCGCCATCGATTCCATCGCCGACCGGCTCGCCGAAGAACCCCGGTCGGGCTGGCTCGCCACGACCATGGGCTTCGTCCGGCGCCGACCCCTCGGCGCCATCGGCGGGTTCGTGGTGGTGCTGATGCTCGTCACGGCCGCGGGAGCGGATGTTCTGGCGCCCTACGATCCAGTGACCGTCGATTTCGGGGCCATGCTCGCCCGACCGAGCGCGGCGCACTGGCTCGGCACCGACGCCTTCGGCCGCGACGTGCTGAGCCGACTGATCTACGGCTCCCGCACGGCGCTCCTGGTCGGGTTCGGCGCGGCGCTGATCGGGGCCACCGGGGGGGCCATCCTCGGGGTGGGCAGCGCCTTCTTCGGTGGAAAGGTCGACCTCTACCTGCAGCGGCTCATGGACATCTTCCTCTGCTTCCCGCTCATCATCCTTGCCCTCGCCCTCGTGGCGATTCTCGGCAATAGCCTTCCCAATCTCATCGTGGCCATCACGATCCCCATGATCCCGCGCTGCGCCCTCGTCATCCGCGCGAGCGCCCTGGCCATCCGCGAGATGCCCTATGTCGACGCGGCCCGCGCGGCGGGCTTCAGCAACGCGCGCATCATCCTGCGGCACATGCTGCCCAACGTGATGGCGCCGTACTTGATCATGCTCACGGCCTTCCTGGGCCAGGCCATCCTGCTCGAATCCTCACTGTCCTTCCTCGGTCTGGGCGTTCAGGAGCCGACCGCCGCCTGGGGGCTGATGCTGCGCGGGGCGGCCGTGGACTTCGCCGAATCGGCGCCGTGGATGGCCATTTTCCCGGGGGTCGCCATCAGCCTGGCCGTCTTCGCCTTCAACCTCTTCGGCGACTCGCTCCGGGACGCCCTGGATCCCAAGCTGAGAACACTCTAGTCCTGGGCCAGGACCTTAGAGGCTTGACACCTGCTGGGCAGGTTGGTACAACTACGGGGGTTTTAGCGTCCGGCGTCGCGCGCCGACGAGGAAAATTGCGGTTCACAGGGAGGCGGTAATGGCGTACATCATCGCGGAACCCTGCATCAACGTGAAAGACAAGGCCTGCGTCGAAGTGTGCCCCGTGGATTGCATCTACGAGGGCGACACCATGCTCTACATCCATCCGGAGGAGTGCATCGACTGCGGCGCCTGCGAGCCCGTTTGCCCCGTCAAGGCCATCTTCGCCGAAGACGAGACACCGGCGAACTGGAAGAACTACATCGAGCTGAACAAGCAGTTCTTCAAGGACAACCCCGGGGTCAAGCCCGCCACCAAGTCGTAGCAGCTCGGCACCACGCGAATCCTCGCGGGAGCCCACCGCCGGGCTCCCGCTTTTTTTGTGTGCGCCCGCTGCCCAGCCTTCGCTGCAACGCGAGCCCTCGATGCACTGAGGATGCGGCAGCCGCGCGTGGCGCCGCCGCGCATGTGGCTGAAAATCTGCAGCGCGAATTCTGGCACGACGCTTGCCATCGTGTTCTGCATGGCCGCCGTCGCCCCCACCCCCGATCCCAAGCCGCCGGGCTTCCACGGCGCCGTCACGGACTTCAAGCGCCGGCTCATCGAGGCGACCTTGACGCAAGCCGGCGGCAATCGCACGCGCGCCGCCCGGGCTCTGGGCCTCCAGAGAACGTATCTCCTGCGACTGATGCGGGAATTCCAGGTGAACATCCCGCCGCCGCCGGGCCCGCACGGTCGCGCCGCGGGGGTGCCGCCCGCCGATCGAAGTAACGGCGCCACGCCAGCGCCACCCAGTAGGCGATGAGCGGCGGCATGAAGAAATCCACGAGCGCGGCCGGAGCCATTCACAACCGGGCGACCTCGAGGGACCGTGCTAGACTTCCTTTCCAGGGCCGGCGGACGGGTGCCGCGGCGAAAAGGAGCCTGGCGATGGCGACGTTCTCGGGAGTGTGGCTGCCCATCATCACGCCGTTCATCGACGGCGAGATCGACTACGCGGGCTATGAAAAGCTCATCGACCACTACCTGCGCGCCGGGGTGGCGGGGATCATTCCGCTCGGCACCACGGGCGAGAGCCCGACCATCGACGAGGTCGAGGCCGAGACGCTGGTGGAGCGGACGGTGGCGGCGGTGGCCGGACGCGTGCCGGTCCTCGTGGGCGTGGGCGCCAACGATACGCGCAAGGTCGTCAAGGCGGTGAAGCGTCTGGGTCGCCAGAGCGTGCAGGGCATCCTCTCCGTCTGCCCCTACTACAACCGGCCGAGCCAGGACGGGATGCGCGAGCACTTCACGCGCATCGCCGAGGCGACCGACCGGCCGATCCTGATCTACAACATCCCGTACCGGACGGGCGTCAACCTGACCAACGAGACCTTGCTGGCCCTGGCCGAGCTGCCCAACATCGTCGGGGTGAAGGACTCTTCCGGCATCATCGCCCAGTCTCTCGAGCTGCTTCGCCTGCGCCCCAAGGGCTTCAGCGTGCTCACGGGCGAGGACGCCTACTTTTACACCATGCTCGCCCACGGCGCGGACGGTGGCATCCTCGCCTCCTCGCACGTCGAGACCGGGCGCTTCCTGGCCGTCTACCAGCGCATGGTGGCGAACGACCACCACGGCGCTCATGCCGTCTGGCAGGGGCTCGAGACGCTCGTGCCCCTCCTCTTCAAGGAGCCGAACCCCATGCCCATCAAGCACTGCTTGTGGAGGCAGGGGCTGATCCAGTCGCCCGAGTGCCGCCTACCCCTCACGCGCGTCTCCGAGGCCCTCGGGCGTGAGCTCGACCGCGTGCCCACCGGCGCCGCGAAAGCGGGCGTGTAAGGCGCCGGGCAAGTTCAGTAACTTCGACCACAGGCACTGGGGCAAGTTGCGAGCCAAATCAACTCAGCCCTCGCCTCGGGCTTCGCCCTCAGCTCGAACTGCCACGCGCGAGCGGGCCGGCAGCCCGAGGCGTACGTGGGTGTTCGAGCTGAGGGGCGCAGCCCCGAGGCGAGGGCTGAATTGAAGGTACGTTGAGGGCTTGCCGGCCCGCTCGCAACGAAGCCTGGCGAAGCAAATTGACCAGTGCCGGTCAAAGAGTTTGACACTTCATAGGCTCACGGTTTGAAATGAGTCCGTGAACCAGGTGTGGATCGCCGGGGCGGGGATGACCCGCTTCGGCCGGCGCGACGAGACCCTCCCCGACCTCATGGCCGAGGCCGCCCTCTCCGCGCTCGCGGACGCCATGATCGAGCAGCCCGACGGCCTCGTCGTCGCGGCCATGAATCCCGAGGAGTTCACGGGAGCGGGCAACTACGGCTCCCTGATCAACACGCATCTCGGCCTGTCCCATGTGCCCGCCCTGCGCGTGGAGACGGCGACCTCTTCGGGGGTGGCGGCCGTCTATACGGCGTTTGCCGCGATCGCCTCGGGACTGCACAAGACCGTCCTGGTCGTGGGCGGCGAGAAGATGAGCCACATGGCGACGCCCCGGGTCTCGGAGATCATCGGGCGATCCATCGACCCGCACGAGCGGAGCTATGGCACCACCATGCCGGCCCTGGCCGGGCTCATCACCCGCGCGGCCATGCACCGGCGCGGCCTCACGCTCCGCGAGATCTCCCAGGTCGCCGTCAAGAACCACGCCAACGGGGCGCGCAATCACCTCGCGCACTTCCAGGAAGCGGTGACGCTCGAGGCGGTCATGGAGAGCCGTCTGGTGGCCGACCCCCTCCGGCTCTTCCACTGCTGCCCCATCTCCGACGGCGCGGCGGCCATCGTCATGACCGCCGAGCCCGCGGAGGTGCGCATTGCCGGCATCGGGCAGGGCACAGACACCATCGCCATGCGCTACCGGAGCGACCTGACCGCCTTCGTGGCGACCCAGACGGCCGCGCAGGCGGCGTACAGGATGGCGGGGTTCGGCCCGGAGCGGGTCGAGGTCGCCGAGATCCACGACGCCTTCGCGCCCTTCGAGATCATCTCGCTCGAGGACACCGGCCTCATCCCGCCGGGCAAGGCGGGGCGCGCCACCCTGGAAGGCGAGACGGCGCTCGACGGCCGGCTGCCCATCAATACCTCGGGCGGCCTCAAGGCGCGCGGGCATCCGCTGGCGGGCACGGGCATCGCCCAGATCGTCGAGCTCTGCTGGCAGCTTCGCGGCATGGCGGCCGGCCGCCAGGTCCAGGCCCAGGTCGCCCTCGCCCACTCCATCGGCGGCCTCGCCACCAACAACTGGGTGACGCTGCTCGAGGCGAGACGGTGAACGTCCACACGCTGCCCGCCTCGCGCTGCCCGCGCTGTCATCGCCTGGTGGTGCCGCCGGCCAGGCTCTGCCCCGACCATCCGGTGACCATGGAGGCGGCCACCGTGCCCAACATCGGCGAGGTGGTCTCGTTCACGACGCTTCACTCGCCGCCGGAAGGCTTCAAGGCGCCGCTCCACATCGCGCTCGTCGAGCTGGACGGCGGCGCCCGGCTCTTCTGCCACGGCGAGGAGACGAAAGGCATCAGGATCGGCTCGAGCGTGGGTGTCGAATCGCTCGACCGCGTGTTCTACTTCTCCCACATGGGGTTCGCGGATCGGGCGCGCCTCTTCTGGCGGCGGGCGGGCGCCCGCGGCGAGAAGGTGGCCTCCATCACCAAGAGCGTGGTCCAGGGCATCTGGAGAGGACGGTCAAGTGGCGACAGCTAGGAGGAAGAGGTTGGTCAAGAAGGGATCGTCCCCCTCATTCACTCAGCCCTCGCCTCGCCGCTCGAAGCGAGCGTCTCAGCTCGAACGGCGTCCCTCTCCCCCACTGGGGGAGAGGGGGAAGAGAAGGCCGCCGCTGGCGGGTATCCGCGTCCTCGACCTGACGCGCGTGCTGGCCGGCCCGTTCTGCTCGATGATCCTGGGGGACATGGGGGCGGAGATCATCAAGGTCGAGGAGCCGGGCAAGGGGGATGACACGCGCGGCTGGCCGCCCTTCTCCGGCGGCGAGGCGACGTATTTTCTCTCCGTCAACCGCAACAAGAAGAGCCTGACCCTCAATATGAAGGCGCCCGACGGGCAGGCCATCCTGCGCAGGCTCGTGGCCAAGGCCGACGTGGTCCTGGAGAACTTCAGGCCCGGCACCATGGAGCGGCTGGGCTTCGGCTTCGACGCCCTTCGCAAGCTGAACCCGCGCCTGATCTACTGCGCCATCTCGGGCTTCGGCGAGAGCGGCCCCGAGGCCTCGCGCCCCGGCTACGATCTCATCGTGCAGGGAGAGTCTGGCGTCATGGATCTCACCGGCTTTGCCGACGGCCCCCCCGTCAAGGTGGGCAACTCCGTCGCCGATCTCGTCTCCGGCATGGCGGCGGCTCACGGCGTGACGCTGGCGCTTCTCTCTCGCGCCAGCACGGGCAAGGGCCAGAAGGTCGAGATCGGCATGCTGGACGTCATGGCCTCGCTCCTGACCTATCAGGCGGGCTTGTACTGGAACGGCGGCGGCCGGCCGGCCCGCCGCGGAAACCAGCACCCGTCCATCGTGCCCTACGAGGTCTTCCAGGCCCAGGACGCATACATCACGCTGGGCGTGGCGAACAACTCGCTCTTCGAGCGGATGTGCCGCGCCATCGGCCGGGAAGGGCTCGCGAAGGATCCGCGCTTCGATTCCGAAGCCAACCGCGTGACCAATCGCGAGGTCCTCGTCCCCCTCCTGAACTCGATCTTCTCGACGCGCCCGGCCTCGGATTGGCTGAAGCGCCTCGACGAAGCCGGCGTGCCCGCTGGCCGGATCAAGACCGTGGCCGAGGTCTGCGACAGCGAGCATCTCCGCGCGCGCGGCATGTTCGTCTCGTTGAACCATCCGAAGGCCGGCGCCGTCACCGCCATGGGCGTGCCCATCCGGCTCTGGGACACGCCGGGGGCCGCGCAAACGCCCGCGCCCCTCCTCGGCCAGCACACCGACGAGATCCTGACCGGCCTCCTCCGCATCCCCAGGGCCAAGGTCGACAAGCTCCGCGCCGACAGCGTGGTCTAGGTCTAGACTCTCCCCGTAGCAAATCCACGATCCGGTGCGGGCGCCGTCGGCGCGTTCCCCGCGCCGAGACGGAGGTCACCCGTGCCCCAGACGCCGCACGTCGAGAAGCACTTCACCGCCTCGGAGACGATTCGAGACATCGTGATCGGGATGTCGGACGGGCTGACGGTGCCCTTCGCCCTCGCCGCGGGTCTGTCGGGGGCGGTGGAGTCGACCCGGGTCATCATCACCGCGGGTTCGGCGGAGATCGCGGCGGGCGCGATCGCCATGGGCCTGGGCGGCTACCTCGCGGCCAGGACCGACGCCGAGCACTACGCCTCCGAAGAAGCGCGTGAGAGACGCGAGACCGTCGAGATGCCGGACGAGGAGACGGACGAAGTCACGCAGATCTTCCGGAGCTATGGCTTGCCGGAGGGGATGGCAACCAAGGTGGCGCATGCGATTCGCCGGGACCGCCGGCGCTGGGTGGACTTCATGATGAGGTTCGAGCTGGGGCTCGAGCGGCCCGACCCCGGGCGGGCTCGGGTGAGCGCCCTCACCATCGGGCTCTCTTACGTGGCGGGCGGCCTCGTCCCGCTGTCGCCCTACTTCTTCACGAGGACCCCGGCCACGGGACTCCTCGTGTCCATCGCGGTCACCCTGCTGGCGCTCCTCGTCTTCGGCTACATCAAGGGCACCTTCACGGTGCGCCGGCCCCTGCGGAGCGCCTGGCAGACCGCGGTGGTCGGCGGTCTCGCCGCGGCCGCCGCCTTCGCCATCGCCAAGTTCATCGCCTGACGGTGGTTTAGCCGACCACCTGCTTTTCGTGGAGCGCGCTCAGGATCTCGTCGATTCCCGCGGTGGCCCAGAGGTCGAAGAAGGGCGAGGCCTGGAGGGACGCGAACTCGCCCCGATCGCGCTCCTTGGCCTGGGCCTCGCTCTCGCCCGGGCGCGCCGACTGCATGTGGCCGCGGACACGGTCCTTGTGGTAGATGACCGGGAACTCGAAATAGCGGTGGAGCTCCTTGAAGTCCTTGGTGTAGATGGCAACCACGGGGAGCGACGCCCACTCGCCGCCGTTCTTCTTGTTCATGAACTCGAGCATGAGATCGTGATTGCCGTCGAGATAGGCGGCGGGGTCCGGGCGCCGCGTGCCGAGGATCTTCTTGCCGTCGCGGTTGAAGATGCGGAGCTCGAGCCCTCCCGTCTCGGCCAATCGCTGGAGCATGGGCAGGTCACGACGACAGTCCGATGACCAGTCCTCGGAGATCGCGAGGATCCTGGCGGGCCCGTTGGGCTGGGCGGCCAGCCACTTGATGGCCGCCGTCTGGTGATCGGTGAGACGCGCCCGGGCGTAGCGCTCGCGGAACACGCTGCTGTTGTCCTTGCGGGGGGCGCCGTGGGATCCGGCGTCTGGAAAATACCCGCCCCAGGCCTCGCGGGCAAGGTTCTCCGGCGTCCCGATGAACTTCACGTACTCGTCGAAGGTCATCCCCTGGGCGAAGCGCTCGGGCGTGACGACGCTCCTAGACACGCACGCCTCCCTTGGCGGAGGCCAGGACCTCCGCGGCCGCCTTCTCGACCACGGTGCCCTTGAAGAAGTCGGGATTGACCTCGCCCCAGAAGCGCACGGCATTGCTGAACATGAAGTCGCGGAAGTCGCCCTCGTCGAGCAGGCCATGCTCGACCAGCTCGTAGGCCTCGGGCACCACGTCCGTCATGTCCGGCACGTCGAAATGCCCGATGTCCGAGCTGAAGATCGCGTTGAGACGCGCGCCCATGGGGTTCGACTTCTTGTTGAAGGCCCATCCATTGACGGGGTCGTCGGCCTCGCATCCGAAATAGAAGCGCGGGACGAACAGGTCGCGGATGTCTTGCTTATTCTCGATCTTGCAGCGGAAGTAGTCGTCGAGATCCTCGATGCCGCCCGTGGCCGTGGAGTTCGAGTCGCCCTCCAGCCCGTCGCCGCGGCGCACCGCCTCCGTCATGGCGGGGAGGCCGTACTTCTGCGCGTACTGGAGCAGGGCGGCGCGGTCGAGATTGCTCGGGTTGGTGCTCTCGATGGCCTGGCGGTTGCGCTTCTCCCAGTGCCCGATGAGATCGGCGTAGAGCATGCAGGCCCAGCCCACCCCGCCCTCGAGGAAGGCAAAGTTGAGATCCGGGAAGCGACGCGTGACGCCGCCGAAGAAGAGCGCCTTGCACACAGCGTGGCCGGCGGAGGCGAAATGGCCGATGTGGTTGTAGCAGAAGTTCGACGGCGAGTTGCGCAGCAGGATCGAGCGCGCGCCGTTGTGGAAGCTGGGCGCGATCTTGAGCTCGCGGCACTTTTCCCACACGGGATCGTAGTCGTGGTCGCTGTCGATGCCGACCACGTCGTACCACTCGATGAGCTTCGCAGCGTCGGGCTTCTCCTCGAGGAGGGCGGGGATGGGCCGGCGCATGAGGCCGCCGACCATGATCACCTTGTAGCCGAGCTGCTTGGAGGCGAACTCGATCTCCTCGATCGCTTCCTCGGGCGTGTACATGGGGATGATGGCGGCGGGGATGACCCGGTCTTCGAGTCCGCGGAACTGATCCGCCGCGAACACGTTGTAGGCCCGGCAGATGGCGCGGCGCAGCCGGGTGTCTTGCATGCGGTGGTAGCCGAGCCCCGCGGTGGGGTAGACGACGCAGAAGTCGATGCCGAGATCGTCGAGGCGCTCGTACATGAGGCGCGGCAGCATGGCGGTCGCCCGGTCGAGCACGTTCTCGCACGGCGAGCCCCAGAAGGCCTCCTGCCCAACCCGGCGCCGGCGCCGCTCGGCCAGGGTCATCTTGAGGGAGCTGGGGACCCGCTGGCTGGCGATGTCGTAGGCTTCGACGGCCGCATCACCCCCGATGCGCCGGAATTCCTCGCGCATGATCGGGGCGTACTCGATCCAGTGCCCATCGGCGTCGATGACGGGGTGGCTGAGACGGGAGTGGAGCTTCCGGGCCTCCGTGTGACCGTTGGTCTGCATGGCCGAGCCTCCCAGGAGAGCGGGGTGAGAGATGAGGTGAGGGGATGATACCCGACCAGGGCGCCGTGCGCGACAGGGGCCTCGCCCTTGCGGGGCCCATGACCGGTCGACTACGATAGCGCTCCGGAGGTGTCATGAAACCATTCGTCGCGCGAGTCGGCGTCGTGACGCTCGCTATCCTGCTGCTGTTTCCCCTGTCGGTGGGGACCGCGATGGCTGCCCCTGAGGGGACGATGACCTGGGGAGTCCACGTGACCCTGGCCTCGCGCTGGCTTGACCCGAGCGACACCGAGGCGTTCATCACGCCCTTCCTGGTCCTCTACGCCATTCACGACGCGCTGGTGAAGCCGATGCCCGGGGGGGACAACACGCCGAGCCTGGCCGAGTCGTGGACAGTGTCGAAGGACGGGCTCGGCTACGAATTCGTCCTCCGCAGGAACACGAAGTTTCACAATGGCGATCCCGTGACGGCGGACGACGTCAAGTTCTCGTTCGAGCGCTACAAGGGCGCCGGGGCCACGCTGCTGAAGGAAAAGGTGAAAGAAGTCCAGGTGCTGGCCCCGAACCGCGTCCGCTTCGTCCTCAAGGAGCCGTGGCCGGACTTCATGACCTTCTACGGCACCTCCGCCACCGGGGCGGCCTGGATCGTGCCGAAGAAATACGTCGAGAAGGTGGGCGACGACGGCTTCAAGAAGGCGCCCGTGGGCGCGGGGCCGTACCGCGTCGTGAGCTTCACGCCGGGCGTGGAGCTCGTCATGGAGGCCTTCGAGGGTTACTGGCGCAAGGTACCCGCGGTCAAGCGCATGGTCTTTCGCAGCATGGTTGACGAGACAACGCGCGCTGCCGCTCTCAAGGCGGGTGACGTGGACATCGTCTATCTGCTGAGCGGCCCCATTGCCGAGGAGATCAAGCGCACGTCAGGGCTGCGCCTGGCCGCCGCCAAGCCTCCCGGTGTCGTCTTCCTCGACCTCCCGGAGCAGTGGGATCCGAAGTCTCCCTGGCATGACCGGCGCGTGCGGCTGGCCGCCAGCCACGCTCTCGATCGCAACGCCCTCAACCAGGCGGAGACGCTCGGGATGTCCCGGCCGACCGGAGGCCTCATCCCTCGAGTCTTGGAATTCGCGCGGGCGTATGAGCCGCCCGCCTACGATCCGGCCCAGGCCAAGAAGCTGCTGGCCGAGGCGGGCTATCCGAATGGCTTCGATGCCGGGGGTCTGACCCCGTTTCCCCCGTTCTTCTCGCTGGCCGAGGCGATTGCCAACTACCTCCAGGCCGTGGGCATTCGGACGCACGTGCGGACGATGGAGCGGGCCACCTTCCTCACCGCGTGGCGCGAGCACAAGATCAAGGGCGTGATCATGGGGCTGGGCGCCCCTGCCGGCAATGCGGCGACGCGCATCGAGGTCTACGTCACCAAGAGCGGGATCTACTCCTCCGGCGTGGTGCCGGAGATCGAGGACCTCTACCAGCGCCAGGCCCGCGAGATGGACCGGAAGAAGCGCGAGGCCCTCCTCTATCAGATCCAGCAGATCATGCACGACCGCGTGCTCCACGTTCCCATCTACGAGCTGGCCTTCCTCTGGGGCATCGGCCCCCGCGTCGAGGAGGCCTGCGTCGATCACATCAAGGGCTTCGCCTACTCCGCACCCTATGAAGACCTGAAGCTCAAGGCGGGGCGGTAGAAGGTTGGTCGGCTCCTGTTCAGACTTAGTGAGATGACCTCATGACGCCCAGTTTGCGCTACATTAGATGCACCGAGCACCGTGAGCCATCAGGGTAATCAAGGCTGGTTTCCGGAATGCTTGGTGTGCGGTGAGGGTAACCTCGGCGGCATAGTATGCCTGGATCCCACCTGTCACGAGAGGTTCGGGTTGCACGCGGTCCGGTCTCAAGGCGAACGCCTCGTCAGACGTGAAGAGCATTGGTGGAAGCTGTGTCATCTTTGTGATCGCGTTGTGTTGGCAGACCCAGTAGCGTGGGGCAGCGTGGCTCTTTGTCTCGATTGTCGGAACACCTTCGTGAATGTTTCCGTCTTTCCTCCAATTTCACCCGGCCAGCTCGTCGACATGGTAGCAAAAGGAGTGGTTCGCCTAAGGCCCGAGGTTGTCGTCAGATCGGAACGCGCATGAGACTCCCACGCCTTCTGGGGCCGTATGCTTTGAGTCACATTGACGAGACGCGACGCCACGGGTAGCGTGGATTGCGATGGCGATTTCTCCCACGCGTACACGCCGCTGGACCCGGGTGGAATACGAGCGTCTCATCGACGCCGGCGTGTTCCGTCCCGGCGAGCGCCTCGAGCTGCTGGCCGGGCATCTAGTCGTTAGCGAGCCGCAGGGAAGCCTCCACGCCACGGCGATTGGGCTTGTTGAGGATGCCCTGCGAGCATGCTTCGGATCGAGCTGGCACGTGCGCGTGCAGATGCCGATCGCCCTTGATGACGAATCCGAGCCGGAGCCCGACGTGGCGGTCGTGTTTGGAGGACGGCGGGACTACGAGCTGGCCCATCCGGAGCGGCCCGCGCTGCTCGTCGAGGTCTCCGAGTCCTCGCTCGAGGATGACCGCGGCGCCAAGGCCGTTCTCTATGCTCGGGCCGGCGTGGCGGAGTACTGGATCGTAAACCTCGTGGGCCGTACCCTGGAGGTACGTCGCGAGCCGCTGCAGACGGCAAACGTGCCTCTCGGTTGGAGCTACAAGGTCGTGATGGTTCTAGAGCCTGGCGGGTCGGTCAGCCCACTGGCCTGTCCGACGGCGCGGATCCAGGTCACCGATCTTCTCCCGCACGCGCGATACTCGCGCTAGCCTGTCGTTCAGCACTCCGTCGCGCCGAGCTACCCCTGACTGAGCTGTTGCCGCAAGTAGTCCCCGATCTCCATCGTGCACGCCAGGCCCTGCGGGATCGCCTTGGTGAGGGAGACGAACGCGTGGATCTGGCCGGAGTACTCGTGGTAGACCACGTCCACGCCGGCGGCGCGTAGCCGGTCGGCATAGGCGAGCCCTTCGTCGCGAAGAGGATCGAAGCCCGCGGTGATGACGAGAGTGGGCGGCTGTCCCGCCAGGTCGCTGGCGCGGAGCGGCGCTGCCCTCAGGTCCATGCGATCCGCCTCTCCGCGCAGGTACTGCTCCATGTACCACAAGATGCGGTCGCGCGGGATGACGTGCGCGTCCTCCAGCTCGCGATGCGACGGGGTATCGAGGCCGCAGTCGACGGCGGGATAGATCAGGGCCTGGCAGGTGGGGATGGCGAGGCCGGCGCGGGCGGATAGCTGCGAGACGACCGCGGAGAGGTTGCCCCCCGCAGAGTCGCCGGCCAGTCCGACGCGGGCCGGGTTGCCGCCAAGCTCGCCCGCGTGAGCGCGGAGCCAGCGGTAGCCAGCCAGGCAGTCCTCGACGGCGGCGGGGAACTTGTGTTCCGGGGCCAGGCGATAGTCGACGGCGACCACGAGGGCGCCGGAGCGCAGGGCGAGCCGCGCGCAGAGTCCATGATGCGTTTCCAGGTCGCCCTGCACCCAGCCGCCGCCATGGAAGTACGCGACCACCGGACGGAGAGAGGTCGACGCCGCGGCCGGGTCGTAGACTCGAGCACCGATCGCGCCGGCCGGTCCGGGAATGTCGATGTCCTCGATTCGGGACAAAGCGGGCGCCGGCTCGTCCATCAGGCCCACCATGGTCCGGAGCTGCTGGCGCAGCTCGGGCAGCGGAGGATAGTAGCCCGGCACACGAATCGACTTGATGAACTCGCCGACGATCTGGGCCTTCGGGTCCATCGTGCGACCGCCCCGACTGATCCGGTGGCCGTCCAGGAGGCGAAGCGTTTGCTCCTCGCTCAACAAGGTGTGCGCGAGCTCCAGGGTCACCGCCGCCGGCTGCTCGGTCATGCCTCGATCCTCCGCCTAATTCGTGGTCGCCATCTGATGGGAGCACTTCGCATCTCGGTCCGCCCCAGTGTAGCCGCGATACGACTCCTGGGCGACGAACCCTGCCGCCGGGAGATCGGTTGGCGTGGTATGGTACCGCACTCTTCCATCTCTTCCGGAGGTCGACGATGACTCGGCTCGCCAGGCTCCTGATGCTCCTGATCTGCTTCGCCCTGATCGCGGCGCTCGGACCGAGCGCTCCAGCCTCCGCCCAGGACAAGCCGCGCTACGGGGGCGAGCTGGTCTTCGTGGTCGCAGCCGAGCCGCCGAGCTACGACGCGCACCGGGAGGAAACCTTCGGGATGCTCCACCCGGCGGCACCGCACTACAACACGCTTCTGCGCGTCGATCCCTTCGACAAGACGGGCACCAAGTTCATCGGCGACCTCGCCGAGTCGTGGACGGTCTCCGCGGACAAGCGCACCTACACCTTCAAGCTGCGTCAGGGGGTGAAGTTCCACGACGGCAGCGTGATGACCTCCAAGGACGTCAAGGCCTCCTACGATCGCATCATCAATCCGCCGCCCACCGTCGTCTCGAGCCGCCAGGCGCAGTACAAGAACGTGGAGTCGGTGGAGGCGCCCGCGCCCGACGCCATCGTCTTCCGGCTGAAGTGGCCGGAGGCCTCGTTCATGGCCGGCCTGGCCTCGCCGTGGAACTGGATCTACAAGGCCGACATCCTGGCCAAAGACCAGCACTGGTACGAGAAGAACGTGATGGGCACGGGGCCCTTCAAGTTCGTGGAGTACGTGCACGGCTCGCACTGGATCGGCAAGAAGAACCCCGACTACTGGGACAAGGGCAAGCCCTACCTCGACGGCTACCGGGCCATCTTCATCCCGGACGCCGCGGCGCAGGTGTCGGCCATCCGCGGCGAGCGGGCCATGATCCAGTTCCGCGGCTTCAGCCCCCAGCAGCGCGATTCCCTCGTGGCCGCGCTCGGCAACAAGCTCACCGTCCAGGAGAGCCCGTGGAACTGCTCGATCCAGGTCGCCCTCAACCAGCAGAAGAAGCCCTTCGAGGACCGGCGCGTGCGACGGGCCCTGACCCTGGCGCTCGATCGCTGGTCAGGCTCGAAGGCGCTCTCGCGCATCGCCGTCGTGAAGGAGGTGGCGGGCATCCAGGTGCCGGGCACGCCGTGGGCGAGCCCCACGGAAGAGCTCGTGAAGCTGGCGGGCTACGGCACCGACATCAATGCCTCACGCGCGGAGGCGCGGCGCCTGCTGAAGGAGGCGGGCTACGAGAACCTGTCCTTCACGCTGCTCAATCGCGGCGTGCCCATGCCGTACGAGCCGGTGGGCATCTGGCTGATCGATCAGTGGCGCCAGATCGGCCTCAACGTCAAGCAGGTCGTGCTCGAGACGGCCTCCTGGCTACAGGCGCAGAAGAACGGCGACTTCGAGGTGTCCACCAATGCCCCGTGCAACACCATCGTCGAGCCCGACCTGGACCTGCACTGGTTCCTGACCACGTCACCCGTGAACTTCAGCAAGCACAAGGACACGGTGATGGATGACCTCTACACGAAGCAGTCCCGCGCCACCGATCCGGAAGAGCGGCGGAAGCTGCTCCGCGCCTTCCAGAAGCGCCTCTACGACGAAGAGGTGCACTACATCCACACCTTCCAGTGGCACCGGATCGTCCCCCACCTCAGCAAGGTGCGCGGCTGGACGATCACGCCCAGCCACTACCTGAACAACCAGCTCGACACGGTCTGGCTCAGCGAATAGCCAAGCTTCAGCTTCGCTTCCGGGCCAGCGCTCCGAGGGCACCGAGAATCTTTCCCTTGGGCCGCGCGAGCTCCTCGAGGATCGAGAAGTGATCGTGACGCGCCAGCGGCAGATACTCGCCGGACAGGCCGTGCTGCTGCCACGTGCGGGCGTATTCCTCTGATTGTCGAATCAGCTCCGGAAGCTCCCCGAGGCCGACGGTGACGACCAGCGGCGATGCACCCGAGGGGAGGTGGAGGATCGGGCTATTGCGAGCGGCCTCGGCGGCGTCGAGGCCGAGCTTCTCGTTCAGGTAGTTCAGACGGATCGGCTCGAGGTCGTAGATGCCGCTGATGGCGATGCCGCCGGCGACGCGCCCGTCATCCATCGCCATCGCGGTCAGGTGGCCGCCCGCCGAGTGTCCCGTCACGAACACACGACCCGGATCGCCGCCGAACTCCTTCGCGTGGTCGATCACCCACGCGACGGCCGCGCGCACCTCCGCGACGATGTCATCGAGCCGCGCCGCCGGCGCCAGCGTGTATTCCACCAGTGCCAGGTTGAACCCGGTGTCGAGGACGCCCTCGCCCAGGAAGGCGTACGGCTCCTTGTCGTTCATCTGCCAGTAGCCGCCGTGGATGTACACGAGCGTCGGTGCCGGCGGCATGCCGCACTCGAAGACGTCGAGGCGCTGCCGCGGACCCGCGCCGTAGCGGACGTCGATCGAGCCACCGCGAGCCTTCCGGAGCCTGTCGCTGCGGGCCGCCCAGTCTGCGACGTACTGATCGCGCGCGGCCTGGCCCACGGCGGCGGTGTTGTTATACGCGGCATCGAGCGCCGCCCGATCCATACCTCGGTAGAGCATCGTCAGCCTCGCTTGGCGCCGTGATCGAGGGGGAGCGCCGCGCTCTCGGTCCAATTAGATGCGCCGGCTGTTGTCCTCGGGCTGGTAGCGGTACTCCATGTGACGCGCCGTAGCGCGTGCGATTGCTTCGCCGTGGTATCGTGCGACCACGCGTAGAGCCATGTCAATCCCGGCCGAGATACCGGCCGATGTAAGCACGCGCCCGTCCTCGACGACGTGGAGCTTCTCTTCGACCGTCACCGTGGGGAACGACTCGCGCAACCACGGCAGGGAACGCCAGTGTGTCGTGGCACATCGACCGTCGAGGAGGCCGGCCTGGCCGAGCAGCATCGCGCCGGTGCACACTGATGCAAGCGTTTCCACAGTCTTGCCGCGGTCGGCGATCCACTCGAGCAGGCGCTGGTTCTTGATCTCGCTTCGTGTTCCCTGACCGCCCGGGACCACGAGCACGTGGAGAGGCGCGCACCCATCGATCGGGGTGTCGGGGATGACGCGCAACCCGCCCGTAGCGACTACCGGCTCGGCGCTCTCGGCGACCAGCAGCACCTCGAAGGGCGACGGCTCCTCACGTCGGCGCTCCTCGTTGAGGCGCGTGACGGAAAAGACTTCAAAGGGGCCGCAGAAATCGAGGACTTCGACCTGCGGGAAGATCGGATTCCGACACGCTTTGTGACCATTCCCCCCCTCCTTGCACGCTCGTGTTTCTCTTTGCGTATCGCGTACTCGCGCTCGAGCGCCCGCCAAGTTCTCGGTTGGCTAAGCTCTAGGCGCGGCCCCGGCGCTTGCCTCCAGGCGGGCCCGCAGCCGCTCGCGCAGCTTGGCCACGACGTGGGGAGGTGCCGTCTCCGGCGAGCCCGCCGAGAAGGGCGGCTGCGGATCGTACTCGATGCCGAGCTGGATGCTCTGCGCCACCTCGTCGCCGGCGATGCGCGCGGCGAGGGTGAGCCCCATGTCGATACCCGACGAGACTCCCGCCGCGGTGATGATCTTGCCCTGCACGACCACCCGCTTCAGCGTCGGGCGCGCGCCCAGCTCGCGGAGCGTCTCGAGGGCCGCCCAGTGCGTGGTCGCCTCCAGGCCCTTGAGCAGGCCGGCGGCCCCGAGGAGAAGCGAGCCCGTGCAGGTCGACGTCGTCCACTGAGTGGTCGTGTGCGCCTCGCGGATCCAGTCCAGCAGGGGATTGGGCGTCATGAGGGCGCGCGTGCCGAAGCCCCCCGGCACCATGATGATCTCCGGGTGCGGCACGGCGGAGAGCGGGTCGGCGGCGATGAGCGTGACCTGTTTCGTGTCGGTCTGGTACGGGCCCGCCGTGACCGCGACGAAGCGCACGCGATAGCCGGGGAGGCGCGAGAGCACCTCGTAGGGGCCGATGGCGTCCAGGGCGGTGAAGCCGTCGAAGAGCGGGATGGCGATGTCCATGGGGTCTCCTGGGCTCCGCCTCACGAGGCCGTGGCGCGGCCACGCGGGACGGCGCGGAAATGACGGCGATAGCTGCCGGGGGTGACGTGAAGCGCGCGGCGGAAGGCGCGATGCATGGTCTCGACGCGCCCGAAGCCGCAGGCGAGGGCGATGTCGGCCACGCTCCGCCCCGTGGTCTCGAGTAGACGGCGGGCCCCTTCCACTCGCTGGGCGTCCACGTAGGCGGCGGGGGTGAGGCCGATCTCCCGGCCGAAGGCGCGCGCGAAGTTGCGCGGGCTCATGCGCGAGCGCTCGGCGAGCGTGGACACAGAGAGATCGGCATCCAGGTGGTCGGCGATGAAGCCCTGCAGGTCGCGCAGGCCGTGACGCTCGGCGAGCTGGGCCGAGAGCTGCACGCTGAACTGGGACTGGCCGCCCGGCCGGCGGAGAAACATCACGAGCCAGCGCGCCACCTTGAGGGCGAGGTCGCGGCCCCGGTCTTCCTCCACCAGCTCGAGGGCCAGGTCCATCCCCGCCGTCACGCCGGCGGAGGTCGACACCTTGCCGTCGCGGACGAAGATGGGATCGCGCTCGACGCGCGCGGAGGGGAAGCGCTGCTGCAAGGCGTCGCAGGCGGCCCAGTGGGTGGTGACACGACGGCCGTCGAGAAGCCCGGCCTCGCCGAGGAGAAACGCGCCCGAGCACACCGAGGTGATCCTCCGGGCTCGCGGCGCCGTCCGCTTGATCCACGACACGAGAGGGCGATCCCGCATGGCGTCACGGGTGCCGAGCCCGCCCGCGACGATCAGCGTGTCGACGGGTCCCGTGATCTGACCCAGGCTGCGCGCGGCGACGAGACCGACCCCGCTCGAGGTCTGCACCGGGCCGGCCTTGGGCGCCGCCACCGTCACGGCATAGGGTGGAGGCGCGCCGGCGAGCCGGTTGGCCATGGAGAAGATCTCCAGGGGACCGGTCACGTCCAGGATCTGCACATCGGGGAAGGCGACGATGACCACGGGGAGCGGGCCCGTCGTCCTCGCCAGCCTCACGGGAGGTGTCGATCGCATGGCCCGAGCATGCCGTGATCGGGCCGTGGCCGCAATGCCAATGATATGGCGAATCCTGCCACGCGCCAGAGCCGGCGCGACGCCTGTGGCATCATGAGCCCGCGAGCCCAGGGGGTGGCGGCGGGACTCGGATCGGCCCCGAGGAGGAGGAGCGATGACGGGAAAGCTCGAGAAAAGGGTCGCGGTCATCACCGCCGCCGGCGCCGGGATCGGCGCGGCCACGGCGCGGCGCTTCGCGAAGGAAGGGGCGCGCATCGTCATCGGCGACCTGAGCGGCAAGCGCGCGGAGGCGGTGGCCGGAGAGATCCAGTCGACGGGGGCCCGCGTCGAATGGCTCAAGATGGACGCCGCCGATCCCGACGGCGCGCAGGCCCTGGTGTGGCGCGCGCTCGACGCCTTCGGCCAGATCGACGTCATGGTCAACAACGCCGGCTATGCGGAAGTGGCGCCACTCGAGGAGATCACGCTCGAGAGCTGGAACCGAGTCCTGGCCGTGACCCTGACGGGAACCTTTCTCGGGATGAAGTACTGCCTGCCCGTGATGCGACGGCAAGGCAACGGTGCCATCGTCAATACCGCCTCGATCTCCGGCACGGCGGGCGACTACGGGCTCTCCTCCTACAACGCCGCCAAGGCCGGCGTGATCAACCTGACGCGATCGGCGGCGATCGAGAATGCGAAGTACGGGATCCGCGTGAACTGCGTGTGCCCGGGGACCATCGACACGCGGGCGCCTCAGCTCCTGGGCGGGGACCGCGCCGACGAGATCCGCCGCGAGCAGGCGGCGGCGAATCCCGTGGCCCGCATGGGTCAGGCCGACGAGATCGCCAACGCCATCTTCTTCCTAGCCTCCGACGAATCCTCCTTCATCACGGGCGCGGCCATCACGGCCGACGGTGGCCTCACCGCCCATACCGGACTCCCGCCGTTCCGTCGCCTCACGGACAGCGCCTAGCCGTCGTCCCCCTCACCCTGCCCTCTCCCCCACTGGGGGAGAGGGGCAGGAAACAGTCCCGACGCTCTCTCTGAATCCTTCCCTCCGATTGAGGGAGAGGGATCGAAACAGTCCCGGCGCTCTCTTTGAATCCTTCCCTCCGACTGAGGGAGAGGGAAGGAAACAGTCCCGGCGCTCTCTTTGAATCCTTCCCTCCGACCGGGGGAGAGGGAAGGAAACAGTCCCGGCGCTCTCTTTGAATCCCTCTCCCCCGCTTCGGGCGAGAGGGCAGGGTGAGGGGGCGAGTCATCTACGCATCAGGTCAGCGGCACGATGGCCGAGAGCCGCGGCTGATTGCCGACGACGCGCGTCACGTGCCCCTGGCCCGTCAGGTCCTCGGCGAGCACGATGTCGCCCGGCCCCACTCGAGCGACCGTGCCGTCGCCGACTTCTATCTCCGCGGTGCCCGACAGGGTGATCGAGTACTGACGCCGCGGGGCGCAGTGCCACTCGAGCACGTAGCCCGGAGGGAAGACGCGGAAGGCGATGCCCGAGGCGGACTGCATCGGGGTGCCCTCGCCGTACGAGCCTTCGGCGTCCTTGAAGGGCTCGAGGGCCATGGGCTCCTCCGCGATATGGGACTTCCCGTCCGCTCCGCTGTAGACCCGCCAGATCTTCGGCATCTCATGCTCCTCTCGCGTGATGGTCCGAACAAGGATACGATCTCCGCGGGGAGGTGTCGATGCTGAGAGTGACGCAGGACCTCATGCTGCCCACCGCCATCACCGGGTCGTATCCTCGCCCGCTCTGGTTCGACGAGAGCCTGCGCGGCCGGTCGTTCAAGGCCGCCCTCGGGGATTCGATCTTCCGCGAGCAGTACCTTGACGCCGTCGCCGCCGTGATCAATGCTCAGGAGGCTGCGGGTCTCGACATCGTGACCGACGGCGACACCCGCTTCGATCTCGCCGTGGGGGGCAAGTCGTGGTTCTTCTATCCCATCGAGCGCCTGGGCGGCATCGAGGGCCACCGCGATACCTCGCGGGGCTGGATGCAGCGGCACGGCCTGCGCCCGGGCAAGATCCTCTGGGAAGTCCAGGAGGCGTATCAGCCCGGTGTGGTCAAGAGCCGGCTCACCCGCGGACCGCTCGAGTACGCGGCGCTGTGGAAGGTGGCGCAGCGCCTGACCGACCGGCCCGTCAAGTTCGGCGCGATCTGCGCCCCCGCCCTCTCCAGCATGCTGTGGGACGAGCACTACGGCGACGAGAAGGCCCTGATCAATGACCTCTGCGACATCATGAACGCCGAGTTTCGCGAGCTGGCCGCTGCCGGCTGCCCCCTCATCCAGGTCGAGGAGCCGCCGCGCCACGGGCGCACCACGCGGCCAGACTGCACGGATGCCGATCTCGAGTTCCTGACCGAGGCGTTCAACCGCCAGCTCGTCGGCGTCGACGCCGAGATCTGGGTGCACACGTGCTGGGGCAATCCGAACCAGCAGCGCGTGTACTGGGAGCCCCCGAGCTACGAGCGCGCCCTGCCGCATCTCCTGCAGCTCGACGCCGACGTGATCACCTTCGAGTGCGCGAGCAGCGACGGCAAGGATCTCCCGCTCTTCGCCAAGTACGCGACGGACAAGAAGATCGGCATCGGCGTGATCAGCCACTGCAACACGGTGGTCGAGCCGCCCGAGCACGTCGCCCGTCTGATCCGCCGCGCCCTCGAGTACATCCCTCCCGAGCGGCTGGTCGTCACCACCGATTGTGGCTTCGGCCGCGAGGGGTTGAGCCGGCGCATCGCCTACTACAAGTGCGTGGCGCTCGTGGAAGGCACCAACATCGTCCGGCGCGAGCTGGGTCTGCCGGAAGCGCGGGTGCGGGCCGCCGACCCTTCGCTCTGGTTCGCGAGCGGCCCCGACTAGCCGCCCACGAGGTCGGGAAAACAGCACGTATGCGATCGCGTCGGGAAGCGACCGCGCCTCACCGCATGTAGTATCGGCAGGACTGACAGATCGAAGGAATCTCGTTCTTCTCGCGCCAGGCGAGACGAAGCTGTTCGAGGCGAGGCCCGTTCCACAGCTGCTCGAGGGAATCGGCCGTCGTGCCCAGGATCAGCTCGCTGCTTGCCTCGAAGTCGCGGCACTGGCAGGCGCCGACCTTGCCGTTGGAATAAACCGTGAGGCCCTTGTAGAGCATCCGGCACGGCGCGTGCCCCCGCGGATACAGAGGCCTGAGCTTGAGGTACGCGGGAAGCTTCACCGCGCCTTGCCAGTCGTCCACGAAGAACCCTTGCCCCTTGACCTGACCGGTCAGGTCCTGGCCGGAGAGTCGGCTGATCTTCTGGAAGTCGGGATGCTCCAGAACCCGCTGGATGGGCTCGTTCGTCGGCTTGATGGCGATGTTGATCGAGAGCACGTTGCCTCGCCGCTTGTTCTCCTCGATCAGCGCGACCAGATTCGTGAGCATCTGGTCGTACTTGTCGACCCTGAAGAACTCTCGATACCTCTCTGGGCCGGACAGCGAGGTGGAGATGGCCAACCAGGCGAATCCCGCTTCGAAGAAGTCGTGGAGATCGAAGCGATGCAGCCATTGGAGGGTCGTCACGAAACCCAGCCCGGTGATCTGTGGGTAGCGCTGAACGTACCGCGCGCGCTCCAGCAGGTATGGATCGAGCAAGGGATCACCGATCGTGACATTGAAGTCCATCCCGGTGCCTCCCATCGCGACGAAGTCATCGACGGCCCGCTTGAAATGCTCCATCTTCAGGGGGCCCTTCTTTCTCTTCATCACGCTGTTCGCGCAAAACACGCAGTCCGCGTTGCAGACATTGGTGGTTTCGATCGAGAGGTGAGGGATCACCGGGGCTTCGTAGCGCCGGCGCTCGAAATAGGCGCTCACCCATCGGGCCGCGAACCGGAGCGCCTTCTTGGCGAAGATGGCTACCCTGGCCATCTCGAGAGAGCGTAGCGATTCCCAGGGCGGTCGGGCACCTCGCCAAGTCTGCGTACCTTAACGTGGCACCGTAGCTCGGGAACTCGATAGCTTTATTTCTCGTGAGGTCCCGGAGGGCTCGCTTCGCCCGGGACGCCCAGTACACCGTCTTGACAGGGGCGCATCCGTCGGCAAGAGTGGTGCCATGACTCATCGCGGACTGACCTTCGGTATCTTCCTGGCACCGTTTCACCGCGTCGGTGAGAACCCGACGCTCGCCATCGCTCGCGACATGGAGCTCCTCGAATGGCTCGATCACCTGGGCTATGACGAGGCGTGGATCGGCGAGCACCACTCGGCGGGCTGGGAGCTCATCGCTTCGCCCGAGCTGGTGATCGCCGCCGCCGCCGAGCGCACGCGGCACATCATGCTGGGCTCGGGCGTCACCAGCCTGCCGTATCACAATCCGCTGCTCGTGGCCCAGCGCTTCGTGCAGCTCGATCACATGACGCGCGGCCGCGCCATGCTGGGCTGCGGACCGGGCGCGCTCGTCTCGGATGCCTACATGCTGGGCATCGAGCCGGTGACGCAGCGGCAGCGCATGGACGAAGCCCTCGGCGTGATCATGACGCTCCTCCGCTGCGAGGAGCCGGTGACCATGAAGACCGATTGGTTCGACCTTCGCGAGGCGCGGCTGCACCTGGCGCCGTACTCCGATCCGCATTTCCCTATCGCGGTCGCCAGCACCATCACGCCCTTCGGCGTGCAGACCGCAGGGAAGTACGGCGTGGGCGTGCTCTCGCTCGCCGCGGGCTTGCCGGGAGGGCCGGAGGCATTGGCCGGCCAGTGGCGGTTGGCCGAGGAGACGGCCGCCGCGCACGGAAAGACCATGGACAGGCGGCAGTGGCGCCTCGTCACCAACGTGCATGTGGCCGAGGACGATGAGCTGGCGCTGCGTCAGGTACATGCGGGCGAGCGCCACGAGACCATCACGTATTTCGAGGAGACGCTCGGGCGGCCGCCGGGCCGGGCCGACGATCCGCTCCGCGAGGGCGTCAAGATGGGCACCACGCTCGTGGGCTCGCCCGACACGGTGTCCAGGGGCATCGAGCACCTCATCCGCCTGAGCGACGGCGGCATCGGCGGCCTGCTCTTCCGCGCCCACGAGTGGGCGCCGCGCCACGAGACCCTCAAGAGCTACGAGCTCTTCGCCCGCTACGTCATGCCGCGCTTCCAGGGCTCGCTCGATACCGTCCGGGGCTCCAACGACTGGGCGCGCGCCAACCGCAAGGGCATCTTCGGCCCCAACGTCGAGGCCGTGCGCCGCGCCTTCATCGATGCGGGCCGCGAGGTGCCCAAAGGCTTCGAGGCGCGCACGGCGGGCGCCCGCGACATGCCGGTCGAGGACGACACTCCGCCTTCCCGCGAAAAGCGCTGAGCCCGCGTCTGCGGTCTCGCGACCAAGGAGATGGCATGAGCGCACGACGTATCGCCATCGCGCTGGTTGCCCTGGGGCTGGCCGCCTGCGCAACCGCGCTCCCCCCCGCCGTGAGGGTGACCGACATCTCGGCCCTGGCCGGAACCTACTCGGGCCGGCTCAAGGAAGTGAGCCAGCTTTCCCGCTCGACCAGGCTGGTCGTGCAACCCGACGGCCGCTTCGAGCTCACGGCCAGCGAGCCCCGCGGCTTCAGAACCCTCGGCGCGATGTTTCTCGAGCCCGACGGAACCTTCAAGTACCTCTACAACGAGTCGAAGGGCGAGGGAAAGGTCCTGAGCGGCAAAGGCGTCGTCCACGAAGGCGATGGACGGCGGGCGCTCGTGATGACCCACGACGACGGCTTGCAGACCATGACGGTGTCCCGGAGCCTGCCCTAGCCACTTGACGATCCGTTCACGGATCCGACGCGGATCGTGCCTACGCAGGCGAGGGTGAGTGTGATCGAGGGGGTGAGCGCGCAGTGAGCTTCACGCGCCGTCGTCTGCTCGGAATCGCGGCCGCCACGCTCGCCGGCAGCGCGCTGCAGCCCCGCGCGGCGCGCGGGCAGACCCCGAAGCGCGGAGGCACGCTCACGATCCGCGCGTGGGATCCGCCGTTCTTCGACCAGATGCTCAGCACCGCGTATCGGGTCCAGATCCCAATCAGCTTCACCCACAGCCGGCTCATCCGCCACAAGGCCGGACCGGGCGTCCCGCCCACCACCTTTCCCCTGGAGGGCGACCTCGCCGAGTCGTGGACGCAGCCGGACGAGACCACCTACGTGTTCAAGCTTCGCCGGGGCGTGCGCTGGCATCCCAAGCCGCCCGTCAATGGCCGTGAGCTCACGGCAGAGGACGTCCGCTACACCGTCGAGCGGTTCCTGACCCTGAAGGGCAACCCGAGCGCCTACACGCTGAGGTCGGTAGCCCGGGTGGAAGCGGTGGATCGCTACACCGTGAAGTTCATCCTGAAGGAGCCATTCGCGTGGTTTCTCGACGCCCTTGCCAGCCCGATGGCGGTGGCGATCGTCGCCCGCGAGTGCGTCGAGAAGTTCGGCGATCTGAAGAAGCCCGAGGCCGTCGTCGGCACCGGCCCCTGGATGCTCGAGAGCTACCGCCCCAACGCGGGCCTGACGCTTGCTCGGAACCCGAACTACTTCGTCCCCGGCCTGCCCCACATCGACCGCGTCGAGCTTGCCGTGGACGAAGACAACGCGTCGCGCATGTCGGCGTTCATCGCGGGGAAGTATGACCTGGGCTGGGAGTTCCCGGGATCGATCAACCGCACCGACTGGATCCAGATCAAGGACACGCTGAAGCGGGTTCGCCCCCAGCTCCGGAGCGCGGAATTCCCCAGCAACGTGGAGACGCACATCTCGATGCGCACCGACCGACCGCCCTTCAATGACGTCCGCGTGCGTCAAGCGATCTCGCTCGCCATCGATCGCCAGGGCATCATCGACGCGACCCAGGAGGGCGTGGGCATCTTCAATCCCGCCGTGCCTGCGGCACTGAAGGAGTGGTCGCTGCCCATCACGCAGCTCGGCGAGGGCGCCAAGTACTTCAAGCACGATCCGGCGGAAGCGCGGCGGCTGCTGGCCGCCGCCGGGCATCCGGGCGGGTTTCCCGGGAGCATCTGCTTCACGACCTACGGCTCCACGATCCTCACGGATAACGCCCAGCTCATCCTGAAGCACCTCAAGGACGTGGGGATCGACGCGAAACTGGACCAGCGCGAGTACGGATCGTTCATCTCCTCGTGCTACTTCGGCAAGTTCGATTCCATGACGTACGGCCCCCAGACGCCCTACCTGGAGCCCGATAGCTTCGTCTTCGGCATGTACTACCCGGGCGAGCAGAAGAACCAGAGCCACGTCGACGACCCCGTGGTGACCGACTTCCTGATCCGCCAGCGACGGATCGCCGACCCCGTCAAGCGCCGCGAGGTGCTTCACGATCTCCAGCGCTACCTCGCCCGCCAGCAGTACTACGTCCAGATTCCCTCCGGCATCTACATCGCCGCCTGGGATGGGGCGCTGAAGAACTATGGGCCCAACCTCGGTTACGACTACGGCGGGCGGCTCCTCGCCGCCTGGCTCGAGCGGTGACGCGGATGCAATTCGGTTGGCTGACCCTCGGGCTCTCCCCATCCTCCGACGGAGACTACGCGGCCATCCAGGAGCAACTGACCCAGGCCTGCTTCGCGGAGACGGCGGGGTTCGACGGCCTCTGGCTCACCGAGCACAACTTCACCGGGGAGAGCGTGTACTGCGATCCCATCCCCTTCGCGAGCGTGGTGGCCGCGCGCACGTCGCGGATCCGGATCGGCTTCGCGGTCATCCAGCTCGCCCTCCGCCATCCCATCCGGATCGCCACCGAGCTGGCCCTCCTCGACAATCTTTCCGGGGGTCGCCTCGACATCGGCGTCGGGCACGGGACCAACTTCAACGAGTACGAGTTCGTCGGGTTCGGGCTGCGCAGCAATGACAGCCGGGAGCGCATGGCCGAGACCCTGGAGGTGATGGTGCGCGCGTGGACGGAGGCGCCCCTCGTGCACCAGGGGAAGTTCTATCGGCTGAGCCTGCCCGAGCTCCGCCCGCGCCCGTTGCAGCGGCCGCATCCGCCGATCTGGCGCAGCGTCTCGTCCGCGGGCTCCGTGCAGGAGTGCGGGCGGCTCGGCGCTCCCATCATGATGGCGCGCATCCCGCTGGCGCGCGTCCCCGAGCGGCTGGCCCTCTACGAGGCGGGCCTGGCGGAGAGCGGCCTCGACGGCGCGGCCAGGCAGCGGCTCCGTGAGCAGGCGGCCCTCTGGCGCTTCGTCCACGTGGCGGAAAGCCAGGCCCAGGCCGAGGACGAGCTGACGGCCGCCCTCCTCGAGACCCGCCACCACATGGTCCACGCCCGCGCGACCCTCAATCCCTCCGATTACGCCGTCGATGTCTCCCGCGTGAACCCCTGGAACGATCCCCGCGTCTCCGACGAGATCGGCGTCCGCTATTCCCTCGAGAACGCTACGCTCTACGGCACGGCGAAGCGCGTGGCCGAACAGATCGACGAGGTGCGCGCGGCCGGCGTGCAGCACCTGCTGTGTCAGATGAGCTACGGCTACCTGCCGCACGAGCGCATCCTGGAATCGATGCGCCGCTTCGGCGCTGACGTCATGCCCCGCTTCCGCTGATCCGCGCCCCTTGACGACGCCCTGATTTCGGCGGATCCTCGGCCGCGTCGACACTCCCGACACGCATTCCGATCAACCTGTTCCGCACGAAGGGAGACTCGGACATGGCCCGATCTCGGGAATTCGCCGGAGCGGCGTGGGCGACGCGTACCCATCGTCACCTCGTCTGTATCCTCGCGGCGGCCGGCTTGGTCCTGGCCGCGGCGGGAGAGGCGCCCGGGCAGCCGACGGGCGAAGCGGTCATGGCCTGGCACGTGACGATCGCGCCGAGCTGGTTCGATCCGTCCACGGCTCCGCCCCAGATCACGCCTTTCGGAATTCTCTTCGCCCTCCACGATGCGCTTGTCCGCCCGCTGCCGAACCAGAAGATGGGCAACAGCCTGGCCGAGTCCTGGACGGAGAGCCCGGACGGGCTGGTCTACGAGTTCAAGCTGCGTCGGGGGCTCAAGTTCCACAACGGCGACGCCCTCACCGCCGAGGACGTGAAATTCAGCTTCGAGCGCTACAAGGGGACGGGCGCCAAGGAGCTGCAGGCGCGCGTGGAAAGCGTGGAGATCGCCGATCCCCTTACCGTGCGGTTCCGCCTCAAGGCGGCCTGGCCGGACTTCATGACCTTCTACGGCACCACGGCCACCGCAGCTGGGATCGTCGTCCCGAAGAAGTACATCGAGAAAGTGACGGAGGACGGCTTCAGGAAGCATCCGATCGGTGCCGGCCCCTACAAGTTCGTGAGCCATGCGCCCGGCGTGGAAGTCGTGCTGGAGGCCTATACGGGCTACTGGCGGCGCGTGCCCAACGTCAAGCGGCTGACCATGAAGAGCGTGCCCGAGGGCACCACCCGGGTGGCCATGCTCAAGAAGGGCGAGGCGGATATCGCGTTCGCTCTCGACGGGCAGGAGGCGGAGGACGTGAGGCGCGACCCGCGCCTCCTGCTGGTGGCCACCCGTCACGCCTCCATCTTCTGGATCGAGTTCGCTGACCAGTGGGATCCCAAGTCGCCGTGGCACGACAAGCGCTTGCGCCTGGCGGTCAACCATGCGCTGAATCGCAAGGCCATCAACGAGGCCGCCTGCCTGGGCTTCTGCCCGCCCGCCGCGGTCATCGTGCCCCGCGTGATGGACTACGCCCTCCAGGTGGAGCCGCCGGCCTACGATCCGCAAAAAGCCAGGCAGCTGCTCGCGGAGGCTGGCTATCCGCGGGGCTTCGACGCCGGAGAGCTGGTGCCGATTCCCCCCTTCTTCACGGCGGCGGAAGGCGTGATCAACGATCTGAAGGCCGTGGGAATCCGTGTGAAGATGCGGCTGGTGGAGCGCGCGACCTTTTACGCTGAATGGCGGGAGAAGAAGTTGCGGGGGATCTTCCTAACCGCGGTCGGCAACTCGGGCAACGCGGCCAGCCGCGTGGAAGCGTTCATCTATTCCAAGGGCAGCTACTCATACGGCGGCTACCCGGACATCGACGAGCTGTTCCTGCAGCAGGCTCGGGAGCGGGATCCTGCCAAGCGCGAGGCAGTCCTCCATCGCATCCAGCAGCTGGCCATCGACCGGGCGATGTTCGCACCGCTCATGGATCTCCGCGCCCTGACCGGCATCGGGCCGCGCATGGCCGAGCACACCATCAACCTGGTGCCGATGTCGGCCTTCCCCTCCTACGAGGACATGCGTCTCAAGTAGCGCAGGTTGCTGAAAAAGGCCCATCTGCTTCGTTGGCGCGGGCGGCGGCACCCGCTCAACGTACAGAGAGTACGCCTCGGGGTGCCGCCGCCCGCGCCGCCTCGCATCTGGACCTTTTTGAGCAACCTGCGAGCTTTTCGGCAGCCTGCTGGGAGCGACCAGGGGACTACGTCTTGAGGCGGGGATCGAGGACGTCGCGGAGCGCATCGCCCAGCAGGTTCATGGCCAGCACCGTGACCATGATGGCGAGGCCCGGAAAGGTCGAGATCCACCAGGCTTCGCGCAAGTAATCGCGCCCCTCGCTCAGCATGCGTCCCCATTCGGGCAGCGGCGGCTGGCTCCCGAGCCCCAGGAAGCTCAGGGCGGCCGCCGACAAGATGGCGGTGCCGAGGCCGAGGGTGGCCGTCACGATCAGCGGCGCCACCACGTTGGGAAGGACGTGACGGGAGAGGATGAGCGCGTCGCCGGCGCCGATGGCCCGGGCCGACTCCACGTAGAGGTTCTCGCGGGCCGAGAGCACGCTGGCCCGGACGAGCCGCGCATAGGTCGGCACGGCCGAGAGCCCCACGGCGATCATGACGTTGGTCAGCCCCGGCGTGAGCACGCTCACGATGGCGAGGGCGAGGAGAATGCCGGGAAAGGCCAGGAGCACGTCGATGACGCGCATCACGACGCCGTCGAGCCAGCCGCCGTAGTAGCCGGCCACGAGGCCGATGGGCGCGCCGAGCACGGTGGCGATGGAGACGGCGATGAGGCCGACGGTCAGCGAGATGCGCGCCCCGTGCAGCACGCGACTGGCCACGTCGCGGCCGAACTGGTCGCTGCCCAGCACGAAGCGCGGGCCGGGAGGCTGGAGCGCGTCGCGGACCGAGGTCTTGATGGGATCGCGCGCGTTCAGCCACGGCGCTCCGAGGGCCAGGACGACGAGCGTGCCCAGGACCATGAGGCCCACGATGGCGCCCCGCTGGCGCGCCAGCCTTCCCATGGTGCCGCGCCCGGGGGCGGGCGTCGAGGAGACCGGGCGCTCCAGCGCGATGGTCGAGGTCGCCATGTCGCGCTACCCGAGCCGGATCCGCGGGTCGGCGACGGCGTAGGTGACGTCGACGACCACGTTGATCAGCACGTACACCGTGGCCACGAAGAGCACGGTGCCCTGCACGAGGGGAAAGTCCTTGGCGAGGATGCCGCCCACGATCAGTCGGCCGAGCCCGGGCCGGCTGAACACGGTCTCGACGATGACCGTCCCGGCCAGGAGATTGCCGAACTGCAGCCCGAAGATCGTCAGCACGGGAATGAGGGCGTTCTTGAGAGCGTGGCGGAGGGCCACGCTCCACCCGGTCAGGCCCTTGGCCCGGGCCGTGCGCACGTAGTCCTGGCCGAGCACCTCGAGCATGCTCGACCGAGTCAGCCGGGCGATGATGGCGGAGGCGATGGCCCCCAGCGTCACCGCGGGGAGGACGAGGTGGAGGAAGTCTCCGCCGCCCGTGGCGGGGAACCAGCCGAGGTGCAGCGAGAAGGTGAAGATCAGGAGCAGGCCGAGCCAGAAGCTCGGCATGGAGACGCCGAGCAGCGCCACCCCCATGGAGGCGACGTCGAGCCAGGAGTTGCGGACGAGGGCCGCGATGAGCCCGAGGGGAATCCCGAGGGCCACGGCCACCGCCATGCTCGCCAGGGCCAGCTGGGCCGTGCTGGCGAGGTTGTCGGAGATCTCCTGGGTGACGGGCCGGCGGCTCCGGATCGACGTGCCGAGGTCGCCCCGCAAGGCATTGCCCACGAAGCGCCCGTACTGCTGGAGCACCGGCTCGTCCAGGTGAAGCTGGGCGCGCATGCGCTCGATCTGCTCGGGCGTGGTGACGAACTCGGCGAGCATGATCTTGACGGGATCGCCGGGCACGAGGAACAGCATGCTGAAGACGGCCAGGGTCACGCCGAAGAGGACGGGGGCGACGGCGAGCACGCGGCGGGCGATGTAGATCAGCACGTGGGAGCAGGCCGCGACACGACGCTAGCGGCGGGTGGTCGCGTCGCTCAGCACCGGGTAGGCGTTGAAATTGTACTTCACGCCCTGGACATTGGCGCGGAACGCCCACACCGCGAGCTCGTCGACGAGGGGCACGGTGAGCGCCTCGTCGAGGGCGAGCTTCTCGATCTGGAGATAGACCGCGCGGCGCTTGGCGGGATCGGACTCGCGGCGCCCCTGCTCGAGAAGCTGGTCGAGCTTGCCGTTCTTGACGCACGACCAGTTGAAGTTCTGGCCGACGAGCGAGGAGTGGAACAGGGCGTACAGGCCGTCCGGATCGGTGGCACGCAGGAACATGACGGGTCCGTGGGTCGCGCAGCGGTAGTTGTCCTCGTACCAGGGCGGCCGGGCCTGGGCCTTGATCTTGACGTCCACGCCGACGTCCCGCAGGGAGGCCTGGATGAGCTGCGCGGTCGGGTCGGCCCCGCCGCCGTACTCGATGGCGTTCAGGGTGATCTCGAGACGCTGGCCGCCCTTGGTCCGGATGCCATCGGCGCCGGCCGGCCAGCCTGCCTCGCCGAGCAGCTCCCTGGCCTTGGCGGGATCGAAGGCGAAGGCCTGGCGCAGCGACGGCTCGTCGAGCATCACGGCGGTGAGGGGGGCGAAGGCTTTCAGGCCCGTGCCCTTGTACACGGTGGCGAGAAACGCCTCCTTGTCCACGGCAAAGTTGATCGCGCGGCGGACTTTCACGTCGTCGAGCGGGGGCTTGGTCGTGTTGAGGAGCCAGATGCGGGGCACGCCCGGCCACGGCATCCGGTCGACCCGCATGTCCTTGCTGCTCTCGAGACGGGGCAGGGACTGGGCGGGAACAAGATAGATGCCCTGGGTCTCGCCGCTCTCGAGCGTCGCCACTCTCGTGCCCGCCTCCGGGATGAACTTCCAGATGATCGCGTCGAGCAGGGCGGGGCCGCTCCGCTCGCTCCACGGCGCCTTCCGGTTGTAGGCGGGGTTCTTCACGATGGTGGCGTGGTCCTTGGCGACGTAGTCCTTCATCATGAACGGTCCCGTGCCGATGGGCCGCGTATGCACCTGGTCGCCGCTCTCCCGCACGGCCTTGGGCGACACGAGGCTGAGGGTGCCCGCCGCCGCGTAGGTCAGGAATGGCGCGTAGGGCGTCTCGAACGAGACCTGCACGGTGAACTCGTCGAGGACCTTGGCGCCGGCATAGCCGGCGATCTGCGCGCGCGAGGAGCCCGGCTTGAACTTGGGGTCGACGATCCGGTCGAAATTGAACTTCACGGCATCGGCGTTGAAGGGCGTGCCGTCGTGGAACTTGACGTCACGGCGGAGCTTGAAGGTCACGCTCCGCCCGTCCTTCGACGCGCTCCACGACTCCGCAAGCCACGGCTGGAGCTTGCCGTCGCGCCCCTTGTACAGGAGATTCTCCGTCACCGACGCGATGATCTGGTAGGTGACGGCCGACGGCGAGGCGTGGGGGTCGAGCGTCGGCGGCTCCTGGTCGAGTCCGATCACCAGCGTGCCGGGCGTGTCAGCTGCGCCCACCGGAAAGCCGGCGAGGACAAGTCCGACGACGGCGACAACCGCCCCGACCCCCCGCAAGTGTCTCAAGCGCATCGTGCTCCTCCCGTGGACAGCTCCCCGATGGGCCACACCGTCAGTCGGCGGCGCGGTGCAGGCGGGCGGTCTTCTGGCCGAAGAGATAGCGGGCGACCTTGACGGAGGCCGCGACATAGCCGGGCTCGAGGTTCTCGATCTTGCCCTGGACGCGCTCGTGAAGACGGGCGAGGGCGTGGAACGGCACTGCGGGGTAGGCATGGTGCTCGGCGTGATACGGCATGTTCCACGCGAACAGGCGTACGAGGGGCAGGGTGAGCGTGGTCCGCGTGTTCTCCAGGCAGTCACGCGTGAACGAGCAGGCCGTGTGCTCGGCCAGGAGATACGGCCGCAGGAATACTTGGCCCACCATCCACGGAACGATCCACACGAGGAGCGCGATGGGCGAGGCGGCGAGCGTCGAGGCTGCCGCCAACGCGACGTAGACGGCCAGGTACGCGCGCGCCTCGATGATCAGGGGCCGCCGCTCCGAGGGCGCCATCCACGGCCGATCCGCCCGGCCGATGGCGAGCCGCAGGATGTCACCGACCCGGCGGACGAGATTCGGGATGCCCGTCAGCACGAAGAGATAGGCGGACAGGGACTCGGGCTTCGCGAAGTACAGCTCGGGATCCCGCTCCCGGTCCTGGGTGAAGCGGTGATGCTCCCAGTGGTACACGCGATAGTTCCGGTACGGCCAGAAGGTCAGGAGCCCGGCCAGGGTGCCGACGGCCACGTTCAGCCAGCGGGTCCTGAAGGCCGTGCGATGCGCGGTCTCGTGGAACGCGCAGAAGATGAAAGCCAGCACGTAGCCGTGCATCACGAGCAAGGGTAGGACCCAGACCGTGGACCGGAGCTTCCAGAGCAGGGTACCGGTGATCGCGAGCATTCCGAAATGGCAGATCGCCCGCAGGAGGGCCGGCCCGTCGGTGCGGCCCATCAGGTCATGAAGAGCTTCGCGAGGAAGCGGGTCGGCGGTGAACCGGACGAGCGCGTCGTCTCTCATGCTCTTTGGCTGCCTATCTCCCGGTTGCTCACGCTTCTTGTGGAGCCGGATCACGTGTGGGGTATCCCGTCCCCTAGACACGGATCGGCACAGACCGGCTACATACGTAACACATTAAACCTGGAACATGGGTGACACCAGCAAGGTCGCTGGCCACCAGCAACAGGGGTCAGGTCTCACAATGTGACATCGGACTTCGGCGGGTAGCCGCTCACCACATCGGGAGCCCGGCGCGAAATGTTGGATTGTGAGACCTGACCCCGATCGCCGGAGAGGCGGGGATCTCACGCTTTTCCGCTTGACAGCCCTGGCCGGGTGACTTGGTCACGCGACGGCAGGCCTCGGCAAGAGCCGGCCCAGCCGCCCGCACGCGGCCGCTGCTGCGCAAACGGGTGGGGCTGGATCAAAAACCATTCCGCGTCGGAAAATCACTCGTCTCGGACGCTCTCCAGGAGCTCGAAAACCAGGGGGTAGAGTTGTCTCAGCAGAAGGAGGGTTCCCATGCAGAATCATTCGACGACTGTGCTTACCACTTCGCATCCCGCCGCGGAACTCGATCGGCTTGGCGACGAGATCGCCGAGCTGTCCGCCCACCTCGATGCCGCCACCGCGCGCCTGCTTGACTTGATCCGAGCGTTCGACGCCCGCGGCGGCTGGAACACGGGCTTTAGCTCTTGCGCCGCCTGGCTCTCCTGGCGGGTGGGGCTCGACCTGGGCGCAGCCCGAGAGCGGGTCCGGGTCGCGCGTGCCCTCGGGACGCTGCCTCTTCTCGCCGAGGCTCTGGCCCGCGGGGAGCTGTCCTACGCCAAGGTCCGCGCCCTGACCCGCGTGGCCACACCGGAGACCGAAGCGCGGCTGCTGGGAGTGGGGCGCGCGGGCACGGCGGCCCACGTCGAGCGGATCGTGCGCGGGTGGCGGTGCGTGGACCGGCGGGCCGAGGCGCGGGAGACGAAGCACCGGCACGCGACCCGAGCCCTGCGCGTGTATCAGGACGAAGACGGCATGGTGGTTGTCAGGGGACGCCTCGAGCCGGAAGTGGGGGCGCTGTTCCTGCAGGCGCTGGCTGCGGCCCGAGAAAGCCTGCATCAGCGAGCACGACAGCGGGCCACGTTCAATGCGGGGGCCGGAGACGTTTCCGCGGAAACGTCCTCCGTCTCCCAGCAGCGGGCCGATGCCCTGGCCCTGCTCGCGGAGACGGCCTTGCACCAGGGCCTCGATCCCGGCTCCCCGGGCGAGCGGTACCAGGTGGTGGTGCATGTCGACGCCGAGGTGCTGGCCGACCCGGAGCAGCCCGGCCAGTCCGTCCTCGAAGGGGGCACCCACGTTTCCGCGGAAACGTCCCAGCGCTTGGCGTGCGACGCCAGTCGAGTGGTGATGAGACACGACGGAGACGGTCGCGTGGTGGAGATCGGGGCCCGGACCCGGACGATCCCGCCCGCCTTACGCCGTGCCCTCCACCATCGGGATCAAGGCTGCCGCTTCCCGGGGTGCGGCCTGCGCTTCACCCAGGGGCACCATCTGCGCCACTGGGCCCAGGGCGGCTCGACCACGCTGTCGAACCTTGCGCTGCTCTGTCGGCGGCATCATCGGGCGGTGCACGAGGAGGGCTATCAGGTTGCGCGCTTACCCGACGGGGCGCTTCAGTTCCGTCGGCCCGATGGCCGTCCGCTGCCCGAGGTGCCGGCGCCTGCTGTGGTGACTGGGGATCCCATCAAGGCTCTCCGCGAGTCTCACGACGCGGAGGGCCTGCGTGTCAACGCGCGGACGGGCTGTGCTACCTGGCTCGGGGAGCGGCTGAACGTGGGGTGGGCGATCGACGTCCTGCACCCGCTCGCCCAAGGAGCCCGACCTTGTCCGCCTGAACAGGGCTCGCCGGCCGCCCGCCCTTTGACGGCTCTCCTGGCGGCCGCTCCACCTCCGACGCCCGAGTAGATGTCATGCCATCCGGCAGTGGATCGGAGCAGCAGGGTCACGTCTCACAACCGACTCTCGATCCCGCTCTCTCGACCATAGCGTTCGGCCCACGCACTCTGCATTGTTCGGATGATGGCCGGATAGACGACCAGGCGACGGAAGGGCGCGATTGCTCCCATGTACAGCCTGGTGAACCCATGCACGGGCCGCACGAACACCCCCAGGTAGGCCAGGTAGCCTTCCGGTGTTGGCCGGATCGAGAGCGACGCGAAGGCGTGTACTGTCGCGTTGCGCAGCTCGCTCAGCTGCTCGTCCTCGAACCGATACAGGAGGCGAAAGCTTCCGTCCGGTGTCCCTGGAGTGATCAGGGACCGGGCGCGATCCGCCGCGCTGAGACGATCCGCGTAGGATTGCGCGTTCCAAGCCGGCCGCTGGTGATCCCACCCGAGCAGGTCGCCAATGCGGCCCCGCAGCCAGAAGAGCCCTTGGACCACCGCAGGCGCCGCCGCGCGTCCCGCGACCATGACAGCCCGCAGGTCCTGGACCGTACGGCCGGCGCCGCCACCCGAGAGCGAAACCGCCCACGCGTCCTCCAGCGGGACGTCGTGCAGCAGTGCGTGCACGCGAAGGGGGCGTGCGCGGAATTCCTCTGGGTCGATGCGTGCTGAGCCCGCTCGATTACGATCGAGCCGCATACAGACGGTTGCTTTCCTCGAACAATTGCATGGTCTTCTGCACGTCATATGGCTGTTCGACGAGCCGCTCCGGATCCCACTCTTTGCGAGGCACACCGAAGAAGTCGCCACCGTAGACGTGAATGGCGCCGGTCAGACGGCCGATCGGGTTTGTCACGGAATGTATGATGTCGTGGCCCAGGGGGAGGGCGTCACGTTCGCTCAGCGATTTCGCGCCCGCGGCCTCGATTCGGCCACCAGCCTCACCAGGGAGCCGGCGCCACAGGATGTTGTCCTCGCGGCCCGTGTAGATCGCGATGACGGCCCACATCTCGTGATTGTGGGGCATGACGGTCATCCGTGGCCCCCAGATGACGTTGAGGATCGTGAGATCAGACGAGCGGTGGAGCGTCTGGACCTCGGCGCGACTTGGCTCTCCGAGCGCCTTCAGAACCGACCTGGGATCTTCGACCGCCCGGGCCACGATTTCACGTATCGCCTGTTGCCCCGCCCGGCCACTTGCAGCGGCGCTGCAGTCTGCTTTGAACCGGTCCAGATCAAACACCGGCGTGCCCTCCTTCTTCCTCCGCGTAACGCTCGACATCAGCCGGGGCGCGAAGCGCTGTCAGCCTCAGCGGCCCCATCGTGGCGACCTCCGTCCGGGCCCCGAGGAACAGCGTTGCGGCGCTTCTAACGGCGACGTTAGATTACACCGGCTTGGGTGCGAGAATCGTAGAGCCAAGGATGCGCGTGTCGGGGGCGCGGGCCTGCTACCATGGGAAGCCGAGTCTTCCACAGGAGGCGACCTGATGTCGATTCCGTCCACGATGAAGGCGGTGATCCTGCACGGGGCCGACGAGATGCGGGTGCAGTCCTGGCCCGTGCCGGAGCTGGGACCCGGCGAGGTGCTCCTGAAGGTCGAGGTCGCCTCGATCTGCGGCACCGACGTGAAGGTGCTCCATCGCAAGCTCCAGGGCCAGCCCGAGGGCCAGTTCATCATGGGCCACGAGTACGCAGGCACGGTGGCCGTCCTGGGGCCGGGTGTGGACGAGTTCCGCGTGGGCGATCGCGTGGCCGTCGAGGTGCACAAGGGCTGCGAGCGATGCGAGAACTGCATCAAGGGCTGGTACACGTCCTGCCTGAACTACGGCAACCTGGCGAAGGGGCATCGGGCCAAGGGGCTCACGTGCGACGGCGGCTTCGCGGAGTACGCTGTCAACCACATCAACACGCTGTACCGGCTGCCCGACTCGCTCACCTTCGAGCAGGCCTGCATGGTCACCACGGCCGCCTCGCCCCTGTGGGCCATCGATCTCATGGGCGGCTACATGGCCGGGGAGACCGTGCTCGTCCTCGGCCCGGGGCCCATCGGGCTCATGGCGGTGCAGCTCTGCAAGGCCATGGGCGCCGAGCGGGTGATCCTGAGTGGCACGCGCGACGAGCGCCTGGAGATCGGCCGGAAGCTCGGGGCGGACCACATCATCAACGTGCGGCGCGAGAATCTCAACGCGCGCGTGAGCGAGTACACGAGCGGCAAGGGCGCCGACGCGATCCTGGAATGCGCGGGCGGCCCTTCCTCGATGCAGGACGCGCTCGAGAACGTGAAGCGGGGCGGACGCATCGGGGTGGTCGCCTGGTACGCGGGCCCGGTCGAGATGGACATGAACCTCGCCGTGCGCAGCAACGTCCGCATCTACGCCGCGCGCGGGGAGGGTGGGATGAACTGCGGCCGATCGCTGGCCCTCATGAGCGCGGGCAAGCTCGTGGCCGATCCCATCATCAGCCATCACTTCGCCCTGGACCAGATCCACGACGCCTTCGACACCTACGTGAACCGCACGGGCAATGCCCTCAAGGTTGCGATCCACGTCTAGCTTCTTCATCTCTCTTTCCTTTGGGAGAAGGGGCAGCGCGCCGACGACCTCTCATCCCTCTCCCCTCCGAGGAGAGGGCAGGGTGAGGGGCCCTCATCACGCTACGCCTGCCGCCCCCTCACCCTCCCCTCTCCCCCGATGGGGGAGAGGGATCAAGGCGAGCTGGATCGCTTTCGCGTCGTTCTTGACTATGGCGGGCGCCTCGCCCGCGGGCGCCCAGGAGGTGCCGCGGCAGGGGGGCGAGCTGGTCTTCGTGGTCCCCGCGGAGCCGCCGTCGTACGACGCGCACCGCGAGGAGACCTTCGCCATCGTCCATCCCGCGGCGCCCCACTACAGCACGCTGCTCCGCGTCGATCCCTTCGATCGGGGCGGCACCCGCATCGTGGGGGATCTGGCCGAGTCCTGGTCGGCCTCTCGGGATGGGCGGACCTACACGTTCACGCTCCGTCGGGGCGTGCGTTTCCACGACGGCGGCGAGCTGACCGCGCGGGACGTCAAGGCGAGCTATGACAAGATCATCTTCCCGCCGCCCGGCATCGCCTCCAATCGCAAGGGCGAATACATCGTCGTGGAGGCAGTGGAGGCGCCGGATCCCCTGACCGTCGTCTTCCGGCTCAAGTGGGCCTCACCCTCGTTCCTGCCCTCGCTGGCCTCGCCCTTCAACTGGATCTACAAGGCCGAGATCCTGGCCCGCGACATGCGCTGGTACGAGCGCAACATCATGGGCACGGGCCCCTTCACCTTCGTGGAGTACGTCAAGGGCTCGCACTGGATCGGCAAGAAGAACGCGAGCTACTGGGACAAGGGCAAGCCGTACCTCGACGGCTACCGCGCGCTCTTCGTGCCGGACGCGGCCATGCAGGTGGGGGCGATCCGCGGCCAGCGGGCGATGATCCAGTTTCGCGGCTTCTCGCCGCCGGAGCGGGACACCCTGATGGCCGCGCTCGGATCGAAGATCACCGTGCAGGAGAGCCCGTGGGAGTGCGTCAACCCACTCGCCCTCAACCACGAGCGCAAGCCCTTCGACGACAGGCGGGTCCGCCGGGCCCTGACCCTGGCCCTGGATCGCTGGCAGGGCGCCCAGGCGCTCTCGAAGATCACGATCCTGAAGGAAGTAGCCGGCGTGCAGGGGCCCGGAACGCCGTTCGCCGCCACTCCGGCCGAGCTGGAGCGGCTCGCCGGCTATGGACGCGACATCGTCAAGGCGCGCGCGGAAGCCCGGCGATTGCTTCGCGAGGCAGGTGTGCCGGAAGGCTTCACCTTCACGTTCAAGAATCGCGGGATCCCCAATCCCTACACGGCGCTCGGGGTCTGGCTCGCCGACCAGTGGCGACAGATCGGCCTCACCGCCAGGATCGAGACGCTCGAGCTCGGCATGCTCTACGCGGACATCCGCAGCGGCAATTTCGAGGTCGCCGCCGACTTCCACTGCAGCTACATCGTCGAGCCCGACCTCGCCCTCTTCAAGTTCCAGTCCCTCGACCGGAGCCCCGTCAACTACAGCCGCTACACCGATCGCGCGCTCGACGAGCTGTACGAGAAGCAGAGTCGGGTCACGGACCGCGAGGAGCGCCGGAAGCTGATCCGCGAGTTCGAGAGGCGGCTCCTCGACGAGGAGGCGCACTACATCTACACGCTGCAGTGGCACCGCATCGTGCCGCACAACGCGCGGGTCCGCGGCTGGACGATCACGCCCAGCCACTTCCTCAACAACCAGCTCGACACGGTCTGGCTCGCGGAGTAGTTCCCGCTACTGCTGATACCCGATCAGCCGCCAGACGCCGTTCTCGCGCCGCGCCACCTCGAGCTCGCGCTGCCAGGAGAGCACGGGCACCCAGCGCCCCACCCACTGCAGGCGCCCGTTGACTTCTCCCGTGGAATAGACCCAGGCCTGGTCGCCGAGCATTCGGACCGTATCGATGCGCACACGCACTGTGAGAGTGTCGTAGAGCGCGAACATCGTCTGAAGCTGTCCGCGCAGACCGGCCTTGGTGAACGGGCCCGTCCGGTACTGCTCGGAGACGTGGCTCAGCACACCCTCGGTATCGCGGCGTTGCATCTGCTGGACGGCGGTGTTGAGCTCGGCCTGGAGCTCGCTGACCACGAGAGCCGGGGCTGCCGTGCCGGGCGGGTCCTGGGATGGAGCCTGGGGACTCGGATCGGCTGCTCGGGCCGCCGGCGCCGCGGCAAGCCAGATGGCTCCGGCCAGCACAGCGGCGAGTCCCCATGCTCGTGCGCGCGCTTGCATGATTCCACGATACGCTGGCGCGCAAGAATTCCCCTCACCCTGCCCTCTCCCCAGGGGGGAGAGGGATATGAGCCGGCGACTTTGACAAGGCATGCCGCTACGTCTAGACTCCAGCCACATCCAGGGCGCTGTTCATCCGGGAGGAATGACATGGCCGACATGAAGGTGGTTCGCCTCAGCGAGACGGAGGTCGTGAAGTTCGGTCCGGATGCTACCTACCAGCTCATCCTGGGCGACGATGAAGGAACGACGCCGATCCGGACGGGCATCCAGACGTCCGAGCCCGGCTACGTCGCGCCCGTGCATTCCCACCCGTACATGGAAGTGCTGCACATCCTCGACGGCGTCGCCGAGGCCTGGGTGGACGGCCAGGAAGATCGCAAGGTGCGCCTGGAGAGGGGCGACACGATTGCCCTCCCGCCGAACGTCCCGCACAGCTTCCGCGTGGTCGGCGACCAGGTGCTGAGGCTCCTCGGCACCCACGCCTCGCCCAAGCGCATCGTCGAGTACAAGGACGGTCGCGCGACCGATTCGAGAGGCTACCAGATCAACCCGCAAACTTGACACTTGCCCGCGGCCAGAGGGATGATGGGCGTCCCATGTCACGGGAAATCAAGGTTTACGACACGACGCTGCGCGACGGCACCCAGGGAGAGGGCGTGTCCTTCTCCATGGAGGACAAGGTCCGCATCGCCCAACGTCTCGACGCCCTCGGCATCCACTACATCGAGGGCGGCTGGCCCGGCTCGAATCCCAAGGACCTGCGGTTCTTCAAGCGCGTCCAGGACGCCGTCTTCAAGAGGGCCAGGATCACCGCCTTCGGCTCCACGCGCCGTCCGGGCGTGAAGCCGCAGGAGGACAGCAACATCCAGGCCCTCGTCGAGGCGGGCCCGCCCGTGGTCACGATCTTCGGCAAGTCGTGGGACCTCCACGTCACCCACGCGCTCGGGACCACCCTCGACGAGAACATCGCCATGATCGGCGACTCCGTCGTCTACCTCCTCAAGCACTTCGAGGAGGTTATCTACGACGCCGAGCATTTCTTCGACGGCTTCAAGAAGAACCGCGACTATGCGCTGGCCACCCTCAAGACGGCGGAGGCCGCGGGCGCGCACTGCCTCGTCCTCTGCGACACCAATGGCGGAGGCCTGCCGCACGAGATCGCGGAGATCATCCGCGAGGTCAAGAAGCACGTGAAGATGGAGACGCCGCTCGGCATCCATGTCCACAACGACACCGAGTGCGCCGTCGCCAACACGCTGGCCGCGGTGTCCGAAGGCGTGAACCACGTCCAGGGCACCGTCAATGGGTACGGCGAGCGCTGCGGCAACGCCAACCTCGTCTCCATCATCCCGAACCTGATGATCAAGATGAGCCTCGACTGCATCCCGCGGGAGAACCTGCGCGAGCTCCGCGACGTCTCGCGCTTCGTCTCCGAGCTGGCCAATCGCAAGCCCTGGCAGTCGCAGCCCTATGTCGGCGACTCCGCCTTCGCCCACAAGGGCGGCATCCACGTCTCGGCCGTCCTCAAGCACGCCGAGACGTACGAGCACATCGATCCCGAGTCCGTGGGCAATCACCGGCGCGTGCTCGTCTCCGAGCTGGCGGGGCAGTCGAATATCCTCTGGAAGGCCAAGGAGTACGGCATCGACCTCGACAAGAACACGCCCGAGGCGCGCCGTATCCTCGACATGCTCAAGCGGATGGAGGACGAGGGCTTCCAGTTCGAGGGTGCCGAGGCCTCTTTCGAGCTCCTCATGGAGCGGGCCCTCGGCAACCACAGGCCCTATTTCGAGCTGGACGGCTTCCGCGTCATCGTCGAGGAGGACAAGGGAAACGCCGAGCCGCTCGCCGAGGCGACGGTGCGCCTCAGGGTCAAGGGGATCGCCGAGCACACGGCGGCCTCGGGCAACGGGCCGGTCAATGCCCTCGACCATGCGCTGAGGAAGGCCCTCGAGGAGTTCTATCCGAACCTGCGCGAGGTCCGTCTGCTCGACTACAAGGTGCGCATCCTCGACGAGAGCAAGGGCACGGGAGCCAAGACTCGCGTGCTCATCACCTCGGGCGACGGCGACGAGACGTGGGGGACGGTGGGCGTGGCCGACAACATCATCGAGGCCTCCTGGCAGGCCCTCGTCGATTCGATCGAATACAAGCTCCGCCGCGACGAGCGGAAGGGCAAGCGCTAGCCCCTTCCATCCCTCTCCCCTCAGGGGAGAGGGCCGAGGTTCGAGATGAGACGCTGTAAGCGAGCCCGAGGCGAGCGCAGCGTCGAGACGAGTGCTGAGCAAATCAGGGGTGACGTTCCTCAACGTACATGTCAAAAACGATCCCCGCCAAGCTGATCGAGGACACGGCCCGCGAGCTCATGGCCCGCGCGGCCATCGACATCCCGGCCGACTACCGCGAAGGCGTTCGTCTGGCGCGCGACCGGGAGCAGCAGCGCCTCGCCCGCTTCGTCCTCGACCAGATGCTCGAGAACTGGGACATCGCCACGGCCGAGCGTCGGCCGATGTGCGCCGACACAGGGCTGCCGCGCTACTACGTCAAGCTGGGCAACGAGGCCCTGGTGGAAGGAGGCCTTGTGGCGCTCGAGCGGGCCCTCCGGCGCGCCACCGCCGATGCCACCGCCTCCGTCCCCCTGCGTCCGAATCGCGTGCACCCGTTGACTCGCGAAGACCACAACAACAACGTGGGCTATCACGCGCCCGAGGTGACGTATTCCGTGGAGCCCGGCGGGGACTGGCTGGACGTGACCACCGTGCACAAGGGCGGCCTCTTCGGCACGGACTGGCGCATGCTCTTTCCCGGCGACGGCATCCCGGGGATCAAGCGCTTCTTCGTCGACACCCTCATCGAATCGGGCAAGCGCGGCCTCGCCTGCCAGCCCGCCATCGTGGGCGTGGGCATCGGCGGCGCCAAGGACACCTGCATGAGGCTCGGCAAGGAGGCGGCCTGCCTGCGCACGGTGGGCAGCCGCAACCCCGATCCGTCGGCCGCTTCCCTCGAGGATGAGCTGACGGCGCTCGGCAATCACATCGGGCTCGGCGCCATGGGCTTCGCGGGCACCTCGATGGTGGTCGCCACCCATGTCGAGCTGGCGCACACGCACACGGGGGGCATGCCCGTGGGCATCCACCAGTTCTGCCTGTCCTCGCGACGCGCCACGGCGAGGCTCTTCCCGAGCGGAACGGTGGAGTTCCGCGCCGACCCCGAGTGGTTCACGGACTACTACCGGCGGCAAGGCATCGAGTGAAAGCGATCGAGCGCCTCGACCAGGTCCAGATGGACGAGGTGCACCTGACCACGCCTGTGTCGGCCGAGGCCATTCGCACGCTCAAGCTCGGCGACGTCGTCTATCTCACGGGCGTGCTCTACACGGGACGCGAGGGCGTGTATCGCCAGGTGGTGGACAAGGGCGTGGCGCTGCCAAACTCCGTGCGCGCGCTCACCAACGTGAATTTCCACTGCTCGCCCGCGGCCTCGGTGCGCCCGGACGGCTCGTATTCGATCGAGGCGGTCACGGCCACGGCATCGTTCCGTTTCGGCAAGTCCATGACCACGTGGTTCGAGCGATCCGGGGCCAAGGTCATCGTGGGCAAGGCCGGGCTGACCGAGCTGGCCTATCGAGAGTGGTTCGTGCCTCACGGTGCCGTCTATCTCACCACGGTGGGCTATGGCCTGGGCGCCATGTACGGGCGGACCATCAAGCGCGTGCTCGACGTCCACTGGCTCAAGGAGCTCGGCCTCGCTCAGGCCCTCTGGGTGCTGGAGGTGGAGCGGATCGGGCCGTTCCTGGTCGAGGGCGACGCCGAGGGCCGGAGCCTCTTCGCCCTCGCCAATCGCGAGGTCAATCTCCGCGTCGACGAGGTCTACAAGACGCTCCCCCCTCCCGCCCTCTCCCGCTTCGGCGAAGTCCTGTCGAGGAAGGATGAAGTCGTCTAGCTTCGCCCCCTCACCCTACCCTCTCCCCCGGTGGGGGAGAGGGATTGTCCGGATCTCGAGGGCGTGCTGGCTACTATCCCTCTCCCCTTTGGGGAGAGGGCAGGGTGAGGGGCTACGCGAACCGGCGCTCCAGCTTCAACGCCTCTGACAGCCGGCGCTCGTACTCGCGCCGGGAGATCTCGACGGCGCCGAGGCTGGCGAGGTGGGGCGTGACGTACTGGACGTCGAGCAGGGTGAAGCGTCGATCGCGGAGGCGCGAGACCAATCCCGCGAGGGCCACCTTCGAGGCATCGGTTTCTCGGTGGAACATGCTCTCCGCCATGAAGGCGCCGCCCAGCGCCACCCCGTAGCACCCACCCGCGAGTCGCCCGTCACGCCAGGCCTCCACGCTGTGGGCCTTGCCTGCTCGATGCAGCGCCCCGTAGACCTCGATGAAGTCCTCCGAGATCCACGTGCCTTCCGGCCGATCGCCGCAGGCGCGCATCACGCCCTCGAAGTCGGTGTCGACCCTGATCTCGAAGCCGCCGAGCCGGAGCCGGCGCTTGAGGGAGCGCGAGACGTGGAAGCCGTCGAGGGGAATGATGGCCCGCGGATCGGGCCTGAACCAGAGGACCTCGCCCGAGCCTTCGTCGGCCATGGGGAAAACGCCATGGCGATAGGCCGCCTCCACCCCGGCGGGCGTCAGCTCGAGCCGGAGGGCCGGCCGCGGGATCAGGGGGGCGCCCTCCGGCTAGCCGAAGGACCGCGGCGGGATGCGCTTGTAGAAGAGCAGCTCCCGCACGCCCTGCGGCAAATTGTCGACGTGGCCGCTGGGCTGGAAGCCGAGGGCCGTGTGCATCCGGATCGAGGCGGCGTTGGTCTCCTCCGTCGAGGAGAACACGCGCGGGCCCGGTGACACGGCCTCCACCGACTTGAAGAACTCGCGCGCGATGCCCTTGCGGCGGAAGTCCTCGCGCACGACGACCAGGCTGACGAAAGTGCACTGGAACCAGTCCGTGCGATAGGCCAGGAAGCCCACGATCTCCCGGTTGGCCTCGGCCACGATGAGGTGGTGGCGCTCCAGGTGGGACTTGATGAAGGGGCCGGCGCGCTCCTCGCCCGTGACGGTGGCGGCGAGCTCGGCACAGCCGGCGGCGTCGGTCGTCCGGGGCAGGCGGATCTCGATCATGTCGGTCCAACTGAAAATACACCGCGGGCTTTCCCGCGGCAACGTCCGTTCAGGCGGAGGCGAGCTTGGGCATGACCTCGTCGGCGAACTGACGCATGGTCCGCTCGACCTCGTGGCGTGGAAGCATCGAGCCCTGGTCGAACCAGCAGATGATCTGGGAGAGCCCGAAATCCTCGCGGGCCGCCTGCAGCCGCTCGATGACTTCGGAGGCATCACCGAAGACGCTCTGGTCACGGCAGAACTTCTCGTAGGGAAGATTGGCCACCGTCTCCCGGATCACCTTCAGGCGCGGCAGGTGATCGGTGTAGGAGTCGGGCAGCTGCGAGAAGATCACCTCGAGATTCTGGTAGTACTTGAGCACGCCCGCCCGCATGGCCTCCCGCGCGGCGCGGCCCGTGGCGCCCACGTGCACGGGGAGCATCAGCGCCATCTGGTCACCTTTCCATGAATGACCGGCTCCCGCGAGATGCTCGCGGTAGAGGGCCATGTATTCGCGAAGCTGGGGCAGGGGCGTGGTCGTGGTGCCCGAGTAGATGGGCAGCCCCAGGTCGCCGATGTGGGCGAAGCTTTCCGCCGTGTGGACGGCGACGCGGATGGGCGGATGAGGCTGCTGCACCGGCCGCGGCACCACCGTGAGGTCCTCCACCTGGTAGAACTCGCCGCGATAGCTGAAGCGCTCCTGGGTCCAGGCGAGGCGGATGATCTCGAGTGCCTCGTCGAAGCGGGCGCGGTTCTCCGCCACAGGCACCCGGAATCCGTGGAACTGGCTCGGGATCGAGCCCCGGCCCACCCCGAACTCCAGCCGGCCGCCCGAGAGGACGTCGGCCGTCGCTGCCTGCTCCGCGCACGCGAGCGGATGATGGAGGGGCAGGAGAGTGACGGCGGTTCCCACGCGAATGCGCCGGGTGCGCTGGGCGATCACGGGCACGGCCATGAGCGGGCTCGATAGAAGCGAAAACGCGCCGCCGAAGTGGAGCTCGGCCAGCCAGGCCACGTCGAAGCCCAGGGAGTCGGCGAGCCCGATGCGGTCGAGCATCTCGGCGAAGCGCTCCCCGTGCGACTGGCCGGGCGCTTCCGGAGTCTGGAAGAAGACGCCGAACTTCATCGGGCCACGTCACGCAAGGATGACCTGCCCGAACGCTCCCGCGGAAGGGGCCTCGCCACTCTCGTCATGGTGCGGTAGGATAGCACGCGACCGTGGCTGGCTATATCGCGAGCATGATTCCCGACTGACTACGGAAAGGCGAGACCAACACACATGCGCTACGAGGCACCAGGGTCCTTGGAGGGAGCGGTTGCCCTGCTCGCGGGAGCGGCAGGGGATGCACGGGTCTTGGCCGGAGGCACTGACCTCCTGGTCCAGATGCGGGCGGATGTCGTAGATCCGGAGCTGATCGTCGACATCAAGAAGATCCCCGAGACCCGCGCCGTCACGGAGGAAAAGGGCGGCTGGCGCATCGGAGCGGCCGTGACGGGGGCGGAGCTCAAGGAGCATGCGCGGCTCAAGAAAGCGTGGCCGGGCGTGGTCGAGGCGGCGAATCTCATCGGCTCGACGCAGGTGCAGGGGCGCGCCACTTTGGGCGGCAACCTGTGCAACGGCTCGCCGGCGGCCGACAGCGTCCCCGCGCTCATCGCGGCCGGAGCCGTCGCCACCCTGGCCGGCCCGCAGGGCACGCGCGACCTGCCCGTCGAGGACGTGATGCTCGGGCCCCGCAAGCTCGCGCTCCGGAAAGGCGAGTTCGTTGTCTCCTTCTTGCTGCCGCCCCGACTGAAAGGCTCGAGCGATGCTTACCTGCGCTTCATCCCGCGGACGGAAATGGATATCGCGGTCGTGGGCGCAGGGGTAAGCTTGACCGTCGACGGCGCCGGCACCATCACGGCGGCCCGAGTCGGACTGGGCGCGGTGGCGGCGCGGGTGCTGCTGGTGGCGGAGGCGGCGCAGGCGATCATAGGGAGCCGGCTCGACGAGGCCGCTCAGGAACGGCTCTCGGCGGCGGCGCGGGCCGCCTGCCGGCCCATTGACGACAAGCGCGGGACCACCGAATTCCGCATCGACGTCGCCGGCGTGCTGACACGTCGCGCGGCCCTGATCGCGCTGGACCGAGCGAGGACGAGCTGATGGCCAAGCACCACATCGAGGCGACGGTGAACGGGGACGCGGTGGAGTTCCTCTGCGAGACGGAGGAGACGCTGCTCGACGTGCTCCGCGACACCCTTCACCTGACGGGCAGCAAGGAAGGCTGCGCCTCCGGGGACTGCGGCGCCTGCAGTGTCATGCTCAACGAGCGCCTGGTCTGCTCCTGTCTCGTGCTGGGTTGCGAGGTCGGTGGGCAGAAGATCGAGACCATCGAGGGCATGGCCACCGGCGAGACGCTCCATCCGCTGCAACAGCAATTCTTGAAGAGCGCCGCGCTCCAGTGCGGTATCTGCACCCCCGGGTTCCTCGTGGCCTCCAAGGCCCTGCTCGAGAGGATGCCCAACCCCACGGAGACCGAGGTCCGCTACTGGCTCGCCGGCAACCTCTGCCGGTGCACGGGGTACGACAAGATCGTGAGCGCGGTGATGGACACCGCCGCGACGATGAGAAAGGGATAGACCCATGGCCGAGACGATGACGAACGGGAACTCGCAGACGTACGTCGGCACGCGCACCATCCGGCCGGACGGCGCGGACAAGGTGACGGGGCGCGCCCGCTTCGGGGCGGACTTCAACCTGCCCGGCCAGCTCATCGGCCGCGTGCTGCGCAGCCCGCACCCGCACGCGCGCATCGTGTCGATCGACACCTCCAAGGCAGAGGCGCTGCCCGGGGTCAAGGCCGTGATCACCCGGGCCGACTTCGCCGACCAGTCGTCGGAGTTCATCCCGGCGGGCGAGATGATGATGAACTACAAGGACGTGGTCCGGAACGTCATGGCCCGCGAGAAGGCGCTGTACGAAGGCCACGCCGTCGCCGCGGTCGCCGCCACCAGTGTCGCCATCGCCCGCCGCGCCCTCAAGCTCATCGAGGTGAAGTACGAGGTGCTCCCGCACGTGATCGACGTGGTCGAGGCGATGCAGCCGGGCGCCCCGCTCCTGCACGACGATCTCTTCACCGTCGGCGTCGAGCCCAAGCCCGAGAAGCCCTCGAACATCGCCAAGCGCGTCGAGATCAAGCAGGGCGACGTCGAGGCCGGCTTCAAGAAGGCCGATCTCGTCATCGAGCGCGAGTTCAAGACCGCGCCCGTGCACCAGGGGTACATCGAGCCCCACGCCGCCCTGGCCAGTGTCTCCGAGGACGGCTCCACCGAGCTGTGGTGCACCACGCAGGGCCACTTCATCGTGCGCGCCCACTGCGCCCGGCTCCTCGGTCTCGACATCGGCAAGGTCCGTGTCACCGCCTCCGAGATCGGCGGCGGCTTCGGCGGCAAGACGGTGGTCTACCTCGAGCCGCTCGCCATTGCGCTCTCGAAGAAGGCCAAGCGGCCGGTGAAGATGGTGATGTCGCGGGAGGAGGTCTTCAAGGCCTCCGGCCCCACCTCCGGCGCCACCGTGCGCGTCAAGCTCGGCGTCACCAAGGACGGCAAGTTCGTGGCCGCCTTTGCCGAGCTGAAATACCAGGCGGGGGCGTTCCAGGGCTCGCCCGTGCAGCCCGGCGTCATGTGCGCGTTCGCGCCCTACGACATCGAGCACGTGCACGTCATCGGGTACGACGTGGTGTCGAACCGCCCGAAGGTGGCGGCGTACCGGGCGCCCGGGGCGCCGATCTCCGAGTACGCGGTGGAGAGCGTGGTGGACGAGATCGCGAAGAAGCTCGACATCGACCCCATCGACCTGCGCATGCAGAACGCGGCGCGCGAGGGCACCAAGGCGGCCTACGGCCCGAAGTTCGGGCCCGTCGGGCTCGAGGAGACGCTGAACGCCATCAAGAAGACCGAGCACTGGAACGCCCCGCTCCGGAAGTGGCAGGGCCGCGGCGTGGCCTCGGGCTTCTGGTTCAACATCGGGGGCGAGACCTGCGCCTCGCTCACCGTGAACGAGGACGGCACGATCTCTCTGATGGCAGGCACGCCGGACATCGGCGGCCTGCGCGCCTCGCTGGCCGCGGTGGCCGCGGACGAGCTTGGCGTCCCCTACGACAAGGTCCGGCCGATCATCGGCGACACGGGCTCCGTCGGCTTCAACTTCCTCACGGGCGGCAGCCGCTCGGCCTTCTCGGGCTCCATGGCGATCGTGGAGGCGGCCAAGCAGATCAAGGCCGAGCTGTGCGCGCGCGCGTGCAAGCTGTGGGAGGCCACGCCGGACCAGGTCGAGTTCTCGGGCGGTTCCGTGAAGCCGCTCGGCACCCTCGCCGAGAAGGTCAAGCCGATGTCCGTCGCGGACTTCGCCAAGGTCGCCGGCAAGACCGGCGGTCCCATCGGCGGCGTGGGCCGGATCAACGCGCAGGGCGCGGGGCCGAGCTTCGGCACGCATCTGGTCGATCTCGAGGTCGATCCCGAGACCGGGAGAGTCACCGTCCTGCGCTACACGGTCGCCCAGGACGCGGGCCGCGCCCTCCATCCCGCCTATGTCGAGGGACAGTTCCAGGGCGGGGCGGTCCAGGGGATCGGCTGGGCGCTGAACGAGGAGTACATCTACGGCGATGACGGCAAGCTGCAGAACGCGGGCTTCCTCGACTACCGCATGCCCGTGGCCTCCGACGTGCCCATGATCGACGCGATCCTCGTCGAGGTGGCGAACCCGAAGCACCCCTACGGCGTGCGGGGCGTCGGGGAGACGCCGATCGTGCCGCCCCTGGGGGCGATCGCCAATGCCATGGAGGGCGCCACGGGCATCCGCTTCACCGAGCTGCCGATGTCGCCGCCCAAGGTGCTCAAGGCGCTCAAGGAGAAGGGGCTCAGCCGAGCCTGAGTCACGGCATGGCGCGGGTGGTGCTGGTCGGCAACCTCGCGCAGCTCACGGGGGGCGTCGCCGAGTTCGATCTCTCGGCGACGTCCGTGAAGCAGCTTTTCCAGCAGCTCGGCGAGCTCCACCCGGCGCTGGCGCGTCATCTGGAAGACGGCGTGGCCGTGGCCATCGACGGCCAGATCTATCAGGACGCCTTGCTCGAGCCGATCGGCCCCGACAGCGAAGTGTTCCTGCTTCCCCAGATCGCCGGCGGATCGACCCCCACCTGATTCACACGCGCTGCGGTATCGAAGGCGCGCGGGACGCCACTCGTGTCTGCCACATGCTGGCGCGCCACCTCATCCCGATGAGGAGGGTGAAGACGAGGCCGATCCCGCAGCAGACGCTGATGGTCAACGGGTAGCCGATGCGCTCGATGAGGGCACCGGAGGCCATCAGGCCCAGCGGCATCCCGTAGACGGCGAGCTGCCGCACGCCCATCACCCGCCCGCGAAAGCGCTCGCCGGCCATGGCGAGGAGCGTGGCGGACATCGAGATCATCGCCACGTTCTGGAAGAAGCCCGCCGCGAAGAGCAGGAGAAGTCCCGCGCCCAGGCTGTGGACGTGTCCGAAGCCGAGGAGGAGGGCGTACCAGATCGCGGTGTGCACGAGCGTGGAGCGCTCGGGGCGGCGCGTGCCTCCCGTCACCACCATGGTGATGGAGGCGAGGAGGCCGCCGAAGGAAAAGCTGGCCACGAGCCAGCCCAGGCCCGTGGCGTCGGCGAGGAACACGCGCAGGGCGACGTAGGGAAGGAGGCCACTCGACACGGGATAGGCCGTCAGGTTGATCAGGAAGGCCAGCCACATCGCGGCGATCAGGGCCGGCGTCGTGGCGACGTGCACGAGACCGTCCCGGAGATCGCGCCAGCGGGAGTTGCGGAGCGCGCCCACCGAGGCCGGCCCCGAGAAGGCGGCGAGCGGCGCTCCCACGGGGTCGGGCACGGGCCGCCGCCGCGACACCTCGAAGGTCAGGGCAAGGCCGGCCAGGTAGAAGATGGTGACGAACACGTAGGTGGGGCCGAGGCCGAGCACGGACGAGAGCCCCGCGCCCGCGAGCGCCCCCGCCACGCGCGCGGAGTCCATGATGGCGCGGGACATGCCGAGGGCTCCCATCAAGTGGCCCGGCGGGATCGTCTCGCCGATCAGGGTGTTTCGCATCACGAGGTCATTGGGACGGATGACGCCGGCGAGAGTGGCCAGGGCGAACACCCAGCCCGTCGTCAACAGCCCGGTCAAGGCGAGGAGCGTCATGAGGGCGGCGAGGAGAGCATACGTCACGCGCATCGCGCAGAGCATGACCCGGGCGCCCAGTCGGTCGCCCAGCACCCCGAACATGGGGGAGGCAAGCGTGCCGAGGAACTGCAGGGAGGCGAAGAGGGTGAGGAGGACGACGGAGCCCGTGTGAACCATCACGTACCAACCGAGAATGATGGTCTCCATCTCGAACGCCCAGGATGTGAGGAGATCGGCGGGCAACTGGAAGCGGAAGCTGCGGACACGGAACACGGCGAGGATCAACGGATGTCGGGTCTCCTCGTTGAGATGCCGACCGCACTCGATGCGACGTGGCTAGACTAACACGGTCCGGGAATACGACCCAGCTACCTGTGCGGGCGGCACTGGGCCAATTTGCTTCGCCATACTTCGTTGCGAGCGGGCCGGCAACCCTCAACGTACGTTCAACTCAGCCCTCGTCTCGTGGCTGCGCCCCTCAGCTCGAACGGCCACGTACGCCTCGGGCTGCCGGCCCGCTCGCGCCTCGTCTGACTCGCAACTTGCCCCAGTGCCGGAGCCCAATTGACCCACTACGGCTGGCCCGCGACTAGCGCTTCTCGGCCGGCGTGGCCGTCGCCGGTCCCATCCCCCAGACCTGGATGATGGTCTCCTCGCCCTTGGCGCCGTCGAAGTGCACCTTGCCCCCGTAGTGGATGACGTAGCTGCCCGCGGGGGCGGGCACCGTGCTCTCCGGATCGAACTTCTCGCCCGTGCCCATCCACCAGGTGCCGGACAGGACGACGAAGAAGCGGTCGTTCGGGTGAAAGTGCGGCCGGCTCATGTTGCCGGGAAGCCACTTGATGCGGACCACGTACGGGCCCGGCTTGCTCGGATCTCCGAAGAGCACGGCCTGCTCGTTGGTTCCCGAGGCGTTCCGGACCCACGTGATCTCGGCGGGCGTCTTGAAATCCACCGCCGCGCGATCGATGTCCGCCCCGTGGACCAGAGGGGCGGCAAGCAGTGCGGCGACGACGGCGAAAGAGAGCAAGCGAGTCAGCCCGGTCATGACGCCTCCTGGCGCAGCTCTTCTGGGGGGGGAGGTTCGGAAGGGGGGCGAAGCCCCCATCCGAGTCCCCTAGGCGGGATCCAGCCCCACGATCTCGTTGAAGCGCCCGAGCCCGATGTAGAGCGTGGTGTGGGCGACCAGCTCGATGATCTCGGCCTCCGAGAAGCGCTGGCGTAACTCGGACCAGAGGGCGTCGTCGACCTTGTGATGGTCGACGGCGAGCTTCTCGGCGAACCGGAGGGCGGCCCGCTCGCGCGGGCTCAAGAGGTCCGAGGTCTCGTCGTCGATCGCCGCGATCTTCGCTTCCGTCGCTCCCGCATGCCGGGCCCCGGCATAGCGCAGGGTGAGTCAGTAGCGGCAGCCGTTGAGGCCGGCGATCTTCAGCCGCACGAGCTCGCGGAGCACGGGATCGATGGTGCCCTCGCGGGCCAGGGTGGCGCGAAAGGCCGTGAGGGCCTTGAGCACGCCGGGGTTGCGAGCGTACGTGCGCGGGCTCGCCGAGGTGCCCGTCTGGCGCTCGGCCTCTTCGCAGAGATGCCGGATATCGTCGGCCACTTCGTGGATTCCCAGGGGCTCCATCCTCGCCATCGTCGTCTCCTCATCGACTGCTCGTGGAGTGTCTGTCTGCCGTCGGGCACCATGATGCGCCCGCATGACCGACAACGCCAGGTATGTTACGCTTCGCGCGCCTGCCGGGCGACCGGCTATCCCACAGCGCGAGGTGCGACAGTGCGACCGAACAGGATCAAGCAGATGTGGCGCGACAAGAAGTGCGTGACCATGGGCTGGCTCTCCGTGTCCCACGGGTTCACCGCGGAGGTGATGGCGCGTCAGGGCTTCGACGTGCTCTGCGTGGACATGCAGCACGGCACGACGGACATGAGCGATGTCTGGCCGATGCTGCAGGCGATCTCGCAGACCGACACGGTGCCGGTGGTGCGCGTGCCCTGGAACGAGCCGGCGACCATCATGAAGGCGCTGGACCTGGGCGCCTACGGCATCATCGTGCCCCTCATCAACACCGCCGAGGACGCGGCCAAGGCGGTGGCGGCCTGCCGCTATCCGCCCGTGGGCATGCGCTCGTCGGGCCCGGTGCGCGCCGTGCACTACGGCGGCGCCGACTACCTCGCCAAGGCGAATGACGAGATCGTCGTGATGGCCATGATCGAGACCAAGGAAGGGCTCGACAATCTGGACGCCATCTGCGCCAGCCCGGGGCTGGACGCCGTCTACATCGGCCCCTCCGATCTCTCGTTCGCCCTGGGCATGGCCCCGCGCGGCGACAATCCCGACCCCGTGCACGTGGCTACCTGCGACCGCATCCGTGAGTCCGCCCACAAGCACGGCATCAAGGCGTGCATGCACTGCGCGAGCGCGGCCTTCGCGGCGGGGGCGGTGAAGCGCGGCTTCGACCTCGTGATGCTCACCTCTGACCTGGCCTCGATGGTGGCGGGCGTCCGCCGCCAGCTCGACGATCTGAAGGCCGCCACCGCGTGACGGCCTGGATCGCCCGCGGAGGCTCGAGGTGCATGCTTCCGCCGTGACCCCGCGTCGCGTCTCGCTGATATTCGCGGTGGTGATCGCCCTGGTCACCGGGCTCCCGGCGCATGTCTTCGCGCCTCCCGCCGACGTTCCCAAGGGACAGATCACCATCGCCGTCAACGTCACCCTGGCCCCGACGTGGTTCGATCCCGCCGAGACGCCGGGCGTCATCACCCCGTTCATGATGCTGTACGCTCTCCACGACGCCCTCGTGAAGCCGATGCCGGGCAATGCCTGGGCGCCCAGCCTGGCTGAGTCGTGGACGGCCTCCAAGGACGGGCTCACGTACGAGTTCGTCCTGCGCAAGGGCGTCAAGTTTCACAATGGCGACGCGTTCAGCGCGGAGGACGTCAAGTTCTCGTTCGAGCGCTACAAGGGGGCGGGCGCCACCACCCTGAAGGTGCGGGTGGCCGCGGTCGAGATCGTCGATCCGCACCGCGTGCGATTCCGGTTCAAGCAGCCGTGGCCCGACTTCATGACCTTCTACGCGACGCCCGCCACGGGCGCCGCCTGGATCGTCCCCAAGGGCTACACGGAGCGCGTGGGCGAGGAGGCCTTCAAGAAGGCGCCGGTGGGGGCGGGGCCGTACCGCTTCGTGTCCTACACGCCGGGTATCGAGCTGGTGGTCGAGGCCTACGACGGCTACTGGCGGAAGATGCCCGCCGTGAAGCGCCTCGTGTTCAAGTCGGTGCCCGAGGAGACCACGCGCCTGGCCATGCTCAAGCGCGGCGAGGCCGACGTGGCGCAATCGCTCCGCGGCCCGCACGGGGAGGAGGCGAGGCGGACCCCGGGCCTCACCCTCAAGGTCACCTACCCGACCTTCACGGAGTGGCTGGTGTTCACGCAGCAGTGGGATCCGAAATCGCCGTGGGCGGACCGTCGCGTGCGCCTCGCGGCCAACCTCGCCATCGACCGCCAGGCGCTGAGCGACGCGGAGTATCTCGGGTTCGGGAAGCCGGCGCCGAGCATCATTCCCCGCGAGTACGACTTCTACTGGGCCCCGCCCGCGCACCCGCACGATCCGCAGCGGGCCAAGCAGCTCCTGGCCGAGGCCGGCTACCCGAAGGGCTTCGACGCGGTCGAGGTCGCCACCGACGTCGTGTTCGCGCCCGAGGCCGAGGCCGTCATCAACGGGCTTCAGACCATCGGCATCCGCGCGCGGCTGCGTCCGATGGAGCGCGCGGCCTTCTACAAGGCCGACCAGGACAAGCAGTTCAAGCACCTGATCCGCGTGGGCAGCGGGACGGCGGGCAACGCCGCCACCCGGATCGAGGCCTTCGTGGTCTCGGGCGGGCTCCGCTCGTACGGCGGCTACCCGGACATCGACGCCCTGTTCCGCGACCAGGCCGCGGAGATGGACAGGAAGCGCCGCGAGTCGATGCTGCACAAGATCCAGCAGCTCATGCACGAGCGCGCGATGTTCGCGCCGATCGTGGAGCCGGTCGTGCTCACGGGCGTGGGACCCCGCCTCGCCGAGGTGCCCACGATCCCGGGCCACCCGTACCTCTCGCCGTACGAGGACCTGAAGCTCCGCTGAGCCGCGAGGACGAGGTCAGGACTCGACGGGCGGCTCGGGCGGCGCCGAGCGGAGCTGCACGCTGATCCGGAGATCGGCGTGGGCCACCTTCGGGATGGCGTGCTCCCACGTGCGCTGACAGGTCCCGCCCATGACGAGGAGATCGCCTCCGCCGAAGTCGAGCGCGCGCGAGCGTCCGCCGCCTTTCGGTCGCAAGAGGAAGCGCCGCCGCGCTCCGAGCGCGATGATGGCGACGATCGCGTCCTGACGAGCCCGACCCAGGCGGTCACCATGGAAGGCGACGCTGTCGCGGCCGTTGCGGTAGGCGGCGAGCGAGGCCGGGAGAAGAGGCCGGCCGTAGTGAGCGGCGAGGGTGGCGGTCATCTCCGTCACCAGGGGATGACCCAGCCCGTCTTCCGGCAGCGAGGCGACCAGGCGCGGCACGTCGACGATCCGGTCGTACATGGGCCGTCGATGCGACTCCCAGCGCGTCGTCGTCCAGAGGATCTCCAGCAATGCTTCGTGGCCACGGACCCACTCCGGCAGGTGATCGATCCACGCGCCGGCACCGAGAGACGTCCGCTCGAGGCCCCGTAGCGCCGGATCGTAGCTCGGCTCCTCGGCGCCGAACAGGCTGGCCTGGCGTACTAAGGAGGTAGGCAGAAGGCTCATCACGTGTATGGTACCACTCCAGTCCAGCACGGAGCGGGAGAGCCCTCCCTAGGCGTTCATCGCACCATGCTGCCGGAGGAAGGCCAATCCTTGCCGCGCGTCTTCGATGGAGATCTCCAGCACCCCCGGGAGGGGAGCGAAGGCAGCATGCGTCGCGACCGAGACCACGCCCATGCCGATGGTGCCCGCGCCGGGCGTGGCGTGCCGGTCGCGATGCGCGCCGCAGGGAAGCTGGCAGTCGTTGAGGTGGAAGGCGACCACGCGCTCCAGCACGCCCTCATCGGACAGGGCGTCGGCCAGGTGCTGGCCCGCCCTCTCTCCCGAGAGATCGAAGCCGGCCGCGTGGAGGTGGCACGTGTCGATGAGAAGCCCGAAGCGGTCGGCGGGCGCGCCGACGTCTCGCACGAGACGCGCCAGCTCCGGGATGGTCTGGCCCATCTCGCTGCCCTCGCAGGAGTTCTCGAGGAGCAGCCGGGGGCCCGCGGGCATGCGCGCGATCAGCTCGCCCAGCTTGCGCGTGGCGAGGGTGAGCGCCGCCTCCGCGCTCGGATGCCCCTTCGTGTAGCCCACGTGGAAGCACACGGCGTCGAGCCCGACCTCCGCCGCCACCTTGAGATCGGCGAGGAGGCTCGAGACGGAGGAGTTGCGTATGCGGCCCTCCGGGCTCGCCAGGTTGATGAGGAGCGAGCCGTGGGCGACGCCCCAGACGCGGCGGCCGCGGAGACCCTCCATGAGCGCGGTGCGATCGGCCGGCTCCGGCACGCCATAGTTGCCGAAGCGCCCGGGGTCCCGCAAAACGGTCTGGTACACGTCCACGTCTTCTTCGCTGAGGAGGGCGGGAATGCTGGCGAGCGGCGGATCGATGGACAGGCCGACGCGCATGCGGGTCAGCGAAAGGCGGGAAGGACGCGCTCGCCGAAGAGCCGGACGGTCTCGGGCTGGCCGCCATCGGTGAAAAGACAGATGAAGTACGTGATGCCCTGGGCGACCTTGCGTCGCAGCGTCTCGATGCACCGGTCGGGCGTGCCGATGGTCGCGATCTTGTCCACGTCGCCGAAGAACGCGAGGCGCGTGCGCGCGTCTTCGAGGGGAGCCTGGAGCGCGGCGTCGGTGGGCGCGATGACCACGAGATCCTGGAGGGAGAGCTCGAGACTGCCGAAGTCGCGGCCGACGGCTCGACAATGCTCGCGCAGCACCGTGATCTTGTGGTCGAGCTGCGCGTAGTTGCCCGCCGACGCGTTCCAGATGTCGGCCTCCTGGGCGACCAGGCGCAGCATCTTCTTCTCGCCCGCGCCCCCGATCATGATCGGCGGACGGGGAGACTGGAGGGGGCGCGGCCGGCTGATGGCTCCTTTCAACCGGTAGTGCTTCCCGGAGAAATCGAACTGCTCGCCGGCCCACAGCCGCTTGACGATCTGGATGCCCTCGGCGAGCTGGTCGATCCGCACGCCCGGGCTCGGGAAGTCGAAGCCGTAGGCGTGGTACTCCGGCTCGTGCCAGCCCGCCCCGATGCCCAGCTCGAACCGGCCGCCGCTGATCTGATCGAGGGTGGCCGCCATCTTGGCGAGGAGGGCGGGGGAGCGGAAGGAGTTGCAGAGCACGTTGCCGCCCACGCGCACGCGCTTCGTCATCGTCGCGCACGCCGTCATGGTCGTCCACGACTCCAGGATGTCGCTCGACGGATCGGGGAGGGCGAGGAGATGGTCGATGAAGTAGATGGAATCGAAGCCGAGGTCGTCACAGATGCGCGCCGACTCGGCGATGGCCGGCCAGCGGTTGTTGGCCTGGCGGAGCAGCGCCCCGAAGCGGATCCGACGTTCGGGCGACATCGCGCGCGCTCAATACGTCCCGGGACGGATCTGCTTGTAGAGCTCCTTGAGCTTGTCCACGGAGAAGCCGGAGGCCTGGCAGGTGGAGATGATCTTCTTCTCGTCGGCCTCGACCTTGGCGATGGCCGCGGGGATCTGGGACGCGATCTCCTCGGGGATGGTGACCACGCCGTGCTGGTCGAGATGGACGAGATCGCCCGGCTTGATCCACACGCCGCCGACCTTGACGGGAATGCCGAAGTCGACCATGTGGACGTTGGCGTGGGAGACGGAGATGTGGGCGGCGGCGAACTGGAACTTCAGCGCGCGAACCTCGTCCAGATCGCGCACGGAGCCGTCGGTGACCACGCCGACGCAGCCGAGGGCGCGATGGATGTTGGCCTGCACCTCGCCCCACTGGGCGCCCTGGCCGCGCGGCTCGTCGAGGTCGTGGACGACGATGACCCGGGGCGCGGGCACGCTCAGCACGAAGTCCCACCAGCCGTAGGTGCTGGCGCGGTGGCCGTCGATGGGTCCCTGCTCGGCGCGGATGATGCAGGTGGCGGCGTATCCGACGAGCGGACCGAGCTCGGGGAAGAGCCCGCGAATCTCCGAGGAGACGTTCCCCACTTCCCTCGGGCGGATCTTGAAGGTCTCGATGGCATTGGCGACGCTGGGGCTGGTGATCTTCTTGAGGTCCTCGATCTGCTGGGCGGTAAGGGCCACGCGCTATCCTCCTTGATGGGGGCTGTGGTTGACGAGACGACGCCGGCTAGATGGTGCCCTTGCGCTTCTCGATGAGCACCTGCTTGAGCTCTTCGATCATGGCTTCGACCTGGGCGAGGTTGGGATTGACCTGGAGCGCGCGCTGGAAGTACGCGAGGGCCTGCTCGGGCTGGCCAAGGCGGATATAGATCTGGCCGTAGCCGCTGAGCACGCCCCAGTGCTGGGGGTTGCGCTTGACGACCTCGGCGCAGTCCTTCAGCGATTTCTCGTACTCCCCCGTCAAGAAGTAGATGGTGGCGCGCTTGTTCCAGCCCTCCGCGAAGTCGGGCCGCGCCTGGATGATCTTGCTGAAGGTCTCGATGGCGCCCTTGGCGTCGCCGATGCTCATCTGCTCGACCCCCACCGCGAACTGCGCGTCCACCTTGGCGTCGCCGGAGCGGCTCCACACCTGCCAGATGGAGCTTTCGGCGAGGGCCCGCACCACTTCGTCGGGGTCCCGGAGGGTCTTCATCATGGCCGGCAAGTCGGCAGGCGTGCCGAGCTCGCCGAGCCATGCCACGGCCTGCCGGCGCGCCTCGAGATCCTTGCCCGCGAGCGCGGCCACGGCTTCGTCGTGGGTCGGGCGCGGACGGGGCTGCGCGTGGGCGGCTGCCGGTACGCCGAGCATGAGGGCGAGCACGAGGGTGAGGGTCTTCACGGGGCGCCCCCGACGAGCTTGAGGAATTCGTCCTCGTCGAGGACGGCGACGCCCAGACGCTTGGCGTCGTCGGCCTTGGAGCCGGGGTCCGCGCCCGCCACGACATAGCTGGTCTTCTTGGAGACGGAGCCCGAGACGCGGCCGCCGGCCCGGAGGATCAGATCCTTGGCCTGGTCGCGGGACAGCGTCTTGAGGCCTCCGGTGAGAACCACGGTCTTGCCGGTGAGCGGCCCCGGCTCGCCCGAGACGCCGTGCTCGCTGAGATCGAGCCCGACCTCGCGCAGGTGGCGGATCGTCTTGCGATTCCGGTCCATCTGAAAGAAGCCGTGCACGGACTCGGCGATCTTGGGCCCGATGCCCGGGATCTCGCCGATCTCTTCCTGGCTCGCCTGCTCGAGACGGTCCATGTTCCCGAAGCGCACGGCCAGGAGCTGGGCGGCGCGCTCACCCACCATCCGGATGCCGAGTCCGTTCAGCACGCGCGAGAGGCCGCGCTGCTTCGAGGCCTGGATGGCGTCGGCAAGGTTCTTCGCGGACTTGGCGGCCAGACGCTCGAGACCGGCGAGCTGCTCGGCGTCCAGCTCGTACAGATCGCCGAAGTCCTTCACGATCTCGCGGTCCACGAGCTGCTCGATGACGACCTCGCCCAGGTGCTCGATGTCCATGGCCCGCCGCGAGCCCCAATGGAAGAGCCGCTCCTTGAGCTGAGCGGGGCAGGCGACGTTGGTGCAGCGCCAGATCGCTTCCCCTTCGGGGCGCTCGGCGGGCGCGCCACAGGCGGGACAGTGCGTGGGCATCCGGAAGGGCACCGTATCGGGCGGGCGCTTGGTGGTGATCACCTGGACGAGATAGGGAATGACGTCGCCCGCGCGCTCGATAAGTACGGTGTCGCCCACGCGCACGTCCTTGCGGTGGATCTCGTCCTCGTTGTGCAGGCTGACGTTGCTCACGGTCACGCCCGACAGCTCGACCGGCCCCAGCTCGGCGGCCGGAGTGAGCGCGCCCGTCTTGCCGACATTGATGGTGATCGCCTTGACGGTGGTGGTCGCCTGGCGCGCCGCGAACTTGAAGGCGATGGCCCAGCGCGGGTGATGGGCGGTGGCGCCGAGGCGACGCTGCTGCTCGAGGTCGTTGACCTTGACCACGGCGCCGTCGGCCTCGTAGTCGAGCTGGTCCCGCTCGGCCTCGAGGCGCTGGCCATAGGCGACGACCGCCTCGATATCCGGGCAGCGCTCCGAGCGTGGATTGACGGGAAAGCCGCTCTTCTTGAGCGCCTGGAGCCGCTCCCAGTGGGTGTCGAAGAGAGGCGGCTCGAGAACGCTCACGTGGTAGAGGAAGATCTCCAGAGGCCGGGTGGCCGTGATCGCGGGGTCTTTCTGCCTCACCGCGCCCGCGGCGGCGTTGCGCGGATTCGCGAAGGTGGCCTCGCCCCCCTCTTCCAGGCGGGCGTTCAGCTTGGCGAAGGCGCCGCGGGGCATGTAGACCTCGCCGCGGACCTCGAGCCGCCTGGCGTCCTTGAGGGGGCCGGGGAGCGTGGGCGGGATGGTCTTGATGGTGCGCAGGTTCTGGGTCACGTCTTCGCCGATGCGCCCGTCCCCCCGCGTGGCGCCGCGGACGAACCGCCCCCGCTCGTAAAGGAGGGCCACCCCGAGGCCGTCGATCTTCGGCTCGCAGACGAAGTCGAGCTTGGCCTGGGGAGCCGCCCGACGGAGGCGCGCCTCGAACTCGCGAAGATCGTCGGCCGACATCGCGTTGTCGAGGGAGAGCATGGCGGTCAGATGCTCGACGGGCGCGAACGCCTCCTGGCGGCGGCCGCTCGGGCTCTGGGTGGGGCTGTCCGCCGTGATCAGCTCGGGGTGCGCTTCCTCGAGGGCGCGGAGCTCCTTCCACAGCCGATCGTACTCGGCGTCCGTGATCTCCGGACGGTTCTCGGCGTAATAGAGGTAGTTGTGCCGGTGGATCGCTTCGCGGAGGGCCTCGATGCGCTCCGCGGCATCGGCGGGCTTCGTCATGGCGAGCTTCAGGATAGCACCGGCGTCGGCGGCGCGCTCGACCGCCGGTGCGCCGCATGATGCTGGAGTCTGCTACTCTTGGCGGACCTTGCGACGCGCGCTCGCTCTTCTCGTCCTCATCGTGGCCGCCGGCTGTGTGTCGGCCGGCTCCTCGCGCGATGTCCTCCGGGAGATCGTGCTCGAGTGCCTGGATCCCGCGGCGCCCCGCTACTGCGCGCGGTGCCGCTGGCCCCAGGCGGGGACGTGCGACCTCGAGTACCCGTGCATACGCACCACGGAAGTGTGGGCCCAGAACCAGGAGTACGTGGCCATTCGCGACATCAAGATGTGCGGGTGCCCGGCCGGATTCGTCCACGGCCTCGCCATGCCGCGCTATCCCGTCTCGGGCGTGGAGGATTGGCGCCGGCCGGATGGCATCTGGCGCTTCGGCTGGGAGGCGGCCCGCGCTCGCATCCGCGACGAGGAGGAGATCGCGCTCGTGGTCAATCCGCCTGGCCTCCGCACGCAGGAACAGCTCCACCTGCACCTGGTGCGGCTCCTCCCGAACGCGCGGCCCCGCGTGGACGCGCTCAAGCCCGCGCGGGTCGACCGGCTCGAGGAGGTATGGCTCGTGGCCGGGCGGCACGCGGCCGGGCGCGGGCTCAATGCCTACGGCGTGATCGTGGTCCTGGCTCCCGACGGCGGCTGGCTCGTGGCCTCGGACGCCAAGAGCCCGGAAGGGGAGTACACGGCGGGTCGCTGCGGGAGCTGACTCGACTCCTTCGCGCCCGCCTGAGGGGGAAAACCGGGATGTCCTTGCTGCTCTTTGTATTCTTGTGGTGAATGAAGGAGAGAGCCATGCAATTCGGAATGGTCGGCCTCGGGCGGATGGGCGCCAACATGGTCCGGCGCCTCATGCGCAGCGGACACACGTGCGTGGTGTACGACCGCTCGCCCCAGGCGGTGGAGACGCTCGTCAAGGAGGGTGCCACCGGCGCGTCGTCCGTCGCCGAGTTCGTGAAGAAGCTCGCCAAGCCCCGGGCAGCCTGCCTCATGGTGCCGGCGGCCTTCGTGGACGCGTCAATCGACGAGCTGGCCCCGCTCCTCGAGAAGGGTGACACGCTCATCGACGGGGGGAACTCCAACTACCAGGACGACATCGCCCGGGCGAAACGCCTGGCCCCGCAGGGCCTGCACTACGTGGACATGGGGACGAGCGGCGGCGTGTGGGGGCTGGAGCGCGGCTACTGCCTGATGATCGGGGGTGAGACCGAGGTCGTGCAGCGCCTTGACCCGATCTTCGCGACCCTCGCCCCGGGACGCGGCGACATCGCCCGCACCCCGGGACGGGAGAAGCGGGATGGCACCGCGGAGCAGGGCTACCTCCACTGCGGGCCGAACGGCGCCGGCCACTTCGTGAAGATGATCCACAACGGAATCGAGTACGGCCTGATGGCCGCCTACGCCGAGGGCCTGAGCATTCTCAAGAACGCGAACATCGGGAAGGCCAGCCACGAAAACGACGCCGAGACGACGCCGCTCCGGAACCCTGAGCACTACCAGTACGACTTCAACCTCGCCGACATCACCGAGCTGTGGCGCCGCGGCAGCGTCGTCTCGTCGTGGCTGCTGGACCTCACGGCCCAGAGCCTGGCCGGCGATCCCGGCCTCGAGAAGTTCGGGGGGAAGGTGGCCGACTCCGGCGAAGGCCGTTGGACGATCCAGGCCGCCAATGACCTGGGGATTCCCGCCCACGTGCTGACCGCCTCGCTCTTCGAGCGCTTCTCGTCCCGCGGCCTCGACCTCTTCCAGAACAAGGTCCTCTCCGCCATGCGCTTCGGCTTCGGAGGCCACGTGGAAAAGGCATGAGCGACGTGGCGAAGTCGAGATCCAGCCCAGGCCTGGAGCGTCGGCGAGGTCTTGCGCGCGTGGACCGCCCTTCGAGCCGAGGCCGCACGATACGGAGCGACGCACTCCTATCGCAAGGGACTCTACAAATACCCGCAGGCGGAGGTCGATGATGGAACCGGAGAAGCTGGCGCAGCGCGTCCCTATCCGAGAGCTCGTCCGCTACTATTTGCGCCTTGGGCTGATCGGCTTCGGCGGCCCCGTCGCGCTCGTCGGGCAGATGGAGCGGGAGCTGGTCGGCGAGCGAAAGTGGCTCACGAAGGAGGAGATGCGCGAGGGCATCGCGGTCTGCCAGTCGCTGCCGGGCCCGCTGGCCATCCAGGTCGGTATCTGGATCTCGTACATTCGCGGGGGCTTCTGGGGAGCATGGGCGGGCGGCTGGGCGTTCATCCTGCCGAACTTCATCATCGTGACCGTGCTCGGCGCTCTCTACGTTCACTTTGGCGGCCTTTCCGCGGTGAAGGCGATCTTCTACGGAGTGAGTCCGGCGGTGATCGCCCTGATCCTGCACTCCTGCTACCGACTCACCAAGCTGGGGATGAAGGACTGGCTGGAATGGGCGCTCGCGGCTGCGGCCTTTGTGATCACGATTGCGGTACAGGCCGAGGTCGCCCTTCTCTTCATCGGGTGCGGCATCATCGGCGTGCTCTACTACGGCTCTCTTCTTCGCAGACGGACGGGGACGTCGACCACTACCTCGCTCCTGGCCGGCGTCCCTCTCATCGCCGCCGGCACCGCCTCCGGCAACCTCGGCCCGATGCTGGGCAAGCTCTTCACGTTCTTCCTGAAAGCCGGGTCGCTGACCTTCGGCAGCGGACTCGTCATCGTGCCGTTTCTCGAGAAAGGCCTCGTGCAGCAGACGGGCTGGCTCAATGAGCGCGAGTTCCTCGTAGCAGTGGCGATGGGGATGATCAGCCCAGGTCCCGTCGTCATTACCGCGACCTTTGTCGGCTATCTCGTGGCCGGCTTCTGGGGCGCGGTCGTCGCGACCATCGGCATTTTCCTGCCGTCCTTCCTGCTCATTCTCATCGTGGCGCCGATCCTCATGCGTTACCGCGCGAACCCGAACGTGCAGGGCTTCATCAAGGGCGCGTACGCGGCCGCCATCGGCACCATCCTCGGCGCCTCCGTCCTTCTCGGACGGATCGCCATCGGCGACTGGCTCACCGCACTCGTGGCCCTGGTCAGCCTCGTGGTCCTGTTCCGTTGGAAGGTCAGTAACCCCCTCCTGGTCGTCGCCGCCGCCATCATCGGGCTCATCGCGTTCCCCCTGCTCAAACCCGAATGGATCTTCGTGAAGTAAACTGTCATCATGCTCCTTTCCCGAACGGGCCTTGGTCTTGGAGGAGGAATCATGCCGAAGACATCACTTCTCTCGTTGATCGCAGCGGCACTGCTGTGGTTTGCCCTTCCCGCCGGGGGCCAGGAGTTGCCCGAGGGCAAGGGCAAGGACCTGGTCGCGGCCCATTGCAATAGCTGTCATCCCTTCTACGCGCGTCTCGGCGCCGGCTACACGGCCAAGGGCTGGCGCACCGTCATGCGGATGATGGCCAATCACGGAGTGACCGTGCCCGCCGATCAGGCCGCCACGATCACGGAGTACCTGACCAAGAACTTCCCGGAAAAGGACAAACCCGTGGGCGTGGTGATCCCCGGCCCCACCAGGGTCTCGATCAAGGAATGGCAGGTGCCCACGCCCGGGTCGCGGCCGCACGATCCCCTGGCGACGAGGGACGGATCGCTCTGGTACACGGGCCAGATGAACAACGTGCTCGGCCGGCTCGATCCGAAGACTGGCCGCTTCAAGGAATATCCCCTCAAGACGCCGCACTCCGGGCCGCATGGCCTGGTCGAGGACAAGGACGGCAACATCTGGTACACGGGCAACACCGGGGCCCTCGTCGGCAAGCTCGACCCGAAGACAGGTGCGGTCACCGAGTACAAGATGCCGGACCCCGAGGCCAAGGATCCCCACACGCTGATCTTCGACCAGAGCGGGATCTTGTGGTTCACGGTGCAGAATGCCAACTTGGTGGGGCGGCTCGACCCGAAGACGGGAGAGATCAAGCTGCTCACCCCGCCTACGCCGAAATCGCGCCCCTATGGCATGGCCGTGAGCTCGAAGGGCACCGTGTTCTACGTCGCGTTCGGCACCAACAAGGTGGGCAGCGTCGATCCGAAGACGCTGGAGATTCGCGAATATCCCCTGCCGGATCCAAGGTCGCGGCCGCGGCGGATCACGATCACGAGCGACGACATCGTCTGGTACGCGGACTTCTCGCGCGGGTATCTGGGTCGTCTCGATCCCGCCACCGGCAAGGTGACCGAGTGGCCGTCGCCGAGCGGGCCGAAGTCCGAGCCCTACGGCATCTCCGCCATCAATGACATCATCTGGTACAGCGAGTCCGGCACGACGCCGAACACCGTCGTGCGCTTCGATCCGCAGACGGAGAAATTCCAGACCTGGGCCCTTCCGGGTGGCGGCAACATCGTCCGCAACACCTCGGTCACGCGGGAGGGCGACTTCGTCCTCGCCAACAGCCTGGTCAACGCAGTGACTTTGGTCAAAATATCGAAGTGACGTCGCGGCGAGGCTACGCTGCGGGAGCTGTCCGACTACTTCGCGGGTGTCTTCTGCTTGGCTTCCCGCTGCGCGTCCTGGATGAGACCGGTGACGCGATCGCGATCTTCGCCAGGCGGGGCCAGCGCCACGAAGCGCTGCCAGGCCTGGATGGCGCCGGCATAGTCGCGCTTGACCTCGTAGAGGACCTGGCCTCGGTAGAGGAGGGCCGGGGCATAGTTCGGATCTATCTTCAGCGCCTTGTCCAAGGTCTCGAGCGCGGCATCGACATGCCCGCCCATGGCCACGATGAGGGCCAGATGGGTCATGGCGTCGACGTTCTTCTCGTCTCGCTTCAGCACGGCCTGGTACGCAGCGATCGCCTCCTGGTACCGCCCTTCCATCAAGCTCTGCCGCGCCGCGCTCAGCATCCCCGCCAGCATCTCGGGCGGGATAGTTTTCATTGGCGCGCCGGACTTGCCCTGGAGTAGCGGCCCGGGATCCGGGCTCGCGAGCACGGGCAGGCGGCTCTCGGGCGGAATCATGGTCTCCGCCGGCGTCGTGTAGCGGCTGACTCCCACGCCGAGCCCGATGCCCAGGGCGAGCATGGCCAACCCGCCCACGGTGAGCGTCGCCGGGCGCCGCGTCCACGGGGCCGGCCCGACGGACTCGGGCTCGGGCGCGGGTGGAGGCGGCGTGATCACCGGCCCCATGGCGTCGAGCCGGGCGATGACCTCGGCGGCGCGGCCTTCGTACCTGTCATGGAGCGAGTGGTAGTCGTCGTCGGAGAGCGAGCCCGTCTCGTGGTCGAAGTCGAGCTCGGCGAGGGCCTGATAGATGGAGGCCTTCTCCTCCTCGAGCTCCAGCCTGTCGTCGAAGCGCGGTGAAGCGTTGGCGAGCTGCCCGCGGCCACGCGCGAGCGGCCAGAGGACGGTCACGAGCGCGGGCAGGCCGATGGCAAGGATGGCGATCCACTGCGCAGCCGTCACGGGCGCGGTCCCCCGGACATCTCTCGCCTGATTCGCTCCCGCATCGCGGCATCCACCGGTGTCGACGGGACGGCCGCGGGCCTCCGGGTCCAGCGTCTCAGGACGACGGCCACGAGGACGAGCCCGGCCCCGAGCCCGGCGAAGGGGACCACCCACACGAGGAGGTTGAAGCCCTCCTTCGGGGGCGAGAGCAGGATCCACTGGCCGTACTTCTCGACGAAGTACGCGCGCACCTGCTCCGGGCTCTCGCCGGCCGCGAGGCGCTCGCGGATGATCTGGCGCATCTGGTTGGCCGTCTCCGAGGGCGAATCGGCCACCGAGAGGTTCTGGCACACCACGCAGCGGAGCTGGGCGGCCACGTCGTGGACAACGCGCTCGTCGACCGGCGAGGCCGCCCCCGCGATTCCGGTGAGCGCCGCGGAGACGGCGAGGACGGCCACCAGTACCGGGATCACGAGGGCTCCTCGAGGAGCGAGTCCAGGCGCTGGCGCGCCGCTTCGTCGGTGAGGGCGCCCACGTGCTTGAAGCGGACCCGGCCGCGCCGGTCGATGAAGAAGGTCTCCGGCACTCCGTACACTCCATAGTCCACCGCGATATGGCCCTTGGGATCAGGAGCGTTCGGGAAAGAGTGGCCGAAGCGAGCCAGGAATGTTCTCGCGGGCTCCTCGGTGTCCTGCACGTTGACGCCAACCACCATCACGCCCTTGTCCTTGTAGGCCTGCCACGTGCGCTCGAGGGCCGGCGCCTCGTCGTAGCAGGCGGGGATGCACCACGAGGCCCAGAAGTTGAGGAGCACGATCTTGCCGCGCAGGTCCTCGAGAGTGAGGGGCACCCTGTCGAAGGTGGTGAGGGCGAAGGGCGCGGCCGCCCGGCCCAGGAGTGGCGAGGGAATCTCGCGAGGGTTGGTCCAGAATCCATAGGCGAGAAGCGCCAGCACCGGCAGGACCGCGGCCGGGATGGCCCAGCGCTGCCAGCGCCGCCTCACGCGGGCTTCCGATGATCCGGCAGGATGGCGAGGGCCGCTCCCAGCGTGAGCACCAGTCCGCCGATCCAGAGCCAGGACACCAAGCGATTGACCTGGAGCTTGACGGTGGCCCGGGAGCCGTCGCGCGCGAAGTCGCCGAGGACCAGATAGACGTCCTCGACCCAGCCCAGGCGATAGTCCACGGCGGCGATCGGCGTCTGCTCCTGCGGGTAGAACTTGCGCGCCGGGCGAAGCTCAGCAAAGCTCGAGCGTCCGGTGGTCATGGTGAAGGCGCCCGTCACCTTGAAGTGGTTCGATTCCTCCGAGGCGGAGAGCCCGTCGAAGCGCACGCGATAGCCGGCGAGCTCGACGGACTGGCCCTTCTCCAGCGTGGTCTCCGTCTGTAGCGACCAGGCTTGCGATCCCGCCACCCCGAGCGCGATGACGAGGATGCCCAGGTGGACGACGAAGCCGCCATAGCGCCGGTTCTGCCTGAGCAAGAGTCCCCAGGTGGCGGCGCCCCACTCATCGCCGCTCCGCCGGCGTGCGCGGACGGCGCGGCCGTAGTCGAGCGTGATGGTGCCGGCGACGAAGACCACGAGGGCCATGGCCGTGAGCACGAGGACATTGCCCACGCCGAAGAGTCTCAAGACGGCCGCGGCCACGATCCCGGCCAGGACCGGCTTGAGGAAGTTGCGCTTGAGGTTCTCGGCCGAGGCGCGCCGCCAGGCGATGAGCGGGCCCACCCCCATGAGAAAGAGCAAGGCCAGGAAGATGGGGATGTTCACGAGGTTGAAGAAGGGTGCGCCCACGCTGACCTTGACGCCGCGCGCGGCCTCCGAGAGCAGCGGGAAGACCGTCCCGAAGAAGACGGTGAAGGTGGCGGCGATCAGGAAGAGGTTGTTCAGGAGGAAGACGGACTCGCGCGAGACCGCCGAGTCGAGCTCGCCCTGGGCGCGCAGGTGATCCGTCCGCCACGCGAGCAGGGAAAAGGCGCCGAGGAGGATCAGGGCCAGGAAGGCCAGGAAGAAGACGCCGATGGAGCCCTGCGTGAAGGAGTGGACGGAGCCGATGATGCCCGAGCGCGTGAGAAATGTTCCGAACAGCGTCAGGCCAAAGGTCAGGATGATCAGGGTCAGGTTCCAGAGCTTGAGCATGCGCCGGCGCTCCTGGATCATCACCGAGTGGAGGAACGCCGTGCCCGTGAGCCAGGGCATGAAGGCCGCGTTCTCCACGGGATCCCAGGCCCAGTAGCCGCCCCAGCCGAGGACGTGGTAGCTCCACCACCCGCCGATGAGGAGGCCGAGGGAGAGGAAGTACCAGGCCACGATGGTCCAGCGCCGCGTGATGGTGATCCACTCGTCGCCGGTGCGGCCCACGAGGAGCGCGGCCATGGCGAAGGCGAAGGGGACGCTGAACCCCGTGAAGCCGAGGTAGAGCGCCACGGGGTGCGTGATCATCCCCGAGTCCTCGAGGAGCGGGTTGAGCCCCCGCCCATCGGGTGGGATGGGCGACAGGCGCTCGAAGGGCGGGGCGGGAACGCTCATGACGAGGAGGAAGAAGGCGAGGATGCCCAGCATGACCGAGAGGACCCACGGATAGAGCTCGGGCTGCCGGCGCCGGTAGCGGACGACCACGATCAGCGTGTAGATCGAGAGCATCCACGCCCAGAGCACGATGGAGCCCTCGAGGGCGCCCCAGAGCGCGGTGATGCGGTAGTAGAAGGGCGTGCCGCGATTCGTGTTCATGGCCACGTAGCGCACGGAGAAGTCGAAGGTCAGGAAGGCGTAGAGCATGAGGGCAATGCAGGCGGTGATGAGGATCCAGATGCCGACGGCGGCCCGTTCGCCCGTGCGCAGCCAGTCGGCCCGGCCGGTCCGGACGCCAATCACGGCGGCCATCGCCCCGTAGAGCGCCAGCACGAAGCCGACCACCGTCGCCGCATAGCCCAGCTCAGGAATCATTTGCCTTCGCCTCGGAGTGACTTCAACAGCTCCTTGTACCCAGGGTCGGCGCCGTCATGGGGCGCCTTGTACTCCTCCGAGTGCTTGGCCAGGATGAGCGAGGCCTGGAAATATCCCTCGCGTGCCCAGGCGCCCTCGACCACGGCGCCACGGCCCTCGGCGAAGAGATCCGGGGGCGCGCCGCGGTGCCTGACCTGCACCTGGGCCTTGCCGTCCGAGAGCGTGAAGGAGAGGGCGAGGCTCTTGGCGTCCCACTTGAGCGAGCCCGGCAGCACGAGTCCGCCGAGCCTGTAGGTCTTGTTGGCCACGGGCGCGGCCAGCAGCTCGCTCGGCGTCACGAAGTAGACCACGGACTGGCTCACGCCGGACCAGATCAGATAAGCGATGGCGGCGACGATGACGAGACCCCCCGCCACGAACTTGCGCTGCGTGGTCATGGAAGTAGATCTTCTCTGGAAGACCTCACGAGACTCCATGGTCTCTTCGGGCTCTTGGCCCTCATCGGGTCCCGCCGAGGCTCTTCACGCGGCGGGCGAGCCGACGCCAGTAGGCGCCCAGCGCGATCGCGGCCAGGGCATAGGCCGCGAACACGTAGCCCCAGTTATCCGGCATGGGAGTCTTCGAGGCGGGCGATCTCGGCGCGCCGCGCGAGGAAGTAGAAAAAGAGCAGGGTGAAGGCGATCCAGTTGACGAGCAGGGTGAAGGCGATGGGGGCGGCGATGGGCGAAGGCTCGGGCCCGAGAATGGTGGACGGCTGGTGGAGGGCGCGCCACCACTTCACGGAAAAATGCACGATGGGGATGTTCGCGGCGCCCAGGATGCCGACCACTGCCGCATAGCGCGCTCTACGGTCGGACTCGTCCACCATTCCGCGGAGGAGCAGGTAGCCGACGTAGACCAGGAAAAGCACGGCCGTCGACGTCAACCGCGCGTCCCACGTCCACCACGTTCCCCAGGTCGGCTTGCCCCAGATGGAGCCGGACACGATGGTCAGGCCCGTGAAGAGCACACCGGGCTCGGCCGCGGCCACGGCGAGGCGGTCCCAGCCCATGCGGCGCGTGAAGAGAAAGCCGAGGCTGCCCATGAAGACGAGCGCGAAGGCGAGATAGGCCGTCAGCACGGCCGGAACGTGCAGATACATGATGCGCTGGACATTGCCCTGCACGGCCTCGCGCGGCGCATAGCCGAACGCCGCGCCGAGGCCGATGACGAGGGCCACGGCGGCCAACCATCCAAGCGCGCGCGTCATGCCTTCTCCTTGCGCGCTCGGGACTCAGGCTGGGGCCGCACGGGGTTCACGGGATTCTCCTGCACCCAGTCTCCTTCACGCGCGGATCAACGGGACGACGTCGAGTGTAGAGGCACGAGACAGGGCTCGTCAACGGTTCGACGCGCTCCAGGCCTTCACGCGCCTTCGAGGACGAACTCGAAGGTGAGGAGGCCGACCACGAGATAGACCACGTCGGCGGCGGCCAGGAGCTTGAGCCACTGCGCGGCCTCGGCCAGGGGCTGCCCGGCTAGGACGATCTCCGTCGCGCTCACCGCGCCCAGGAGCACCGGCACCTGGGCGGGCAGGAGAAGGACGGGAAAGAGCAGCTCGCGGGCACGCACCTGCGCGGTGATGGCGCCGAAGAGCGTGCCGACGGCGGCGAGGCCGAGGGTGCCGAGGGCCAGCACCACGGCAAGCCGCGGCAGCGCGCCGGTGAGGTCGAGGCTGAAGAAGACCGTGAAGAGCACGAGCAGCGCTGCCTCGACGATGGCCATCACGAGGACGTTGCCGGCCAGCTTGCCCAGATAGATGGCCGACTTGTCCCCGGGCGTGAGGACGAGCCCCTCCCAGCAATCGTTCTCTCTCTCGACGAGGAAGGTCCGCCCGAGCCCGAGCACGCCCGCCAGGATGAAGCCCAGCCAGAGCAGCCCCGGCAGCGCGGTCTCCACGCGCGCGCGCTCCGGCCCGAGCGCGAACTGGAAGATGAAGAGGAGCAGGACCGAGAAGAAGAGCAAGGCGTTGAGGCTCTCCTTGCTGCGCCGCTCGGTCAGCACGTCCTTCCAGACCACGATCCAGGCCCGCCGGAGGTAGGCGCTCACGGCACCGACCCCGGGCCGAGGGCGAGGTCATCGTAGAGGCGGTGGAGATCGTCGCGGCCGAGCTCGACGGCGGGGCGGTCGAGAACGATGCGGCCACCCGAGAGAATGGCCACGCGATCGCCCACGCCGAGGCCCGCGTCGAAGCTGTGGGTGGCGACGACGAAGGCCCCGCCGCGGCTCTTGAAGCCCAGGAGAAACTCGGCCAGCCACTTTCTCCCCGCGCGGTCGAGCCCCGTGAACGGCTCGTCCAGGAGGAGAAGACGCGCGCGGCCGAGGAGCACGCGGGCGAGGGCGAGGCGGCGCTTCATGCCCGCGGAAAAGGTGCGGGCCCGCTGCTCGGCCGCGCCGCCGAGCTCGACCGCCTCCAGCGCCGCGCGCAACGTGGCGGGCCCCGCGGCCTGCCCGCCCATCACCGCCCAGAACCGCAAGTTCTCGAGCGCGGTCAGATCCTCGTAGACCCAGGCGCCATGGCCGACCATGCCGATGGCGGCCCGCGCCGTGTCCGGCTCGCGCGCGGGATCGACTCCGGCGACGAGGAGCGCGCCCGAGGTCGGGCGTAACAGCGTGGCCAGGATGCGGAGAAGCGTCGTCTTGCCCGAGCCGTTCGACCCGAGGAGGGTCAGTCCCTGCCCGGCTGCGAGATCAAGAGACACGTCGTCGAGAACACGAGTGGCGCCGAAGATCTTGCGGAGACGCTGGGCCTGGATCATGCGACAGGAGCGGGTCGGCGGGGGCGGGCTCCCCGTCCTGGGTGGATCAGAGCTTCATCGCCTGGAGGCGGGCGATTCGCTCCTCGATGGGCGGGTGAGTGGAGAAGAGCGAGGCGAGGCCGCCCGAGGTCAGCGGGTTGACGATGAAGAGGTGCGCGGTGGCCGGGGAGGCCGGGAGAGGGTTCTGCTGCGAGGCGGCCTCGAGCTTCTCGAGCGCATGCGCGAGCCCCGAGGCCTTGCCTACGAGCCGCGCCCCCGTCGCGTCGGCTTCGTACTCGCGCGAGCGGGAGATCGCCATCTGGATGAGCAGGGCCGCGAAGGGCGCCAGGATGGCCATGATGAGCACGCCGATCATGCCCAGACCACCTCCGCCTCCTTCCTCATCGTCGCGCCGCCCTCCGCCGAACATCGCCCCCCACTGCGCCATCTGGCCCAGATAGGTGATGGCCCCTGCCAGCGTGGCCGCGATGGTCATGGTCAGCGTGTCGCGGTTCTTGACGTGGGAGAGCTCGTGGGCGAGCACGCCCTTGAGCTCCTCCTCGCTCATGATGCGCAGGATGCCTTCCGTCACCGCCACGGCAGCGTGCGAGGGGTTGCGTCCCGTCGCGAAGGCATTGGGCGAGTCGTCGGGGATCATGTAGATCGGCGGCACGGGGATCTGGGCCTTGGCCGCGAGCTCACGGACGATGCGGTAGAGACCAGGCGCCTGGGCCTCGTCGACGGGCTGGGCGCCGTACATGGACAGCACGATCTTGTCGGAGAACCAGTAGCTCCCGACGTTCATGACGAGCGCCAGAATGAACGCGATGGTCATGCCCTGCTGGCCGCCCAGCGCTCCGCCGACGAGCACGAGCAGGCACGTGAGGACGATCAGGAGGAAGCCGGTCTTGATCAGGTTTACCATCGCGGGGGGCCTCCAGCTCGAATGCTAGCAGCCGGTCGTAGGAGCGTCAAGCAAGCGGCCCCGAAGCGCGGCGCCGGCGGGCGGTCGCGCGCGGCTCGAGGCCGACCCAGCGGATGCCGCGCACCCCCGCGAAGCGTCGGGCCATGACCTCGAGCGCGTCGGGATTGTCGTCGATCAAGATGAACCGGCGATCCGTCTCGAGACAGGCCGCCCCCGTCGTCCCGCTGCCCGCGAAGAAGTCGAGCACGACGTCGGCAGGCCGAGAGGACGCCTGGACGATGCGCCGCAGGATGCCCAGCGGCTTCTGGGTGGGATAGCCCGTGCGCTCGCGCCCCTGGGTGGGCACGATGGTGTGCCACCACGTGTCGGTGGGCAGCTTGCCCCGCGCAGCCTTGTCGGGGCCGACCAGCCCCGGGGCCATGTAAGGGATGCGCTCGACGGCCTCCCGGTCGAACACGTAGCGCGACGGATCCTTGACGTAGACCAGGATGTTGTCGTGCTTGGGCGGCCAGCGTCGCGACGGGCGGCCGCCGTAGTCGTAGGCCCAGACGATCTCGTTGAGAAAGCACTCGCGCCCGAATATCCGGTCGAGGAGCACCTTGCAGTAGTGCACCTCGCGGTAGTCCAGGTGGACATAGAGCGTGCCATCGGCGGCGAGCACCCGATACGCCTCGCGCAGCCGCGGCTCGAGGAAGGCAGGATAGTCGGGAAAGGCATCGGGAAAGGCCCGCGAGCCCATCTTGACGGTCTGGTAACGCTGTCCCTGGAAGCCGACCCGATCCCCCGCGGCGCTGCGCACGGTCTTGATCCGCGTGTGGGACTGGGGCTTGCCCGTATTGAACGGCGGGTCGATATAGACGAGGTTGACGGCGCCATCAGGCACGTGGCGGCGGAGGATATCGAGGTTATCGCCCTGATAGATGGTGTGCACAGCCCGATCAGTATAGGGCGGCGCGCGGTTTCTGGCCGTATGCTGGGAGGGGAGGGGGGCCTTTGAGGTTGACAATCGGGACAGGCCGCCCGTAAACTGACCCGGTTTTACGGAAATTTACAAATTCTGTCGAGGGTTAGCGAGACTCAGCCATGGTCATCAAGGTATCCGAAATTCCCGCGGAAGGCGTACAGATCGAGAGCGTCTCGGCCTTTCCGGAGCCGTTCCAGGACCGATCCTGGCGGCTCGAGGATGTCGACCTCGCCATCTCCAGGGATGGCGACACCGTGTTCGTGGACGGTCGGCTCGACGCGCGCATGCCCCAGGTGTGCTCGCGCTGCCTCGAGCCGTACGAGGCGAGGGTCGAGGCCGATGTCCACACGCGCTTCGTCCCCAGCCCCGGTCGCGGGGAGGAGCGGGAGCTCGGCGCCGACGATCTCGAGAGCGACGTCTACGACCATGGTCAGATCGATCTCGGCGCGCTGCTCGAGACCGAGGCGGCCCTCGGGCTGCCCATGAAGCCCCTCTGCCGCGAGGATTGCAAGGGACTGTGCCCGTCCTGTGGCGTCAACCGGAACGCGGTGGCCTGCGCCTGCGCGCCCGCCACCGGGGATCCGCGCTGGGCCGCGCTCAAGACGCTCGCGGATCGACTGCATCGATAACGCGCCCGGCCGGCCGCCCGGCCCGGCGCCAAGGAGCCATCACGCCATGCCGCTGCCGAAACGAAGACACTCCAAGACCCGCGGGCGCAAGCGCCGCACCCACTACAAGATGGCCGTGCCCACGCGGTCCATCTGTCCGCAGTGCCGGGAAGTGAAGATGCCCCACCAGATCTGCCTGAAGTGCGGCTACTACAAGGGCCGGGAAGTCGTCGCGATCGAGGGCGAGTAGCTTCGACGCCAGAGAGCCGCGGCCGATGAAGATCGCGGTGGACGCCATGGGCGGCGACTTCGGTCCCGCCGTCGTGGTCGAGGGCGCCGTCGCGGCAGCCCGTGAGTTCGGGCTCGCCTCGGTCCTCGTCGGCGACAAGGCCGCCGTCGAGCGGGAGATCGGGCGCCTCAAGGCGCAGGAGCTACCCGTCTCCGTCCGCCACGCCAGCCAGGTGGTCGGGATGGCCGAGCCGCCTTCCCACGCCCTCCGCCGCAAGCGCGACTCGTCGCTCCGCGTGGCCGCCGAGCTCTGCAAGGCGGGAGAGTGCGATGCCCTGGTGTCGGCGGGAAATACCGGGGCGGCCATGGCCATCGGGATGTTCGTGCTCGGCGTCCTCCCCGGCGTGGACCGCCCCGCCATCGCCGCCGCCCTCCCGAGCCTCGCGGGCTATACCATCCTGATCGACGCCGGCGCCAACGTCGATCCCAAGCCTCGCCATCTCTTCCAGTTCGCCGTCATGGGGCACGTGTACTCGCGGGACATCGTCGGCAAGGACAACCCCCGGGTGGGGCTGCTCTCCGTGGGCGAGGAAGAGGGGAAGGGCAACGAGTTGACCCGCGAGGCCTTCGACGAGCTGCGCACCTCCTCCCTCAACTTCATCGGGAACGTCGAGGGGCGCGACATCTACAACGGCCGCTGCGACGTCGTGGTCACCGACGGCTTCACGGGCAACGTCTGCCTCAAGGTCTCCGAGAGCCTGGCCGAGATGCTCACGGCCATGATCCGCGAGGAGCTGGGGCGCAACGTCTTCTCCCTGGCCGGGGCCGCCCTCTCCAGGCGAGCCTTCGACCGGATGAAGCGCCGCGTGGACTACACGGAGATGGGCGGGGCGCCGCTGCTCGGCATCAACGGCGCCTCCATCATCTGTCACGGCGCCTCCCCGGTGAAGGCGATCAAGAACGCGGTGCGCGTGGCGGCGGAGTGGGTCAAGAACGGCGTGAACGAGCACATCAAGACCGCCCTCGAGGCCGAGGTGGAGCTGGCCGAAGGACGGGAAGGAGGTCGTGAATGACCCGAGCGCGGATCATCGGTGTCGGCGCGTATGCTCCGAAGCGCATCCTGACCAACGAGGAGCTCGAACGGATGATCGAGACGTCGGACGAGTGGATCGTCCAGCGCACGGGCATCCGCGAGCGCCGCATCGCGGACGAGAGCGAGGCGACCTCGGACCTCGCCCTCAAGGCCGCCCAGCAGGCCCTCGAGCGCGCGGGGGTGGAGCCGCGGGAGATCGATCTCATCGTGGTCGGCACCACCACGGGCGACATGGCCTTCCCCACCACCGCGAACATCGTTCAGCACCAGCTCGGCTGCCGCAACGCGGGCTCCATGGACCTCTACGCCGCCTGCTCGGGCTCGATCTACAGCCTCTCCGTCGGGTCGCAGTACATCGAGAGCGGCAAGTATCGGACCGTGCTCTGCATCGGGGCTGAATGTCTCTCGCGCATCGTGGACTACACGGATCGCGGCACGTGCATCCTGCTCGCCGACGCGGCGGGGGCGGCCGTGCTGCGCGCCTCCGACGGGGAGGCGGGCATCCTCGATACCGATCTCTACTCCGACGGGCGCTACGGTGAGCTGCTCATCCAGCCTGCGGGCGGCTCCCGATACCCCGCCACCCACGAGACCGTGGACAAGCGCATGCACTTTTGCCGCATGAAGGGGAACGAGGTCTTCAAGGTGGCCGTGCGGATGTTCGGCGACTGCGCGGAGCGCATCCTGTCGCGAAACGGCATCACGGCCGACGACCTCGCCCTCTTCATCCCGCACCAGGCCAACCTCCGCATCATCGAGGCCGCCGTGAAGCGGCTCAAGGTGCCCATGGAGCGGGTGCTCGTCAACGTGGACCGCTACGGCAACACGGGCGCGGCGTCGGTCTACGTGGCGCTCGAGGAAGCCCTGGCCCTCGGCCGGATCAAGCCGGGCGACCTGGTCCTGATGGCGGCCTTCGGGGGCGGCTTCACGTGGGGCGCCGCCCTGCTTCGCTGGTAGGCACTGCGTGAAGATCGCCTTTCTCTTTCCCGGGCAGGGCTCGCAGGCCGTGGGCATGGGGCGGGCCCTCGCGGAGTCCTCGGCCGCCGCCGCTGCGGTGTGGAAGAAGGCCGACGAGGCGCTGGGCTTTTCCCTCTCGCTCCTCTGCTTCGAGGGGCCGGCGGAAGCCCTCGAGCTCACGGCCAATACCCAGCCGGCCGTCCTCGCGGCCAGCGTGGCCGCGGCCGCCGCCCTGCACGAGCGCGGCATCCAGCCCGACCTGGCCGCCGGCCACAGCCTGGGTGAGTACTCGGCCCTCGTGGTGACGGGAGCCCTCGGCTTCGTCGATGCCGTGCGGCTCGTCCGCCGGCGCGGCGAGTTCATGCAGGAAGCCGTTCCCGTGGGCACCGGCGCGATGGCGGCGCTCCTCGGCCTCGAGCTGCCCGCGGCCGAGCAGGCCTGCGCGGAAGCCGCGCAGGGCGAGGTGGTGAGCGTGGCCAACATGAACTCGCCGGGACAGATCGTCATCGCGGGGCACCGGAGCGCCGTCGAGCGGGCCGTCAAGGTCGCCGCCCGCCTCGGCGCCAAGAAGAGCATGCTCTTGCCGGTGAGCGCGCCCTTCCATTGCGCCCTCATGAGGCCGGCGGCCGATCGCCTCGCCGCGGAGCTCGAGTCGATGGCCGTCGAGGCGCCCCGGGTGCCGGTCTTTCGCAATGTGGACGCGAAGGCCATCACCCGCGCCGAGGACGTCAAGCCGTTCTTGATCCGCCAGGTCGCCAGTCCCGTGCGATGGACGGAGTGCCTCGAGGCCCTCGCGGGCGCCGGGGCGACCTCCTGGTTCGAGGTAGGGCCGGGGCGGGTGCTCACCGGACTCCTCAAGCGCACCATCGACGGCGCCCGCGGCCACGCCGTGGAGGATACCGAGTCGCTCGAGAAGGCGGCGACGGCGCTCGCGGGCGGAGCGGTGGCGTGACAGACGGCAAGGCGCTGGCCGGCCGCTCGGCCATCGTCACCGGCGGCACCCGCGGCATCGGCCTCGCCATCGCCCGTTTGCTGGCGGAGGACGGCGCCTCCGTGGTAGTCTCTGGCCGCGACGCGGCCCGTGTCGACGCGGCGGCCAAGGAAATCGAGACGTTGGGTGGCGCCGCGCTGGGGATCGTGGCGGATCAGTCCAAGCGCGAAGACTGCGAGCGGCTCGTCGAGACGGCCAAGGAGAGCTTCGGACGCCTCGACGTGCTGATCAACAACGCGGGGATCACGCGAGACCAGCTGCTGGTGCGCATGAAGGATGACGACTGGGACCAGGTGATGGACACCAACCTCCGCGGCGTGTTCCTGATGACGCGAGCGGGCGCGAAGGTCATGATGCGGCAGAAGAGCGGGCGCATCATCAACATGACCTCGACGGCCGGAGCCATGGGCAATGCGGGCCAAGCCAACTACTCCGCGGCCAAGGCGGGCGTCATCGGTCTCACGAAGTCGGCGGCGCGCGAGCTCGCGCACTGGAATATCCAGGTCAATGCGGTAGCCCCGGGCCTCATCGAAACCGACATGACGGCCGGGATATCCGACGAGGCCCGCGAGGGCCTGCTCCGGCAGGTCCCGCTCAAGCGGGTGGGCGCGGCGCGGGAGGTGGCGGAGGTGGTACGATTCCTGGCCGGTGACGGGGCCACGTATGTCACGGGCCAGATCATCCACGTCAACGGGGGCCTGTACATGTAGGGGCGCTCCCGTGGACACGGGATGTGTCGTGTGAGTTCAATACACTCGGGTAGTCGGGAGGTGTGCATGGCAAAGCCGGTCGAAGAGCGCGTCAAGGAAATCATCGTCGAGCAGCTCGGGGTCGAGGAGGACGAGGTCAATCCCAACGCGAAGTTCATCGAGGACCTGGGCGCCGACTCGCTGGACACGGTGGAGCTCGTGATGGCCTTCGAGGAGGAGTTCGACCTCGAGATCCCCGACGAGGACGCCGAGAAGATCACCACGGTGGGAGACGCGATCAGCTACATCAAGGAGAACCAGTAGCCGGGAGTCCGGCTTCACCCATGGCCACGGACAAGCGCCGCGTGGTGATGACCGGGGTGGGGGCGGTCACGCCCATCGGGAACACCGCCGAGGAATTCTGGGCCGCGCTCCTGGAAGGGCGTTCCGGCATCGGCGCCATCACCCGATTCGACACCACGGGCTATTCCACGCGCATTGCCGGCGAGGTCAAGGGATTCGACCCTCTCAAGTATATCGACAAGAAGGACGACCGCAAATTCGACCTCTTCCTCAAGTATGCGGTGGCCTGCGCGGCCATGGCCGTGGAGGACGCGGGGATCCAGACGGACCGCGTCGACGCCTCCCGCTTCGGGGTGCTCGTGGGCTCGGGCATCGGAGGCCTCGAGACCCTGCTCGAGAATTTCGAGACGCTCCGGACCAAGGGGCCGGACCGCGTGTCGCCCTTCTTCATCCCCATGATCATCATCAACATGGCCTCCGGCGTCATCGCCATGCGATTCGGCGCCAAGGGACCGAACTCGTCCGTGGTGACGGCCTGCGCCACGGGGAACCACGCCATCGGCGAGGCCATGCGAATCATCGAGCGGGGAGACGCCGACGTGATGATCGCGGGCGGCTCGGAGGCCATCATCGTTCCCCTCACCATCGCGGGCTTCGCGCAGATGAAAGCCATGTCCACGCGCAACGACGAGCCCACGAAGGCGTCCCGGCCCTTCGATGCCGAGCGGGACGGCTTCGTGTGCGGAGAGGGCGGCGGGCTCGTGGTGCTGGAGTCCCTCGAGCACGCGCGCGAGCGGGACGCGCGCATCTACGCCGAGATGGTTGGCTACGGCATGACGGGCGACGCCTACCACATGACGGCTCCCGATCCCGAGGGCGACGGCGCCGCGCGGGCCATGGCGGCGGCCCTGCGCGACGGCGGCCTGGAGCCCTCCGCCGTCGGCTACATCAACGCGCACGGGACGTCGACGCCCTACAACGACAAGTTCGAGACCATCGCCATCAAGCGTGTCTTCGGCGAGTACGCGAAGAAGGTGCCGATCTCGTCCACGAAGTCCATGACCGGACATCTGCTGGGCGCCGCCGGCGGCATCGAGGCCATCGCCACCGCCTTTGCCATCCATCACGGGGTCCTCCCGCCGACCATCAACTACGAGACGCCCGACCCGGACTGCGACCTCGACTACATCCCGAATCAGGCGCGCAAGCAGGAGGTCGAGGTAGCCCTCACCAACGCGTTCGGGTTCGGGGGGACCAACGCGACGCTGGCTCTGAAGAAGTTCCACCCGTAGTGCCGGCCGGGGCCGACGCCCTCGTCGCCCTGGGCGCGCGCCTGGGCTTCCGCTTCCGCGACGCCGCCCTCCTCGAGCAGGCCCTCACCCACAGCTCCTACGCCAACGAGCATCCCGGCACGTCGGACAATGGCGCGCTGGCCTTTCTGGGCGACGCCGTGCTCGGGCTCGTGATCGGCGAGCATCTCTGGCGTCTCCACCCCAGTGCCACCGAAGGCACATTGACCCCGCAGCGCGCCGCTCTCGTCTCGGGCGCCAATCTCGCTCGCTGGGCTGCCGATGTCAGGCTCGGGTCCATCCTGCGGGTAGGCCGGGGCGAGGGACAGACGGGCGGACGCGAGAAAGAGTCGGTGCTCGCCACTGCCTTCGAAGCTCTCCTGGCCGTCGTCTACCTCGAGGGCGGGCTCGAGGCGGCCCGCCGGACGGTGGCCGCGGTGGCCGTGTGGTAACGTGAAGTCATGCGCTTCTGGCCTTTTCGCGGGCGGCCCGTCCCGCCGTCCGCCGATTCCTCCGCCTTCGCCATCGCCGAGCTCGCTCCCCAGCTCAGCGGCGTGCTCGCCGTCGAGCAGGTGAGGACGGAGGGGCACGCCCTCGCCTTCGGCGGCCGGCTCCTCCTGTCGCCCGAGGCGGCGATCACGAGCCTCCAGCCGCGCTTCCGCTCCTTCGGCTATACGCCCTTCCTGCAGGCCAGCGATGGGCTGACGTGGGTGCGCGCCTTGCCCTTCGTCGAGGTCGAGGCGCCGTCGCGTCCCCGCCTGAACATCATCCTGTTCGTGCTCACGGTCCTGTCCACGGTGGTGTCGGGCTCGGGCGCATTCTTCGACTTCAATCCGTTCACCGAGCCTCTGAAGCTCGCGAACGGCTTTCCCTTCGCGTTCACGCTCCTCGGGATCCTCGGTACCCACGAGTTCGGCCACTACTTCACCGCGCGACACTACGGCGCGTCGGTGAGCCTGCCGTACTTCATCCCGGCGCCGCCGCCCTTTCTCTTCGGCACCCTCGGGGCCATCATCCGGATGCGCTCGCCCGCGCGCGATCGAAATTCGCTGTTCGACATCGCAGCGGCGGGGCCCCTCGCCGGCTTGTTGGTGGCCGTCCCCGCGCTCTGGATCGGCCTCGGCTGGTCGAAGGTCGGTCCGGTTCCTCCGGGGGGCGCGGTCGTCTTCGGCGATTCGCTCGCCATGCGATTCATGACATGGCTTGCCTTCGGCCCTCTCCCGCCGGGGCACGACGTCTTCGTCCATCCCGTGGCCCTGGCGGGCTGGGTGGGGCTCTTCGTCACGGCGCTCAATCTCATCCCCGTCGGCCAGCTCGATGGCGGGCGGATCGCCTATGCGCTCTTCGGCGCACGCCATCGGCAGGTCTCGCTCGCGGCATTTCTCGCGCTCCTGGTGCTCGGCGCGGTCACCGGGTCGGGCAATTGGTTCGTCTGGGCGTTCCTGCTCTTCTTCGTCATGGGCTTCCAGCATCAGCCGCCGCTCGACGATCTCTCTCCCCTCTCGCCCGCTCGCTATGCCGTCGGCATCGGCTGCCTCATCCTGCTCTTCCTGCTCATCCCGCCTGTTCCCATAGCGATACAGTAGCGATAGCGGGGCCAGCTATTGCCTCCGGCCCTGAACCCCGCTAAGATTCGTCAGGCTCGCGGCCTTCGCCGATCGCGCCAGGCTCATTCCATCCAGAGGAGATTTGTTGGCCGAACACGCTGACCCGAAAGCCCTCGACTCGCTCATCCGCAAGGGTGAGGTGGACACCGTGCTCACGGTGTTCCCCGACGGCATGGGACGGCTCATGGGCAAGCGCGTGGTCGGCCGCTACTTTCTCGACCACGTGCTGGAGGACGGCGTCCACGCGTGCATCTACCTCTTCACGGTGGACATGGAGATGGAGCCGCTGCCGGGCTTCACGCTCACGTCGTGGGAACGTGGCTATGGCGACATGAAGATGGTGCCGGATCTGGGGACGTGGCGGCTCCTGCCGTGGCTGCCCAAGACGGCCCTCGTCTTCTGCGATGTCTACACCGAGGAAGGGAAGCCCATCGAGGAGGCGCCGCGCTGGGTGCTCAAGCGACAGCTCGAGCGGACAAGCCGGCGCGGCTTCACGGTGAAGACGGCCTCCGAGCTCGAGCTGTATCTCTTCCGTGAATCCTTCGACGAGGCGCGCGCGAAGCGCTACCAGGGCCTGACGCCCGTGTCGGGCTACCTCGAGGACTACCACATCCTCCAGACGACCAAGGAAGAGCCGCTTGTGCGCGCCATCCGCAACGGCATGGAGGCGGCACGGGTGCCCGTGGAATTCTCCAAGGGTGAGTGGGGCAAGGGGCAGGAGGAGATCAACCTCCGCTACGCCGAGGCGCTCGAGATGGCCGACCGCCACGTGCTCTACAAGCACGGCGCCAAGGAGATCA